>Ga0209157_1002515_pt1 | contig 14532 bp, 12 predicted proteins | sample GraSoiAngelo_135_FD_185892 | JGI IMG/M metagenome (GOLD analysis project Ga0209157, IMG submission 185892) | Grasslands soil microbial communities from the Angelo Coastal Reserve, California, USA - 14_0929_05_40cm (SPAdes) (version 2) | ecosystem: Environmental > Terrestrial > Soil > Grasslands ... | reverse complement strand
CTGAGATTTCTTTCGATTCCGTGCCTGACTTTTTCAAGCTTCCGTCCGGCATGAATTTCGGCGAGGTTCCCGGTGTGGCCGTGGATTCGAAGGGAAATATTTATGTCTTTACGCGCTCGAATACGGCAACCGGTCCCGCCTACGCTCCGGCAGCGGCGCAGCTGCTCGAGTTCAATGCCAAGGGCGATTTCCTCCGCGAAATCGGCAAGGGCCTTTATGGATGGTCGGAAGCCCACACGGTCCGGATAGACAAGAACGACAACATCTGGGCTATCGACAAAGGTTCGGACATGATCATCATGTTCAATCAAGCGGGCCGCGTGAAGATGGTCTTCGGGCGCCGGAAGGAATCGGCCGACGAGGACAGCAAACCGTGGGAGCACGTCAACCCGCCCTTGCCGGCGGTGAACGGGCTTTTCCGCCAACCGACCGATGTGGCGTGGGATGCCGAGGGGAACATCTATATCACCGATGGCTACATCAATTCCCGCGTCGCGAAATACGACAAGAATGGCGATTGGGTGAAATCCTGGGGCACTCGCGGCACGGGACCGGGGCAGTTCAATCTTCCGCACGCGATTGCCATCGATCGCAACAACAACATCTATGTGGGCGATCGGTCCAACCGCCGCATTCAGGTCTTCGACACCGAAGGCAAGTTTCTCCGTATGTTCACGATTGATGTACCTCCGTCGCCCGGCATCCCTCCAGTCAACGGCGACACACCTACGGGAGCTCGTCTGGCCGGGATGATTGGCGCGCCCAACTCCATCTGCATCCCGCCTGGACCGAGCCAGGTGATGTTCGTGGGGGAGTCGACGTATCCCGGACGGCTGTTCAAGGTCTCACTCGACGGGCAAGTACTTGGCGTCATCGGCCGCTCCGGCCGTCAACTCAAGCAGTTCTCGGGAGTCCACCAACTGGCATGCCCTTCGGAAACGGAGATATACGCCGCGGAGACCTCGAACTGGCGCGTGCAAAAATTGATCTTGCGCCCAGCGGCGCAGACATCTGCCGCGCGCTCAAAATAATCGCATTACCCTCCAATCTAGAAGAATGCGGATGGCGGTTTCGCAATATCAGGAAAAGTCTGAAGTAGCTGAGCGTCGAACGTGGCGAGCTTTGTCTTTCGCCGGAAAGCCAGTTCGACAAACAGAATATCGTAGGGAGAAATGCCCGAGCGAATGGACCGTACCAATGCGCCGCGCCACAGTTGACGTAAGGATACGGCCTGAATGCCTAACCTTCCTGCCGCCTGAAGCTTGGTTACACTCTCGTCTGGGGTAATTACCTTTTTCCTAACGGCCATCCAGAGGACGCTTACAATTTCGGCCTGCCATGAAGTTGGCGCGGCCACCTCGGCCACCCTCTTCCAGAATTCGCCGCATTCCTCGGCTTGAGGTTCCGTACCCAGCAAGTAATAAGCGACGACGTTCGTATCGACAACGGCATTCACTTTCGACCTGCTCGTTTCCACTGATCAACTTCCTGGGCTTTTGGCCGCCGGCGCTGCCTTTTCCAAGACTCTTCGATCTGACGGAGCGCGGAAATCCGATCGCCGGCGTACTCCTCGAGGATGCCTCGGATCTCTTGCTCCATCGACCGCTGATTCCTTTCGGCAAGAGTCTTCAGGGCTCGAGCAACCTTCTGTGGAACGTTGCGAATCGTTAGAGTTGGCATTGCTCCTCCTGCATGCATTTTGCTAGCACGATTTCATTTTACCGTATCGTCTTGCTCGTCCTGATATAAAGGAGGAGGGGAATCAGTCGAGGAACGCCACTCCGAGATGAGTCAAGGAGCTCGACTTGAGTGCCTGGACGGGAGGTCACGACCGTGTGGTCTAGGCTACGGATCGGTGGCCCCGAGCTTTTGCCAGATTGACGCCAATTTAAAGCGGACAAACCGGCTCAGACGCGCGGTGCTGCTGCGGGAAAACAGAAAGAGGCGGGTGCTCGGAACAAATGTCGTCGACCAGCGCAGTTTGTAGTCGTGGGCTCCGTGGGAGACCAGCGTATGAACGCCGCGCTCGGCAAGATCCCGCAGGACCTCCTGCATCAGATACGCGCCGGGCGAAAGCGCAGCAAATTCCTCCACGTAGGCGAGCGTCACGTCGTAATAACAACCGCGTTCTACGATGCCCATAACGACTGCGGCATCGCGTCCGCCGATCGACAAAGTGGAAAGATGCAGCATTCCGAGCGCGGCAAAGTTCCGTGCCAAGTCTCCGAGGTATCCGCGGTGATCATCGCGGAGGCGCTGTCCATTGAGCTTGTAGCTCGCCTCCGTGATGGCGTAAAGACGCTCGATCGATGACTCCAGCCGATCGATTCCAGAATTCAGCCGGACGCCATCTACTGCCGGTTCTCCCGCCTCGCTCACACGTTGCGACTGACGTTTTAGGGTTCGGCGAAAATTGCGGCTCATGGCCTGGCAGTAGCTGTCGTAGCCATTGCTCAGATCGACGATGGCATTTGGATGGTTCGTCATCTCGATGGCGAATCGGTGCCGCTTCGCCGATTCCTCGATCGCCTGGAATTGTGGTGTTCCTTGTTCGATTCCGTTCAGGCATATGAGATCGAACTTCGTCTCGCCGGCTAACGAGTCGAAGAAAGCGCTGATGATTTCCGGATGATCGTCTTCAACCAAAAACTCTCCGGAATATGCATCGTGCGTAGCGAACTGTACGCGAGTGAGCGGAATCTTTCCGAGGCATCCAGAATGCACGACAAATGGCGCTACGCCGACGAGCCTTCCTCCACGTCGTACAAGACCAATGAGCGGTTCCCCGCCATAGTCGCCGGCATAGTTCCCATACCATGCCGCGAGCAGGTCGAAGCTCGAGAAGACAGTGCGGTTTCTTACGGTTGATTGTAGCCGCCGCCAGTCAGGGGCAAGCGTTCGGATGTCACCCGTCCTGGTGATCCACTCCACAGTAAGCGGTGATACCCGTAATCGCGAAACAGTTTGCGACAACATGAATTCCATAATTCCATGTGGCAATTGCCGCTCCACGATAAAGCACCTGGAATAAAGGGGAAAACAGTCCGTTTGGGATGGAATGGCGTTTCCGTTTTCGAAATTCTCGTGCTGCTGTGCTGGCGCAGACGGAATCCTTGTGGCGGATTAAGCGTCGGCACGAGCGAAGGACGATCGGCATCACGCAATCTGCTTTCTGATTTTTTTCCGATTCCCAAAATTTCAATTCTGCCCGTGAGGAAGCCCTCTAATGTAATTCGGGACTGAATCTTTCACTGAGACCGTTCTTTGCCTATTGTCGGGCATAGTAATCGTCACCGCGTCCGCGTAAGGATGATTGGACGGGTTCTGGTATTCGTAGTGATAAACCGCTCCATTTGCAAATTCCTGGCCGACCAGAGTGCCGCTTTCGTATCGATTGCGTACAAGAACTTGCCCCGTTTCGTCGGCTACCGACGTCATCAAAGTGCGGTCATACGAAAAATGGCGGCCCTCTCCCGACGACCGTTGGACATCCGTAAGCATACCGTCGTTGTTGTACTGGTAAGAGGACCAGTGCTGCCTGAGATCTTCAGCGCGGATGATCCGGGACTGCGCGTCATAAGTGAAATGGATTACCTCTCCAGAAGACGAACGAATTTCCTGAAGATCTCTTTTTCCGTCGCGATGAAGGCGGCGGAGCCTCAATGGGGATTTCCTGCGAGCCCACCCGAGCAACTTCCGTGTGGACATCCACGTAAGCGCCGGGCTGATACTCGACGACGGTGCTGGAGATGACATCGATTTTCTTGTGCAACTCCGGAGCAAGGACCTCCAAAGTATCGAATATCCATTGTCCGTTGCCCCTGCCGGCGGTGACGTGAGCTGTCCCTTCGCCGAGGGGTCCATGCACGCGAAATTCAATCTGTGCTTCGTTCCATCCCGTTTCGTCCTTGAGAACGTCGCCGGATACGGTGCCGAGAGTCAGGGGAGAACCGAGTACATTCGTCACGACCGGGCTGGTGTTGAGTCTGGAAAGTGCCTCGTTTGCAGCCAGGTTGCGTTCTGTTTGGCGGCTCTGATGAACCACAACTGCGATACGATCAAAATCGAGAGGCACGCCAGCAATAACCCAAATTGGATTGTCTTTCGATGGGATACGGGAACGTTTTTGGAGTGCCCGCAAAGTGGGCATACGCTGCCGCGGCGAACAGCGTCGTTCAGGGAAGTTTCAAGGATTTCATCGACGGCTTGATTTACTTCGTCTATGGTGGGTTCGAAATCAACACCACATTCGCGACAGTTCACCACTGCTTCACTCCGGACGACGCTTTCAATGCGAGCCTCGGAAAAGTACCACATGGTCCCCTACACGTATACCGGACCGGAGTGCTATTGTGGCAACTGTCTTCTACGCCGATTTCCTGCCGGTCATTAGTAGATGGGCACTGATGCTTGTAAAGAAGAGAAACTGCCCTCCTGATTTGGAGGGCAGTCTACCTGAAGCGGGTGCGCGAGACGATGCATATTGTCTAACGGCTTGCATTCGTGTCCGGGACGGGAATCTGTGGTTGCTCGATGAAACCTTTTGCCGTCTCCTCGAGGTTGAAGGGTTCTTCAGAATCCACCTTAACAGCTTCGACGCGCGCCAGATTTCGTTTCGCCTTTTCGAAATCGGGGTCGGCGTTGATAGCACCCTTGTATTCCGAGGCCGCGGCCGCGAAACGTCCTGTATGCTCGAGCGCCATGCCCAGGTTGTTGTGGAATGTCGCTGTGTCCTTCCGCAACTCCACCGCCTTGGCCAGAAGCGGCAGAGCGTCGTTGAAGCACCCTCGTTCAAGGAATATCAGGCCGAGGTTATTCATCGACCAGGCATCGTTGTTGTTCAGTGCGATGGCTTCACGATAGGCCTCGATGGAGTCGTCGATCCTGCCCTGTGCGGCATATGTACGGCCCAGTAACCGATAGACTTCCGCAGAGGTGGGATCGATATCGCCCGCGTGCTCAAGCTTGCCTAAGGCGTCGTCAAAACGTCTTTGCTCGATCAGCAAGCGACTCAGGTTCACGAGGCTCTTGATGTGATCCGGGTCGATGCGCAGCGCTTCCTCAAATGCCGTCTCCGCCTTCGCAAGGTCGCCGCTCTTCGACGCGGAAAGCCCGAGCATGAAATGCCCCCATACGTTGAGAGGCTTTTGGCCCGTGTACTGTTGGAATAGCTTCGTTGCTTCGCTGAAATTCCCAGCCTTGTATGCCGCTTCTCCATCGGCGAACGACACCGGGCCAACGATCTTCGTTGCGGTCGTGTTGAGTCCTTTGTCGCCGGTCGTATCGTTTGTGATCGAAACGGGGATCGCTTGCGTCGTTTGCTCGGTGTGTTGCGACTGAGTCTGGGTCTGTGGCGTTTTGTCAGTTTTGGAACAACCGAAGGCAGCAAGTGCCGCCACGAGAAGCGCCGCTGTCATCTGTTCATTACGTTTCATATGTCCTCCTCTTTTACTCGGCCGCGCTCTGCGGCCGAGCGTTCGCCGGCTATAAACGCAACCAGCCGACCACACTGCCGTTGGGAGAAGAGACGTCGCTAACTGAACGAAACCTCACCAGTTATGGGTAAGGGCCAAGTGTCGGGGAAGGAGGCTTGTGTCGCGCATAGTGTTCGAGCAGACACGTTCTTTCGACCGCGCGTGTGCGTTTGGACACGGAAGACGATTCAGTTGTAGCGGCGGTCTATGACCGCCGACAGTCCAACAACTTGCGACATCGCCGGCGGTCATAGACCGCCGGCGACAGTTATGAAATCACGTGTGGCGGCGTAAGCCCTTACTCAGTCCATGTCGTCGCATGATCTTCAACAGGCTCGAGTGATCTGCAAGACCGAGCACCTCGGCGGTGCGGGTGACCTGCCAGCCGTGTTTCTCGAGGGCAGTGAGAACGATTTGACGTTCAGCATGAGCCTTCAACGCCTTCAAAGTGCCAGGAGCAGCTGTCGGATCCGAGACGTCGTCGAGTTCCTCTACCTGAATCTCCGGTGGAACATCGGAGACGTCGATGATGGCAGCGTCCGACGCAATCATCATCCGCTCGAGACAGTTTCGCAGTTCGCGGACGTTATTCTTTCGCCAATCGTAAGGCGCAAGCAGTGCGAGAGCTTCCGGAGAGATGGTCTTGGGCCGGACACGGAGATACGAAGCGATCGAGCGAAGGAGATGATCGACGAGAACCGGGATGTCCGCTAACCGCTCGCGGAGGGGCGGAACCACGAGCGTGTGCACGTTAAGCCGGTAGTAGAGATCCTGCCGAAAACGCCCCGCTGCGACCTCCCGCTCCAGGTCCCGGTTCGTCGCAGCGATAACGCGCGCGGTGACCGGGATGGCGCGGCTGCCCCCCAGCCGCATCACCTGCCGGTCTTCGAGCACGCGGAGCAGCTTGGCCTGGGCCTGGAGAGGAAGCTCTCCTATCTCATCGAGGAACAGCGTTCCATTTCCAGCGGCCTCGAACGCTCCTCTGCGAAGGCGGTCCGCGCCCGTAAACGCGCCGCGCTCATGGCCGAACAGCTCGCTCTCCACGAGCTGCTCGGGCAAGGCCGCGCTGTTCACCGCGACGAGCGGAGTCTTCGCGCCGGGTCCCAACCGGTGCAGTTCGCGCGCCACCAGTTCTTTGCCCGAGCCGCTTTCTCCGACGATCAGGACGCTGCTTGGAATCCGCGCAACACGCTCAATGGCCGAACGCAGCGCCCGCATGGGAACGCTGTCGCCGATAAGCGACGTTTCTCCGTCGAACCGCGACCGTAGCGACCGAAGCTCTTTGGCCATGCGCCCGCGAGAGACTGCGTTTTCGATCTCCTGGACCACGCGTTCGATCGGTTCTGCTTTGTCGACGAAGCCGTAAGCGCCAAGCCGCACGGCCTGTACGCAGCGGTCGTAGCTGCCGGTGCCGGTGTACACGATTGCGGGCGTGTCGATCCCGCGCTGCTGGAGCCCACGGAGTAGGTCGAAGCCGTCCGTGCCCGGCATCTCGAGATCAAGGACGACGCAGTCGATCGGCTCCCGGCCTAGAAGGTCGAGAGCCTCCTCGCCACCCGCGGCAACGATAGTGTCGTATTTCCCCACGCGCTTCAGATCGTAGGCGTATTGTTCGGCCATCGCCCGAACATCATCCACCACCAGAACCTGGATCGTCATTTGCGCTCCAGGCTTCCAGAGGGAATGTCGATGATCATGCGGGTCCCTTTACCGGGATCGCTCTCGACGGCCAGCGAACCCTGAAGGTCCATCACCAACCGGCGCACGATAGAAAGGCCCAGGCCGGTACCGCCCTCCTTCGTAGTATAGAAATCGTTGAAGATCCGGCCGGTCTCTTCTTTGGACATCCCACGGCCGGTGTCCGCGACGGTCACGCGGATTGACGGTAGCTCCTCGTCCCGCTCAACCACCTCGGTCGAAACACTGACGCGTCCCGGCTTCGACTGCAGACTCTCTACTGCATTAGCCGTCAGATTTTCCAGGATGCGCCGGAAAGCGATTGGGTCTCCGATTACCGGCGGAAGATTCGCCTTCAGGTGCGTCGTGAACTCGACTTGATCGTGCCGCTGCGCGCGAACCACTTCTGTGATCAAAGCGTTCAAATCGCAATCGCGCCGGTTCGGACTCGGTGACAGCCGCTGGTAGCTGGTCACAAGCGTTTCGAGATACGCGATGCTGGAATCAACCGTCGGACGCCGCTCGGCGAACACCGATTGAAGAGCGGAGGGTTCATCACGCTGGACCTGCTCCAGATGCCGCATCACGTTGCGAAGCGGGATGAGGCCGTTTTTAATGTCGTGGTTGATCTGGCGAGCCAGGTCGCCAACGGTTGCCCGCCTTTCCGCCTCGCGCACTCGCGCTGTGCTCGTCCGTAGCCGGGATACAAGATCACCGAGTAGCCGCGACAGAGAACCGACTTCGTCAGTCCGGCCCTGGTCGAAGCGTACATCCAGACGATCAAGATCGAGCACCGCTGTCTTCTGGGCAAGGGCAGCCAGCGGTCTGCTGATCCGGGACGATTGCCACAGGGCCAACAGCAGGGCAGTGATTCCGGTACCTACGGCAGTGATCAGGAACCAGGAGTCCACGCGGCGCTGCAGGATTCGAAGCGGGGCCAGCGACTGAGTCACCTGCAGCCGCGCCTGCACCACTTCCAGCGGCGTCTCTGCTCCCGTTCGGATTACGGGAACCTGGAACGCGCCCACTGCGGCGTCGGCGTGACCGGTCTCGGTTGATGGCGTTTCCTGGGCGGGATCCGAGGAAAGCCCACCTCCGGGATAGAACAGGGACACAACGATCGCTGGATCACGGGCCAGGCGTGCAAGAAAGGCCTTGTCGACGGCGACACCACCGACGAGCGTGAACGTCCTGCCACCGATGCGAAACGACTCGCTACGCGCAAGCGAAAGAAACTCCCCCGCGGGCGTGCGGGTCGTCAGTAATACCGGACCGCTGCGTGCATCGGCCAGTGCCGCCGCCAGCGCCGGTTCCAGGCGTCCGTGCTCATTCCTGAAATGACCAGAGCTGATAATCCGGCCATCACTATCCTGGATCTGCAGCATCAAAAGACCGGTAAGACGCATCGCCTCACCGGCGTAGTCAAGCAGATAGTTCCGTTCCGACTCCACGCCGGCGACCGCGGCCAGACGGAACCGGTTATCGTTGAGGAGTGCAGTCTTTAGAGAAGCGATTCGTTGGCTGATTCCGGTACTCTCGCGATGGAGATCCTCGCGAATGACCTCGACCACCCTATCGACCCGGACCTGGTACTCGTCGGAGAGGCGTCTCGTCATTTCCTGCCGCAGTCCAATTGCGAGCAGAGCAAGCGGGAGCAGCACCATAACGCCAAAGGCCAGGAGCATGCGAGTGCGCAGACTCATCGATCGCTCCTCATCTCCCGCCGTCCACAATCGACAATCCCCCGTCCCATTCCCTGGTTACGCCGGAACGCCCACGGCGCACAACCGCCTGCAGCCGTGTGTCAACCAGGGGAACGATTGTCTCCGGGTCCACCCATCCAACGTTATCGACGATGGCCTGTATTTCCCGGCACGGGTCGAGCGGACGACGGTCGAACACCATGATATAACCGGCGTCATTCCCGCGCCGGCGCGCCATAACGAGCGCTTCCCCAGTCAGTCCTGCAGCGATTTGATACGTCCGATTCGGGCGATCCGGGACCAGCGCGTCGAGAATTGCGGCTGCGCCGGGGCCAGACGCCCGGACAAGGCCGACGAGGCGCTCGGCCAGATCGCGCGCCGCGCCATCGCTCCTGTCATATACGATGCGTCCGGTCGTGGACGGAGCCTGGCTCCGAGGTTGAGAATAGGCGACCTCACAGCCGGAAACGGGCAATGACTCCCACCAGAACGGGCCAAGGGCTCCTCGTGCCTCACCGCGAACCGCGTCATGGGCAAGGGCCTCCCGCGCTTCCGCCGAGAGGGGGGATGACGTACGAGCACGGCCGGGGATAAGAAGCACGTGCGTTCGCTGCCATTCGAGCGGCGCCGACACAAACTGTGGCAGCGTGGCAGCGTAATTCAGCGCCGTTGATTCGCGTGTCAGCAGCAGGTCCACTCCCTCGTCGAGAAGATCACGTGGATCACGGCCGGGCGCAATGATGAATCGGACGGACAAGAGATTTTCTGGTTTCTCCAAAAGTGTCGAGTCCACGGGGAGCCGGATCAGTGTTATCACTGACCGGCCGGAGGAGGCCGGTGTAGCGCCGTCCGGTACGATCCTGACCGGCCGCGTTCCGAGCGGCCAGAGCGTACCGGGTACGCGCCTGGCGATGGCCAGATCCGTATGGGCGAGCGCGAGTGGGGCAAGTGGGGCGAGTGGGGCATCTCCGCGTTCGCTTCGCAATGCGATCTCGAGCGTTTGATCGTCGAGAGCAGAGACCGCCCGGACCAGACGGCGGACTTCCGGTCGCAACTCGCCTCCGCTGGAACCGATGCTCCAAGCCGACACCACATCGGCGGCCGTTACCGGTGTGCCGTCCGAGAACCGGGCCTTGTCGCGCAGGGTCACGATCCACGTACTGCGGTTAGCGTCTAGCCGCCAGGAGGCCGCCAGTCCCGGCCCCACACGTCCGTTACAATCAACTCGGACCGGGGTTTCGTACAACTGCCGGAAAAGCAATCGCTCGCTCTCGTTCGATGGATGTGGTGCATTGGCTGGATCGATTCGTTCCCCCAGCCCAACGGTGGCCACGGGTTCACCTGGTTCAGAAATCAACCCGCAGTCGACGGAGCTTTCAGCAGGAAACTGGGCTGCTGGCAATGAAGGTGACGCCTGAGAAGGCGGAACATTCACCGGTGCAGGTAGTTGGGATGCCGTTTGAGGAAGTGGCTCTCCATGCGACGAGGTACGGAAAACGGATCCCCACACCGCCGCAAGGCAGACGATGAACGCGAGCCTTACGCAGTTCCGATTCCTCACCTTCACCGTCTTACGCATCCTCATGATTGCCACCCGCAGAAATCGAAACCGGATCACCAAACCACCCTCCTCAAGTTGAGCAGGGTGACTGCGCCATCAAATAAATACTGTGCAAACTAGCTTTGACGGCGCAGACGGAACGGTGTTCTAAGCCACGCACGTTCCTGCCAAGCATAGCTGTCAGACACCGTTATGGTCCATTCCAGTCATCAAATCCACTTTTTTCGATTGCGGTGAATGAGGGTCGTAACCGTTCTTGAGGAGCCAGCGCAAATGTCCGCAGACCAGGAGTCCAGGCTGGGTAAGTCCGCTCATCTTCGGAGTGTCTTCGATTGCCAACGCCCAGCGCTGAATACACCGTACACCATTCGGGTCGGGGAGAGAACTCGCCAGTTCAGAATCTAGACCGCAATAGCACCTTGGTGCAATGGGAGAGCCGCGGGCTAGGTGCTTAACTGCGGACATGGCGAAATGGTCTGCAAAAACTATAAAGTCTGTATGGGCGGCGCTGATCGTAATGGCTTTGCTCACCAACCGGCCTCTTTTCAGCAACACTATCACTGTGACGAATACGTCCGATACCGGGCCGGCTCGCTACGGGACGCGATTGCAAGCGCTTCAGCCGGCGATACGATCAACTTCAGCGTCAGAGGCGCGATCACGCTATCCAGCGGTGCGCTTTCCATTCGGAAAAATCTGACAATTAGCGGACCCGGTGCTTCCAATCTGGCAATTGGCGGAAATAATTCGCGGGTCTTTACTATCGCTGACTTTGGTACCGCAACCGTGGTCATATCGGCTTTGACCATCCGGAACGGTAGAACCGACGACTCCGGCGGCGGCATTTTCAACGGCGGAAACCTGACACTGACGGACAGCGTCGTTTCCGGCAACTACGCGCCCAACACCGGCGGCGGCATCTACAACGGCAACAGCGGAACGCTGACCCTCAGCAACCGCATCGTTTCCGGCAACTCCGCGGGCGTTTTCGGAGGCGGCATCAGCACCGAGTCCGGCTCGTTGTTGACCCTCACCGGCGCCACCGTTTCCGGGAATTCCGCCTCTGTAGGGGGCGGTATAAACAACCACGACGGGACGCTCACTCTCACGAACAGCACTGTCTCCGACAATTCCGCCTTGGGGGCCTATGGCGGGACCGGCGGCGGCATCTATAACGGCGGACTTGGCGGAACAGTGATGATCACCAATAGCACTGTATCGGGCAACTCCGCCTTCTATAACGGTGGCGGCATCTATCAAGTTTTCGGGGCGTTGACCGTCGTCAACAGCACTATCTCCGGCAACTCTGCAACGGGTATTTGCGGCGGCTGCTCGGGTGGCGGTGGCATCTACAACGCTCAGGCCACGGCCGTTGTTCGTAACAGCACGCTTTCCGGTAACACCTCGTATTTGGGCGGCAGCATCATAAGCCTCTACGGGACTACCACTCTGAAAAATTCGATCCTGGCGAAAGGTTCTTCGGGGACGAACTGTTACACCTACTTTTCTAACGCGATCGTTTCTGAGGGCTATAACCTTTCGGATGACGCTAGCTGTTTCAGTTTCTTAAACCAACTCGGGGATTTAAACAACTATCCCGCAGACCTCAGCCCGAACGGCCTCCAAAACAACGGCGGCTCCACTCAGACAATAGCGCTGCTGGCAACGAGCCCCGCGCTGGATCGCGTTCCCGTAGGCTCCTGCACGGATTCCAGTGGGAGCCTAATAACTGACCAGCGCGGCGTCGCTCGACCTCAAGGTGGCGCCTGTGATATCGGGGCCTTTGAACTGATTCTCTATCCAACGGTGCTGGCCCTCGCCTCAAGCCCGGACTCCGTTATCGCTGGTACGGCGGGACCGGTAACCCTCGCTGCGACGCTAACACGGCAGGATACGGGCGGAGCCGTCTCGGGAGCCTCGATCACTTTCAACGTCGTCAATGATTTTTCCTTGGGGACGGCGATCACGGACGCCAACGGTATGGCTACGCTCTTGTTCAATCCGGCGTCGCTTGCGGTGGGGAGTCACACGATCAAAGCGTTCTTTTCCAGGCAAACTATCAACAATGTCGCCTTCGGAGACAGCTTCAGTCCCACCGGGGAATTACACATTGTGCCGCCGCCCTACGCCGCCCAAGTCCAGCAACCTATCGACACTGATGGATCGAGTGTGTTTAACGCCAGTCGCGGCGTTGTACCGGTTAAATTCACACTCAACCACAATGGCGTGGCGACGTGCCAATTGCCTCCCGCGACAATTTCACTCTTTCGCACCGCCGGCACCGTCGTTGGGGCAATCACTGAAGCCACGTATCTGCAGTCATCCGACAGCGGCCCAAACTTCCGCATTGACGGCTGCCAGTACATTTATAACCTCGCGACCAGTTCGCTCGGCACAGGAACGTATGCGGTATCCATATCGATCGGTGGGAGCGTAGTGGAAAGCGGAACGTTCGGCCTGAGATAGAACTATGTACTAATCATCCGGCGTTTTGGCGTGAAGGCCGTGATCGGTAAAGTGGAATGGTCGCCAAGACGCACGTCACAATAGACTGTTGCAGAAACAACCTGCAGAAGGTCGTCACGGATGATTCGTCTGGGGAGAGGCTGCGCCGGGCGCCGGTTCGACCAACGAAACTCCGTGAAGGGCCAAGTGAGATGGACGCTCAATGCACCAAGAGCCGCTAACCATCATCCTCTCGTTCGCCTTCTTGTTCGCCGTTGGCGCCATTGGGAGTGCCATGTGTCTCGGGTGGCTGACGCATCGTGAGTATCTGATTGCAAGGGAAGATTGGGTGCGGGACGGAGGTCCGACGTGGTGGCCGTGGCAGCCGCGACAGTTCCGACAGTGGCTATCGTCCGAATTCCATGTGAACAACGCACCACGAATACGGTGGTTATTTTCAACTCCTGGTTGGGTCAAGCGTGACCGGACGGCATGGGCCTTACATACCGGTCACCGAATCCTTACCTTCGTCGCGTTAGCCTCATGGATCACATTGATGTGGGTCTTGATCAGAACGTCAGGCAATCCGCGTTGAATGGGAAATGTTCATTATCCACTGGTCAATTGTCATTTTTCACTTGTACGGGACGATCACCTTTCCACCCTTCATCACAAATTTCACGCGTTGAAGTTCGGTAATGTCGGCCGATGGGTCACCGGAAACAGCCACGAGGTCTGCGTATTTGCCTTTCTCGACGGAACCAAGGCGGTCTGCCCATCCCAGAATCTCAGCATTGATGATCGTTCCTGACTGAATTGCCCTTGCCGGCTTCACACCGGCATGCTTCACCAGCGACTCGAATTCGAGCGCTTGCGTGCCATGCGGGAAAGTGGAACCGTCGGCACCGCTGCCCACCATCATTTTCAAACCGTTCGTCTTTCCCGCCATCGTTACTGCTCTTTCAAAGATGGGAATCATGCGGTACTTGCCGTCCGTGTTCTTCTTATCGACATCGTCCATGTAAGGTTCGATGTATCGGGTGAAGGTCGGATCGTAATACAGACCCTTTTGCACGATCATATTGGCCTCTTCCTGATTGAGGTCATAGGCGTGCTCGATCGTGTCGCACCCTGCCAGGATGGCATTGTGCTTTCCTTCTCCACCCAACACGTGACAGCCGGCTTTGTGTCCGAGCTTGTGAGTTTCGTCGATCAATGCCTCCAGCACTGGCTTGGGGTACATCAAGACAAATTTCGGCTCGCCGGTGGGCGTGAATGAATAGCCGCCTGTCGGAAAGAGCTTGATCCAGTCGACGCCGTGTTGAATATGCTCCTGAACCGCCTTTCGTGCCTCGTCAACCGAGCGGACGAAGATGTTGCCGAGGGGATCCTCCGATTCCGATTGCCGCCCGCCGCCCCAAGCGATTCCACGACCTGAAACCTGGTACCTCGGACCATCGATGTGGCCTTCGTTAATCGCGGTGCGGATATCCACATCCGCGTATCCGTTCCCGTGCGAGCTCATGTCGCGCGCCGCAGTGAAGCCCGCGCGGAGATCCGCTTGCAAGTTGTGGATGGCGATGAGCGTCGACGTCTCGCGCGACATGCCGGGTTTCGGCGTGTTGAACATATGCGTGTGCGCATCGATCAAACCGGGCAACACCGTTGCCCC
>Ga0209157_1002512_pt1 | contig 14545 bp, 17 predicted proteins | sample GraSoiAngelo_135_FD_185892 | JGI IMG/M metagenome (GOLD analysis project Ga0209157, IMG submission 185892) | Grasslands soil microbial communities from the Angelo Coastal Reserve, California, USA - 14_0929_05_40cm (SPAdes) (version 2) | ecosystem: Environmental > Terrestrial > Soil > Grasslands ... | reverse complement strand
CCTCTCTCACGTCCAAGGAGATCAAAGTTGAGTGGGCGAGGAGACTACTGATTCCGGTTATGTTTGCGACGAAAGAACCGGGACCAGTGACGGTGAAGGTGACGGTGTCGACGAAGTGCTGTCCCGAAGTAAGAGTTACTGTTTGATACCTCAGCGTTGCCGTTGGGGGAGTTCCGAAAAACGAGGCTATGCCCGCCGATAGTGCGACGGTTCCCGCGAAATTCATCGTGCTATTTACTTCTAATGAGATTGTTTTCGAAGAGAACGGTACAATAATCAGCGCAGGAGGTTTGGCTTCTAGGGTAAAGTCCTGTCCTTGAATCTCAACTAGAACTTGGGTCGAATTTGTCGCAGTTGCAGAACTACTGTGGGCCGTGACTTGGACGCTGTAGGAGCCAGGCGTTGCGTATTGATCTGCGAAAATCGTAAGCACAGAAGTTTTCGACTCTCCGTTAAGGAGAGAGGGAGATCTCTGAAATATGGTTGCAGTGGGAGGTGTGCGAGAATGGAAGCCGCTAACGGAAGTGGTGAGATCTACTGTTCCTGTGAATCCGTAGAGCGACGTTACTGTAATGGTAGCTACATCACTACTACCCTCGGGTAGATGGACATACAATTTGTCAGATGATATTCCAATCTCCGGTCCGGGAATCCGTAGAGATATGCTAGTGTAATGGTAGAGGCTTCCATTGGTCGTTGCGTTCACGTCCAGAGAATAGAGGCCAATTCGGGCTGTTGGGGAAATGCCGAAGCTTACGGTCGAGGTTTGGATCCAACCTGTAACGTCTAGTGTTGCGGAGCTGAAGCTTGGATTAGTTATCTCTACGGGAACGTTGACCGCGTCTAGTTTCACGGTCCCTCTGAAACCGTTTCTGGGTGTGACCGTGACGGTTGCAGAAGCCGTCATACCCTGCCTCAAGATGATGTGATCAGGTGAAGTGTCGACCCGGAATTCTGGGGTCGGCGAACAGCTGGTTGATCCAGCGGCCTGAACGGCGCTGGACAGGCTGGGGGTGGCGATCATGCAGAACAGGCCTAGTAAAATCGGACCAGTCCAGATGTGCCTTCTAGTCGGATTCCAATTGAACGATTCGCTAGATGAACGTGCCGGTGACAAATCCAGGACGCTTCAGACCTTGTCCAGACCTTGTCCTTTTCGGATTTAGCCCTTCCGAGTAAATGGATTGGGACCTAGACTTTGCTCTAGATCGATTGGGATGCAATGGGCTCGTCGAATTTTGGTGACTTTTTTACATCGAAAGCTTCCTTGATGTGACTTTAGATAGTCAAATATACCCAGTTTTCTTGGGGTAGAAGAGGAACACCTTGAGAATTGACAGGAAACTCGTAGTAGCACTTAGCGCGGTAATCATCGCGGCAGTTGCAATCGGTTATGCAGCAACAAGTCTCACGATAACCAACTCGGGAGTCGTTAATGTTGGGACCGGACCCAACATTCTCATCTCTATATCCTCGATTACTTCCACGACCACTTGCTCCTCCTCGACAGGACCTTACACGGACACCGGGGTATCGATATCATCATGGTCGCTGGTAGTGAGCGGGTCGCCTCAAACAATCTACGCGTGTGTCTGGAACAATAGTTCGACAGCGAAAACGTTGACCATCTCAGGCGCTAGTTTTCCTAGCGGCGTCGCGTTCAGCTCTACCGGTGGCGGTGTGTCCGTCACAGGAGGAGGTTATCAACTCGTGAGCTTCACTCTGACGCCTAGTTCAAGTGCAGCGACCGGAACCTTCAGCGGTGCAACCATCAGCATAACCTAGCCGGAAAAGATCGCTTTCGATGAGGCGAGCCTCAACCGGCACGCTAATCCTCCTTTTTCTTACAGTCATCACCTCGTACGCCGTTGCCGCTCCGACCGTTGTAATCAGCAATAGTGGGACGATTAACCGGCTCTATTTTGATAATGTGGTGATAATAGCGATGGAGAATCAATTGTACAGCGGGGTCATCGGGAGCTCGGCAGCGCCGTACATCAACAGCCTTCTGCCTCAATCCGCTGCAATACCAAAGGATCACGGGGGTTTTCCGGGAAGCAGCGAATCAGATTACGTGGCTCTCTGGTCCGGGGACACATATGGCTCCAGCAACGGGGTCCGAAATATCAACGCGCCGACAATAATCGATCTATTGGAACCGAAAGGGTTGACGTGGAGAGCCTATTGGGAGAGTGGGACCGGACAACGACTCGACCACTGGCCACCAGGGCTATTCACTACAATTACCGGAAATCCGGCTCGCGCAGCTAGGGCAGTATCCGCGAGTCCCAACGCTCCAGAACTCGTCGCGGAACTCAACTCTCCAAATGCGTCCAACTTCATCTGGTTCACACCCACAGATCTTCACAATATGCACGACAACAGTGTCTCATCAGGAGACACGTATCTACAGGGGTTGGTGGGTCAGATACTGATCAGCACAACTTTCAAGACGAAACGATGCCTACTGATGCTCTGGTGGGACGAATACGACCCCGCTCCTGACCTGTTCACTGGCAGCACGGTAAAAGGGGGCCTCGTATCCGTTAACAGTTATGATCACTACTCGGTGTTGAAACTGCTTGAGGTAGGCTGGAACCTTGGCAACCTAGGCAAGAATGATCTTACAGCACAGCCAATGACCGAGATAATACGGTAGGAAGAAGAGAACTTGAGCAAGGCTCGCTTCCAGTTCCATAGGTTTGCTAGGTTCGAATCCAACCGGTCTTGAACGCTTAAGGAAAAAAGTGAGGAGGTTTAGGCGTACGTGAGTTCCCCGTGGCAAACGAATACCACTGAGTGTCGTGGAGACAATGGTCTATGTCAAAGGACGCTCGAAGAAGAGTGGGCCGCTGGGGTCGATATCTTCGCAATGACAAGAAAGGTTACAAACGGTTTGGCTCTGACTAACCGAAACTTACTTAAGCTTGCAAGTCGAACGAATCGTCGCTTCATTTTGAGTGCTCCTAAGAAGTTCAATGTGCTCTGTCTCTCCATCATCATCGGACTCGTCGCTGGCACAGTGCTCGGACCTTTGGGAACAGCGTACGGCCTGAACGCCCAAAACTCTAGCAACGCCCAAGAAAACGTGTCAGGTTCAGGGTCAGCCGGGTCAGGTTCACTTGCCGTTGCTATGTTCTTTACCTTCTCAGCCTCGAGTGGTGCTGGTGCCTTTAGTGGAACCTTGCATGCAAGCATCGGGTATGACGCGGGATTGTTCCGGCTAACTGTCAACAACCCGGCCAATACGCCTGTCCTCCTCTGTCCAAGAGGCCAAGTGTCTGCAGGTGGCACCATCATTTCGGGCAGCTTTCTAGGCGCAGATGTGCTAGTTGCCGGCTGCATAGGCTCAGGTGTCCCAGGAGCCTTCATCGTCACCTCCAAGGATGGAAACGAAGCCTTCTCCGGTAAGGGACTAGGCGCGGCTGCGCTCTCGAGCAGTTCTCTCAGGGGTGGAATTGTGGCCGCAAGTAAGACCTCTGGCTCTGGAACTGCCGGCCCGGGCACTATCTACACAGCAGAAGCGGATGCAGTGACCAGGGACGGGAGACTGGTTGGTGGTGGCGCATTCGTCGGAACAATCTCGGACCAGCCTTCAGGAAATATTTGGAGTGGCTTCAGCGCTACTGTCCAGCCCGGCTGCACATTCACTACTTCAGGCATGACCGCTTCATTCGGATCCTTTCCGAACCAACCCGTCACCAGTTCTTACAAACTCTCAACGTGCCCACCGACAAGTCCAGGGCCACAGGATGCTTCAGCTCAATGGGCGGTCCATTCAGAGGACTATGTTGGAGTAGGACCGTCGAGGATCGATCCCTACAAGAACTTCTAGACATATTCAGCCCGGGAAAGAGTGGGCAGCGGGTCAAATCCGGATGTAGCCATACGTATCGTATTTCAGAAAGAGCACTTGGCCCATGTTTGAACGCACATTATGGGCAGACACGCAAATTACCCGTTGAAATCCGAGGAACCCACACGTGATAGGGCACCTACGTTTGGGTTCCATTACAATTGCACTGGGTTTTCGGAAGTGTTCACTAAGAATTGGGCTAAGACATTCGGGCGCGCTACCGGGGTGTACTTCAAACTAATCTCATTTTGAAGGTTTCCTAGCCGGGCTCGATATTGCTAGACCGTAGCCATCAGGGTCTGAGAATCGAGCCTCCCTTTCTCCCCAGGAATCCTTCGGTTTCTCGCTGAACCTGATCCCTAGCTTTCTGAGCCGTTGGTACCAGAGGTCAACGTTGTCGACTTCAAACTCTATCCCGGCAGGTTGATTCCTAGACCTCTGCCGTCTGGGGCGGTCTTGAAACGGGTGTAAGCCTATCTGAAGCCTGTTGGGGGTAAGAACGGCAACGTATTCGGGGGAAAAGTCATACAGTACCTTGAAGCCTAGTTTCCTGGTGTAGAACTCTTTAGATCGCTCTACGTCCTTGACTTGCAGCAATACTTGGTGCAAGCGTAACCCGTTCTGTCTAGGACGCATGAGTAGTGACCGGCAAACAGGAGTATTATGGATTGCTCCTTTCGCGTAGATACGAAAATTGACGTTGGAGTGTGATCAGCCAAGTTACTTGGGACCCTTGACATTGATGACTGGCTCCCCTCTTCCTATGAGAATATTCACGACTGCAAGCTCTTGTTCTCTGTCTGGATTCACGTCGCGATGCACTAGTAGAGGAGGAATATGGAAGAAGTCTCCCTGTCTAGCCTCGACAGCAGTCTTGCCTTTGGGACCATATTCTAGTCGCATTCGCCCAGCTTCGAGGAACGCGTAGAGGTGACGTGTTCCATGATGGTGCCAGTCCGAGATCTTTCCGGCTGCAACTCGTGTCCGTGAAACGATGATGTATCTGTGCATGGATTCGAACGCTTTCTCCCGGACTATTCCTGGAGTCGTATAGCCTGTCTTCAATTCTGAACTGCGAACGACTTCAATCTTCTTCATCGATTACGACCTTAGCAATAGGAACTCAGTGTCCAAGATCCCTTACGCCTTTCTGTTCGATCTCATCCCGATTCCCGAGGGATCGGTTCAGAACTGGGTCCTGGTGGGGTGAGCGCGAAATCCTCTACGTGTGAGCGATGATTGTGACTCGATGGGTTGGCGTTTCTATTCCCTTCGACGATTTACATGTCTTCACAATCTCTTCCAAATAACGCTTGTCTTTCTCCGGGTCGAAATCAGGGATTATGGGTGAATCCTTCAGCCTGATAATCAGATCCCTAATCGTTGGAAAAATCTCGGTAGCAATGTACTCCTTGATTTGAAGGTTCTCGAAGCCAGCTTCTCTAAGCATTCTTTCTTTCAAATCGATAACTCTTTCCGACCCTATCATCTGCCCTCTACCGAATATCCGCGTCAGATTCTCTTTGTCACGCTCGCCGATTGTAATCTCCATTAGAATTCCGTGTCTCTTCAAAACTCTGTGAGCCTCCCGCAGGGACCTCTTGCGGTCTGTAACCGGCCCGCGCCTGCAGGTAACTAGGTCGAAGGTTTCGTTCGGAAAATGCAGGCTCTCAGCATTCGCTAGCTCAAACCTCAGGTTCTTCTGGCCGCTGTTTGAAAGGTTCTTTCTCGCTTCGGAGATCGCGACTCTTGAAAAGTCCACCCCGACAACCTCCTTAGCTCGCTCCGCCATTCTGATCGTGAACGGGCCGTCTCCGCATCCAATGTCAAGAACTACTTTGCCAACACACCCATTCAGCATCTTAGCATCGAATTCGTTTTCTCCATCATTGCCCTCGATGACAGCGGCCTCTACCATGTAGTTTTCTGGTAGCGCGTAGACTTTCTCCCAGTATTCTCGGTCTTCATACTCCCATCCTGTCATCTTGCACCATCAAGTCTAGCTTTCAATCGACCTTCAAAGGCTTGATCATAATCGGCTGGCCCAAATTGGTTTCTGTAGTTCCCTAGATTTTTTGACAGTAAGGGATAAGAGAAATCCTGCCAAATACAATTCTATGTCTCAGACGAATACGATTATTCTGAGGTTTCCTGAGAGTAAGGCTGCCGAATTTGAACGTCTCTTCAAAGACGAGGTCCTCCCTCTCTGGCGCAAGTTCAAGTCTGAGGGAAAATTCCTCGCCGCTTCCCTCACCCCTATCCAGGGCGGTATGACGCCGAGGAAAGGCCTCCGGCATTATATCCTTCACGTGGAGGTGCCTGGCATGGCCGATCATGAGGAGTTTGACTCGCACCCAGCGTTTACGGAGTTCCTAGCGAAGGCGCAAGCGATGCAGGCTGAGGATCCACTGGTCTGGTTCGGAGAAACTTTATTTCAAGTCTAGCCAATCGGTTGTTATTGGGCAGGGGGTCGGCTAGTGGCATGGCCGAGTCACGGCAGCAGCAAACTTTCGATTATACTCTCACCTAGCGTCTTGTGAGGTGCGGCTTATGTTAATTCAGCTTAGCTCCACATTTGGAGCAGAAGGTAGCCGAGGAGGCCAGCTGTGTGCCGCAACTGGGGCAGAACTTCATTCCAGCCTGGGCTGTCATGGTCGGTGCTGTCGAAATCTGGTCCGCTGGAAGTGTGGTGATTCTGGCGAGGTTGGAGTAGTAGTAGACGGTCATTAGTATCGGGAATAACGGTTGGTAGAATGCCGAGAGAATGCCGTTGACCACTGGGCCTGCGATGCCCAATGGCCCGGTTATCGCATTCACGATGGCCGAGGCTATTATGACGATTATTGCGAGGACAAAGAAGGTTGCGAACGTCTTGAGCCATCTGTGGCTGACGAGTTGACGGCTCTTGCCCATACTGTCGAGGACTCCTTTGTTCTCGATTAGGAGGACGGGAAGCGCCAGAGAGTACATTATCGCCAGTATTATTCCGGGGATGATTAGGGCGATCAATCCCAAGAAGACGATGATGCCGACTACGATACTTAGCGCCCAAATCCAAGGCAGTTTTGAGGCAGTGAATCTGACTGATCCTCCGAGGTCAGTCTGTCCCTTCACAATCTGTTCAGAGCCCATCTTGATTGCGCTTCCCTGTGCGATGGCGGAGAAAACGATACTCACGATAACGATTGAGCTGATGAGCGGGATCAGGGTTGCAAAGAATCCAGGCAACCAGGTGTAGACTTGTTGAGGCGTCGGGTTGGAGGGCGGAGTCGGAAGGATGAAGATCTGCCGCGCTATCGTCATGACGACTCCGATGATTGCGCCCACTATTGCGAAGAGAACGAAATACTTGGTGAAGTCTCGTCGGTATAGTTCGAAGGTCTTCTGGATCACCTCGCCGAGGCTCAGTTCGCGTTTGATACTCTGCTCAGGCTGGACTGTCATGTCATTTCATCCAGATAGATTACGAGCTATTTTTTTCGCTCCCACCAGGTTCCTTGTTTCATGCCCCAGGGCGCCCAGGTGGCTCCCATTATCGCGATGAAGGCCAAGATGATCACGAAAATAACGGCGATATTCTGATAGGCGTTGAAATTTCCTGCGTAGAAGAATAGCCAGATAATTGCGGCTATTATCGAGCCGAAAAGGGTGACGATTGATACGGCGACTCTCCAGCCCATTCCTTCAGCTCGCTCAGTTGTGGTGTTCACGTTGCTATCTATTCCAGCATCATCGTGAAGAGGGCTATGTCTTAATCGTTTGTTAGAGAGCAGAGATGTCAAGTAGGTGTCTTGGACTGGTTTTTGTCTTAGTGTTCCAAGTAGATCAAAGCCGCAGGGATTGGCACTCTGTGTTACACCACCGTTTTTAGGCGCTCATCAATGTTTTCCTAGTCTTCAAGTCTAGCTAGGATTCCTTGAGTGCCGTGGTCTAGGAACTATTGCGTGATGGACCCTTCTAAGCCCCGGGCACGGGGATCGATTACCGGCTCGGTCAACCTTTTACAGATTCCTCGGTTCGGTTCTTCCTGCTTCTTCATGATATGAATTGTGTTGGGCGGTGGTTCTTTGAAACGACATTGGATTCCCTCTAACTTCACTGCAAGAAGATGATGTTTCGTGCTCTGTGATGTACGGACGAGCTATATTGGGCCTTGACCAGGTGTGCTTGGAGGAAAATGCAAGTCCAGAGGGCGGTGGAGAACGCGGAACTTTCTGACTTGGACCTGTATCTGTTATATGATCCGCGCGCCGTCGAGGAGGCCATCATCCGACTCTACATCCTTCAGAATCTTACCCCATAACACTGGCCAGAGGCTGGCGGCTTCGCGGGCCGAGGTTATGTCTTACCTGTATCTCTGTGATTTTCTCAAACTGAGGATACCGGGGATGCATGCTTGCGAGGGCTTCTTCTAGCGTGCCTTGTCGTTTTTGACGGGATGATCTTCCAGCCAATCAGGACCGCCGCGGACACTACGGCGGCTAATATTACGAGTGTGAGCCATTGACCTGTCCCTGTGAAAAAGCTGCTGCCGGTGAAGAACTCAGACATTACCGCTGCTTTTGCATCATTGGAATTCAATGGTTGCAGTCCCCAGTTGTCTTCTATTGTGTGAACATAGGAGTAGTGATCGTAACTCTTGGTCGAGTTGAACGCTTTAGCCACCACTGGTCCGGACCAGGAGGCGTAGACGCAGTCTGGACCTCCACTGTGACATGTTTGATCGTTGCCCTCGTCATAGACTATGAACAGTGCTGCCCTCGTATTCTTGAAGACTGAACTAGCTAGAATACTGGGAACAAGACGGGCTAGATAGTGGTCGCCAGTGCCGATCGAGGTGTCATGAGAGTTGTCATTGTCGTTTGGTGTCAACCAGATGAAGCTTGGTGCAGATGCAGGATCGGATAGTGACGTTACGAATTCAGGATCGCGTGGAGAGCTGGTGGTCAGCATGTTGGCGCAGCGTCCCGGGTTATTGTTGATGCTGGTGTACAATAGGAATGGGAAATGGTCGCCTCCACGGGGAGGATTGAAGCTGCAGGTTCCTGAGCCGTCCGCGTCTTCCGCAAAAGCCTTCCAGGTTATTCCCGCCGGTTCGAACCGATCTATCAAGTTGGGTCCCGTGTTGCAGCATGCTCCATTATCGGAGCATCCTGATGTTGACGCGCCTAACATGACACAGTAGTTGGGTTCGCTGGGATGAGCTATTGCGCTGTATCCGGTTGCTAGGGAATAATTCGCGGCGAGACTCGACTGGTAATGCCCGTCGGATAGTACACTGTTTTGGTCCTGATTCTCCATGACTATAGTTACTAAATGATCGAAATATTTTCCCGCAGGAGCTGCTGTTGCAACATGGACGGTGGACAACAAAGCTGGAGACAGTATTAGAATTGCGGTCAGGACAACCAGTTTTGGTCCGGCTGTTCTCCCTGTTCTCAACCTGACTATGCCTGCTTCTAGAGAGTTCTGATATCGGTCGAATCATGTCCATAAGTCAGGCTTTACTCAAGAGAGTGATGGTGAGTTCAGGTGAGTTCAGCCGACTTATCCAACGTTTAGGCAGCAGAACCTGTTACACTAGCGTTTTTAGGCGCTGATACACGGTTTCCTAGTCTCTGCGTGGAGCCCGGGTATTGGGAAACCAAAGATTCGTCGCAGGAAATCTCGTCATAGTATGCCTTGCAATACTAGGCCTTCTAGCATTGTTACCATGGCTTGTGGCTGGATTGTTGATCATTGCCGTCGCCGTATTTGCAAGCTTACCAGTCTCTAACAGGCCGGTCCAAGAAGCAGAGATATCCTCGAAATCTGATTCCCGGCGTTATATCGAGCAGTCGCGGCAAGAGACTAGGGGAGCATTGAAAACTACGCGACCAGAACGCGTCCGGTCGAACGTTGCTTTGCCGAAGGTAGAGGGGACGAACGAGAAGGAGGAGGATCGTGCAGCTCCGAAGACCGTTCCTGCTGGGGATTATCTTAGCTTCGAGGTGGGAGTTCATGAAGGGGAAGAATTGGTCGCGGATGTCTCAGCTGATGGAGAGTTGAACGTGTACGTGATGACCGAGGAGAACCTGAACAGTCTAGATTTAGATCAGGAGTTCTGGTATGAGGCAGGTAATGAGAGGGTCAGGAATACGACGGTAAAGTTCTGTCCTGAAGAAGGCGGCACCTGGTTCCTAGTCGTAGAGAATTGTAGTAGTAAGGACGTGTCTGTAACTGTGAAGTATAATGTGAACAAGCCTTCTCATCCTGTGCCATTTCTCAAGACTGAAAAGCTGGACCTACCGGATCACAAGCTAGAGGGGAAACTCAGCACTTGAGATCAAATGAGTCACGTCAAAGTTCTTTCGTAGATTCGAATCCCACTCTCCGCCGAAGAGGGGCACCTAGGAGGTCTCCTTCTTCTTGAGTGATTCAATGATGGATTCAGCTTTCTTCTTGCCGCGCTCAGTCAGAGAGTAGAGCTTCTCCTTCTTCCCTGGAATAGGCTCTGACATGATGAAACCCTTGCGCTCGTCTCGGTGTGGCTCTGAATCTAACCAATTGTATTTGATCGGTTTGCCAAGTTCCTTCGAGAGGGACATTACTTGGTCGTAGCTCAACGGTTTCGCTGCATAGTGTAACAGAATCAAGAAAAGGTCGAAACGATTCAACTCGTCAAATTGTGCCGAGGATGGCTTCCTTCTCATTCGCGGGAATCCCGAGCTGTGCCAATGAAACCGTTGATTGCTGGCGGATAATAGGCGTTGTCAACGGAAAGGTTAGCGATGCCTTCTGAAGCAGGTCCCTGTGGGACGAGATAAGCCGGTTTATCGTATCAAAGCCTTCTTTCAAATTGCTTCCGTCTTGGTCAGTCTTGAAGCTGAAGGTGACATTGCCAGACTGAACCCCAACGATGATTTCTTTTTCCATTCTTATTTCACCTCGTTAAGGAACTAAGTACTTGAATGCCCTGCCCTCTTTGATTCGTCTCAGTTTGTGGTCCTGATACATGAGAGTAAGAGTTCCCGTGACGCTTCCATCCGTGAAGATCATGGAGTTGTGTCGTAGTGCTAGCTGGATCTCCCTCCAGTCTCTAGGTTTCTTTCCCCACGTTGATTGTAACAGGCTGATAATTCCATCAGTGAGATTCTCGTGCTTGCCAATATCGGGATATGATTCTCCCTGTACTGGCGTCGAAGCCGACGCTCTCGATGAGAGGATTTCATCCAGAATGTCATTCATCACGTACGGGTTGATTGAGTACTCACCCTTCGGGTATTTCCCGGGCCCTTTCTCGGCCTTTCTTACAGACCCAGATTCTACAAGCTCAGTCAGCCGTGCTGAAATAGTATCTGAGTCGATACCGGTAGCAAGCGACAGACTTGTCGGTGACATGCTGGCAAATTCGGCCTTACCCATTCGGTGAGAAAAGTAGGTGCCAATCAAGTAAAGATGAACGAGACTTCGCGCTGGTAGAGATGTTTTCGGAACCCTGACGAGAACGTTTCCGCTTTTGTCTTCGATTGCAATCAAACCTTTGGCTTTCCCGACCGCTTCCGTCAACAGGTCATCTTCGCTCACTACCAGCTGATTGAGCACGTCCTTGCTCATGTCAATCCCACTGAGGTAGGCTGTAATACCTATTCTTAAACCATTGGTTTAGGCTATTATAGTGGGACTCGCCGTCATTCTGGAGAATTCATTATTCAGTCCAAGACTGAAGCGAGGACTAGAAATTATTCTGAGAACAGAATAGAACCTAACATCCCACGTTGGACCAACGAAAACCAGAGTATAGCTTTCGATTTATTCGGATGCTATCATCCCAAGCGATATATAGTTAAAACAAGCAGGCGTCGGTCATGGCTCAGCCTTCAACTCTCAGCGTGCATAATATCGGCGATACCGGAATTACTCCTCCGAAATACTTGAACAGTCAGGAAAAAATTCTCTACGAATCCCGGCCCAAATGGATCTCGATAGTCGGGTTGAAACTGTTAATCTGGGAATTCATAATTTCGATCATACTCCTTCCGATAGCTGCAGTAGCCCGGGGAGCTTCCGGATTTGTACTCTTGTTCTGGCTCTTCGTGGCACCGCTGCCTCTGCTTGTCCGGACCTTGCGTTGGCGTGACACATTCTACGGGTTGACTGACCAACGTATCCTGAAAGGCTCAGGCGTCAGCGGTAAGAATTTCGAATCCATCACAGTCATAAGAACCACGGGCCTAATGGACATCAACACAGCTAGAGTCACTGGTGTGACTATGGATGTTCCCTTGGCTGGCAGATTATTCGGTTATGGCAGCATAGTATTTCAGACAAGTATTCAGCCGATGAATTGGCACGGAGTGAAGCATCCGTTTGAAGCGCGCCGTTACGTCGAGGAAACCCTAAGCCAGATCCAAGATGCGGCGGGCAGTGAGCTCGCTTACAGGGAGCAGATTGCTAGGACAATGGCAAAGATAGCGACCGAACAGAAGCTAGGCTTTCTACCACAGCAGGCTCCATACCAAGTCGCAGGCACTACTCAAGCAACAAGTCCGCCAGCAATTCCCCAACCAGCTGCATTGTTCTCCCAACCAAATCAACAACTAACACTGCAATGTGTGAAATGTGGACTGTCCTATGCTCCGGGTAACAAGTTCTGCTCCCAGTGTGGAGGGCCATTACAGGCCGCACCTTCTCCTGTACCACTCGAGGCCTGAGATCTAGAAAATCTTCGTTGCTTATCTAATTGAACTGTTGCAAGAAGAGGTGAAGGGAAATGGGGAAGGGAGGAAAATCTTCGCAAAGCCAGAAGTACACTCCGATGACGCAAGAGGCTGCGGCGAGAATACAATCTATAGCTGACAAATATGGCAACACGTCTGGATTCAAGGAGAGGGCCCAAAGGGCCGCGGCGAAGAACGAGCAACGGTGAGCTGTTTTAGGGATCTCCGATAGGCAAAGACGAAAGCAGGGAGCGCCACGCAAAGTCATAGACGTATTAGTGTAAAGACTATTTGACGGCCTCCCACAAAGGAGTCTAGACACAGCCTACACCGAATCGATGACAAACAGTAGCAGATTCATCTTCTTCAGAGTGATCATTTGGTCAGAAATGGTTCTTTTCATCTCAACTCTCACCTTGGGAACCGTCTACATTGTTGGTCTCGGGACAAGCAATGTTCAACTCGCCTCCATGATAGAGTATCCAGCTCTTGAATCGTCTACACTTTTCCTCTCCCTAGTCCTCACCTTAACAGTCCTCGCCGTGCTCATCAGGATCCTAGTCACCGTACGCGCAAAGATCTCAAAACCTCAGGTAGATCTAGAGAGAAAGCTGCGGCTGCTTAACATAGGCGATCAAGTAAAGTTTTTGATGCAAATTGAGCGTCCGGTAAAGTTCTTCGTCGGGATAAGGTCGTACAACGCTTCCGTCAGGAAGAACCGAGTCATTGTAGGGGAAAGACTTCTCAGGGATTCCACCGACCAAGAAATTCAGGGAGTCATCGGACACGAACTCGCCCACATCAAAGGAAAGGACATCACCAAGAAAGCCGTCCTCCAGGGAACCGCTGTACTGGTACTGTTAATGCCATACGCCATCTTCGAACCTTCAAACACGGCACTAATACTGGCGGGTACATTGCTCAGCGTGGTGCTCCTTCTGAGCGTCCCCCTCACCTGGAAGATCGAGTTAGGCGCCGACGCCGAAGCCGCAGAATACCTAGGCCCAGAAGTCGTCATTCAAGCACTTGAGAAGCTGAAAACCGTAGCGTACACTGGAATATCCTTCACTCATCCCCCAATGTCACGAAGAATCGATAAGTTACGCAATGCCCACACTCTGATCGGGCCGACCGGTTCAGAACCAGCGACCGGATCGCCGAACTCTTCGAAGGTCTAGCTAACGAGAACGTTAGGCAGATCAACAACTAACACTGCAATGTGTGAAATGTGGACTATCCTATGGCCCCGGCAACAAGTTCTGTTCACAAATGTGGGGGTCCACTACAAGTCGCCCCTGCGCAGGTACCACTCGAAGCATGAGACCGAAGAATTCTTCCCCTGTAACGGGTTCCTCCTGTCTCTAGCTGAGGAACCAAGGTCTCGTAAAAGCCCCACAGCGGACCATTTTGCGAGCGATCCAAAGGGTCCTTACGTCCTAAGAGCATTCCCAGGCTCTAAGTAAACGAAAATCCAAACGAAATTCACGCTCAAAGCAGTAGATAGTAAGATAAGTCACATCATCATTCCGCATTTGTTACCATGTACAGTGGTAGTCAGGCGGAGAAGAGGATCGCGCTGATCCCAAGAATCGTCGTTCAAGGTAAGGTGGGCCTCAACGAATACGCGTTACTAGTTACAGACAAGCGTTCGATCCTAGTTCTTGAGAAGGGTTCGAAATCAGGCATCGCGGGCGCATTGGGAGGTGCTGTTGGTGCTGCGATCGCGAGCGCCGCGGCCACTAGAAAAACCTTTGATTATGAGAATGAGAATCCGGAATCTTTCGCGATCAATCCGAAGAACATAGTCATTCCGCACGATAGCTTGGAATTGATAAAGATGAAGAAGGCTATGCTGAATCCTACCTACAGGATGGAGCTAAGATACCAGATTCCTAACAAGAGCAAGAAAATCAAGGCGTTCCTCAGCCCTCCGGGCGAGCATGTTAAACAGAAGAAACAGGAAGGCACGGGCAGGAAACAGATACATTTC
>Ga0209157_1002507_pt1 | contig 14580 bp, 16 predicted proteins | sample GraSoiAngelo_135_FD_185892 | JGI IMG/M metagenome (GOLD analysis project Ga0209157, IMG submission 185892) | Grasslands soil microbial communities from the Angelo Coastal Reserve, California, USA - 14_0929_05_40cm (SPAdes) (version 2) | ecosystem: Environmental > Terrestrial > Soil > Grasslands ... | reverse complement strand
CACCCAGCGCCGCTGGTAGCCGCGGGCGAAGCCCGCGTTGGCGCGCCCGCCCGTCATGTGGTCGAGCATCGCGATCTCCTCGGCGACGCGGATCGGGTTGTGCGCCGGGAGGACGATGCCGAGCTGGCCCACGCGGATGCGCTTCGTCTGCAGGCCGACGAAGAGGTCGAGCAGCACGGGGCTGTTCGAGAGCTCGAAGCCCTCGACGTGGAAGTGGTGCTCGGTGAAGCTGATCGAGTCGTAGCCGAGCGCATCGGCGAGCTTCGCCTGCTCGGCCAGCTCGGCGAGCATGCGCTGGTAGAGGTCGCCACGGAGGCCCGCGCGGCCGCGCTCGATGTCGGCGCGGCTCCCGGCCGAGGGCAGGTAGAAGAGCGAGACCTTCACGCGTTCGGCAGGCCGACCAGCCGCCGCGCGATGACGATGCGCTGAATCTGGCCCGTGCCCTCGACGATGTCCATCGCCTTGACGTCGCGGTAGAGCTTCTCGACGTAGCCGTCGGCCGTGACCCCGGCGTCGCCCAGGACCTCGACCGCGAGGCCCGTCGCCTCCTGGGCGCTGGTGGCCGCGAACGCCTTCGCCATCGACGCCTCCACCTCGTTCGGCTGCTCGACGTCGGCGAGGTACGCCGCCCGCCAGCAGAGGAGGCGGCCGACCTCGAGCTTGCGCGCCATGCGCGCGAGCTTCTCGCGCACGCGCTGATAGCGCGGGATCGGGCGGTCGAGGGCGTAGTGCGACCGCGCGAAGTCGCGGGCGGCGTCGTAGGCGGCGCGCGCGATGCCGATCGCCATCGCCGCGATGGCGGGGCGGGTCGCGTTGAAGCTCTTCATCGCACCCTTGAAGCCGGCGCGCTCGGCGTAGTGGCGCTCGCCGCCGAGGAGGTTCGCGGCCGGCACCGGGCAGTCGCGCAGCGTGAACGACGAGCTCTCGTAGGCGATGAGCCCCATCTTGTGCTCGTGGCGCATGTCCTCGAGCCCGGGCGTGCCGCGCTCGACGATGAACGCCCGGTGGCCGGCGCGCCCCGCCGCGCGGTCGACGGTGGCCCACACGACGATCCAGTCGGCGCGCATCGCGTTCGAGATGAAGGTCTTGGCGCCGCGGAGGACCCACGTGTCGCCGTCGCGCACCGCCGTCGTCTCGATCGCGGCCACGTCGCTCCCCGCGCCGGGCTCGGTCATCGCGAAGGCGGCCCAGTGCGGCCGCTCGCGGTCCCGGAAGGGCGCCAGGAACCGTTCCTTCTGCTCGGGCGTCCCCATGGTGAAGAGTGGCGGGCCGCCGAGACCGAGGCCCGGCATCGCCACCGACATGCCGCGGTCCCAGTACGACATCTCCTCGGCGAGGACGACGCCGCGCCGGGCCCCCCCGCGCGACCCGCGCCGCTCTTGCACGCCGAGCGGCTGCCCGAGCCCCATGCGCCACACCATGGCGAAGAATGGATGATCGGGCGGCACGGGGGCGGCGTTCCGGTCCGCCTCGATGCCGAGCGGGCGGAGGAACTCGCGCCCGAGCCGGCGGACGCCGTCGAGCTCGGCCTCGAGCTCCGCGCCGATTGCGAGGTCGATCATCGGAGGCCCGCCTCGTGCTCGGGGGCCAGCGCCGCCGCGGCGACTTCCGCTGCGTCGCGCCCGCCGGCGAGCCCCGCCAGCGTCCGGATGTCGCGCATCCACTTCTCGACCGGGTGGTCCTTCATGAAGCCGTGGCCGCCGAGGATCTGCACGGCGCTCGGGCCGACGAGGAGCGCCTGCTCGGCGGCCTCGGCGAGTGCGCAGGCCGCTTCCCACTCGGCCGATTCGCCGCGGTCGAGCCCGGCGGCGGCGCGCCACACGGCGAGCCGGGCGGCGTCGACCGCGGTCGCGAGGTCGGCGATCAGGAAGGCGAGCGCCTGGTGGTGCGCGATCGGCCGCCCGAAGGCGGTCCGCTCCAGGGCGTAGCGCATCGCGTAGCGGTGCGCGCCGCGCGCGGCCCCGACGAGGAGCGCGGCCACCCAGGTCCGCAGATGGGCCCGGGCGCGTGCGGCGTCGTCGATGGCGGCCACCGGCGCGTTCGCGAGCGCGAGCCGCGAGGCGCCCGCCGCCTCGAGGCCGCACGGCTGCACGGCGTCGAGTCGCCAGCCCTCACGCACGAGGTACGCGCGGTCGCCGTGCAGGATCACCGCGACGTCGATCCGGTCGGCGGGCACCCAGGGGTGCTGGCCGTCGAGGCGGCCGTCGCGAAGCCGGAAATGCTCCTCGACGTCGTCGACCACGACGGCGCGGAACCCGGGGTCCGCCGTGGTGCGGCCGAGGAAGGGAATCGCCGGTCCGGCGCCGTCGAGCGCCACGGCCGCCCCGGGATCGACGGCCGCCAGCTCTTCGAGGACGATCGCCCGCACGAAGGCGCCGACCTCGACCCCGCCGAGACCGAGCGCCGCGAACTCCCGGACGAGCTCGGGCGCCACACCGCGCGCCCGCTCGTGGGAGCGCACGCGCGGCAGCAGGCGGTCCTCGGCGAAGCGGCGCGCCGTCTCCTGGACGAGCCGCTCCTCCTCGGAGATCGCGAGCGTGAAGCTCATGCCGGCTTCTTGGGTGGATCGGAGACCAGGAGCGTACCCTGCGCTACGCAGGCGAGCTGGTCGCCGTTCGTCACCTCGACGCGGACGACGGCGGTGCGCCGGCCGAGCGCGACGACCGTCGATTCGGCCACCACCGTGCCGGCGCGCACCGGCGCCAGGTAGTTCAGCTTGAACTCGGTGGTCGCCGCCCACTGACCGCGCTCCATGAGCGGGTAGAGGACGCAGCCGAGCGCATGGTCCACGAGACCGGCCATCACGCCGCCGTGCAGGGCGCCGAACGGCGTGAGCAGCTCCTCGCGGACGTCCATGGCGGCGACGAGGCGGCCGGGCGCCAGCTCGACGATCCGGATGCCCAGGTAGGCGGGGAGGCCGGTGGCGGCGCGGCTCGCGCGCAGGAAGCCCTCGGCGATGCTCGGGTCGAAGTGCTCGAAGGACGGCTGCCGCGGCGGCATGCGCGGCGTCGCGCGTACCATGCGGCTCGCCGCGGGAGCAAGCCGTCCTTGCCCCTTGCCATGTGCCCGCCCGGCGCGTAACGGGAAGACGATGCGTGGCTGGCGGGCGATCGTTCTCCTCATGCTGCTCGCGGGAGCGGCGTGGGGCGAGACGCCCGCGAAGACCCGGGTCAAGCGCACCGCCAAGGAGGCGGCGAAGACCGGCGGCCGGACCGCCCGCGACGGTGCGCTCACCCTCGGACGAACGACGCGAGACTTCTTCAAGGGCGGCGCCGCGGCGGCCAAGGGCACCTGGAAGGCGAACGCCGCCCGGACGAAAGAGACGGCACGCTCCGGCGGCCGCGCGACGCGCCGGGCGGCGAAGGGGGAGTGAGTGGCCCGCGACCGGGCCGCGCTCCTCGCCTTCTTCCTGCCCCTCACCCGCCGCACGTGCGCCGAGCTCGCGGTCGGCGACACCACCATCGCCGCTTACCTGGCCGACGTCCTCGCCGAGTTCGCCCGTACCGAGCGCCTCTACCGTCTCCGCGAGCCGAGCGGCAGGCGGCTCACCAGCGTCGTCGAGATGCTCGGCCTCGCGCCGCCCGCGCAAGGCCGCGAGGGCGAGCGTGCCTTCCATCGCTACGTCGGCGACTTCGCGCTCTTCATGAGCGGGCTGTTCCGGCCCTTCGTCGAGCGCGGCGGATTCCTCGGCTACTACCTCGCCGAGGGGGCGCACGCGTACGCGCGCGTGGCCGCGCTGAGCGAGGGGATCGCGCGCGGTGATCGCCTCCTCTACGGCGAGCTCGCGACCCGCTTCGAGCACTACGCCGGCGCCCTCGACTACCTGCGCAAGGTCCGCTTCCCCGGTCTCGCCGGGGCCGATCCCGTGAAGGCGTTCCTCGGCGAGATCCAGGGCGTGCTCGCCGGGCTGTCGCGGAACTGAGACGGCCGGTGAACCTGCTCGTCACCGGACGGCCGGGAAGCGGGAAGACGACGGTGGTGGAACGGGTCGTCGCGTCGCTGCCGCGAGGCGCGGCGACCGGCTTCTTCACTCGCGAGGTGCGGGCGCGAGGTGCGCGCCGCGGCTTCACCATCCAGGCGCTCGACGGCCGGACGGCCGTCCTGGCGGACGTTGGCGGCGACGGACCGCGGGTCGGGCGCTATGGCGTGCGGCTCGACGGGCTCGAGGCCGTCGGTGTCCCGGCGCTCGCGCCGGGCCCCGGGGTGCGGCTCATCGTCGTCGACGAGATCGGCAAGATGGAGTGCCTGTCGCGCGGCTTCTGCGACGCCGTGCGGCAGGCACTCGGCTCGCGGATTCCGGTCCTCGGGACGATCGCGGGCCAAGGCGGCGGCTTCATCGCGGAGGTGCGGCGGCGAGCGGACGTGCAGATCCTGGAGGTGACACCGCGGAATCGCGACGAGCTGCCGCGGACGATCGCTGCAACGCTCGCGCTCGGGCCCGAGGCCGGAGCATTCGGTCTCGCGTGCCTTCTCCGTGTGCGGCGGTTTGCCTCACGTTTGAGCACGGCAGCGCCCAAATGACGATGCTGGACCCTGGCTCCGGTATGGCGACCGCTTTGCATAGCAGGCATGAGCGTCGACCCCAAGGCTCCCCGGGCGTTGCGGACAGCGGATGGAGCGTGGATGCGCCGCGCGGTGGCGAGAGCGGAGGTGTGGATGGCCTTTGCGGCCTCCGCCACAGCCGTCTTCGTCACGCTCGGCGCGACGGCCGGCGTCGCCTACGCCGTCAGCTGGCTGTCGGCTGGAGGCCGCTGAGCGATGCCGGAGCTGATCGGGCTCGGCCGGCTGCTGCTCGCGTGGGCGCTCGTCGGCGTGGGCCTCGGAGTGATCAGCCGGCTCCGCGGCGCCTGAGAAGAGCGCTCCGTCTCACCTCTCCCGGCGCGACGAGTTCTTCGCGCGCCTGGCGTTGCGATCCGGTGCGCCTCCACGTGCACCTCCAAGAGACGTACCACACCCGCATCCTGGCCGATGTGGCCGCGATCTTCGGCCTGCCGGTTCGCGCCGGGCCGCCGCGGCTCCTGGCCCGCGCGCTTGGCCTCATCGCGGCGCGTCTCGGACCGACGGGGCGCGCGCTGATGCGAGGTCTCTACCGGCTCGGCGCGCTCCACCTGGCGGCGCAGATGCTGGAGATCGTCCGACTGTTCGGCCGTCCCGGGCTCAGATGGCAGTTCAGGGAGCCTTTCCGGCTGGGCCACATGGTCGCAGAGTCCCCCGAGCGGGCCTTCGCCGCCGGCCAGCTCTGACGCCCGATGCACCTTTTTTCCTTTCCACGCGGCCGGCCATCAATTATATGGTCCGCGCGTGACTCCGCCGACGCCGGACGGCGCCCAGCCCGGTCGCCGCCGCGCACGGGCTCCCGGGCGCCTCACGGGCCTCGTGCTGCTCGCCGCCGCCCTCGCGGCGCCGCCGGCGCGGGCGTTGACGGTCACGCGCGGGCCCCTCATCCAGAACCCCGACGCGCTGACCAGTACGATGACGATCGAGTGGTGGACCGACGCGGCCGGCGACAGCACGGTCGAGTACGGGCCGACGCCTGCCCTCGGGTTCACCGCGACGGTCCCGCAGGCCGGGAGCTGCGAGGTGGGCTCGGTCGGCACCTGTCACATCGTGCCGCTCAGCGGGCTCTTCCCCGGCACGCGCTACTACTACCGCCTCCGGACGAACGGCGTCGTCGTGCAGGACACGGGCCCGAGCGGCCCCTCCTTCACGACCCTCAGGCAGCCGCTCGACCCGACCGACCTGTTCTTCACGGTGATCGGCGATTGGGGCGGCGGCACGACGGAGGAGCAGCAGGTCGCGAACCTCCAGGACGCGGCCGATCCGCAGATCACGGTGACCGTCGGCGACAACGCCTACGAGTTCGGCACCCAGACCGAATGGGACAGCAACGCGCTGCCCTACTACCGGAACCCGTTCCGCCGCATTCCCTTCTTCCCGGCGCTCGGCAACCACGACCTCTACGCCGTCGGCAACTCCAGCTGGGCCAATTCCGCCGAGATCAAGACGTTCCTCGAGCCGCGCAATGGCACGCAGCCCGAGCGCTTCTACTCCTTCGACCACGGCGACGCGCACTTCACCGTGCTCGACAGCAACAGCTGCTGCGACGCCACGCAACGCAGCTGGCTCGAGACCGATCTCGCCACCACGACGCGCAAGTGGAAGTTCGTCTTCTTCCATCACACGCCGTACTCGTGCGCGAGCGGCTTCTTCTCCAACGGCAGCAACATCGCGGTCCGCACCAGCTGGGGGCCGCTCTTCGAGCAGTACGGCGTCGACATCGTTTTCGACGGCCACGACCACCTCTACGAGCGGTCGAGCTACGTCGACGACTTTCACGTCGACGGCTCGGGAGGCAGCGACGGCCTCGGCACCTACTACGTGATGACGGGTGGCGGCGGGAAGTCGCTGGACAGCGCCGCCGCGCTCACCAACGGCGTGCCCACGGTCAACGGCAGCGCCTGCTACTGGCTCGCCAGCGGCTGCTCCGGCACGTCGAGCGAGCCGTGGTGCAGCTTCGCGAGGTTCCACTACGTGGCGGTCCGGATCTCGCTCGACGCGACGCTCACGCTCGAGGCGATCGACAACGGCAACAACATCTTCGACTCCTTCTCGATCACCAAGCTGCCCCCCACGACCACGACGACCACGAGCAGCACCACGACGACGACCTCGACCACCACCACGTCGACGAGCACCACGACCACCTCGACCACCACCACCACTACCACCACCACGACCACGTCGACGAGCACGACGGGCCCGACCTCGACCACGTCGAGCACGACCTCCACGACCACGACCACCGCCACGAGCACCACCAGCACGACGACCACCACGAGCACCACCACGACGACCCATGCGCCGCCGACGACCACCACCACGACGCTCCCGCCCAGCACCTCGACCACCGTGACGACCACCACGACGACCTCAACGACCAGCTCGACCACGACCACCACCACGACGGCGACCACCACGACGACCAGCACCACGACCACGACCCTGCCGCCGTGCCCGGACGCCGACGGGGACGGCGTGTGCGACGCGAGCGACAACTGTCCCGCCGATCCGAACCCCGATCAGCAGGACGCCGACGGCGATGGGGTCGGCGACGCCTGCGACCCGTGCACGAACGGCGTCGCCGTGACGACGGCGAAGGTGACGGTGGCCAAGCTCGCGACGCCCGGCGGTGACGACCGCCTGCGGTTCCGCGGCCGGCTCGACCTGCCGTTCCCGTTCTCGCCGCCACTCGACCCGACGATGAAGGGTGTCCGTATCCTCCTCGACGACTCGACGGGCGGGCGCGTGCTCGACGCCACCATCCCGGGCGGCGGCTACGACTACGCCACGCAGACGGGCTGGAAGATGAATGCGTCGCACACGAAGTGGACCTACACGAACGGGCTCGGCGGCATCCGGGGCATCGTGCGGGTGACGGTGAGAGCCTCGAGCTCCGTGCCCGGCCAGGTGGACTTCAGCGTCACGGGGCGGAACGGGTCCTACCCCGTCCCGCGCTCCAACATCCCCGTGACCGCCGCCTTCGCCCTCGACTCGCTCGCGGGACAGTGCGGGGCGGCCACGTTCCCCGGCCCGCCGCCCGCGCCGAGCTGCCGCTTCAACTCGACGGGCAGCACGCTCAGCTGCAAGTGAGATGGCCTGGAAGAAGTCGCCGCCGGAGCTGGTAAGCGCCTTCGACCGCCTCGTGCCGGCCACGCGCGCCGTCGAACGGCGAACGATGTTCGGCTACCCGGCCGCCTTCGTCGGCGGCAACATGTTCGCCGGCCTGCACGAGGATCGCTTCGTCCTGCGCCTCGGCGACGAGGATCTCGCCGCGGCGAAGCGGCTCGGAGCCAAGGACTTCGAGCCCATGCCGGGACGCGCGATGAAGGGCTGGATCATCCTTCCCGAGCGGCTCCTCGCCGATGACGGCCAGGCTTGCCGGTGGATCGAGCGTGCCCGGAGCCACGTCTCGACGATGCCCGCGAAGGGCAAGAGGAAGGGCACGACGAAGCGATGACGCTTCAGGCCGAAGCGCCGGTCGCTCAGGGCCGCGCCGTCAGGCGGCCTGCTCGGAACGGCGGCCGAACGTCGCGACCTTCGGTTGCACCACCCGGACGAAGTCGGCGTACGCCATGTGCACGGTCTGGTCGTGCGTGCCGGCGTTGAACCAGATCTCCTTGTCACGGGCGAGCGACCCCTCCACCCAGACCGGCAGCCCGTAGAGGTTGCCGAAGGGCGGCATGGCGCCGCGCTCGCACTGCGGGAAGAGCGCCGCGAAGTCGCTCTCGGCCGCGAGCTTGAGATCCGGCTTGCCGGCCGCCTTGGCGAGCGCCTGCACGTCCACCAGGTAGGGCGCCGGCAGGACGGCCATCAGGAACTCGCTGCCGAAGCGGAGGATGACGACCTTCGCCATCTCGCGGCCGGGCACGTGCTGCGCCGCGGCGATCTCCTGGGCCGTGAACGCCGGGACGTGAGTGCGAACCTCGTACGCCACGCGGTTGGCGTCCAGGAACTCCTTGAGCTTCCCGAGGATCGGCATCGTTGCTCCCTCCTCTCTGCCCATCTCATACCACCGCTCGCGATGCTCCGGGAGCGGGGGAGAGCGCGACGCGCTACTCGAGGCCCCAGGAAAAGACGCGCGTCGGGCTGACCTCGACGATCACCGATGCCGACTCCTCGAGCGCCGCCTCGTCCGGATAATGCGGGTACTTCCTGTACAGGAGCGTGCGCGCCTTGCGAAAGCGCGGACCGCGCTCGAGCAGCCGGACGGTTCCCTGCACCATGACGCCTTTCAGATGCGCCCAGGCGTCGGAATAGAGGTCGACGGTGACCGCCGCACGGGGGTTGGCCTTCAGGTTGACGACCTTCTTCGCGTCGGCCGCCGAGCCGAAGTAGAGCTTGCCGTCGGCGAGCACGTGGCAGACCGGCACGACGTGTGGAATGCCGGAAGGGTTGGCGGTGGCCACGCGGCAGACGCGCTCCTGCTCGATGAGCGTGGCGAGCGCCTTCTTGAGCCGCATTGCGGCCTATTGCGTCTTCTTCGCCTTGCCGCAGGGACAGCCGCCGGCCGCAGGCATCTGGCCGTTCGTGCCCTCGCTCGCGGCACCCGCGGCCTGCTTGCACGCCGCGGCCCCGCAGCAGCCGCCTCCGGGCATGCATCCTCCTTGCTCGGCTTCCTTCGCGCCCGCGGCCGGTGCGGCCGCCTCCGGGGCGGCAGCCGGTGGACGCTGCTCCTCCTCCGAGAAACCCACGGCGCTCACGCCGAGCATGATCGCAGTCAGGAACGCAGCAACCAGTGTGCGCTTCATCGCTCCTCCGGACGCGCGTCGAACGCGCGCGCCGCCGACCCTTCTGACAGACCCGATTCGCATGTCAACCACGGGCAGAGCATGGGGGCAAATCCGCGGAGTCTCAAGGCTGCAGCAGCGTGCGGCTCCAGCCGCGCCGGGTGCGCACGAAGAGCTCCCGGTCGTGCAGCCGGTGCTCGCGGTGGCGCCAGAACTCGATCGTCTCCGGCACGAGGCGGAAACCCGTCCAGTACGACGGACGCGGCACCTCGTCGCCGGGATAGCGCCGGTGGAGCTTCCGCCAGCGGGCCATGAGCGAGGCGCGTCCGGCGAGCCGCGCGCTCTGCGTGGAGGAGAGCGCGGCGAGGCGGCTCTGCCGGGGGCGAGTCTTCCAGTAGCGATCGACCTCGGCCGGTGCCACGCCCTCGGTTCGCCCCTCGATCCGCACCTGCTTCCCGACCGCGTCCCAGTAGATGGCAACCGACGCTCGCGGGTTCTCCCGCAGCTCACGGCCCTTACGGCTGCGTGCGTCGGTGAAGAAGACGAAGCCGCGCTCGTCGGCTCCCTTCAAGAGGACGAAGCGGACGGAGGGCCTCCCCGCCGCGTCGGCCGTCGCGAGCGCCATCGCCTCCGGCAGCGGCACGCGGGCGCGGCGCGCCTCGTCGAACCAGCGGCGAAAGCGAACGAGCGGGTCGGCCGGCATGCGGGCACACAGTAGGGATCGGGGCTCGGCAGGGGAAGAGGCATCTGGCCTAGCCGTGGCGGCCACGCTATGGAGCCCACGGACATGAAGGAGCTCGTCATCGACGCAGACGGTCACGTCCTCGAGCCGCCCGACGTCTGGCAGCGCTACATCGACCCGGCATATCGGGCGCGCGCGATCCGCGTGCGCCGCGGCGCCGACGGGCGCGACCGGCTCGAGATCGACGGACGGCCGGCGCGGCTCACGACGCCCGAGATGCTCGGCGGCTTCGGCGGCATGGGGAAGACGATGGAGGAGCTGGCCCACGCGTGTCTCGCCGGACGCTACGCCGAGAGCGCGCCGGCAGCGGCCGTCGACCCGGCCGCGCGCCTGGCCCTCCTCGAACGCGACGGGATCGACGCCGCGATCCTCTACCCGAGCCTCGGGCTCCAGTGGGAGGCCGAGGTCGCCGATCCCGCCTACGCGCTGGCCCACTGCCGCGCCTACAACCGGTGGATCGAGGAGTTCGCGGCCGGGAGCAGCGGGCGGCTCGTGCCGATCGCGCACCTCTCGCTCGGCGACCCGCACGAGGCGGCCCGTGAGCTCCGGCGCGCGGTCGGCGCCGGGGCGCGCGGCGGCTTCGTGCTGCCCTTCACGCTGAGCGGCCTGCCCCACGGCCATCCCGCCCACGATCCGCTCTGGGCGGAAGCGCAGGACCTCGACGTGCCGATCGCGATTCACACCGGCATCGACCCGCCCGCCCGGAGCCTGCACCAACGGTTCACGGGCCTCAGCTGGCCCGAGGACGTGCCGGCCGGCATCTGGTACCTCGAGCTCCTCTTTCCACAGGCCGTGCAGCAGGCGTTCTCGACGTTCTTCCTCTACGGCACCTTCGACCGCTTCCCGCGCCTCAAGCTGGTCGTCCTCGAGTCGGGCGCGGGCTGGCTCGGCTTCTGGGTCGACCGCATGGACGCCCTGGCGCGCGGGGCGCTGCGCGTCACGCTGCCGTTCCGCGAGCTGCCGAGCACGTACGTGCGCCGGCAGTGCTGGATCTCGGCCGATCCCGACGAGCGAGCCTTGCCGCCGATCATCGCCTACGTCGGCGACGATCGCTTCCTGTGGGCCACCGACTACCCGCACAGCGACCACGACGCGGGGTACATGGAGGAGCTGCACGAGCTCGCGGCGGCGCTGCCCGCCGCGAGTGGCGCGCGGCTGCTCGGCGAGAACGCGGCGCGGCTGTACGGGCTCGCCGCGAGCGGAGGCGGGCGGTCGCGAGCGTCTGATCGCTAGATGCGGCTTCTGCTCGGCGTCCTCGTGTTGTTGCCGAGTGTCGCCTCGGGGTGGCAGACCCGCATCACGGGGAGCGGTGGTGGTTCGGGCGCGGCGCTTTCCGTCCGGGCCGACGCCATGGATGACGTCGTGGCACGCCACCCCCAAGGGCTTCACCTTCCATAGCCCGCGCCGCAAGCCCGACGGCCTCGCGAGCGCGGTCCTGAAGGGCGGCAACGCGGGACGGGCACGCATCGTCGTGCGCGGCGAGGGCCCGAATCTCCGGCTGCCGGCATTGCCCCTGTCCTTGGGGGTCGCCGTGCAGCTCCGCCGGAGCGACGGGACGGGTGCCTGCTGGGGTGCCGCGCACGACTTCATCGTGCGCAACCGCAGCGACCGTTACACCGCCAAGGGCAACTGAGCCCGCGCGCTCCAGCTCTTCAGGTCCCGCTCCGCCGGACCGTCATCCCGCAGCTAGGGGACAGCCGCGACCTGGACCACGAGGGCGGGATGCTGCCCGGTCCCCTCGCGGGCGTTGTAGTCCACGCCGTCGGTGGAGCTCGTGTCGATGGCGAAACAGTAGACGCCGTCGCCGTGGACGGCCGCGCTGACGTCGAAGTCCACGACCTGACCCGCGGCCACCGCCCCGAGCGTCGCCAGCGCCGGCCCGTCGATCGCCGGCTGCGTGGCCCAGGTGACGGTCTTCTCGTCCCAGGCGCAGCTGGTGAGCGCGTGGATGCTGCCACCCCTCACGCTCCCCGCATTCGTCACGTTCGCCACCTGGAGCTTCAGGTGAGCGCCGGTGACGAGGCGCGCGCCGACGCCGCTCACGCTGACGCGGAGGAGGGTGCGCTGTACGCCCCCCGAGCCCGTCGCGCCCCCGCCGTCCACCGACAGCAGCGCCTTGCCGCCGAAATTGGTCGTCGGGAGGTCGTTCTGGACCGAGGTGTCGGCCACGACCGTGCCGACCGGCGCCGCGGCGGGTGGGGGGGTGGTCGTCGGGGGCGGGGGAGTGCTCGTCCCCGGTGCCTGCCCCCCCACGCCGATGATGAGCTCTGGCTTGCCCGCCGCCGCCTCGCGAGAGTTGTAGCGCACGCAGTCGGAAGAGAGACTGTCGAGCGCGAAGCAGTACACGCCGTCGCCTTGAATGGCGCTGGTCACGTCGAAGTCGACCACCTGGCCGCGGGCCACGGCGCCCACGGTGGCGAGCACCGGCCCGTCGATCGCGGGCTGCGTCTTCGCGGTCACGGTACGCTCGTCCCACGCGCAGCCGGTGATCGCGTGGATGCGCCCACCCGCGACGCTCTGGGAATTCGGCACGTTCGACACTTGCAGCCGCAGACGCGCCGACGTGACCTGGCGTGCTCCGACGCCGCTCACACGGACGCGGAAGAACGCGTGCTTGGCCGGGCTGGCGTCGACCTCGAGCCGGGCGCTCGTCCCGTTGTTCTTGGCGGGACTCGCCTTGTTCACGAGAGTATCCGCCTCGACGGTCCCGACGGGAGCCCCCGAGGGCGACGGGGGCGGCGGCGGACAGGTGCAGTCCGCCCGGCAGGCGCCGGGGCAGCGGGCGCTGTCGGTCCCGTCGCACTGCTCGCTCGGCTGGTTGATGGCGTTGTCGCCGCAGCGTGGCGCCGGGGAGGGTGGCGCCGGGGCGCAGGTGCAGTCGACACGGCACCGGCCGGTGCACGCGGCATCAGCGGCGCCGTCGCACTCCTCGCTCGCCTGGTTGATGAGGTCGTCGCCGCAGCGTGGGGCCGGGGGGGTTGGCGCCGCGGGGCAGGTGCAGTCGGCGCGGCAGCGGCCGGGGCAGCGCGCGCTGTCGGCCCCGTCGCACTGCTCGCTCGCCTGGTTCACCTTCTTGTCGCCGCACACGGGGCAGGCGAAGTGCGGCGTCCCGTCGACGCCGACACAGGAGCCGGCGGCGCCCGACGCGGGCACTTCCACCAGCGCGTCGGTGGCCTTGCCCGTCCCGTCGTTGACGACGGCCGCGGCGTCGCCGGGGTGGCCGTTCGGGATGAAGAGCTGCGGGTGGTCGAAGGGCGCGCTCTCGAAGCGTACCCGGTCGTCGGTCAGCGTCTTCAGGAAGGCGACGACGTTCGCCCTGCGATCCGGCTTCCCGACGAGGCGGCCGACGCCGTCGACGGCGGCGTCGGCGTTGGCAGCGTTGGCCTCGTGGAAATCGCCGCCCCGGGTGTAGAACTCTACCACCTGGTCGAGGGTGAGCATGCCGCCGTTGTGCATGTAGGGAGCGCTCAGCTCGACGTTGCGGAGGGACGGCGCCTTGAACGCGCCGTCGACGGCGAGCACGTCGGCCGGGCCGATCGGTGGCAGCGGATTCTGGATGGCCGCGATCTCCGGGATGCCGAGCCCGAGGAAATCACGCCGGGCGAAGGAGAGCGGGACACCGGCGGGGTTCGCGCCGCCCACGCCGAGATCCTCGGCGGTCGGCCGCACGCCGATGTTGAAGAAGCCGCCGTCGTGGAAGGCGTTCGCCCCGGCCGCCGTCTGCCGCTGCTCGATCGGCTCCACGCCGGCGCCGAAGTTGTTCGTGCTCGCCGAGGTGAACGTCGGGCCCGAGTGGCACTGGGTGCCCTCACAGCTCCCTTTGAAGGTGGTGAGCCCGTCGTCCTGCGCCGCGGTCAGGGTGGCGCGCCCCAGCTGGACGCGATCGAAGAGGCTGTCGTCGGAGACGAGGGTGGCCTCGTAGAGCTGGATCGCCAGCCCGAAGAAGAGCGAGAAGTTCTGCTCCATCACCGTGAACTCGCTGGTGGTGAGCGGCGCGCCGGTGGGAGCGGAGATGGTGCGGACGCCCCCCGGGAACGTCACGACCTTGTCCGAGTTCCACCACTTGGGGTCGAAGGCCGTCTGGACCAGCGTCACATACGACTGCGTCAGGCCGCGCGCGCCGGGCGTCGTGCGGCTCTTGGCGAGCGGGCCGAGCACGCTGTCGGTGGGATCGACCCACTGCTTGGCGAGTGGCGTGAGGCTCAGCATCTTCTTGCCGACCTTGTTGACCGTCCGGCCGGTGCAGGCCAGCGCGAAGTTGCTCCCGAGCACGGGGACCGCCTGCGAGGCGAGGCTCGCGGGAGAGATCGCGACCGCAACCGGCACGACGCTCCCATCCGCCTGCACCTGGAGCACGCGGGCGTTCGGGTTCCTCGGCCCGGTGCCGTCGACGCCGTTGAAGATGGCATTGCCGCGCCCATCCCAGAAGTTCCGGAAGGTGAAGATCGCGTTGATCATCGTCGGCACGTTGCGCGGCTGGACGCGGCGGACGTTCACGCCGCCCACGTTGAAGATCGGATCGGGCGTGACCGTGCAGTTCTCCTCGGCCTG
>Ga0209157_1002505_pt1 | contig 14593 bp, 19 predicted proteins | sample GraSoiAngelo_135_FD_185892 | JGI IMG/M metagenome (GOLD analysis project Ga0209157, IMG submission 185892) | Grasslands soil microbial communities from the Angelo Coastal Reserve, California, USA - 14_0929_05_40cm (SPAdes) (version 2) | ecosystem: Environmental > Terrestrial > Soil > Grasslands ... | reverse complement strand
TGATGTCACGTGTACCTGCACGTAGTGGGCTAGTGAGCCGCTTGTCCCGTTAATGATTAGATCAAAGCTAGAAGTCTGGTTGGTTTGTGATGACACGGTAAGGGTCGCCGTGGCTGTGCCGTTGCTAAGTGGGGTCACCGCGGAGGGCTGGATCGTCGCAGAGAATCCGATGGGAGGCTGGCTCAAGGTTAATGCTACACTATTGGCGAAATTGTCCAGGCTGAATACCGTAATAGTCGAGGATGCAGACTCCGACGCAGACACAGTCAAGGTTGAGGGGTTGGCCGAAATCGCGAAGTCAGGGGCCGTTGGGCCTGCCTGCACCGCGTCTCCTATCGACATCCAAGCGTCGACCACTGTATCGTTGAATGTCACAGGTAAATTACTAATCGTCGAATTCACGACTTTGAATTCCACAGCCTCGTAACTGGGTTGGGTTATGATAGTGAATCCCGGTCCTGCGGTCGGAAAGCCAGAAGGATTACCGTGTACGACTGCGGCAAATATCATGTCATAGGGATTGATTGTAGAGACTTCCACGGAAGTATCACCGCCATAACCGATGGCACTATTCGGCAGCGCATTATCGGGATCGAACGGATTGTAGAGGTTAGCTCCATTTATCCCGAAGATCATCATGCTGTTGTAGTTATTGCCGCAACCGATTATTGATTCCGTAATCATGTCAGAGGACAAGGGGTTGACACTTTTTGCCCAGAATTCCTGCAATTGCGAACGACCCATGTCAATGGAGAGACTCTCCGATCTAGAAGTCCAAGATAGACCGGAGGTGTCGGAAATGTTGAACGTGCATACCGTCTGGAGGTCTAACTCTTCAACGGCGAAAATGATGATAATGTCATTCCCGTGCTGTGTGCTGAAAGTTGTTGAGCAGGAGCTGGTGTAGTTCGGACACCACGCCTGAGCTGCACCATCGACGCTCAGCGGGCTGACTGCAGGCGATGAGCTTGGAGTGCGTACGGCCGTAGGTACTGCTTGTCGGGTAATTGATGGGAGCCCTGTAGCAAGGGCGAGGAGTATGATTATGAACATGATAGTGTGTTTCTTCGGCAATCTTGCAAAAGACTTGCGGCAGGCTTCGCTCATAAATTCCGTCAAGCTAGGGGCCAGATGGCGATTAATAAAGGATGATCTCTCGCGCCGCTGAGCCTTGATGGGACATACTGTTGAGGATTTCACCTACGGTCCAAGAGTACTAGAAGTGATGCCCAAGAGCGTACGAGATAGCTCAAGCGATTTCGGCGCGCTCGATGCTAGGCGGTGGTCTGTAGAAGTGGTTGTCTTGGATGTCCAACACTCTGGCCTTTGAGGAGGTTGTCGGCTCGGGCGAGGATGCGGTCGAACTCCTCCTTCTCCTCAGGACTTAACGCGTTCTGTTCACGCATTACCTTTGCGAGCCCCCTTGCAGTGAGAACCATGAGGGGCAAGAACACCTCTCGCTCCTTTCCAGGGATCAGTTTGTATACGTACGGATTTGACTCAGTCGATAGAGAAGCATCTGCCGAGTATGCACCAGTTCTCTTCATATGATAAAGGCCGAGCAGAATGGCTGCCGGTACCGAAACAAACACGCCAAATATTGCAAATACCCAGAGGGAAGAGAAGACACTCTCTAGGTAGTGGTTGCCCACCACTCCAAGCTTGTAAAGCACGACCAGGTTGCTAGCATAGCCTATGAGCAAAGCGATGTATGTACCATAACCAGCTCTAAAATAGAACCAGCTTCTCCAGACCAGACTTCTGAGCTTATTTAGCATCGACATAGACTGGATTATGATTCCAATGATATATCAATGTCTTTCACAAAGAGAGAAACTCGTTTTTGGGGCATATACTGGTTTGATCATGTGCTTTAACTTCGACACTTGAATGAAAGCCTGAGGCGTCCAGTTTCGATTTGCCGGTCATCGAGACCTCTTGGCAAGAGCGAACTTCTTCGGAGCAGTAATTGAAATCATCTCATACAGGGAGCTGTTCTTGAAGTCCACTTCGCGCACAACGTGAGGAGGAAGCAACGTTGTCCGACAAACTTGAAACAAGAAAAAAAGTGTGGAGGGAGAGTATTCGACTCAAAATTGTCTAAGTATGCCTCGAAATGGCTTCGACGTTGTACACGCGTGCGAAGGAGACGTCGTTGTTTCTTATGCTGTATGCGAGATCCATTTGACCGCCGACTATCTCGGTCGTGCTGCCACTAGGTCTTGGATCGAAACGGAAAGGTTGAACAGATGGAGTTCTCTTAAACAGAATCGCCTTGCGAGTCAACATCGCCTTCATGGTTCTCGTGGGACCGTACATAGTGATTAGAACGGCCTTCAGAGCGGTCTTGGGCCGTCAAAGGGCTTACCAGGTTTTTCTCGATGCAGGTCTTCCCTCAACAATGGACTTCCTAGGAAAGCTCAAGATCCCAAAAATGGCTAGGGTCTGGATTGAGGTCAGAACGCGGTACGCATTCGAGCGAGAAGTGATGCGTGTAGTCTTACGTATCCGAGGAAACCTATTCCTTGACGTAGGCTCGGGTGTGGGCTACTATTCTGCGCTCCTGTCAAAGAACTTCGAGTCTATAATCGCCTTCGAGCCTCATCCGCAAACCTTGGAGTGGCTTAGGCTTACGATAGCTGCTGGCAGACTACTCAATGTTGAGACGGTGGGTAAGGCAGTCTCGGACATCGATGGGACGACCCTCTTGCATCTTCACGAGATAGGTGGCCGGCACTCAATCGAAGGTAACTTCAGCGGGCAAGTGTTACCTGTTCAAACAGTCAAGCTTGACTCCATCGTTCAGGGGAAAGTAGACCTTGTGAAAGTTGATGTCGAGGGGGCAGAGTGGAAAGTAATGAGAGGCGCTGAGGTCAGCATGAAAGCCGGCAGAATCCTAAGATGGGTGATTGAAGTCCATGAGATAGAGGCTACAGACGAACTCGAGCATTACTTGAGACAAAGGAATTATGAGACGCAATGGCTGGGCGACCGCCACCTGTTCGCCAGTCTTGCGAGAATTACGGACCGCTCGGTTCTGTGAAGGTAGGGTGTAATAACGAGACACTAATTCTTGAATGAAAATCCTAGTTCGATTCGCATTGATTCAATGGAGCGCCCCATTTTTTCCTTCAATCGTTCAACGCCCCGCCTAGAGTCGGCGGTACATCATACGCAAAGTGCGGAGGCGCAACGAGCTGTAAAATAGAACCGGCTTCTCGAGACGACCTCCTAAACTGGTGGGACATCAACATAGATCGTCTCACTTTGGTTCAAACGATACGTCTATGGCTTGCACAAAAAGAGAACTCGCTGTTGGGCAAGTTAGGGGGTCATTAGGTGATCATGCGCTTTAACTTTGGAATTATTGCTAGCTTTTTCATTAGATAGGAAGCATTCTTGCCCTTGATACCCACCGGCATCCGGATTATGGTGGTGAAGATGAAGGCGAGAAATGGCATGACCCCGAAATATCTGAATTGTATATATGCGAAGTAGACTTGCCACGGTGAGATCTTCACCACTGTGGACGCCGAACCGTGTCTGACGTGATATACAACGCTCTTAGGACAATACACTATCCGCCATCCGTGTCTAGCCGCCCGAAGACAGAACTCCATGTCCTCGCAGTAAAGGAACATCTTCTCATCCAGTAGACCAGATGTCTCAAACACTCTTCTCTTCACAAGGACTGAAGCGAATGTACAGGTCTTCAGTTCGGTCTCAGAATCATACTGTCCCCGGTCGACCTCTAGTGCCCCTCTATCGCCGGGCATATAGACCCCGTATACGAAAGTGTATCAGCTTCTCAACCCATCCTTCAGTTACCCAAGTATCAGGATTCAAGAGAACGATGTAGTCGCCTCGAGCTTTGCGTATGAGGAGGTTGTTCGCCCTTGCAAAGCCCAAGTTGGCATTGGGCGGACTGTTGTCGTGAACCAGAACCTCATAATCGCTCGTATGTTCGCGAATACTCTGCAAGCATTTTTCCAAAAGGTCCGGGACCTTGTAATTGACAATTATGATGCTCGTCTTCAAACTGAGTCTTCAGGACACGCGATTGCTTTAATCCTTGAGTTTTAGCGACGGAGGTTGTCGAACTGTCTGCAACCTCCCATTGAACTCTTGAAAATGTCAATTATGAACAAGGTGATCTAGAGATGAGAATTCTGGTTGTTCATCCTAGGATGAGCATCATGGGCGGCGGTGAACGTGTCGCCATTCATTCAATGCTCGCCGGAATGACAATGGGGCATGAGGTCACGCTTTTGTCAGAAGAATTCGACGTTCAGCGGTTTGAGGACTTTTTTGGATGCCACGGACTCTTTGAAAATATCCGCATACTCTCTTACCCATGCTTCAAACCACTAATACGATCGTGGGCTCTTCTCTATCAGAGGCTCTACTACTACCAGACCCAATTCCGAAAGACTCTATCAGGAAAAAACCAGTTCGATATTGTTCTCGGTACCCAAGATGTCGGATATGTCCCGACTACCCGAGCTCCTGTAGTCCAATACTGCTACTTTCCTGAATACTTTAGACACCTACAATCGACACCCTCATCACCCTTATGGAAGCTATACTATTCACCAGCTCGAATTTTCTATCGAAATCGGGTTAAACGAATAGACAGGTTCCTAGCGGTCTCTGATTATACGCGAGGGTTTGTGCAGCAGATTTGGCGAAGGGACTCGACTACCCTATACCCACCATGCCCCATACAACTCTACAAGTCATCTAACAGCGACAGGGAAGACTTGGCAATTACCATTGGCCGGATAGTACCCGAGAAACGAATGCATCTTCTCATAGCGCTAGCCAGGAAACTTCCGAAGACCCGGTTCATAATAATAGGAAGCGTGGGGAGCGAAAATGACGCCTACTTCAAGTATCTCAAGAAGAACGCGCCCACCAACCTTTCGATCGTATTATCACCACTCAGGAAGACAGGAGACCTTGTTGCAAGGGCCAAAGTCTACATCCACTGCGCCGACAACGAACACTTTGGAATCACGATCGTCGAGGCGATGGCCGCAGGCTGTGTCCCGGTCGTGCACGACAGTGGCGGTCCGAGAGAAATCGTGACCCAGGACGTGGGATACCGATGGAAGAACACTGACCAGGCCTCACAACTAATCTCGAAGCTCATGGAGGACGACGCGTTGCGAGCTCGGCTCTCTCGGTACGCTTCCGCACGGGCAGAAGCGTTTAGTCCTCAAGTGTTCGAATCTTCCCTTACGCATACGCTGAAAGAATATGGGGCCTGAAGGTTACAAAGATTGCCTTGGAGTGTGGACTAACTTGAACGCCTCTTGAGGTAGAGAGATCCCAGCAAAAATGCCCATGCGAATCCAAATGCGACTATTGATAGGTTTTCGATCGACTGCATGAAGAGATCGAAGAAGACAATCAGCCAGAGTGTTCCCAGGAGGCCATAATAGATGTAGTTGTGCTGATAGAAGAGGCCGCGGCCGGTATCCCCGAACGCGTGCAATGGCAATCCGATCGGCAGCTTGGCGATTGGCGCGATGATTAGGAACAACCAGGCGATGGGTCCTAGGACAATGATCCAGTCTATCGTTACATTCCAGGGCGCACGAAGGAGTTGGAAAGTGCCTATGAACAGGTAAGCGGCGAATCCTAAGAGACCCAAGGCTTGGCTTAGCCACAGAAAGAGGCTGTCAGCAAGCGCGAGTGCGATCATCCATCTTCGGCCGTCGTAAGCGGCAAGTTTGGCGAAAGGTAGATTGATCCCATACCAGAGGAGCCCATAGGGCGCATTGCCTTGGACCTTAACCTCGCCCCTAAGGACTGGCCGAATCCGTTGCAATCCCGACATGATTGCTTGCTGTACATCGTGCGGGAGTGGACTGGTGGCAATCCAGAACGTCCTTACCGCGGTGACGACTGCTATTGCAGCGACTATCTCCCAGGTCATTAACGTCCACCTATGTTGGCAAATCGCGGGAGGCTCAATTCAGGATTCTTGGTTCTGGAAAGGGAATTATGAATTTTCCGCCTGATTTGAGGTATTCTTGCTCCTTCTGAACAATTTCATCCTTGAAATTCCAAGCGAGGAGAAGGGCGTAATCGGGCCTTGATTTTCGTAATTCGTCTGGCGAAACTATCGGAATTCGTACTCCTGGAACGAATCTGCCTTGCTTCAGAGGAGTGGTGTCCGTAACGAAGTCGAGCACAGACCTGCCTATGGAGCAATAGTTCAGCAAGATCGTGGCCTTGGCAGGCGCGCCGTACCCAATGATCTTCTTTCCTTCCTTCTTCAACCTTTGAAGCATCTCTGATAACTCGGTCTTGATGGAGTAAACGTGGTTCGCAAATTGTTCAAGCGCTTGAAAGCTTGCGCCTCTTTCCTCATTGAGGAATGCTTTCTTGAGGACGTTAGACTGTTTTGGGAGGGCATCAGTATGTGATGCCAGTCCTCGTAGAGTACCGCCATGGATTTCGGGGAAATGCTGCAGGTCGATTAGTTCCAGATTGTGACTCTCCAATACTCGTGTCAGAGGCTTGAATCCAAAATAGGAGAGATGTTCATGATAGATGATGTCGAAGTTGTAATTGTGCATGACATCGACCACCCAGGGGACCTCGAAGGCAAAGAGCCCTTGAGGGGCCAGAAGCATGGATACTGTCTTCATGAATCCGTTCAAGTCGTTGACATGTGAAATGACATTATTTGCTGTTACCAGTCGCGACTGATTTCTCCCGATTCGTTCCACGGTTTCCGGCCCAAAGTACTCGTTAAGTGTGGGTATCCCCTCCTCTGTAGCTCGGCTTGCTAGGTTGTGGGCTGGCTCTACTCCCAAGACCTGAGTGCCACGATGTTTGAAGGCCTTCAGGAGGGTTCCGTCGTTACTTCCTATGTCCACAACTAGATCCTTGGAGGTTAGAGAGAGTCTCTTGGTCAGCTCCTCAGCATAGAGATCGAAATGAAGCAATGTTGTCTCGGCAGTAGATGTTAGGAAAACGTAATCGTCAAACATCTCCTTCTGGTCAACCACATCAAGGAGTTGAATGAGCCCGCAATTCTCGCAGCGAAAAACCCTCAGCGGATATAGAGGGTCAGGAGTCGGGTCGCTGGCACGCTGACGCGACAGGAACGAATTCGCCAGAGGGAGCAGGCCCAAGTCGAGGCCAAGTCTTAGCCCAGTGCTACCGCAAGCCCTACACGCTGATAGTTTCGAAAGAACCATCATCAATGTCGGGCCGTTTCGCAAGGTGAAATCATTTGAGGTTCGATCATTGGGAAAAACGCCCACTTCATCCATTGGTAAGATTGATCAGACTATCAGATTAGCATTCTCAATCGTCTACTGAAATACAATTAGATGCTTTTTAATAAACGCGGCTTAGATCCGCTGTCATGCTACCAGGCGTCAAGGTTCAAGACATCAACAAATGGGTTGACGAACGGGGGTTTTTTGCAGAAATAATGAGAGAAGACTGGAAGGCTCTGTTAGGAGAGGATAGAATCGTGCAAGCCAACTTTTCTTTTACCTATCCTGGGACGATCAGAGCTTGGCACAGACATGAGAAGGGCCAGGTGGACTACCTTATTGTCCTGAGAGGTACGATCAAAATATGTGCCTACGATGACGAGGAAGGCTCCTCGACTCAAAAACAACTATCGGAAATCATCGCAAGTAGTGAGAAGCTCCAGATGGTTCGAGTGCCCGGACATTATTGGCACGGTACGAAGACCCTAGGGCTAAAACCCTCTTTCACGCTTTACTTGGTGACTCGCCTCTATGATGCCCGTGACCCAGACGAACAGAGAAGGCCGTGGAACGACCCCCGGATCCTTGATCCCAGGACATCGAAACCTTTTGACTGGAACTCGGTCCCGCACAAGTAGTCGAGAAAAACTCGAGGACAATGGGGTCTATGACTTCCTCTTACAGAATTTCCGAACTGGGGGAGATTGAATGGCAAAGTTCCCCCTCTCTTGTGTGTTTATGGTCGAATGCGACGAGCGCATCTTTAGTATGTAAGAACCCACTCACGCTTTATTCTAGGAAAGGCGGAGTCCCGAAAGTAGCGGGCCTTCCGGCCGCTGATCGGAGCGAATAGAACGTGATGGTTCAGACTGACTTTGCAACCATGCGCTAGAGAATCTGGATGGATCTTCCAAACATGGGCCCCCACGATCCGAGTTTTTATAGCTCCCAAGAATATTTTTGGTTGAAGGATCGATATTCCCCAAATCGCTTCCCTTTTGAAGCCATCATCGAATGGAAACCTGATATCGCCATGATCTGAGACCCTACGTATCTCTCTCAAAGCTTGGTGTGGATTCTTCAAGTGTTCCAGGACATGCCAACAACGGGTAAACTCAAAAGAGGCATCTCGAAAGGGCAAATTATGGGCATCAGCAATCACGTCGGGGTATGAGGGTGCCCCTGTCTGTGTCCTGAAAGCAATGTCGACCTTGACATCTCCCCAAGGGTCGTTCGCGCAGCCCAGATTGAGTGTAGTCAAGCCGAGAGATTCCAATTAGAACGTGTGCAAATCGAGTCTCTAGGCAAATAGTCGATGAACATTCGAATTCGATTTGACTATTTGGAGAGGTATTTGTAACTATTTTGGGCTAACCCAGGATTTGATCGGAGACACATCGATTGGTGAGACACCACGGGCTCGGACGCAGGCTTCAATAGTTCAGCGTAGTCCCAAATGAAAATGACTCTGTAAAATGATGGCGAAGCCTCGCAGAACCTCGAGCGAATCCTCCTTAGCCCGAGAGTCAGGCATGCTTTCAATAATAATCGTCACTTGGAATTGCAGAAAAGAGATCACGACCTGTCTAATGTCGCTTGCACGACTGCAGAATCTTCCGATTGAAATAGAAACTATTGTCGTCGATAATGGGTCAAATGATGGTACCGTCGAATATCTTCGTGAAAGCGAATTGACCCTCAAGGGTATAGGAATGAATGTGATCTACAATTCGAAAAATGCAGGTCTATCAAGGGCTACAGATCAGGCGTATCAGAGAGCAAAAGGAAGCTGGGTCTTGCTCTGTAACCCCGACGTTTCTTTCAACGTAAGTTTCTTGGAATTATTGCGTTACGGAATGTCTCATGCGAATGCAATCATAACGGCGGAGATGGTTTACGATGACGGAAGTGTCCAGAGAGCAGTCACAAGACGTTTTCCAACGGTCACAAGGGTCTTTTTCGACTTTGGCTACATAGGGTCTTTTTTGGATGGGAGGCTGATGAACCATCTTGTTAGAAAGAGATACACCTATCAGGGCGAGGATTTTCCTCAAACCGTTCCTGTAGAGTCACCTGGCGCAAGTTTTCTACTTCTAAGCCGCGTCGTCATCAGCAACCTGGGGTTCATCTTCGATGCCCGCTTTCCTATTTGGTGGAATGATGTGGATCTTGCCCAAAGGGCTGAGAGAGCAGGAATCAGAAGAGTCCTAATCTCTAGCGTTAAAGTGGAGCATCGTCAAGGCCATGGGGGGGTTCGGCAAATGGAGAGCGCAACTAGACGGTATCTCTTTTGCCGGAGCATGATCTTATACGCTCGTAAATGGAATATGCATCCGAACCTTCTGCAGCTCCTCTTCGTTGCCGATGCCATTCTTGGGCTCCCTCTCTCCGCGATGGTACGGCAGAGCAGAAATCGCGGCTTTAGGAAAGCGATAAAGAAGTCATTTCGACACTCGGCATTGCAGGTCAGAGGTGTGATGAGTGTCTAAGCAGGATAGCGCCGAGAAGAACGACATTATTCTTTCCTTTCCTTCAGGTATTCAGATTCAGGCGGCCGTATATTGCCACTGCGACGCCGCTTATTCTCGGCAATCTCAACGTATTATTCGAGTCGAATGTCGGGATTCAATATTCCGACCAGCAGGCGTTCTATTCAATGGTCATCGGGCTTGGATTGCGCCAGCCTCTTCATTTCCGTCAATCCCTCTTGCGCAGTTAGAAACTTCATTTGTAGGATCTTCTCCGCCTTCTGGACTCGCAGACAACAATTCCTTGGCCTTTGGGCCACTTGATCGAATTCATCAGTAGAGACTGGTTGAACCAAATTAGTGGGGTGCCCGAAAATGTGGGCCAACATCAGAGCAAATTCGTACCGGCTAAGACATGACCTGCCTGCGGTGTGAAAGATGCCATTCTCAGTAACCCTTGCGAGTCTGAGTAGTGCGTGAGCCAAGTTGTCTGCTAGAGTGGGAGAATTACACTGGTCTCTAATGGCCCGGACCAGCTCATTCTTACCTAGTTTGTCTAGAACAAACATGGCGAAGTTCATCGCCTTCGTCGAACCAGAAAGTGTTCCGCCAACCCGAACATGCCAACCATAAACGACGCTGGGTCTGGCAATCGCGTAGCTCGAGAGCTGAGCTACAACAGTCTCAGATTCCAGCTTAGTCTTCGAATAATAGTTGATCGGATTAGGCGTATCGTCCTCAGTATAGCGGCCGCGCGTTCCATCGAAGACCGAGTCGGTCGATACATGGACAAGTCTGCTACGGTTCTGTTGTGCCGCTTCAGCTAAGTTCTTAGGTCCGCCAACGTTGACCCGATTAGCTTCTTCCTTATGAGTCTCGCAATAATCTACATTTGTCAGGGCCGCGACGTTGATTATCGCACAGGGGCGGATTTTGGCCACTAGAGCCAGAGTGGCCTCTAGGTCCGTTATGTCGAGCTTTGTAGAGTTTGGGAGGAGCGAAGGCATGGTGTTATGAGTGTTATGTGTCTCAAATTCGTAGGCATGGGCTAGAGATGCTATTTTCGAGCCTACTAGCCCAGAGGAACCAACGATTAGAAGCCTGTCCAAGGGCAGACACAACATAGTATGCATGCCTTTTCAAGCTTGAGCGAAAGTAGACGAATGGCTGAGATGCCATGACCGGAATGTTCGAGGTCATCTTCAATTGACGGATCAAATCATTGTAACTGGAGGTCTAGGTTTCATTGGAAGCAATTTCATTCATCATTTGCTTCGGTCTCCCCGAAAAAACATCGTGATCACTAATATTGACAACGAAAGTCTAGGAAGCAACCATGCAAATCTTCAAGACATCAGCGAAGACAAGCGTTATCGTTTTGTCAAAGGGGATCTCACCAACTATGAGTTCACTCGCCGAATCCTGAAGAACGCTAACATCATCGTGAACTTTGCAGCACAGACTCACGTCGATAGAAGCATTTCGAACGCGGAGCCATTCTTTGAGAGCAACGCTAGGGCAGTCTTCAACCTCGTTAGAGCCGCCAATGAGGCGAACGTTGACAGGTTAGTGCATATTTCGACGGATGAGGTCTATGGATCGATCGACCGAGGATCTTTCGACGAAGAGAGTTCCCTCAATCCGTCCAGCCCTTACTCGGCAACCAAAGCCGCCGCTGACCTAATCGTGCGTGCCTGGACCGCCACCTACAAGCTTCGGACAGTTATTCTCAGGTGTACGAATAACTTTGGACCGTGGCAACACCCCGAGAAATTCATTCCCAAAGCCATCATTAGATCCATACGAGGAAAAAGTATTCCAATCTATGGTGGCGGAAGACAAATTCGAGATTGGATATACGTGGATGATTTCTGCAACGCAATAGAGCTCACGCTAGAAAGGGGAGATCCAGGGCAGATCTACAACATCTCGGCCGGAAATGAATTGTCGAATAGAGATCTCGCGCAACTCTTGCTTCGGCTTCTTGATATTCCGTCGGCCGAGTTAGTTGAGGTTGATGACAGGCCGGGACACGATTTCAGATACAGCCTGAACTCCGAAAAGGCACGTCGCCAGCTCGGATGGAAGCCCGCAATGGAATTTGACTCCGCATTGACGAGGACTGTGAATTGGTACCGTGAACACACGTCTTGGTGGAGGCGTCTAGCGACTGAGAAGGTTCTTTCAGAGCTTCCATGGAAGGAAAGTTGGTGAATTCCTATCGACTGGTCGGCCGACAGAATGGGGGGTGGAAAACGTTCGGCAGACGAACATGGTTCAAAGTGTAGTTACAAGAGGGCTCCGGAAAAAAAGTAAGAGGTATTGTTCCGAGTAGCCTGCCCATTTCCGCCAACTTGGAAAAATGGCGAATTAGTCCACCTGAGTGCCCGTGGACAACGCTCGGTGGCAGAACCATCGGTCCCTGTCCCGTGTTCATCCCTATGAGGGGCGTGGAGAGATGCCCAATTTCAGAAATTAACCCAGCTTCGAAAAAACTCTGAGCGGCTCACGACAATCCGAATACTATATCAATATCTCGTTGGAGATTGCGGTTGAAGATTCGATGCAGAAGCGGATCGCCCTTTTGCCAATTATTTGGGGCTTATACGGCCTGGGAGAAGTGACGATCGTCAACTATCTCTTGGGGCCAATACTCAACAGCCTGCCCACCATTCCCAACGATAAGCCGATCGGAGGATCGTATTTTCCCGTTCTGTTTTTCAACATCGCTGCCTTGCTGGCAATGATTGGATTCAGTTTTTGGGCTCTAGGCGTATGGACGATTGATCTGGCCAATCCGAAAGCTAGGAGAGACATAGCCGCCTTAGGAGTAATGTTCGCAAGCGGCTTCTTGGTCTTCTACTATGCGATATTCGTCTTTCCTCTCGCGGTTTCATTAGTGTATTTTCTGGCGACGAACATAGAGTAACCTTGGTTGACTTCTTCTACAGTCCTCGTCTGTGCACATAATGAAGAGGACTACATAGGCGACTGTCTAGAATCAATTCTAAGACAAAAACCGTCGGCCGGACTTATCATCGTTGTTGCAGATCGATGCACCGATCGAACAGTGGATCTTGCGAAGAAGCAATTAGAGAAAAGCCCATCGCTGATTCTTCAAAAGCATCGTTTGAATTGGAGGAACAGCATATCAGAAAATCTACAACTAGGCTTCAGCAGAGCGATTGGAGATGTCCTGATCGTCGTTGACGCTGACATGACCCTTTCTCCAGATTTCTTGGCGATCATATTGCCCCAGATGGATAGGTTCGCAGTCGTCTCCGCTATTGCTAAAACCGATTCGTCGAGAAGCGTGCTGAACAGGCTCGTTTCGTTCTGGGAACTCACATATACACTCTCTCCTTTAGGGGAAGAGCCACGCGGAGGGGCGCGAGCTATCTCGATGAGGGCTCTGAAGGCTGTAGGAGGATTCAGAGACGTCTACGCGTGGGAGACCGACCTTGACCAACGGCTCCGGAGAGCGGGCTTCAAGGTGAAGCTGGACCAGGGAGTAGTTGTGTTGCATCGACGACGGATGACACTTGCGAGGTCTATTGCCTACCAAAAACAAGCTGGTCGAGCACGAAGGGAGCTTGGTATTTCTCCAGTACGAACTCTGCTGCATTCGATCATCAGAATGCGTCCTTTCGTCTTGATAGGATATCTCACCCACTGATCAACGGGAGTAACGCGCCTCCGAAGATATTGGGCTAGAGGCTCACGAAAGTGCTTTCGCCCACCACGAACTTTCTTCCTGCGGACTGGTGAGTGGGATCCGAAACAATCCTTGAATTCTTCCCGATAATGCTATCCGTAATCCTTTCCCTACAATTCACTACTGTTCCGTCGAGAACTATGCTGTTCTCAATCTCAGCGCCAAGAATCTTTACTCTGCTCCCAATGGAGGTATAGGGTCCCACCCGTGCCCCGTCCCCGATCTCAGAATTCTCACCTACGATAACGGGCCCGCGCAATGCTGTGTCAGTGTGTACAATGGACCCTTCGCCAACTTCCACACTTCCCGAAACCGAAACGCCCTTCTCGATCTTGCCCTCGACGAGTAGTTTCAAGTCTCTCAACACAAGCTGGTTGGCCTCTAGGATATCTTCAGGTCTTCCCGTATCCTTCCACCAGCCTGATACTTCGTGATAGCCAATCTTTCCCCCCATATCTAACAGCCTTTGTATCGCATCGGTGATCTCCAACTCATTCCTCCAACTCGGCTTCAGCTTCTCAATGGCCGCGAATATGATAGGTCGGAAGAAATAGACTCCCGCCAGAGCAAGGTCGCTGATGTATTGCTTCGGCTTCTCCACTAGCTTAACGATTCTTCCGTTCTGTATCTGGACGACGCCGAACCGGCTCGGATCCTTCACCTTGGTCAATACGACAGTCGCGTCAGAGTCTGACTTGAGAAATTCCTGTCCTAGTTCAGGAACACTGTCCTTCAACAAGTTATCGCCAAGGTGCACCACGAATGGAGAGTCCCCTAGAAAGCCGCGTGAGATCAGGACTGCGTGGGCTATGCCTTTCGGGTCAGGCTGGTCGATGTAGGTGATCTTGACGTTATATTTTGAGCCGTCTCCGAGAGCGTCGACTATGCCTTCTTGTAGGGGTCCGAGTATGACTCCGATCTCTTTGATTCCTGCGGCTCTGATCTGGTCGAAGCCGTACATGAGCATCGGCTTGTTGGCGATGGGAAGCATGTGCTTGTTTCCCGTATAGGTCAAGGGACGGAGTCGGGTACCATGCCCCCCGGCGAGCAGCAGTCCCTTTAGATTCGTCAGGTAGCCGTGCCTCCAGAGTTGTGCGCACTTATCGCATCAATAAATGAGTTCATGTTCGCGTATGGCTTGCCATTACAAAACAAGAAGCACTCTCCGTTAG
>Ga0209157_1002500_pt1 | contig 14614 bp, 23 predicted proteins | sample GraSoiAngelo_135_FD_185892 | JGI IMG/M metagenome (GOLD analysis project Ga0209157, IMG submission 185892) | Grasslands soil microbial communities from the Angelo Coastal Reserve, California, USA - 14_0929_05_40cm (SPAdes) (version 2) | ecosystem: Environmental > Terrestrial > Soil > Grasslands ... | reverse complement strand
CGCCGGCGTCGGTGCGGCCGGCGCCGGTCACGGCCCGCCGCTGCCCGGTCACCTTCCACACCGCCCGCTCCAGTTCGGCCTGCACCGACGGGCGGCCCTTCAGGCGCTGCCAGCCGCTGAAGGGAGTCCCATCGTACTCAATGATGAGTTTGATGTTGCGCATGGTTACCCTGACGGTCCCGGGAGTTAGCGCAACAAGACCTGCCAGGTCGAGTACGGAATCGCGAACAGGACGGACACCGCGAGGGTGACCAGAAGGGCGACTCCGTCGCGGGGGGCGAGATGCAGTTCCTTCATCCGGGTCCGGTGCTCCCCGCCGCGATAGCACCGCGCCTCCATCGCCAGGGCCAGTTCGTCGGCCCGCCGAAACGCGCTGACGAACAACGGCACCAGCACCGGCACCAGGGCACGGGCCCGGCGCAGGACGTTGCCGCGCTCGAACTCCGCCCCCCTGGCCATCTGCGCCTTCATGATCTTCTCCGTCTCCTCCAACAGCGTGGGGATGAACCGCAAGGCGATGGTCATCATCATCGCCAGTTCATGAGCCGGCACGCCCAGACGCCGGAATGGCCGCAGGATCCGCTCGATCCCATCGGTGAGCTGGACCGGCGAGGTGGTGAACGTCAATAGCGACGTCACCAGGATCAGCGCCACCAGCCGGTAGCCGACAAAGGCCGCCCGCATCACGGCTTCCCGCGTGGCGACCAGAGGGCCCAGCTGGAACAGGACCGTACCGCTCTGGATCCCGCTGAAGAACACATTGAGCACCACGGTGATGAGGAGCAGGAACAGGATCGGCCGCAACCCTCGCAGGAGGTAGCCCAGCGGGATCTGGGAGGCCACGACGACAGCGAGTAGGAACAGCGTCAGGAGCGCATAGCCGCTGAAGTCACGGACCACAAAGACGGCGACGGTCAGCACGGTGACCGCGGCAATCTTGGTGCGCGGATCCAGACGATGGACCGGCGACTCGCGCGGGAGGTACTGCCCAATTGTGACGTACCTCGTCAGTTCCATCGCAGCACCTCGCGGATCGCGGCTCTGGCTTCGTCGACGGTCAGCACGTCAGGGGTGACCGCCATCCCGGCCCCCCGCAGCCGCAGCATCAAGGCGGTAATGGCGGGTACGCCGAGCCCCAGCGCCGCCAGGTCCTGCGCGCGGCGGAAAATCTCCCGCACCGGCCCGTCCATGACGATTTGGCCCCTGGCGAGGACGACAAGGCGCTTCACCAGTTGGGCCGCCTCATCCATGCTATGGGTCACGAGCAGCACAGTCAGCCCCTGGGCTTGATGTAGCGTGCGGATCTGACCGAGGATCTCCTCTTTGCCTTTCGGATCTAATCCCGCAGCCGGCTCGTCCAGCACCAGGACTCGCGGCCGCATGGCCAGCACACCGGCGATCGCCACGCGGCGCATCTCGCCGCCCGAGAGCGAAAACGGGGACCGCCGGCCGAACCGGCCTGGGTCGATGCCCACCAGCGCCAGCGATTCCGCGACGCGCTCGCGCACCTGATCCTCGGTCAACCCGAGGTTGCGCGGGCCATAGGCGACATCGTCATAGACCGTCTCCTCGAAGAGTTGATGCTCAGGATACTGGAAGACCAGCCCCACCTGCTGACGGAGGGTCTTCACATCCGCACGCTTGTCGGCCGGATTGATGCCGGCGATACGCACCTCGCCGCCGGTGGGTCGCAGCAAGGCATTGAAGTGCTGGATCAGGGTCGACTTCCCCGATCCGGTCGGCCCAATGAGGCCGACGAACTCGCCGGCCTCGATGGAGAGGGTCACATCCTGGAGGGCCACCGCCTCCAGCGGCGTCCCCTTCAAATAGACATGGGTGAGGTGGCGGCACTCAATGAGCGCCATCGCCAGCCCTCCCCCGCCCCGCCCCCTCCGCCACCAGGCGCGTGAGAGCGCCCGCCAATTCTTCCACGAAAAGAATCCCTTCCGGGATCGGCAGACCGTCGCGCCGCAGCCGGTGGGCGAGCGCAGGGATGGGCGGGAGAACCAGGCGGAATCGCTCCAGCTCCTCAACCCGTGAGAACACCTCCGCGGGCGGAGCATCCATCGCCACACGACCATCTGCCAGCACGATCACGCGGGGACACTGCACGGCCTCTTCCATGGCGTGGGTAATGTGTATGACCGTGACGCCATCGCGATTCAGCCGCTGGATCGTCTCCATGACTTCGCGCTGTCCCTGGGGATCCAGCATGGTCGTGGCTTCGTCCAACACCAGACACTGAGGCCGCATGGCCAGGATGCCGGCGATGGCCACACGCTGCTTCTGACCACCCGAGAGCAGGTGCGGCTCGTGGCGCCGGTAGGAGGCCATCTCCACCACCCGCAGGGCCTCGTCGACGCGTGCCAGAATCTCCGCGGACGGCACCCCCAGGTTCTCAGGGCCGAAGGCGACGTCCTCCTCGACGACGGTCGCCACCAGCTGGTTGTCGGGGTTTTGGAAGACCATCCCCACGCGTTGACGGATCTGCCACAGCACGGCGCGATCACGGGTGTTCATGCCGTCGACGACGACCTCGCCGTCGGTCGGCAGCAGCAGGGCGTTGAGGTGTTTGGCGAGGGTGGATTTGCCGGACCCGTTCCCTCCTACAATGGCGACGAACTCCCCCCGGCCGACGGTAAGCGAAATACCGTCCAGGGCCATGACCGCCTCGGCGGTCCCGGCACGATAGACGTGGCGGAGATTGCGGATTTCGATCAACGCCATCCGAATCCACTCAATCTACACAATCTACTCAATCTACACAATCACCGGCAAGAACGCCCTGCACAGACTGAGCAGGGCGTCCCGATCGGTTCATTGTGTAGGTTGTGTCGATTGTGTAGGTTGTGTAGTTTTGCGCAGGTTCGAGCTACGCCAGCAGCTCGATGATGGCCATCTCCGCGGCATCGCCCCGGCGCGCCCGCGTACGCACGATCCGGGTATATCCCCCGCGGCCCTTCTGAAACTTCGGCGCGACCTCGCCGAACAACCGGCGGACGGCGCGGTCATCGGTCAGGAGCCGGCGCACCTGCCGCCGGGCGTGAAGGTCGCCACGCAGCGCCAGATCTACCAGCCTGTCGGCGATCTTCTTGGTTTCCTTCGCCCGGGCCACGGTCGTCTCCACGCGGCCATTGAGGATGAGGGCCCCCACCAGGTCGCGGAACAGCGCCTTTCGCTCACCCGTGTCACGATTCAGCTTGCGCGTTACGGCACCCAGCATAGCCCGGCACTCCTACACTTCGCCTTCCTTCTTCTTCAGCGTCAATCCCAGCGCGGTGAGCTTCTCGCGCACCTCGTCCAGGGATTTCCGCCCGAAGTTCTTGACGGCGACGATCTCCTCTTCTGTGCGCTGGATCAGGTCGCCCACCGTGTTGATCCCCGCCCGCTTCAAGCAGTTGTACGGGCGTACCGACAGCTCCAGCTCCTCGATCGGCATGGCGTACAGCTTGGCCATCTGCGCATCGGCGCCCTGTTCCATCCCGGCGGCCGCTTCGCCCTCTTGCCCCATGCCGGCGAACAGTTTGAACTGCTCGATCAGGACCCGCGCGCCCTCCTGCACGGCTTCTTCCGGGCGCACCGAGCCGTCAGTCCACACCTCCAGCACCAGCCGGTCGGCCTCCGCCTGTCCCGCGCGGGTGTCTTCGACGACGTAGTTGACCTTCTGGATAGGGGTGAAGATAGAGTCCACGGGAATGACGCCAATGACGTGCTCGCTCTTGCGATGCTTCTCCGCCGGCACGTACCCCTTGCCCCGCTCGACGACGAGCTCCATCGCCAGCCGCGCATCCTTACGGTCTATTGTGGCGAGGTGCAGCTCCGGATTGAGCACGTCCACTTCGGCGTCCTGCTGAATATCGCCCGCGACGACGTCTCGCTTTCCCTTCACATCCAATCGCAGGAGCTTCGGCTTGTCCGTGTGCAGCCGCAACGTCAGCTCCTTCAGGTTGAGGACAATCTGCGTGACGTCTTCGACGACCCCGGGAATCGTCGAGAACTCGTGCAGCACCCCTTCGATCTTCACGGAGGTCACCGCGGCGCCTCCGATCGCAGACAGCAGAACCCGGCGCAATGCGTTGCCCAGGGTGACGCCAAACCCGCGGTCCAGCGGTTCAACCATGAACTTCCCATACGTTTCGGATAATTCCGCGTACTCGATCTTTGTCTTTGGTGCTTCCCAGACTGTGGCGATGCTCATTTTGACCCCCGAAACTTCTTCTGTTCAGCGGGAATAGTGCTCAACGATCAGTTGTTCCGACACGGGCACATCGATCTCTTCCCGCGCCGGCAGCGCCAGGACGCGCCCCTCCAGCGCGGTGGAGTTGAACTCCAGCCAGCTGGGCAGCGTCCGCAGGCCGGTTTGAGCCAGTTCTTTCACCCGGGGATGCTCTCGCCCCCGGGCCGTCGGCGCAATCACCTCACCCGGCTTTACCCGGAAGGAGGGAATCGTCACCTTGTGACCATTGATGCCGACGTGGCCGTGCAGCACCATCTGCCGCGCTTCCTTACGCGACGTGGCGAAACCAAGACGGTACACGACGTTATCCAATCGCGTCTCCAGCAGCTGCAGCAGCCGAACGCCGGTGACCCCCTTGGCCTTCGCCGCCTGCCTGAAGTACGTCTTGAACTGTGTCTCCAGCACCCCGTAGATGCGGCGCAGCTTCTGCTTCTCCCGCAGGCGGATACCGAACTCCGAGGGCTTGCGCCGGCTCTGCGCATGCATCCCCGGCGGCACCGGCCGCTTGTGCACGGGGCACTTTTCCGTGTAGCATTTCTCGCCCTTCAGGTACAGCTTCATGCCCTCGCGGCGGCACAACCGGCACACCGGACCTGTGTAACGAGCCATCTACACCCTCCTCCGCTTCGGAGGCCGACATCCGTTGTGGGGAATCGGGGTCACATCGCGGATCAGGTTGACCTCCAACCCCGCCGCCTGGAGAGACCGGATGGCCGCCTCGCGGCCGGCACCCGGCCCCTTCACGTACACCTCCACTTGCTTCACGCCATGCTCGATTGCCTTGCGGGCCGCCGCTTCGGCGGCCAGCCCTGCGGCAAAGGGGGTGCCCTTGCGGGATCCCTTGAACCCCGTGGCGCCGGCGCTGGACCAGGCCAGCACGTTCCCCTGGGGATCAGTGATCGTCACGATCGTGTTGTTGAACGTGGACTGAATGTGCGCCACGCCCGTGGGCACATTCCGCCGTTCTTTCTTTCGCCCTTTGCCTTTGGCCATCTGTCACTCCCTCATCGATGTGGAACGCATGCTATCTCTTTTCCAGCCGCCGCTTCCCTGACCCCACGGTCTTCTTGGGACCCTTTCGAGTGCGCGCATTGGTCCGGGTGCGCTGGCCGCGCACCGGCAGATTCTTCTTGTGGCGCAACCCCCGGTAGGACCCAATCTCGATCAGACGGCGGATATCCAGGGAGATATCCCGGCGAAGATCTCCCTCCACCTTGTAATTGCGGTCGATGTAGTCGCGCAGCCGCGTGGTCTCCTCCTCGGTCAAGTCACGGACCCGCGTGTCCGGATTGACACTGGTGGCCGCGAGCGCCTGCCGCGCCCGGCTCAGACCAACTCCGAAGATGTAGGTCAGCGCAACCTCCACCCGCTTATCCCGCGGCAGATCCACACCCGAGATACGAGCCATCCCATCACCCCTATCACCCTTGCTTTTGTTTGTGCTTCGGGTTCTCGCAAATGATGTACACTCGCCGCCCGCGCTTAATCACCTTGCACTTTTCACATCTCACTTTCACCGACGCTCGAACCTTCATGAGGTCCTTCCCTTTCTGCCACCGGCATTATCGGTATCGATAGGTAATCCGCCCGCGGGTCGGATCGTAGGCCGAGAGTTCCACTTTCACCCGGTCGCCCGGGAGAATCCGGATAAAGTTGATCCGCATCTTCCCAGAGATATGCGCCAGCACTCGAGGGCCGCTGGGCAACTCGACCCGGAACATGGCATTGGGCAACACCTGGACTACCGTCCCCTCTACCTCGATCGCGTCCTTCTTCGGCATCCCTCACCCCGGCCGCGGCCGGAAACATCCTCCAGAACAACAGCCCCCCGCAGACTCGCACGAGACGTCTGCGGGGTAACCTCCAAGATTATACGGCGGAGGCGCCTCCCCGTCCACCCGCGGCCGTTTCCAGCCGCGCGCAGGAAGGCGAGCCGTCAGATGACCCCGTCGGGGATGGCGGTCAGGACCATCGCCCCGTCGGCGGTCACCGCGACGGTGTGCTCGCAGTGCGCCGAGGGTTTGCCATCCTTCGTCCGCACCGTCCACCCGTCCTCGTCCATCACCACTTCATGGGTCCCGAGGTTCACCATCGGCTCGATCGCCAGCGTCATCCCCTCACGCAACGCCGCCGCCGTCCCGGGCTCTCCGAAGTTCGGGACCTGGGGTTCCTCGTGAAGCGCTCGCCCGATGCCGTGGCCGGCGAAATCTCGCACGACCGAGAACCCGGCCGCCTCTACGTGCCGCTGCACGGCCGCCCCGATATCCCCCAGCCGCGCACCGGGCCGCACGACGTCGATCGCGCTGGACAGCGCCTCCCGGGTTACGTGGACCAGCCGGTGCAATTTGGGCCCGACCTCCCCGACCGGTACTGTCACGGCCACATCGCCGTGAAAACCATCCACCACGGCGCCGAGATCGAGGGAGACCAGCGCGCCAGCGCGCAGCGGTGTCCCGTCGGGGATGCCATGCACTACTTCGTCGTTCACCGAGATGCAGATGCTCGCCGGGAATCCCCGGTACCCTAAGAACGACGGGATCCCGCCATGCGCGCGGATATATCGTTCGGCGATCGTGTTCAATTGCGTCCCGGTCACGCCAGGCCGCACCGCGCGGACTACCTCGCGCAAGGCTTCCGCCGCCAGTACGCCGGCCAGCCGCATCTGCTGGATCTCGGCCGGAGTCTTCACAATAATCATCGCGCTACGGGTCGCCATCGCCTTCCGTGCCGGCTCGCGCATGCTGTTACCGCGAGCCAGCGCGTGTCTTGAGGATCTCCACCAGCCGGCGATGCACGCTCTCGATGTCACCGTTGCGAACGGGCTCAAACAGTCCACGGCGCCGGTAGAACTCCACCAGCGGTTCGGTCTCCCGGTGATACACCTCAAGGCGCCGCCGCACCGTCTCCTCCTGGTCATCATCCCGCTGGTACAGCTCGCTGCCGTCGATGTCGCACCGGCCCGGGCGCCTGGGCGGGCTCGATTCCACGTGATAGATGTGGGAGGTCTGCCGGCAAACCCGGCGCCCGGTCAGCCGGCGGACGATGACGTCGTCGGCGACATCAAAGTATAACACCAGATCAATGCGGCGCCCCGTCGCGGCCAGGACCCGGTCCAATGCGCGGGCCTGCCGCAGCGTGCGCGGGAATCCATCCAGGACAAACCCGCGCCGCGCATCCGGCTGGTTGAGACGGTCCTCGATGATGGCAATCATCACGTCATCAGGGACCAGTTCGCCCTGATCGACGTATTGTCGGGCCTGTTGCCCGAGCGGGGTCTCCGCCGCCATCGCCGTGCGCAGGATGTCCCCGGTGCTGACCTGCGGGATGCCCTCGCGCTGCTCGAGGAGTTGCGCCTGCGTGCCCTTGCCCGCGCCTGGCGGCCCCAGAAAGATGAGGTTCATCTACCTCATGAAGCCCTCATAGTGGCGCATCAGGACGTAGGCCTCGATCTGCTTCATGGTCTCCAGGGCCACGCCCACCACAATCAGCAAGGACGTGCCGGCGAGATAGAACGTGAGGACCCCTGTCCCCCGGGCCAGATAGATCGGCAGCACCGCGATGCCCGCCAGGACGAGCGCGCCCACCATCGTCAACCGCTCCACCACCCGGGTCAGGTACTCGCTGGTCGGCCGTCCGGGCCGGATGCCTGGGATGAATCCACCGTACTTCTTGATGTTCTCCGACACGTCGTTGGGGTCGAAGCTCACGGCGGTGTAAAAGAATGTGAACAGGATAATCAACCCGGCGTACAGGAGGTCGCCCAGCGGCTGGCCGATCCCCGGCAAAATCATCCTGCCGATGCGGTTAAGCGGTTCATACTGCACGAATTGGGCGATCGTCCCGGGGAACTGCAGCACGGACACGGCAAAGATGATCGGAATGACGCCGGCCTGGATGAGTCGGAGGGGCAGGTGCGTGCTCTGCCCGCCGTAGACGCGCCGGCCGACGATGCGTTTGGCATACTGCACCGGAATCTTCCGCACGGCCTGGGTCACCAGCACCACCGCCACGATGCTGAGCAGGACGACCCCCAGATCGAGGAGGAACTGCCACCACTGCACCTCGCCCACGTTCAGGAGCCGCAGCGTCTGCGTCGTCTGGCTGGGCAACCGCGCGACGATACCGCCGAAGATGATCAGCGAGACGCCGTTGCCCACGCCGTACTCAGTCATGATCTCGCCCAGCCAGGTCAACAGCATCGTGCCAGCCGTCAGCGTGATCACGATCATGCCCATCGTGAGTGGACGCGTGTCCGGCAGCGCGCCAAGGTTCCGGATGAGGATGGTCTGCCCCGAGGCCTGCAGGACGGCCAGTACCACGGTGAGGTACCGCGTGTACATACCGATCTTGCGACGGCCGGCTTCGCCTTCTTCCTGGGCCAGTTCTTTCAAATTCGGAAAGACCACCTGCAACAGGCTCATGATGATGGACGCGGTGATGTAGGGGAAGACGCCCAGCGCGAAGATCGCGAACCGGCTGAACGCCCCGCCCACGAACAGGTCCAGGAAGCTAAACACGCTGCCTTGCTGCCGGAACAATCGTTCCAAGGCGGCCACATTCACGCCGGGAACCGGCAGGTGCGCGCCCAACCGGTACAAGACCAGCATCACCGCCGTAAAGAGCACCCGGCGGCGCAAGTCCGCGATGCGGAGTGCGTTAATCAGCCCGGCCAGCATGCTGAATCACCTCGGCGCGACCGCCGGCTTTCTCGATCGCCGCCATCGCCGTCTTGCTGAACGCGTGCGCCTTGATCGTCAGGGGTCGGTCCAGCGCGCCTGTCCCCAGAATTTTTACCGGCCCGCGCTTGATGAGACGGGCCTCGAGGAGTTGCCGCGGCGTCACCTCGGTGTCGGCGGGAAACCGGTTCAGGGCTTTCAGATTGACCGGAGCGTACTTCAGCCGTCGCAGCCCGCCCGCGTGACTGACTCCTCCGGCACGCACGCCTCGCCGGAAGGGCAGGCGCTTGGTCAAAATGGTCTGACCACCTTCAAACCCTGGACGGGGTCCTGCCCCCGAGCGGGCAGACTGGCCTTTCCGTCCTCGGCCGCTGTACGCGCCACGGCCGGAGCCCCAGCCCCGGCCCCGGCGTCGGCGCCGGCGGCGCGATCCGCGAGCAGGCTTCAACTCGTCGATCTTCATAACTGTCGCCGCACCCCGGCCACCTCTTCGACCGGCCGCCCTCTGGTCTTGGCCACCTCTTCAGGCGTCCGCAGGTCGAGCAAGGCCGCCAGGGTGGCCCGGGCCTGGTTGATCGGGTTCCGCGACCCGAGGGACTTGGTCAGGATGTCTCTGATACCTGCCGCCTCGAGCACGGCGCGAACCGACCCGCCGGCGATGACCCCCGTGCCTTCAGACGCCGGACGCAACAGCACTTTCGACGCGCTAAAGTACCCGATGACCTCGTGGGGGATCGTCCTCTTGCGCAGCGGGATCTCGATCAACTGCTTCTTCGCGTCCTCCACCGCCTTGCGGATGGCATCCGGCACCTCGGCGGCCTTTCCCAGCCCCACGCCCGCACGCCCCTGCTCATCACCGACAACCACCAGCGCCGCGAAGTTAAACCGCTTCGCGCCCTTCGTCACCTTTGCCACGCGGTTGATCCACACGGCCTTCTCCACCGTGAGGTTCACCGAGGCCGGATCAATCCTTTTCACTGGCATCGTTGTCGCTCCTCAGAATTCCAGGCCAGCTTTTCTGGCCGCATCGGCCAGCGCTTTGATCCGGCCGTGGTATTTGTAACCACCGCGATCAAACACGACCTGTTTGATGCCTTTTTCCAGCGCCCGTCGCGCAATGAGCTGGCCGACCAGATCGCCGGCCTCGCTCTTCTTCTTGCCCTTCGCCTGCACCCGCAGCTCCGGATCCATCGTAGACGCCGCGGCCAGCGTCACCCCGCGGCTGTCGTCGACAATCTGCGCGTACATGTGCTTCAAGCTCCGGAAGACCGACAACCGCGGGCGCTGCGGGCTCCCCGCCATCCTCTTCCGCAGCCGCGTATGGCGCTGCAGCCGGAGCACGTTGCGATCGGATCTCTTCAGCATCGCCTACACCTTCCCACCGACGGTGCGACCGGCCTTGCCGGGCTTGAGTTTGATCTGTTCATCCGCGTAGCGGATCCCCTTGCCTTTGTAGGCGTCCGGCGGCCGAATGGCACGAATCCTGGCCGCGATCTGACCGACAAGTTCCTTATCGATCCCGGTGACCACGATCCGGATGGGCTGGGGCAGGTCAAACTGGATGCCGCTGGGCGGCACCACGTCGACCGGATGAGAGTACCCCACCTGCAACGAAAGCGCATTGCCGTGTTTGGCGGCGCGATACCCTACCCCCACAATCTCCAGCTCCACTCTGTACCCCTCCACAACGCCTCGAACCATGCCGGCCAGGAGGGCGCGCGTCAACCCGTGCAGGGCGCGATGGTGCTCCAGATCGGTGGGCCGGCTCACCACCACGGTGCCATCCTGCAACTGGACGGTCATGTCCGGATGGCACTCGCGGACCAGGCGGCCCTTCGGCCCCTTCACCTCCACCGTGCGGCCGGTCACCTTGACCTCCACGCCCTTGGGAATCGGAATGGGCGCCCTGCCTACTCTCGACATCGAAATTTCCTCCACCCTCTGGACCCACAGGTCACAGGTCCTCACCACACATAACAGATGACCTCGCCGCCGACGCCAAGCCGCCTGGCCTGGCGGTCCGTCATCACCCCACGGGAGGTGGTCAGGATCACGACTCCCATCCCGCCCCGCACCCGCGGGATCTCGGCCCGGCCTGTGTACAGCCGCAGCCCGGGGCGGCTCACCCGCGTGAGACCCGACAGCACCGTCTCCTTGCGCGGCCCATATTTCAGGGTAATGCGCAGCACCCCCTGTGGACCGCGGTCGATGCGATGCCAGTCCGCAATGAATCCTTCGTCTTTCAGAATGCGCGCAATCTCCATCTTCAGCCGGCTGGCCGGGATATCGGTGTAGTCATGCCGCGCGCGGAGGCCGTTGCGAATCCGCGTCAGCATGTCAGAGATTGGATCGGTGATGACGCCCACGTACCCTTACCTCCCTAACTGCGGGACTGGGGATTTGGGACTGGGGACTGGTGAAGACGAAACGCCATCTAGTCCCTAGTCCCCGTTCCCTAGTCCCGTAGTTTCGTGTGTTACCAGCTCGCCTTGACCACGCCCGGAATCTCGCCCCGGTGCGCCAACTGCCGCAAACAGATCCGGCACAGACCGAATTTCCGAAACACCGCCCGCGGCCGCCCGCAGCGCAGGCAGCGCGAGTACTTGCGCACCTTAAACTTGGGTGTCCGCTTCCACTTCTCCAGCATCGACTTCTTGGCCACCGTAAGCCCCCTTCAAATCTCGGATCTTGGATCCTGGATCGGCATTTAGGCGGTTACCGCTCCCGCCTCGCGCAGGGGCAAGCCCAGCAGCCGCAGCAGTTCCCTGGCTTCCTCATCTGTCTGCGCCGTGGTGACCAGGGTGATATCCATGCCCCGTACCTTCTCCACCTTGTCGTAATCGATCTCGGGGAAGATGAGTTGCTCGCGCACGCCGATGTTCAGATTGCCGCGCCCATCGAACTGCCGCTCGGAGATGCCTTTGAAGTCTTTGATGCGCGGCAGGGCGATGTTGAACAGTTTGTCCACAAACTGATACATCCGGTCGCCGCGCAGCGTCACCTTCGCCGCGATCGGGAGCCCCCGGCGCAGCTTGAAAGCGGCGATCGATTTCTTCGCCCGCGGAATCACCGGGCGCTGCCCCGCGATCACCGCCAGCTCTTCCGCGGCCTTGTCCAGAAACCGCGAGTCCGTGGTGGCGTCGCCCACGCGCACGTTGATGACCACCTTCTCCAGCCTTGGCACTTCCATCACATTCCTGTAGCGAAACCGTTCGCGCAGGCGGGGAACCGCCTCCGCACGATAGCGGTCCTTCAGTCTGGCCGGCGCTCTCACCGTGGGCTCTGCCGGTGCCGCGGCCGGCGCCTTAGGCTCCGGCGCCTGCGCTTTCCGCTCGGGACCCGGCGCCTTCCGTTCAGGACCCGGCGCCTTCCGCTCCGGGGCCGCAACCGTCTCAGGAGCCGCCTTCTTGCCTGCGGCAACCTTCTTGGCCTCTGGGGCTGGCTTCTTGGTCTCCGGAGCTGCCTTCTTCCCCTCAGGCGCTTTCCGCTCTGTTTCCGCGCGCTTCTTCGCGTCCGTCATTTCTCGATTTGCTCCCCGCACCGCTTGCAGACCCGCACCTTCGCGCCATCAGCCAGGTAGCCGTGGCCGACTCGAGCGGCGCGGCCGCACTTCGGGCAGACCATCATCACCCGGCTGCTATAGACCGGTGCCTCTTTCTCTACGACACCGCCCTGGGGCATCTTTTGCGTCGGTTTGGTGTGCCGTTTGACCACGTTCACGCCCTCAATGATGACCTTACCGTGCTTGGGCAAGACCTTGAGGACCTTGCCGCGCTTGCCTCGCTGCCGGCCGGCGATCACTTCAACCATGTCGCCCTTCTTCACGTGAACCTGTTCCCGTTCAATCGTCACGGCCATCGGCTACAGGACCTCGGGGGCCAGCGAGATGATCTTCATGAACTGCTTCTCGCGTAACTCACGCGCCACCGGCCCAAAAATGCGCGTGCCGCGCGGGTTGAACTGGTCGGTCAAGATCACTCCCGCGTTGTCGTCAAAGCGGATGTACGAACCGTCCGTGCGGCGCATGGGTCGCGCGGTGCGCACCACCACCGCCCGCACGACCTCCCCCTTCTTGACCGGGCTATTCGGCGTGGCCTGCTTGACGGAGCACACCACCACATCCCCCACCGTGGCGTAGCGGCGGGTGCTGCCGCCCATGACGCGGATGACCATCAGCTGCCGCGCGCCGGTGTTGTCGGCGACCTTCAGCCGCGTGTAGGTCTGGATCATTTCGCCTTCTCCAGAATCTGCACGATCCGCCAGCGCTTCTCTTTGCTCAGGGGGCGAGTCTCCTCAATCAACACCCGGTCCCCCGCGCGGGCCTGGTTCTCCCCGTTGTGCGCTTTGAACTTCCGGACATGGCGCAGCGTCTTGCTGTACATGGGGTGGCGGTGGGTCGTCTCGACCCGCACCACCGCGGTCTTGTCCATCTTGTCGCTGACGACCACGCCCACGCGCGTCTTCCGCTGTCTGCGCTCGTCCATCACACTCGGACTCCCTTTTCCGTCAGCACCGTCTTCAGACGGGCAACGTCCCGCCGCAGCCCGCGGATCTTCGCCGTGTTCGGTGTTTGGCCGCTGACTTTCAGGCGCAGGGTGAACAGTTCCCGCTGCGCTTCATCCAGCTTGCGGAGCAATTCGTCCGGGGTCAGTTCGCGAATCTCTCGCGCCTCCAGGGGCATCTAGACGACAACCTCCTCGCGCGTCACAAACTTCGTCTTGATCGGCAGCTTGTGCGCCGCGAGCGCCATCGCCTCTTTCGCCTGGCCCTCGTCGACACCCGCTAGTTCAAACAGAATGCGTCCCGGCCGCACCACCGCCACCCAGAACTCCGGGTTGCCCTTCCCGCTGCCCATCCGGGTCTCTGCCGGCTTCTTGGTCACAGGCTTGTCCGGGAAGATCCGGATCCACAACTTCCCGCCCCGCTTGATGAACCGTGTGATCGCGCGGCGCGCCGCCTCGATCTGTATGCTCTTAATCCAGGCCGGCTCCAGCGCCTGGAGGCCGTACTCTCCGAACGCGATCGTGGCCCCGGCCAGCGGCCGTCCTTTCATTCGGCCGCGGTGAGCCTTCCGGAACTTGCTGTGTTTAGGCAGTAACATCGGTGTCTCTCCTGGTGACGATCGGCCGCGGCGCCTTGCTGGGGATGACCACCGTGCGATCGGTATCCGAACCGCTCGCGGCTCCGCCCACCGGCGCGGGTTCGGACGGTCGGGGCGGACGACGGAGCTCGACCTCCGGCCGGCGCTCAGGGAGAATCTCCCCGCGATAGATCCACACCTTCACGCCGATGCGGCCGTATGTCGTGAGCGCCTCGGCGATCCCGAAGTCGATGTCAGCCCGCAGGGTGTGCAGCGGGACCCGCCCGTCACGGTACCACTCGTAGCGGGCAATTTCTGACCCCGCCAGGCGTCCGGCGCATGCAATGCGGATGCCTTTCGCGCCTGCGCGGAGGCTGCGCTGCACAGCCTGCTTCATGGCCCGCCGGTAGGCCACCCGGCGTTCCAGTTGTTGCGCCACGTTCTCGGCCACCAGTAGCGCCTCAAGCTCCGGCCGGCGGATCTCCTGCACGTTCAGCTGCACCTGCTTGCCGGTGAGTTCGTCCAGCTCCTTCTTCAACGCGTCGATGCCGGTCCCGCCGCGCCCGATGATAATGCCCGGACGCGCCGCATGGATGATCACGCGCACCTGCGGCTTGCCGC
>Ga0209157_1002499_pt1 | contig 14636 bp, 10 predicted proteins | sample GraSoiAngelo_135_FD_185892 | JGI IMG/M metagenome (GOLD analysis project Ga0209157, IMG submission 185892) | Grasslands soil microbial communities from the Angelo Coastal Reserve, California, USA - 14_0929_05_40cm (SPAdes) (version 2) | ecosystem: Environmental > Terrestrial > Soil > Grasslands ... | reverse complement strand
ACCGTGCCGCGCGCGTCGATCAAGAACACCTTGAGGACGTGCGCGAGGGGACCCAGCGGCCGGCCGCCGCCGTCGGCCTCGACGCGCACGTCCTGGCCGAAGCCGTCGAGCAGGGGCACGAGCGCGCGCGGCGACTCGGTGGTGAGAAACGCCCACTCCACCGCGGCGGGCGCCACGCCGGCCATGTAGCTCCTCATCGCGCGCGGGGTGTCGCGCGCCGGGTCGAAGCTGAGCGACACCAGACGCACGCGATCGCGCAGCTCGGGCCGGGTGGCCACGCGATGGCGCACGGTGTGGAACACCTGGTAGGCCAGCGGACAACCATGTGGGTCGCTGCACGAGGCGTACATGAAGCCGAGGAGCGTGATCTTGCCCGACGTGAAGTGACGCAGCGGCTGGCGGCGCCCGTCGAGATCCAGCACGGCGCCGTCCGGCGCCCGCATGATCGCGTGGAGGGGATAGCTGCCGGCTGGCGGTGGCACGAAGTCCATCAGGGGCGCCGCCGCGGCGTCGGGCTCGTGGGCGTCGACGGAAAAGACCGCGACGGCGCCCGCGAGGGCCGCCACGGCCCCCGCGAGCGCCGCGGCGGCGGCGAGGACGCGCCCGCGCTCAGCGGCGCGACGTACGCTCGAGGTCATACGCGGCCTTCATCGTCTTCGAGCCGAACTTCATGTGATGCGCCCGGCCAAGCTTCTCCTTGTTGAAGTCGACCTCGAATGTCGGGCTGAGCTCCTTGCCGTCCCAGCGGAAGCCGCGGATGAACTGCTCGTCGTCGGCGCCGCCCTTGTCCCAGTTGGCCAGCAGCGACGAGGCGATGTACACGCGCGTGCCGTCCCAGCTCTGCGAGATCATGTTCACCTGCTTGCCGGTCGCGCGCTCGTAGATCTGCTTGGGCTGCTCGGGATTCGAGAGGTCGAAGTACCGGGTCTTGCCGTCCATGAACGTGTTGACCCAGAGCCCGGTGCCGTCCTTGTTGATGCTGATGTCGACCGGCAGCGGGATCTTGGCGGGGTCGCCGATGACGGCGACCTCCTTGGCCTGCCACTCGCCGGCGGCGTCCGGCTTGACCAGCCAGAGCTTCGAGGTGAGCGCCGTGGCGGTGATCGCCCAGGTGTCGCCGTCCTTCAGCGACCACCGGATCTCGAGCGGCGCCCCCGGGACGCCCAGAACCTTCTTCGGCTTCATCGCCTTCAGGTCCCAGATGGCCATCGTGTTACCGAAGCGCTTCATGGCCTCCGCGTCCTTCACCAGGTCGCCGAGCGCGCGCATGTAGTTCTTCTTGCCGGTGAAGCTCGACGTCAGCATCACGTTCTTCTGAGGGTGGATGGCGATGTCGTAGCCGTAGCCGTCGCCGCCGTCCGTGGTCGGCATGGGATAGGTGGCGACCAGTTCCCCCTTGTTGCTGTAGAGCGCCATGCCGGTCACGCCGCCGCCGTCCTTCGCGTTGGAGAGCCCCTGCACGAGCATGCGCCCGGGCATTGCGTAGAACGTGTGCGGGCCGACGTAGCCGGTCTTGGCGGCCATGTCGGTGATCGACTTCACGAGCTTGGGACGCGCCGGGTCGCCGCCGACGTCGAAGATCGAGATGCGGCTGTTGTCGAGGCCGCCGGCCCAGAGGAACCGGCGATCGTCCGTGAAGCCCATGTGGTGCGCCTCGCCGCGGCCGCCGCCGACCGAGAGCTTGTGGATCACCTTGCCGTAGCTCTTCGACGCCGGGTTCACGTCGATCGTGACGAGCTTGTCGGCGCCGTCGCCGACGCCCTTGACCCCCAGCGCCCAGACGTACAGGTAGTCCTCCTGCCCCTTGATCAAGTTGGCCATGTAGGGCGAGTTGCACGTCTCGTCGGCGCCGGCCGGCGACGGCACGAGGGCGGCGAGCGCCAGAGCAGCGATGACCGCGCCAACGAATATCCGGCCAAGGGAATGAGTACGCATGGACAGGCCTCCTTGTTCGTAGCCGCGCCTCGGCCGACGGGGCCCCAGCCCCTCGACGACCTGCGGCGCGCACTGCGTTGTCGTTGGATGGTACGTCAGGCGAACGAGCCGCGCACGACTACTCGCGCGTGAGCCGGGCGCCGAGGCTCCGCAGACGCTCGTCGATGCGCTCGTATCCGCGGTCGACCTGCTGGATGTTGCGGATGACCGAGCGGCCGGGTGCGGCCAGCGCCGCGGCGATGAGGGCCATGCCGGCCCGGATGTCCGGAGAGACGATGGTCGCGCCGTGGAGCCGGCTCGGTCCGATCACCAGCGCACGGTGCGGATCGCAGAGCACGATCCGGGCGCCCATCGCGATCAGGCTGTCCACGAAGAACAGGCGGCTCTCGAAGAGCTTCTCGTGGATCAACACCGTCCCGTCGCACTGCGTGGCCAGCACGAGCGCCAGCGGCGTGAGGTCCGCCGGGAAGCCCGGCCACGGCGCGTCGTCGACCTTCGGGATCGCGCCGTCCATATCCGCGACGATGGAGCGCTTCTGCCCCGCGGGCACGCGGAGCGTGGTGCCCTCGATCAGGGTCTCCACCCCGAGCCGGGCGAAGACCATGCGGATCATCCGCAGATGGTCGGGCGCGATGTGCTGGACGCGCAACTCGCCGCCCGTCATGGCGGCGACGGCGACGAACGACCCGACCTCGATGTGATCGGGCCCGACGCGGTGCCGCGCGGGACGAAGGTGGGAGGCGCCCTGGATCTCGAGGACGTTGCTGCCGATCCCGGTGATCCGCGCCCCCATCTCGTTCAAGGCGTGACAGAGCCCCTGAACGTGTGGCTCGGAGGCCGCGTTCAGGAGCCGCGTGGTGCCGTTGGCCATCGCGGCGGCCATCACCGCGGTCTCCGTTCCGGTGACGCTCGCCTCGTCCAGGAACACCTCGGCGCCCCGAAAGGGCCCCGAGAGCTCCAAGCGATAGTACGCGTCGTCGAGCGTGATCCGGGCGCCGAGCTGCTGGAGCGCAAGCAGATGCGTGTCGAGCCGCCGCCGGCCGATCTTGTCACCGCCCGGCCGCGGCAACACGGCGAGACCGGTGCGGGCGAGGAGCGGCGCGGCGAGCAGGAACGACGCCCGGATCTCCGCGGCCAGCGCCGCGTCGGGCCGGGAGCCGTGGAGCCGCGAGGGGTCGATGGCGAGGGTGTGGTCGCCGGACCAGTCGACCTGGACGCTGAGGCCGCGGAGGATCTCGATCAGCGTCGAGACGTCGCGGATCTTGGGGACGTTCTCGATCACGACGGTGCCCGACGAGAGGACCGCCGCCGCGAGGAGCGGGAGCGCCTCGTTCTTGTTTCCGCTCGGCGTCACGGTTCCGCCGACCGGATGACCACCTTCGATGACGAAACGATCTGTCGCTGTCGAAACCACGGATCTGGTCACTCTATGACAAGCCGTCCAGGGCCTGCCGACATTTTCGGCAACCTGAGGTGCCTCAGAGCAAGAATTACCGCCATCGGGGAGTGATCCAGCGCCGCCAGGGCCGGTCCAAAATGGGCCACCGGGCGCATCAGATTGAAATTCCTAGCCTCGCATCTCCGTGAGATCCCGGACATGGCATTGCGGTTTAAATTTTGCATATGGGGTGTGCGCCTTTATATTGAGAAAGGAAGGCGATGAGGATTTTCGCCATCAGGCGGTGACGGATTACCTTCCCGACACCCCGTGTGTCGCCCGCGCCTATTGTCCTGGTTGTGAGCCCGACGCTGACCCGAGCCTGGAAATCCTCGATGTGCGCTGGTGCGAATCCCACTCTCCGACGCGCGAAGGCGCCGACGACGAAGTGGTGACCGCGTCCGCGTACCTCTCGGGGAGTGCCGAGGCCGGCGGCGACGACAACCGGCGCTGGTGCGACATTTTGCACGGCCGCCACTAAGCGGCGGGCTCACCGCTCGAGCGGGATCAGCTCGTCGAGCGAGCGGATGATCCGCTGAGGGCGCACGGTGCTGCCCGACGGCAGCCCGTGCCCCTCGCGGTCCATCCACACGCCTCGTACTCCGAGCCGCTGCGGCGCGCTCACGTCCCACTCGAGGTGATCGCCGACCATCCACGCCGTCGTCGCTGAGGCGCCGAGCGCCTGCAACGCGTGGCGGTACACGATCTCCTCGGGCTTCCCCGTCCCGAATTCCCCCTCGATCAGGATCGTATCGAAGAAGCGCGCGAGCCCGTGGCGCTCGATCTTGTCACGCTGCTGGCCGGCGTCGCCGTTGGTGATCAGGCCCAGCGGCACGCCTTGCTTCCGGAAGTGCTCCAGCGTGTCGAGCGCGTCGGGGAACAGCCGCATCACCTCGCGCCGGCGCGCGGCGAAGTCACGGGCGACGGCCGCCGCGAAGCCGTCCGGTGCCGCGCAGCCCAGACGCTCCAGCGCGAACTCCACGATGTGCTGCCAGGCGCCGAGCATGTTGACGCGCTCCCGGCGATGGCGCTCGGCATCGTCCCAGAACCACCGCCGGGTTTCGGCGAGCGCGCCCAGGAGTACCGAGGGATCGACGCCGGCGCGAGGGCAGCACGCGTGGCACGCTCCGGCCCAGCTTCCGTCGACGCCGCCGGAGTAGTCGAGCAGCGTGTCGTCGAGGTCGAACAGCAGCGCGGCGATCGGCGGGGCGTTCACGAGTCGGCGGCGATCACGCCCAGGATCGTCTCGACCGCGCGGAGCATGAGCGGGAAGTCCATGCTCGGCAGCTCCAGTCCCGAGGTCGCGACCATCGCGGGGAGCAGCGGGACGTGGACGAAGCCGACAGCGGGCCGCCGCGGCCAGCCGCTCACCGTGTGGAGTGTCCAGTAGAGCGTCTGGTTGCAGAGGTACGTCCCCGCGGTGCTCGAGACGTACGACGGGATACCCTCGGCCACGAGTGCCTTCAGCATCGTGGGGAGCGGAAGCGTCGCGAAGTAGGCTGCCGGTCCGCGCGGCACGCACGGCTCGCCGCTCGCCCGATAGCCCGCGTTGTCCGGCAGTGGGTAGTCCATGACGTTCACGGCGACACGCTCGAGCGCGACGCGGGCGCGTCCCTCCGCGAGACCGAGGTGTAGCACCGCCGCCGGGCTCGTCTCGTCGAGGATGGGCGCCAGGCGCTCGGCGGCGTCGGCGTGATGGACGGGCAGCACGACCCCGCGAACGGTGTGATCGCCGATGCGCCGCCCGTCGACGGCTTTGGCGAGCCCCTCCGACGGGTTGGCGCCGTGCGCGCCGAAAGGCTCGAATCCGGTCACGAGGATCGTGCTCACCGCCTCAGTCTGCCACAACCGCGTGTCGGCCACGCTGCACCAGCGGCGCCAGCCGCGGCAGCGTGAGGGCGACCGCCGCCGCGATGACGCTCAGCACGAGCCACGGGATGACATAGCTAGAGGTGGCGCCGAGGAGCGCGGCGAAGAGCAGGGGGCCCACGATGGTCCCGCTCCACGAGCAGGCGGTGGCGGCGCCGGTGAGCGTCCCGGCGTGGCGAGCGCCGCCGATCTCGGCCACCAGCGCGAAGTAGAGCCCGACCCAGCCGAGCGCGCCGGCCCCCGCGACGAACGCGACGACCGCCACGAGCCACAGCGGTAGCGAGCTGCCGAGGGCCAGCGCCACGTACGCGACGGCCACGATCACCGCGCTGGCCACGACGCCGGGCCGGCGGCGGCCGCCGAACGAGCGGTCGGAGACCAGCCCCCAGAGCACGCGACCGGTCGTTCCGCCGAGCTGGGCCAGGGCGAGGAACCGCGCCGCGGTCACGGCGGAGACGGCGTAGGTCTCTTTCGTGTAGAGCACCAGGTACGCGAGCAGCGACGACTGGGCGATCGAGAGCGCCAGCCCGCAGCCGAAGACGACGAGGATCGGCGGACGGCGGAGAAACACCCCGAGCTCGGCGAGCTGCGGCGCCTCCACCACGCGCGGGGTCGCCTCGCTCGGGCTCGGCCGGTAGAAAATCGAGACGAGCGCGGCGGAGGCGACCGAGAGCACGCCGGCCAGGGCCAGGGCGTGACGCCAGCTCCACAGGACGGCGATGGGCGGGAGCGCCAGCGCCGCCGCCAGGCCGCCGAGCGTGAGGCCGGTCTGCTTGAGGCCCATCGCGAGCCCGCGCTCGCGCGGCGGAAACCAGTCCACCACGGCCTTGCCCGTCGCCGGATTCAGCGCGCTGAAGCCGAAGCCGCCGAGGACCAGCAGCGCCAGGAGCGCGGGGAGCCCGTGAGTGGTCGCGGCGAGGCCGACCATGGCGCCGATGAGGAGCTGACCAACCCCGAGCGTCAGGCTCACCCCGAGACGGTCGGTCACCCAACCGGCGGGCAGCGCCATCAGCACGCCGCCCAGGTAGACCGCGGGCAGAAAGAGCCCGGCCTGCGCGCGGGAGAGCGCCATCTCCTCGAGGAGAAACGGCGCGAGCGGGACGGCGGCCAGCGCGGTCAGGGCGCCCAGGCCGTGGGCGAGCGTGACGAGCGCGAGGATCCCCCAGCGCGGCGTCACGAGCGCTGCAGGAGCGCTTCGGCGGCCTCCATCAACGTCTCGGACAGGGTGGGGTGCGTGTGGATCGTCGCCGCGAGGTCCTCGACGGTGAGCGCGGTCTCGACCGCGAGGGCGGCTTCGGCGATCAGCTCTCCCGCGCCCGGCCCCACGATCCCGGCGCCGAGGAGGCGTCCCGTGTCCGGATCCGCGATGAGCTTCGTCACGCCGTCGCTGCGACCGAGGGTCGCCGCGCGGCCCGAGGCCGCCCACGCGAAGCGCGCGACCTGGACCCGGCGCCCGTCGCGCTGCGCTTGCGATTCGGTGAGCCCGCACCAGGCGACCTCGGGATCGGTGAAGACGACCGCGGGGACGACGACGTTGTCGAACGCCGCCGGGCGGCCCGCGATCACCTCGCCCGCCACCTTGCCCTGGCGCATCGCGCGGTGGGCGAGCATCGGCTCGCCGGTGACGTCGCCGACCGCGTAGATCGCCGGATCCGCGGTGCGACAGCGCTCATCGACCGCGACAACGCCGCGCGCGTCGACGCTGGCGCGGGTCGTCTCGAGCCCCAGGCCGGCGCTGACCGGCGCGCGTCCGACCGCGACCAGCACGCGGTCGAACGCCTCGACCGCGTCGCCGCCGAAGCGGGCCTCGACCGCCGAGCCCCGCTCCGTGAGCGACGTCACCGTGGTGCCGAGCCGGATCTTCGCGAAGAGCTTCTCGCACCGCCGCGCGAGCGGCTGGACCAGGTCGCGGTCCGGGCCCGGCAGCAGGCCGTCGGTCATCTCGGCGACGGTGACCACGCTGCCGAGCGAGGCGTAGACCTGACCGAGCTCGAGACCGATATAGCCGCCGCCGATCACGAGCAACCGCTCCGGAATATCCGGCAGCTCGAGCGCCGCGGTGGAATCCATGATGCGATCGGACTCGAGCGGGAGGCCGGGCACGCGCGACGGGAGCGAGCCGGTCGCCACGATCGCGTGCTTGAAGCGGATCTTCTGGGGCTCGTCGCCCTCGACGCGCAGCTCGCGCGAGCTCTCGAACACGGCGCGGCCGCCGATCACCTCGACGCCCTTGGTCTTCGCGACCGACGCGAGGCCGCGCGCCAGCCGGCCCACGACTCGCTCGGCCTTCCACTTGCGCAGCGGGTCGAGCGAGACGTGCGGCTCGCCGAACTCGACGCCGATCTCGCGGGCGCGCGTGGCGTCCTCGATCAGCGCGGCGACGTGCAGCAGCGCCTTGGACGGGATGCAGCCCTCCCAGAGGCAGGCGCCGCCGAGCCGCTTGCCGGCGTCCACGACTACCGTCTCGAGCCCCAGCTCGGCGCAGCGGAACGCCGCCGAATAGCCGCCGGGGCCGCCGCCGATCACGGCCACGTCCACCTCGATCACGAGGTCGCCCATCACCATTGTCTATAGCCGCGCCTCGGCCGGCGGGGCCCCAGCCCCGCGACGGCCTGCAGCGCGCACGACGGGCCGGATCATCACCAGTCGAGGAGCAACTGCTCCGGACGCTCGAGCCGGCGCACGATGGCCGCGGCGAAGCGCGCGCCGTCGGCGCCGTCGGCGACGCGGTGGTCGAACGTGAGCGAGATCGGCAGGAGCGTGCGCGGCACGATCCGGCCCTCGAGCACCACGGGCTCTTCGCGGGCGCGCGCCACGCCGAGAATGGCCGCTTCGGGGTAGTTGATGATCGGGATCGCGCCGGTTCCACCCAGCGCGCCGATGTTGGTGATGGTGAAGGTCCCGCCCCGTAGATCGTCGAGCGTGGCCTTGCCCTCGCGGACACGCTGGGCGAGCGTCGCGAGCTCGCGCTGGAGCTGCACGAGCGGCTTCCGGTCCACGTCGCGGATCACCGGGACGATCAATCCTCGCTCGGTCGCCACCGCGACGCCCAGATGGTAGTAGCGCTTGAGGATCAGCTCGCCGGCCGCGCCGTCCAGGCTCGCGTTGAACTGCGGGTGCTCCTTGAGCGCCAGCGCGGCTGCCTTCAGCAGAAAACTCGTCAGCGTGAGCACGAGGCCGCGCTCTCGCGCGGGCTCCACCGAGCGGCGGATGATCGCGTCGAGCTCGGTGACGTCGGCGCGATCGAAATGCGTCACGTGCGGGATCAGCGTCGCCGAGAGCGCCATGCGCTCCGCGATCGTGCGCCGCAGATGCGACAGCGGCTGCCGCTGCACCGGCCCCCACTGCTCGAACCGCGGCAACGGCGGCGCCTCAGCGCCAATCGGCGCCAGCGGCTTCGCGACCTGCGCTCGCTCCGCGGCTGCGCCGCCGCGCGTCGGGGCGGCGGCGCCCGGCTCAGCGACAGCCTGGCCCCGCTGGGCCGGAGCGACCTCTGCCGCAAGCGAGCTCGACCGAGACGCGGAACCAGACGTGGCAGCACGGACATCATCATCGGTCACGCGCCCCGCAGGCCCCGTCGCCCGCACCACCCTCAAATCGACCCCAAGCTCGCGCGCAAGCCGTCGAGTCGCCGGCGTCGCCGGCACCGGCCCCACGCCAACGCCAGTACCCGTCGCCATCGCCGGCGCGGATGCGGCGGCACGCTCCGAACCGCCAGCCGCATGCGCGAGCGGCTGCTCGCTCACATTCGCGACCGTCGCGGGCTGCCGGCGGGGCAGGGGCGAGGGGGCGGGGGGAGGGGTCCGGGGCGAGTGGGGTTCCGAAGCCCCGCGACCCCTCCCCCCACCTCCGTGCCCCGCCCCCACCGCCGACGAGTCGTCGAAAGTGACGAGCACCTCCCCGACTTTGACGGTCTGGCCGGGCTGGATGTGAACGCGAGCGACGCGACCAGCGAACGGGGAAGGAATCTCGACGGTGGCTTTGTCGGTCTCGACCTCGAGCAAAGGCGCGTCCTCGGCGACGACGTCGCCCTCGCCGACCAGCACCTTGACGATCTCGGCCTCGGTCAGTCCCTCGCCGAGATCGGGCAGCGCGAACGGCCGGGGCATGGGCGGGCGCGCCTCAGAACGCGAGGGTTTCGCGGACGGCGGCGACGACGCGCGGGACGTCGGGCACGTTCGCCTTCTCGCGGGCGAAGCCGACGAACGGGACGTCGTGGGCGGTCACGCGGCGGATCGGCGCTTCGAGCGAGAGGAACGCGCCGTCCATGATCGAGGCCGCGATCTCGGCGCCGGGCCCGAAGCTCCGCGGCGCCTCGTGTACGACGACCGCGCGTCCAGTCTTCTTGACCGACGTCACGAGCGCGTCGCGGTCGAGTGGCGAGATCGTGAGCAGGTCGATCACCTCGACGCGCGCGCCGTCCTCGCTCTGTAGAATATCGGCGGCCTCGAGCGCCACCCGGAGCATGGCGCCGTAGGCGACCAGCGTGAGGGCGTCGCCCTCGCGCGCGATCTGCGCACGGCCGATCGGCAGCGCCTCGCTCTCGTCCGGCACGTCTTCCTTGGCGGCGTGATAGAGCGCCTTGGCCTCGAAGAAGATCACCGGATCGGGGTCGCGGATCGCGGCGGCGAGGAGGCCGCGCGCGGTGCGCGGTCCTGAGGGGATGACCATCTTCAGCCCGGGGATGTGGGCGTAAAACTGCTCCTCCGACTCCGAGTGGTGCTCGAGGGCCCGCACGCCGCCCCCGTACGGCATGCGAATCACTATCGGGATGTGGAACCGTCCCTGGGAGCGCATGCGGTAGCGGGCGCAGTGGTTCTCGATCTGGTGGAAGCACTGGAACGCGAAGCCGGAGAACTGGATCTCGCAAACCGGCTTGAGACCGTAGAGCGCCATCCCGACGGCGGTCCCGATGATGGCCGCCTCCGCGAGCGGGCTGTCGATCACGCGCTGCGAGCCGAACTTCCGCTGCAGGTCGTCGGTCACGCGGAAGACCCCGCCGTCGACGCCCACGTCCTCGCCGAGGACGAGCACGTCGTTGTCGCGCTCCATCTCCTCCAGGAGCGCCAGGTTGAGGGCCTTGACCATGTTCAGCTTGGCCATGGTCAGCGCCGTGTCCGCCGCTGGCCCCGCATCGGCGTTGCGTCCACCGGCGCCGGCGGCTGCTGGCCGTCGAGCGCCGGGGCGGCGTGCTCGCGCGCGGCCATCTCGTCACGCTGCGCCAGCAGCCCGGGCGGCGGCGTCGCGTAGGCGTGCTCGAACATCGTGAGCGGATCGGCCGGCGGCGCGGCCTCGAAGCGGCGCACCGCCTGCGCGATCTCGTCGTCGACGCGCTGCTCGAGCCCCGCCTCGAGGAGATCGCGCTTCTCGAGGTGGATCCGGAAGCGCGTCAGCGGGTCCTTCTGCTCCCACATCCGCACTTCTTCCTCGGCGCGGTACTTGGTCGGGTCGTCGGCGGTCGTGTGGACGCCCAGCCGATAGGTGACGCACTCGATCAGCGTCGGGCCGTCGCCGGCGCGCGCCCGGTCCACCGCCTCCCGCGCGGCCGCGTAGACGGCGAGCACGTCGTTGCCGTCCACCTGGAGGCCCGGCAGGCCGTAGGCGAGGGCTTTCTGGGCGATCGTGCGCGAGTGCGTCTGCTTCTTGAGGGGCACCGAGATCGCCCACTGGTTGTTCTGGCACACGAACACCACCGGGACGTGCCACACGCCGGCGAAGTTCATCGCCTCGTGGAAGTCGCCCTCGGAGGTCGCGCCGTCGCCGAAGTACGCCATGACCACCGCGTCGTCGCCGCGGTACTGGACCGCGTAGGCGAGGCCCACCGCGTGGGGCAGCTGGGTCGCGACGGGGATCGTGATCGGCAGGTCGTGCTGGTCGGGCGCCGGCTGGCCGCCTTCGAGCCGGCCTGCGAAGAAGTGCAGGAGCTTGTCGATCGGCCACCCGCGCCAGACCATCGCGGCGGTCTCCCGGAACGACGGCACCATCCAGTCGCTCGGCCGCAGGGTGAAGGCGCTGCCGATCTGGGAGGCTTCCTGGCCCTTGATGGGCGCGAACGTACCGACCCGTCCCTGCCGCTGCAGACGCACCATCCGCTCGTCGAGCCGCCGGCCGAGCAGCATGGCGCGGTAGAGCGCCTTCAGGTCATTTTCGGAAAGCTTGGGTTCGAGCGCGGTGTCGAGGTTGCCGTCGCTGTCGAGCACCGACAGGTACTCGACCTGAAACCGCGGCTCGAGTGTGATCCGGGGCATGCCAGCAGACTCGAATTCATTCTAACTCGCGCGGGGAGAAAAGGAGGGCGAGCTACTTCTTCGCGGCCTGGGCGCGCTTCGGGGCCGCCGGGGCCGGGGCGGCGTCGCGCTTGGCCTTCGCCAACGGCCGCTTCTCGCCGGAGGCGACGCGCTTGGCGAGACTCTCTTTCAGCGCGTCCATCAGATCGATGACCTGGGCGCTTTGAACTTGAGGGCCGACGGTGGTGACTTCCTTGCCCTCGACCTTCTGGTCGATCACGCCGAGCACGCGCTGGCGGTACTCGTCCTGGTACTGCTCGGGCTTGAACTCGTCGTTCGAGAGCCCGTCGATGAGCTGGAGCGCCAGCTCGAGCTCGCCGGGCTTGATCTTCGCCGACTGCCCGCGGTCGATCTCGCCGAAGTCGCGGACTTCGTCGGCGAAGTACATGGTGTGGAGCATGAGGCCGCTCTTCGCCGGCCGGATGAGGACGAGGCTCTCCTTGCCGCGCATGACGAACTTGGCGAGCGCCACGCGAGAGTTCTTCTCCATCGCGTCGGCCAGCAGCCGGTACGCCTTGTCGCCGCCCTTGTCGGGCCCGAGATAGTACGTCTTCTCGAAGTAGATCGGGTCCACCGACGCGAGCGGCACGAACTCGGCGATGTCGAGGACCTTGGAGGTCTCGCCCTCGAGCGACTTCAGCTCGTCGTCGCTGACGCGCACGTACTGGTCCTTGGCGAACTCGTAGCCGCGCACGAGGCTCGCGCGGTCGACCACCTCGTTGCACGTCGGGCAGAACGTCTGCTGGCGGATGCGCGAGCCGCACTTGGCGTGCAGCAGGTTGAACGACACGTTCCCCGACGACGCGGCGGTGTACAGCCTGATCGGGATCGAGACCAGGCCGAAGGAGATCGTGCCCGTGCCGATCGAGTGCGGCGCCATGGTTTGCACGATAGCATGTTGCTCTCTATGATGCCCGCAGGCATGGACCCTCCCATGGATAGCGTCCCGACGCCGGTCGAGAGGCAACATGTCGGGGTTCTCACCATCCTGTCCGCCGTCGTGCTCGTCCTGTTCCTCGCGTTCATGGCGTGGCTCCAGTACGGCGGATCGCGCGTCGAGGAGATGGTGGAGCCCGAGCGCGCGCTCGCGCTGATCGTGGGACGGACCATGGACCTCGACGAGGGCATCGAGCGCGGGCCGGCGTGGGAGCGCGCCGTCTATCGGTTGCTGCTGAGCGACCGCGCGAGCGACGTCGCCGAGGCGCTCGGCTGGTACGAAGAGCTGGCGGCCGCATCGTTCGATCCGGCCGTCGACCTGCACCTGGCGATCCTCGAAGGCGAATCCGGCCGGCCGGCGAGCGTGCGGCGCCGTGTCGACGAGTGGGCGCGCCGCCCCGATCCCATGCCGGCGCTCGCACGGCTCGTCGCCGCCGCCTATCTTCCGGAATCGCTCGACACCGGGGACGCCGCGACCCTCGACGACGAGACGCTCGCGGAGGTGCTCGAGCCAGGCTGGTTCAGGGACCGCATCGCCGTGCGCCTTGCGGTGCGGCCCGGCGACGCCGAACTGCTGGATCGCGCGAACGCGTCGCAGGCCGCCCGCTCGAGGCCGCTGCTGAACCGCTCGCGCGCGATGATCGTGGTGGAGCTGGTCCTGCTCGTGGCGGGGGGGCTGGTCCTGGTCCGGCTCGTGCTGCGGGGCGACAGGCTCGCGCGCATCGGCGCGGTCGTGCTCCCGCCGCCCTGGCGGGGACGGGTGGGCGCCGGGGTCCTGATTCGCGGCGGCGCGCTCGGCGCCATCACGCTCGTCGCGCTCTACTTCTTCACGTTCACCGGATCCGATCGACCGTTCGCGCGGGTGGCGCTCGGCGTGGCGACGAACGCCGCGTTCTTGCCGGTGCTGCTGCTCGCCCGCCGGCGGCTGCTCGAACCGTCCGGGGTGCCCTTCGCCGAGGGGCTCGGGCTGATGCCCGCGGCGGGCGGCATGCGCCGCCTCCTGTTCGTGTTCCTCGCCGTGCTGTCGCTCGGGCAGCTCGGCGGCGTCGCGATCGACCTGGCGGGGCGGCGGGTCGGGCTCACCGCGCACTGGACGGAGTGGTTCGATCGCGATCTGGCGTGGGGCCCGCCGCTCGTGGTCGGCCTGACGGTCCTCGACACGGTCGTCCTCACGCCGGTGTTCGAGGAGATCGTGTTTCGCGGGCTCGTGTTCGCGACCCTTCGCCGGCGCTTCGGCGTGCCCGGCGCGGCGCTGCTGAGCGCCGGGATCTTCGCGATCGCCCACGGCTACGGCGTGCTCGGCTTCGCCGCCGTCTTCTGGAGCGGTCTCCTGTGGGCGTGGGCATACGAGCGGACCGGCAGCCTCCTGCCGTCGATCGCGTCGCACGCGGCGGACAACCTGATGGCCTCGCTCTCCGTGGTGCTGGCGCTCCGTGTCTAGAGGCCGCGGCCTCGACGAGTACCGGCGCAAGCGCGATCCCGCGCAGACGCCGGAACCGTTCGGCGGCCCCAGCGCCGGCGCGGGCAACCGGTTCGTCGTCCACAAGCACTCGGCGCGCCGGCTCCACTACGACCTGCGTCTGGAGCTCGACGGCGTGCTGAAGAGCTGGGCGGTGCCCAAGGGACCGTCGATGCGCTCCCACGAGAAGCGGCTGGCGGTGCACGTCGAGGATCACCCGCTCGAGTACGCCGACTTCGAAGGGGTGATCCCCGAGGGCAACTACGGCGCGGGGCCATCGATGGTGTGGGATGCCGGCCGCTTCCAGCTCACCAAGCCCGAGCCCGCGCGCGAGCAGATCGAGCGGGGGAAGCTCGAGTTCGAGCTATTCGGGTTCAAGCTGCGCGGGCGGTGGACGCTGGCGCGCATGAGCGGCAAGGACAAGGACTGGCTGCTGCTCAAGAAGTCGGACGCGTTCGTGAGCGAGACCGAGCCGGTCGAGCGCTTCCCGGAGTCGGTGCTCTCGGGGCTGACGATCGAGGAGCTGCGCGACGGCGCGGGCCGCCTGGACACGCTGCGCAAGCGGCTGGTCGAGCTCGGGGCGCCGCGCGCCGAGGTGACGCCGCGCGGCGATCTCTTCATGCTGGCGACACTCAGCGAGGAGCCGTTCTCGAATCCCGGCTGGCTCTTCGAGATCAAGTATGACGGCGTCCGCGTCCTGGCTTGGCGCGAG
>Ga0209157_1002497_pt1 | contig 14644 bp, 9 predicted proteins | sample GraSoiAngelo_135_FD_185892 | JGI IMG/M metagenome (GOLD analysis project Ga0209157, IMG submission 185892) | Grasslands soil microbial communities from the Angelo Coastal Reserve, California, USA - 14_0929_05_40cm (SPAdes) (version 2) | ecosystem: Environmental > Terrestrial > Soil > Grasslands ... | reverse complement strand
CCGTCTCGAGGCGGCGTCTCTCTCCTGAGGAGGCTCGGTTGCCACAGCGTCGTTGGATCGCAGTGTGTCTGTCCTGCACCCTATGCCTTTGTGTCGGAGTCATTGATGTAGCCTCGTGCCAGTCCGCTCTCGATCGGTCACCCAACCTGTCGGGTGGCTGGCTGGGCGCGCGCGGCACGCTGCAGTTCAACTTCGTGCACCGATTCGGAGTGGGCGCCGCCCCGCTCCGCAAAGTCACGAACTCGCCGACCTTTCTCTTCGCCTATCAGCTTCCCCTTCCGCTCCTCATCGGTTTCAACTACGCGACCTCGTCTGACGTCGCCGCCGCGTTCCCGAACGAGTGGGAAGGATTCGTGCGCTACGGCCAGCGTGGTGTTGCCGGCCAGGCTGGCTACAATCAGGCGGCCGAGAGCTTCGACGCGGAACTGACGGCCGCGCGCGCCGTCGGGCGGCTGCGGCTCATGGCCGTGGGACGCCTGCTCTCGAACGGCTATCACAGCGATACCACCCGCTACGCGGTTGGCGGCGGCGCGGTCCTGCGGCTGAACCGTTGGTTCGCCCTGGCCGGCGACGTCGCGACGCTGCTCAACCGCCGGCCCAGCGAAGATCCGGCCTGGGGCGCCGGCCTGCAGATCGCGATTCCCTACTCTCCACACACGCTGTCGCTGCAAGTCACCAACACGAACACCGCGACGCTCCAAGGTGCCTCGCGAGGCATCGACAGAGTTCGCGGGGGGTTTGAGTTCACGATCCCGTTCACGCTGAGCCGGTACTTCGGGAAAAGGCGGGAAACTGCGCAGGAAGGCGCGGCAGGTGTGGTGACGGGCCCGGTGACTAAGACCGAGATCAAGACGATGACGTTTGGGCTCCAGCGCATCGAGATCCCCGCCGGCACGACGGTCACCTGGACCAACAACGACCCACTCGTGCATACGGTCACCGCCGACGACAAGTCGTGGGACTCAGGGCCAATCGAACCCGGCAAAACCTGGAGTCACACGTTCACGCAGGCGGGCGAATACGCCTTCCACTGCACGCCGCATCCGTTCATGAAGGCTGTTGTCGTCGTGAGGCAGCAATGAAACGCCTATTGGTGGTTTTGCTGGGCGCGGGATGTGTGATCGCGCTCGCCTGCTTTTCCGACCGCGGCGCGGGGCCGACGCTCAGCGGCGCGGCCGAATGTCGTGTGCCGGTGACCGTCATCGACTCGATGCATTACCTCATCGCGATTCGCGATTTCACCTTCCGTCCCGATTCGCTCAAGGTCCCGGTCGGCGCGACGGTGAGCTGGGTTAACTGCGAAGATGTCGGCCAGGAGCCACACACGACCACGTCCGACAATGCCGTCTGGGATTCTCCGGAGCTCAGTCCCGGCAATCGGTTCTCACACACATTCCCCGCGGGGGGCACGTTCCCATATCATTGCACCCCGCACCCCTTCATGACGGGGAAAGTCGTCGTCCAATAACCTTCAGCCGTCTGAGAGGAGGGCCGAGTTTCGTTCCGAGCGCTTTGTGCAGTTTCAACTGCAATAAGCTGCTTAAAGGAGGTCCATTATGCGTGTCACTCGAGCCTTCACGATGTTCACAGTCGTTGCCCTGATTGGCGTTGCGTGCAACGATAACGGCACAGGTATTCCCTCCGATGTCGAGATCTATCGCGCCAGACCCATGAACGGTGCGAATGAGCGTCCCACACCGGTCACGAGTACCGCGACCGGTGAGGCCGTTATTACGATCATCGGGAAGCTGGTCAGCTGGAAGGTCGACGTCACCGGGATTTCGAACGTCACGGCGGGACACATCCATCGTCGTGCCGCCGATTCGACCGCTGGTGGCGTGATCATCCCGATCAACGTGACGACAGGAGGAACCAATTTTACCGGCACTCTGGCGCAAGGATCAGCCGTAGCAGCCCAGGATTCGTTTCTTACGATCATCAGAGCCGGCAGAGCTTACGTGAATGTCCACACCAGCGCGAATCCGGGTGGTGAAATACGCGCTGACATGGTGAAACAATAGGTTACGGAATGGCTTGACCTATCCTGAGCGCGACGTCGCCATTCGGCGTCGCGCTGTTTTTTTCGAACCCGTATCACTGGCGGATACTCACGAGTCGCTCGAACCTCGGATCGCCTCGCAGCGGGTCCCATAGCGGATCCAGACGAAGCAGCTGCGGAGAGAACCGCGCCGGGACGGACAGCAGCCGCTCGATGACGTCCAGCGCCGCCGTGCGGTCGCCCAGCATGGTGTAGGCGAGCGCCACGTCCTGCAGCGCCGCAGGACCGCTGATCGCATCAACGGCCAGTGGGTCCGAGGCCAGGACCTGGCGCGCCTGCTCGAGCGCCGCAGTCCGCCGACCCAAACCTGCGTAGCAGATCGTGAGACCGCTGCGCAGCCAATTCTGCATTTGCGGAGACCGTGCGAACTCCACCAGCCGCCGGTCGAGCTCGAGGCGGGCGGAGTCGAAATGGGCCCGTGCAGCATTGGAGTCCCCCAGCAACCGCGACACTACGGCCTTCCGAATCTGATCGTTGACGAGCCAGTCATCGCCGGTCTCGACTGGGCCGAGCCTGTTGCTGAGCTGCTGCACTGCCGTTCCGTAGCGCCGCTCTAAGAGCTCCAGGTAGAAGGGGAGGCGCATGCCGTCGTAGCCATCCGAGACCGCCGCGGCCTCCCGCACGATGCGATGCGCCGCCGCCAAGTCGCCATCTCGTAGCAGGGGGACGGACGCCCAGATCGTGTAGGCAAAGGCGTCCCGCGGCTCGAGCGCCAGCGCCCGCCTGCTCGTGCGCTCCGCCTCCTCGTAGCGTCGCATCCAGAGCTGGGCTTGGCTCAGGTTGAGGAGCGGATTCTGCCACCCGGGATCGAGGCTCGCCGCCTCCTCATAATACCGGATCGCCTCGTCCCACTGCCCCATCCGCTTGTGGATGTTCCCGATGAACATGACGATTTGGGAATCGCCGGGGCGTCGTCCGTGACCGCTCTGGAGGTAAGAGAGCGCGCGTTGATAGTCTTGGCAGCATGCGTAGTAGTAGTGACCCAGGGCCCTGTAGGCGTCGGGAAGCTGCGGATCGAGCTTGAGGGCCCGTTCGGCCGCGTCCCGGCCCTGTTGATAGTGATCGGCCCCCAGTGAATGCAACCACGCCGCATTCGTGTGAGCAACCGAGAGCCAGGCGTAGGCGAGGGCGAAGATCGAGTCTCGCGCGACGGCGCGATCCAGCAGCTCGATAGCAGCCCGAATGTTGCTCGCAGACCAGGAGCCTCTCACAAACGTGCGGCCACGCAGGTAGTAGTCGTATGCCTCCAGGCTTCGCGTCGGGATCGAGCTCAGCCGCTGCTGCTGGGGGGCTTCGATCGCCACGTGCAGCTCGTCGACGACGCGTCGTGTGATGCCGGAGAGGAGGGCGAAGAGCTGCGTCGTGTTCATGTCCTCGTCCAGCACGGTCGCCCATGCTTGCGTCTCGTCTCGCGCGTTGATCAGCTGCGGCCGCACGCGAACGCGCCCCGGGCCGCTCGGCCCCCGCTGCCAGCTCACCGTGCCTTCGAGGACATAGTCTACGTCGGTCTCTGCGCGCATTTGGCGGGGCGTCTTGCTCGTCCCTTTGTAACGCAGCGCCGCCTGGCCGCCCACCACTCGCAACCCCGGCACCATCGCTAACCGGGCGGTGATCTCGTCCGTGATGCCGTCGGCGAAATAGGCATCGTCCGCCGCACCGAGGTTTTGGAACGGCAACACCAGCACCCGCGGCTCGCGCGGCGCCGCGCCGACGGGGTGGCGGAAGCGTGCCGTCATGACGACGACGAGTGTGGTCACGAGCGCGACCACGGTGAGGCTGAGTGCGGGCACGCGTCGACGACGTGGGCGCGGCTCGTGACCGGCACGTGACGGCGTGGCCGGACGCGCTGCCGGGAGGCGGCGCTCTCCATCGCGGATGCCCGCCGCCAGAGCTTGCGTCTCAGCCGACGGCTCGAGCTCGTACTCCTCGGTGAGTCGCCTCTCGAACGCCTCGTACGCTCGGATCGCGGCCGCCCGGTCGCCCAACCCCTGTAGAAATATCATGAGCCGTCGGGCGACGGCTTCGTCGGCAGGCAACAGATCGGCTGCCCGACGCGCCCACCGCGCCGCCTCGAGGGAATCGCCTGCAGCGGCCCTCGCCTCGGCCAGCGCCCAGGCGCCCTCCGCTGCCCGCTCACGCAAGCGCGCGCGTTCGCGTTCGAGCCAGCGCTCGAATTCTGGCGCGCCTATGACGAAGAATCCGTCCAGTAGGTCGCCCCGGTAGAGCGCCAGCGCTTCGTTCGGCCGTCCGCCGTCGAGCGCCGCCTCGAACGCCGCGACGTCGCACCAGACGACCTCGCTATTGAGACCCGCCGCGCCGTCCCCGCGCGGCACTATCGCCTGCTCACCGAGGGCCGTGCGCAACACGTACAACGCCTGGTTCAGCGCGGCCCGCGCATGGGGAGCGTCCGACTCAGGCCAAAAGAGGGCGAGCAACGTGTCGCGGCGCTGGGGGCCGCGAGGGAGGGCAGCGGCGAGATAGGCGAGCAGCGCCGTGCGCTTCTCATGCCGGACGAGGGTTTCCACCTCCCGTCCGTCCGATGCTTTCAGGTGAACCGAACCGAGAATGCGGAGCTCGACCAAGGCGCTGTCCCGCAAGATGTTCCGAGCCTCACCGCGGCGGTGACCCGCGCGTCACGGGGCGGTGAGCGCCCCAACCTAGCTTCGCTAAGCTACGGCCCCGCGGGCCCCACACAAGGAGATCCGATGACCACCCCTCGAACTCGCAGCCTCATCCCGCTCGTCCCCATGGCCTTACTCGCCGCGGGGATCGCCAGTTGTCGGGGCGATTCGACCGGTGCGGCCCCACCGGCCGTGGCCCCCGCGCTTCTGGCGTTGCGACACGAAGTCGACGATCCGCCGCGCTTCACCGACTGGTCCGAGCCGGTGAATTTGGGGGCGCCGGTCAATTCTCGGTTTCTAGAGCAGAGTCCGGCACTATCTCCGGATGCGCTGCATCTCTACTTCAGCTCCAACCGAGCCGACCTCCCGGGCGCGCTGGGCAACACGGATCTCTGGGTGTCGCAGCGCGCTTGCCACGATTGTGCGTGGGAGACGCCCGTGAACCTCGGCCCAGTCGTCAACAGTGCCGCGAACGAGGGCGGACCCGCGCTCTCCTCCGATGGGCATCTGCTCTTCTTCACGAGCAACCGGCTCGGCACCAACGATATCTACGTGTCGCGGCGGGCCCATTCACGCGACGACCGTGGCTGGGAGCCGCCGGTGGATCTCGGCCCCGACGTCAACACACCGCGATTCGAGACCGAGCCAGCCTACTGCAGGTGCGCGGAGGACGAGGACGACGACGGGGCTGGCATTCTCTACTTCAGCAGAGGGGTGGGCCCAGGCGCCGGGAACGACATCTACAGCGCGCCGGTGTCACGCGAGGGAGTTACCCTCGGACCTGCCGTCCTGGTGGCGGAGCTGAGCACCCCGACCTCAAACGACGCGGCCCCGACACTGAGGCGGGACGGAAGGGAGATCATCTTCCACTCGGATCGTCCGGGCAGCGGCAACTTCGATCTGTGGATCTCCACCCGCCCGAGCATCCACGATGCCTGGTCGTCGCCGGAAAACCTCGGCTCGCCGCCGAACTCGGAGTTCGAAGAGCTGCAGCCGTACCTGTCACGCGATGGCCGGACGCTGCTATTCAGGTCTGGTCCTGGTCGCGGCGGTCTTGGCGGTTTCGACATCTGGATGTCGACCAGCATGCCGAGCGGGAGAGAGGAATGAATCGCAGCGGGCGCACTTAGTGCGTCACGCCATCGTCCCTGACGACCCTTCCCGCCTTCATCACGAAACTCACGCGCCGCAGCGCCGTGATGTCGCGCAGCGGGTCCCCATCGACCGCGATGATGTCAGCCTCGAGCCCCGGCGCGATCGCGCCGATCCGATCGGCAAGGCCCATCGCCTCGGCGTTGAGCGAGGTCGCCGCGACGATCGCGTGCATCGGCGCTTCACCGGACTTCTGCACCCGGCAGATCAAGTCTTCGGCGTTGTGGCCATCTGCTCCCGCGACGGCATCGGTGCCGTAGACCACTTTGAGCCCGGGCGTTGCGAGCGCCATGCGGATGTCGGCCGCGGCCAGCGGTAACGCGCGCTCCATCGCCGCGAAGCCGGAGTCGGTATAGTTACCGATCCCCAGGTAACGCGAGCGGTTGTCGAGATAGTTGCGGAACACGAGCGCGCATTGCGGATCGAAGTACGTCCCGCGCGCGGCCATCAGCGAGAGGACCTCCTGCGTCACGAAGATGCCGTGCTCGACCTGGCTGCAACCGGCGAGCGTCGCGGCGCGCACCGCCGCCGCGCTGTGGGCGTGCACCAGCGTGCGGAGGCCGAGCGCTTTGGCCTCGCCGCACATCGCGACGAGCTGCGAGTCGGACATCGTCTGCTGCCCGCCTTCGCGGATGCTCGCCGAGGCGAAGATCTTGATGAGGCCGGCACCCTGGGTCTTGCGCTGGCGGACGAGCGCGCGCAGCGAGTCGGGGCTGAGGCTGCGATCGGTCAGCGGATCGAGCGAGGTGAGAATACGCGGCCCCGGCAGCCCCTGCGTGGCGATCCAGTCCCGCAGGTCCAAGTCGCTGCGCGATCCCACGCTCTGAATCGTCGTAAAACCCGCCATGAGCGTGGCGTAGGCGTTGGCCGCCATCGCGAGCGCGGACTGCGCGGGCGTGTCGCCGTCGTCAGATGTATGGAGCCGGTTCTTACGGTTGAAGTACCAGACGGGATGGGCGTGGGCATCGATCAATCCCGGCAACACGGTGCGATCGCCCACGTCCACGAGCCGCGCACCAGCGGGGGGGGGCACCGTCCCGCGCGGCGCGATCCGGGCAATGCGGTTCCCTTCGACGAGGATGTCGACGTTGCGCTGTACGCCGCCGCGGCCGTCGAGGACAGTTGCGGCGCGGAGGATCGTGCGCGTGGTGTCTTGAGCCGGCAGAGCCGATCCAATGGCAAAGAGAGCGAAGAAGAGGGCTCGTCGAGCGCCCTTTAAGGGCGCGTGTAGTGGCCGAGCCCGGGCTTCAGCCCACGGGTACCAAGCGAGAGACAGCCCGTTCAATTGGATGTACGCGAGATGCACTACGGTACGGCCTTGACCGTATCCTGCGCCCGGCGCCGCTCATCGGCGTCGCGCTCGGCTTGCTTGCGCTCGCGCAGCTCGCGCACGTAGCGGCGAAATTGCGCCAGCGACTGCGCGCGCGCCGCCGCCTGCATGATGTCCGCGCGCATGTAGTCGAGTTGACGCTGCCGCATCGCCTCATCGAAATTGCCCTGCGGCAGCATGTTGCCCAGCAACGCCAGCACCGCCGTCGGAATCTTGATCCCCGCGACATGGATGTACGCCGAGTCGATGCCCCACTCCGGTTTGTTCGGCGTACCACCGATCGTCCACGACGGGCGCCGGTGCTCGCGCTGCTCCTGATCGAGGATCTGGTTCAGCGAATCCACCATCGCCTTGAGTCGCTGGACCGCCGCGGTGCGCTGCGCGGCGGTATCGCCGTAGATGGCATCGGCCACCGCCGCCGGCAGTCCGGCCCGAGGGCTCACCCACAGCCGTCCGTCGCCGACTTGCGGCGCCGGGGCGACACGACTGGCATTCGGGTCGTAGGCCGGGAGCGTCGTGCTGGTGTCGACCGGCGGGGGAACGGCGGGTGGAGGCGCGGTGGGCGGGGGCGGCGGCACCGGCGCTTCCCGGCGCGGCGCTTGGATCATCGGCCCCGTGGCACGCGCTTCGCGCGTGCCCGGCAGGTACACGATCGAATTACCAGCTGGCTCCGGCTCCAGGACGACGTACGTCGTCTTGCGCCACGGCGCCTGCAGATTCACGGTGAAGAACACGACCACCGCGATCACGTGAATCACCGCGGTGATCAGCCACGCTCGGCCGATCGGCAGGCGCGCTACTTCACGGTCAAACAGTGGCGAGCACCTTTCCCAGTCGCTCAGTCGCTTCGATGAGCCGGGGCGTTGGCACGGTCAACGCGATGCGGAAGAATCCTTCCGCCCCCGCGCCGAACGCACTCCCCGGCAACGTCACCACGCCGACGTCTTCGAGCGCGCGCTTCTGGAACGCCGCTGACGTCAGGCCTTCGGGCAACGGTACCCAGACGTACAGCGTCGCGCGCGGGATCTCGACCTCGAATCCATTGGCGCGCAGTGCCGGCAGAATCGCATCGCGCCGTTCCTTGAACTGGGCCGCATAGCCCGACGCGATGCGCTCGGCCTGCTGCAAAACCTCGGCGCCGGCCGCCTGCACCGCCAGGAACGCACCGGTGTCCACGTAATTCTTGACGCGCGCGAGCGCGGCGATCCGGTCGGCGCGCCCCACAGCCCAACCGAGCCGCCAGCCCGTCATGCAGAAACTCTTGGAGAGCGAATGGAACTCGACGGCGACATCCATCGCGCCGGGGATCTCGAAGATCGACGGCGCGACGTAGCCGTCGAACGTGATCTCGCAGTACGGATTGTCGTAGGCGAGGACGAGGTCGTGCGTCCGGCACGCGGCGATCACGCGCTCGAGGTACTCGCCCGGCGCCACGGCAGCGGTCGGATTGTTCGGATAGTTGAGATAGACGAGCTTCGCGCGCTTCAAGACGCCCGGGGGGATCTCGTCCAGCTCGAGCAGGAAATCGGTGCGCGGCGTCAGGTTGTAGAGATACGGCTCGGCGTCGGCGAGCACGGTTCCACCGTGATAGGCGGCGTACCCTGGCACCGGCACGATTGCGACGTCGCCCGGATTCAGCGTTGCGGTCGCCAGGTGCGCGATGCCCTCTTTGGAGCCGAGCAACGGATGCAGCTCCTTGAACGGATCGACCGAGACGCCGAAGCGCCGCTGCATGTATGCCGCGGCAGCTTCGCGAAACGCCGGCAGGCCGAGCTGAAATGCATAGCGGCTCATCGCCGGGTCCTGCACCGCGCGCGTCAGCGCCTTGACCGCAACCTCGGGCGGCGGAAAATCGGCATCCCCCGCCCCAACATCGATGAGATCGACGCCCTGCTCGATCAGCCGGCGCTTGATCGCCGGCAACTCGGCCATCGGATAGGTGGGCAATTGTGAAACGCGTCGGCTAAAGCTCATGGCTGGAAATCTAGCTCCAAGAAAGCGGCGTGCCGATGCTGTGCATCGCGAAGAATTCCTCCAGCTCGCGCCGGACATCCGGCCAGTTGCCGATGGCTCTCGAGGCGGGGGGCAGCCCTTCCAGCATCGTCGCGCCATAGCGCTTCGTCACGACACGCCGGTCCAACAGGACAACGGCGCCGACATCCGACTTGGTTCGAATCAGCCGCCCGAATCCCTGTTTCAACTTGAGTGCCGCTAGCGGAACGAGATAGTGGGTGAAGCCGTCCACGCCCGCCTCCGTAAGACGCTCCAGCCGCGCGGCGGTTAGCGGCTCGCTGGGCACCTTGAAAGGGAGCTTGGCCAGAATCAGCACCCGCAGGGCCCGTCCCGGGACGTCCACACCCTCCCAGAACGAGTCGGTTCCCAGCAGAATCGCCGACCCCGCATCGCGAAAGCGGCGCAGCAGCTGGTCGCGTTGCCCCTCACCCTGCACCAACAGCGGCCAGCGCGCGGCCACAGAGCCACGGATCGCGTCGGCGGTGCGCCGCAGCTGGCCGTGGCTCGTGAACAGGGCAAAGATGCCGCCGTCGGACGCGTGGGCCAGCTCGAGCAGCACGCGCGCGACAGCTGCCCCATGGCCGGACTCGTCATCGCGCGGCTCCGGGATGTCGGTCGGGATCCCAAACACGCATTGCGCGCCGAAATCGAACGGCGACGGTAGGATCTCCCGCACCGTGACGCGCGACGGCGCGAGCGACAGGCCCAGCCGCTCCTCGAGGAACGTGAACTCGCCGCCCGCCGCCAGTGTGGCGCTCGTCAAGATCACCGTCTCGACGCGATCGAACAGCGCTTCCTTGAGCACGGGCGCGAGATCGAGCGGCACGGCGGACAGCGTGAGATTCGGTGTGCGTCGTCCGCGACGTTCCATCCAGCGAACGGCCGGCCCGACGGCCGGACGGTAACCGACCGGCTGCAATGTCGCTTTCAGTCCCTCCGCCGCGCTGTCGAGCCGTCGCACGACGCCGCGCAGCTCACCGATGAGCCGTGTGCGCATCTCGGCGGGATCGTCGATCGAGAGCCGGTCGGCGATCGTTTCGACGCCGCCCTGCAGCTTGCTGAACGCGATGAGCAAGTTGTCGAGCGCGACGTCCAGGCCCTCGCGCCACACGGTGTCGCCCGCAAACGCATCGGTGAGTCGCAGCACCTGCTCATTATCGAGTCGGCGCCCCAAGCGACCAAACAGCTCATCGGCCCACCGGCGAGCGGCGCCGAGCGCGTCGAGGACCGTGCGCCCGAGCAGATCGCGGCTCGCCGCCACGAGCAGGTCCTCATGACTGCTGAGCTCCGCCGCCAGCGTTGGCAGGAGCCCGCGGCCGTTGCGCTCGAGCCGGCCAAGCAGCCGTTGCACGCCGAGCATACTGACCTGCATGCCGAGATGCTTCGCGGCGACGTCTTCGAGATGATGCGCCTCGTCGAGCACCAGGCGGCGATAGGGGGGCAGCACGGCCGCTTCCTGCCAGTTGTCGGAAGCGATGCGCACCGCCAGGTCCGACGCGAGCAGGTGGTGATTGACGACCACCACATCGGCTTCGGCAGCGCGGCGACGCGCGGCAAACACGAAGCAGCGATCGAAATGCGGGCACTTGAGCCTTGTGCACAGATCCGACTCGGCTGCCACCGCATCCCACACGTCATTGGACGGCTCTTCGACCAGATCCGACAGACTGCCGTCCGCGGTGCGCGACGCCCAGCCCGCGATCGCCTCGAGCTCGGCCCCGCGCGCGTCGTCAAACAGCGACTCCTGGCCCGCGCGCGCCTGCTCCAGACGCGAGAGACAGAGATAGTTCCGCCACCCTTTGAGCAGCGCGAATGTGACCGTCCGATCGCCCGTCGAAAACGCGCGCGACAGAATCGGCAAGTCTTTGCCGACGAGCTGCTCCTGGAGATTGATCGTGTTGGTCGAAACGACGGTACGCTCACCGTTCAGCCGCGCCCACTCGATCGCGGGCACGAGATAGGCAAACGACTTGCCGACACCGGTCCCGGCTTCGAGTAGCGCAATGCCGCCGTCGTTGTAGACGTCGGCGATGTAGGCGGCCATGTCGCGCTGGCCGGGGCGATCCTCGAACGCCGACGTGCCCAGCACACGAGCGACAGGTCCCGATTCGGTGAGCAGCGTGGCGATGTCGAGTCCGTCGAGACGCTGGAGGGTGCGCGCGCGCGGGCATTCGACGACGACGTAGAGTATCGAGACGTCATTGTTGACGATCCCGAAGCCGACGCCTTCGTCGTGCAGGCGCGCCGCGACGTGCAGGTCGGCGCCCGAGGGCTCGAGAAAGCCGCTGGGATGATTGTGGAGCAGCATCTCGCCCTTCTGGGCTACCCCGGGCAGGGCGAGCACCGCGTCGATCGTGCCGCGCGCCACGACGCGCGCGTCCGAGAGCGTCCCGTTTTGATCGGCGCGCACCACGAACGACACTTCACGCCCGTGGGCCGCGGCGATCTCCTCCTGCAGCAGAGTGCGCGCGGCCGCCGTCAGGCGCTCCACGCTCACGTCTTGAGCTCTTTCTTCTTCGCTGCGGGAAAGAGCACGTTGTTCAAGATCAGGCGATAGCCCGGCGAATGCGGATGCAGCGACAGATCGGTCGGCGGGTCGCCGATCTGGTGTTGTGGATCTTCGGGATCATGACCGCCGAAGAAGGTCCAGGTCCCCTTCCCCAGGTCTCCATGGACGTACTTCACCCACGGCGCGCCCTCTTCGTCCGCCAGCACGGTGACCCCCGGCTTCAGACGGTTACGCGTGAATGACGTCGTCAGGCCATAGAAATCGGGGATCACCTGGCGGTGGTTTTGCACCAGCATCGTAGGCACCGGGTCGATCTTGGCGCTGAAGTTGAACAGCTTGAACGCGCCCAGTGGCTGCCGCCGCGCGCCGCCGTTCACCTGGTGGCCGTCGATGTCCGAGAAACTCGCGATCAGCGGATTGTTCTCGATGTGGGCGCCGGTGAACGCGAAGCTCTTCGCCCAATCGAGCTTTGCATCGGCATCGGGATCGATCGGCGTGCCGTCGGCGAACGTCGCCGCGATGTCCACCTTCTCGGCCGCGAGCGCGAGATCGATCGTCTCGGTCGCCGTGCACATCGCGAACAGGAACCCGCCATTCTCCACGTACCCGCGGATCCCGCGCGCCACCGCCTTCTTGAGATCGGGAACAGTCGCGAACCCGAGCCGCCGCGCCGTCTCGGTGTTGCGCTGCACCATCTCGGCGAGCCAGGACATGCCAGAGTAGATGAGAAAGAACTTCGAGTACTGGCCGGTGAAGTCTTCGTGGTGCAGATGCAGCCAATCGAAGTCCTTCAGCGAGCCGTTCATCACTTCCGGGTCCCAGATTTTCGTGAATGCGATGCCGGCATACTGCAGCGCCATCGTCACCGCGTCGTCCCACGGGGCCGCGTTGGGCGGCGCGTACACGGCGACCTTGGGCGCCTTCTCGAGCGGTACCGCGTCCATGTTGTTGGCTTCGATTTCGCCGCGCACCGCCGTCATCGCGCTGTCGACCGGCTCGGTCCGAATCCCATTCAGCGCCGCGTCACGTCGCAGCGCGTCGAGATCGGGAATCAAAAAAGATCCGCCGCGATAGTTGAGCAGCCACTCCGCCTTGAGGCCGGCCTGGATGGCGCGGTACGTCAGGCCGTAGGCCTTGAGATGATCGGTTTGGGCGTCGTCCATGGGGATCAACAAAGAGGCCACGGGGCTAAGAGGCCAAGCTGCTAAGAAATGCGGAAAACGCGCACTTAGCCCCATAGCCCCATAGCCACTTAGCCGCTTCAAGAATTGCCGCCGTTTCATGACTTCGGAATCGCCCCCTTCGCGCGCTCCAACACCCGCCGAGCCTCGGGGACAAAGGCGCTAGTCGGATACGTCAAGATCAGATGCTCCAGGTGTGGAATCGCTTCGGCGTTCTGGCCGCGGCGCACGAGCAGGCGCGCCCATTCGAGCTCCGCAGCCGCGGGCGCAGCCCCTTCGCCCCCCGCCCGGACGATTTCTTCGAAGAGTGCCGCGGCACCCTGCTCCTGGTCGCCCCCCTTCTGTGCCGCGATCTGACCGGCGAGCAGCAGCACCTCGAGCCGTCCACCCTGCTCAGGAAACTTTCCAGCGGCACGACGCAGCGCGCTGATCGCCGACACGGAATCGCCACGCGCCAGCGTGAGCAGCGCCGCGCCCAGCTCGGGACTCGACTCCTGCGGCATGCGCTGTAACATCGCCATCATCGCCGTGCGGTCGGTTGCGGCGGCGCGGTCGGTCGCATACGGGCCCGCGAGACGAAACGCGTCCATCGCCGCTTTCAGATTGCCGCGGTAGAGCGCGATCCAGCCGCGCTGCGCGACGACCGCGACACTGGAGTCCTGTCCCAGGACCGTTTCCGCGCGGTCCAGCTCGCCGCGCTCGACGCGCGCCTTCGACAACCCCAGCCGCAATGCCGCGCGGTCGTCAGCAGTGATGGACGTGCGTGCGGCCGTGAGGCGTTCCTCCGCCACATCAAGCTGTCCATCAGCGATCAGCACCTGGAGCAGCGCGGCCTCGGCGACGGCGTGGGCTTCGGCGGGGGCCCCGGAATCCGTCGTCAGTCCCTCCAGCACACGACGCGCCGCAGCCTTGTCGCCAGCCTCGAGCAGCTCACGGACCGCCTCCGCGCGCGCCCGCGACGCTTGTTGCCAGGGCACCAGGTCGGCCCAGCGCGTCAGGGCCAGTCCGCGCACGCGATGGCCTTCGGTCGTCGTCAGCGCCCCCGCCAGGTCGGCGAACCGCCGCAGCGCGTCCGGTGTCTCGCTGTCGCGCAGTGTGGACTCCATCGCGGCCCACGCCTCCAGCGGTTGCCCCCACGTCAGCAAGAGCTCCGCACCGAGCCGTCGCGCTCGCGCGGAAGCACCAGACGCAATCAGCACACGTGCCACACGATCGTGCACGGCGGCCGGGGCGTCGGCGAGCTGGCTCGCCGCGGTGGGGGTGATGTCGGGGAACCGCGTCACGGCGCGGCCCCACTCCGCCGCGGATGCTTCCCAATTCCCGGCGCGCTGCTCGAGCTGTGCCAGCTCGCTCGCCAGGGTACCGTCGCCGCCGAGGGTGCGGCGACCGGTGAGAAAGGCACGGCGCGCGTCGTCCCACATGCGGTGATCGGCGAGCGCCTGTCCCCACTCGCGATAGGGCTGTTCGCTCTGCGGGACGGCCGCCGCCCAGCGGCGCGCGTTCGTCTCCAGAGAATCGAGCTGATTCAGCGCGGCGTACACGCGCAGCTCGAGACTGCGCAGCGCCACACTCTCGGGCAGCCGCGCGCGCGCGTTCTGCACGAGCGGCAAGAGCTCGGGCATCCGATTGAGGACGAACAACGTGCGCTCGAGACCGAGGAGGGCCGGCACGTTGGTCGGATCGCCGCGCACGGTGGTGAGATAGACGGACGCCGCATCGGCGTAGCGGCCCGTACGCTCTAATTCGAATCCTGGACCTATGGCTTGACCCCGGGCGATC
>Ga0209157_1002494_pt1 | contig 14657 bp, 16 predicted proteins | sample GraSoiAngelo_135_FD_185892 | JGI IMG/M metagenome (GOLD analysis project Ga0209157, IMG submission 185892) | Grasslands soil microbial communities from the Angelo Coastal Reserve, California, USA - 14_0929_05_40cm (SPAdes) (version 2) | ecosystem: Environmental > Terrestrial > Soil > Grasslands ... | reverse complement strand
CTGAGACTCCGACGCGAGCTTCTCGAGCTGGGTGAGGCGTTTGACGTACGTCTCGAACGCTTCGCGTCGGGCGCCGGGACGCGAGCCGGAGACGGCATCCGCCGCCTGCACGATGACGCTGACCGGCGACTCGTGGGCGACGTCGTCGTGATGCGCCGCGATGCAGTTGATCACGATCGGCTGCTCACCGTATTTCGTCGCCACCTCGACGCCGAGCTGCACATGGGTGCCGTCGTGCTCGTGCGTCATCACCTTGCCGACATCGTGGAGCAGCGCGCCGCGTTTCGCCAGCGCGACGTCGAGCTTCAGCTCCGCCGCCATGATGCCGGCGAGCCAGGCGACTTCTTTCGAGTGTTCGAGAATGTTCTGGCCGTAGGACGTCCGATACTTCATGCGGCCGACGAGCTTCACGAGCTCGGGATGCATTCCGCGAATGCCGGTTTCATAGACTGCCTGCTCGCCCGCCTCGACGATACCGGCGTCCACGTCCGCCTTCGCCTTCTTCACGATCTCTTCAATGCGTCCCGGATGGATTCGGCCGTCGGCGATGAGGCGTTCGAGCGCCAGCCGCCCGATTTCACGGCGGACCGGCTCGAAGCACGACACCACCACGGTGTCGGGCGTGTCGTCGATGATGACGTCGACGCCCGTCGCTGCCTCGAACGCACGGATGTTGCGGCCCTCGCGGCCGATGATGCGGCCTTTCATCTCGTCGGAAGGTAACGTCACCGCCGACACGCTCGACTCCGCAGTCTGCTCCGCGGCGATCCGCTGGATGGCAAGGGCGACGATCTTCTTCGCTTCACGGTCGGCGTTCTTCCGAGCCTGCTCCGTGATGTTCCGGACCAATGCCGCGGCTTCGTCGCGCGCTTCGCCTTCGAGCCGCTGAATCAGCTCGAGTTTCGCCTCCTGGGCGGTGAGCCCCGCCACGTGCTCGAGCCGCGCGCTGATCTCCTGCTCGCGCGTGGTCTGCGCCCGGCCGCGGTCGGCGAGCTGTTGCTCGAACTTCCGCAGCTCGTGCTCGCGCCGGTCCACCCCGGCGAGCTTATCATCGAGACTCTTGTGGAGGTTCTCGCGGACCGACATGAGCTCTTCTTTGGCCGCCAGCACGAGCCGCTGGCTCGTTTCCGACGCCCGCCGCTCGACGCGCCGGCCCCAGACATAGAATGCAAGTGTTGCAGCAAGCACGCCGCTGAGAACGGCCGCGACATAACTGGGCCAATCCGTCATAGATCTATCTCCAGCCTCACCCCCTGACCCCCTCTCCCATCGGGAGAGGGGGAACGTGGGTTGAGGCGTCGTTGTCAGCCTGCGGTCAGCGCCTTGCGTTTAGCCGGCGGCAGCATCTTCGCCAGATCATCGGCGACTGCCGCCAGGCGCGCCGCCATTTCCCGCTCGGTTTGCTTCGCCTGAAACAGCTCGTTCGTGATATCGAGAGCCGCGAGGATCGCCGCTTTGTGCGTCTCCACCAGCGGACCCTGGCTCAACACCTTTTTCAACGCCTGATCGACGTAGGCGGCGACTTCGCGCGTGTATTCAGGCGACAGATCGGAGCGGACAGTGTACTCCTCACCGCCGATCATCACGCGGACCGCATGCTTCTTCGCGGTCACTTACGTCCGCCGTTGTCGCGTGCCTGTTCTTCCAAAAACGTCAGTCGTTGCATCAAATCGTGGACGCGCGTGCGGGCGCCCTCGACCCGCTGCCGCAGCGCCTTATTCTCCGACTCGAGATCGGCATTCTTGACTGGGCTGCCACGCGCCTTTAGCTCGGCTTCGGCCTTTTGAGCGCGCGAGCGCCAGCCCGCCAGCTCCTCGGCCACGTCGCGGACGATGGCTTCGAGCTGATCGATCGCATCGCGAACGTCAGGAGGGGGCCTGTCTCCTGCGTACGTCAAATTCCGCCTCCAGCGCTTTCAGCATGCGGCTGAGGAGCGCATCGACTTCCCGTTCCGTGAGCGTCCGGGCCGTGTCGCGGAATGTGCAGCGCCACGTCACGCCACGCGTCCCAGCAGGTAAGCTCGCTCCACGGTACTCGTCCAAGACTTCGAGCCGCTCGAGCAATGTCCCCCCCCCGCCCTCGCGGCGCAAAACGCCTTCGATTGCCTCGGCAGTGACCGCGCCCGGTACCACCAACGACAGATCGCGCACTACTGGCGGCTGGGTTGGCAGGGCTTGGTAACGCGCCAGCGCCGGCCGCTCGACCGCGATCTTCACTTCGAGCCCGAACAGCGGCCCTCCCCACTTGGGCGCATCGGCCTCAAGGGAAGCAGCCGAGCCCCAAACTGCTCCCTTTTGCACCGCTTCCCACCCTGCCCCACTTGCGGCTGGTTGCACGTCGCACCCAGGAGCGGCGAGGCTCGCGGCTAACTCAAAGTGGTGCTTTAGGTCCCATATGTCCATATCAGGTAGTTTCGCACGCTCTTCGCTTGCATCAGACCAGTGACCCGGACGGCGGGCACCGGTGAGAACGATGGCTAGATGGAGCTCCTCTTCGGGGCGCGGACTGCTGGACTTGTGAAACACGGTCCCGACCTCGAAGAGGCGGACGTCGCGGATACCCTGGCTCCAGTTGTGCTCCACCCGACGCACGAGGCCCGGCAGCAGCCGGCTACGCAGGTGCGCTTCATCGGCGGACAGGGGATTCAGGACGGCGACGGCATCGGGGGAGTCCGCGGGCTCCAGAGGGAGCGTCCGCGCCTCGAGCAAGCCGCCGCCACCGCGTACCAACGCCTCCCGAATCCGGTGCAGGGTCAGCTCCGACGGCGCGTCGGGGACGGTGCCGGGACGATAGGGCCTGAGCTCGTCCGGGAATGTATCGTAGCCGCGGAGCCGTGCGACCTCTTCGATGAGGTCGACCTCGCGCGTGACGTCCGGGCGCCAGCCGGGCACCTGCACCGCCAGCCGGTCGTCCTTCGGCCGACCGCCGAGAGGTACCGCTCGATCTCCTTGCGCGGCACCGGAACGCCGAGGAGGTGCGAGACGCGCGCATCGCGCACGAAGACGCTGCGCGGCTGCTGGGGCTCAGGCCAAAGATCGATCGACGCCTCGCGCATTTCTCCACCGGCGACAGCGCGGATCAGATCGATCGCGCGGTTCAGCGCCTCCGGCATGGCGAGCATGTCGATGCCCCGCTCGAAACGGTAGCTCGATTCACTCGAGACGCCGAGCGCGCGACGCGTACGTCGGATTCTCGTCGGCTGGAAGTACGCGCACTCGAGCACGATATCCGTCGTGGTCTCCGACACCTCCGACTCGGCGCTGCCCATGACGCCCGCGACGATCGTCGGGCGCTCGGCGTCGCAGATCGCGGTCATCTCAGCCGTCAGTTTTCGCACGACGCCATCGAGCGTGACGATCTGCTCGCCTGCCTTCGCGCGACGCACGACCACGGCCGGTCCGCGCAGCCTTGCCAAATCGAAGGCGTGCAGCGGCTGGTTCACTTCGAAGAGGATGTAGTTCGTGGCGTCGACGATGTTGTTGATCGATCGTTGGCCGATTGCTTGCAGGCGGGCGGAAAGCCACACGGGACTCGGCCCCACCTTCACCCCTCGAACAACCGCGATCATATATCGCGGCGCACCCTCGGGATCTTCGAGGCGGACTTCCACACCATCGACCGTGGCGGTTGGGCGGTTGGGCGGTTGGGCGGTTGGAGAGGCGTGTTTCAAACCGCCTAACCGCCCAACCGCTGAACCGCCCGGTATCTCCGGAAGCTTCACCGTCGCTCCCAGACTCACCGCCAGCTCGCGAGCAACGCCCTTGTGACACAGCAAATCCGGCCGATTCGCCGACACGTCGATGACGATCTGCTCGTCGGCCACGGGGATCGCCTCGAGGAACGGCGTGCCCGGCGCAGCATTGGTCTGGAGCTCGAGAATGCCCGCGTGATCGACGCCGAGGCCAAGCTCTTTCGCGGAACAGAGCATGCCATTCGATTCGACGCCGCGGATCTTGCGGCGCTCGAGCTTGAGGCCGCCCGGCAGCGTCGCACCGACGGGCGCGAACGGATAGGCTTTCCCCGCCTGCACGTTCGGCGCACCGCAGACGACTTCGAGCGGCGCACTGCCTCCCGCGTCGACGAGGCAGAGGGTGAGCCGGTCTGCGTTGGGATGCTGGCGCACCTCGAGCACGCGCGCGATGAGGACGTCGCGTAGGTCCTGGTGAATGGGAACGACGGCGTCGACCGGCGCGACCTGCCGAGCCAGGCGGTCGGCGATATCGCGGCCTTCGAGCGGGCGACCGAGCAACGCTTCCAGCCAGCGACGAGACACGATCATCGGAACTGCTCCAGGAACCGAACATCGCTATCGAAGAACAGCCGGATATCGGGGATGCCGTGCCGCAGCATCGCAATCCGCTCGGGTCCCATGCCCCACGCGAATCCGGTGTACTTCTCGCTATCGACGTTGCAGTTCTCGAGCACGGCGGGATGGACCATGCCGGAGCCGAGGATTTCCATCCAGCCGGTGCCCTTGCAGGCCGCGCAGCCAGAGCCGCCCCCCCCGCAGATCTGGCATTGCACGTCCATTTCCGCCGACGGCTCGGTGAAGGGGAAGTACGATGGCCGGAACCGGACTTTGGTAGTAGGCGAGAAGATACGGCGCGCAAACGCCGCGAGGATCGACTTGAGATCGACGAACGTCAGCCCTTCATCCACGCCGAGCCCTTCGATCTGCTCGAACACCGGTGAATGCGAGGCGTCGAATGGATCGCGGCGGTAACAGCGCCCGGGAGTCACGATGCGAATCGGGGGCTTGTAGTTCTCGAGCGTGCGGATCTGGACCGGCGAAGTATGTGTGCGCAAGAGGACGTCGCCGCCGAGGTAGAAGCTGTCCTGTGCGTCGAGCGCCGGATGATCTTTCGGAAAATTGAGCGCGTAGAAGTTGTAGCGCTCGGTCTCCGCCTCAGGACCGACGGCGCGCGTGAACCCCAGCTCGCGGAAGATGTCGCAGATCTCGTCGACGATCTGCGTGACAATGTGGAGCGCACCGCGCCACTGCCCGCGGCCGGGCATCGTGAGGTCGACGTCGGCGAGCGCCGTGGCGCCGCGCTTGAGATCGCGCTCGCGCTCTTCGATGGCGCGCTCGAGGTCGTGCTTCAGCGCGTTCGCAGCACCGCCCACGCGCTTGCGTTCATCGGGGGCGAGGCTCGGGAGCGCCTTCAGGATTTCAGTGAGGGCGCCGGCCTTGCGGCCGAGGAGCTCGGTCTTGAGCTCCTGGAGCCGTCGTTCGTCCGCGTGCGGGATCTCTTTGAGACGTTCCCGCAGCGATTCTAGGGCTGCAAGGATTTCTTGGCGACCTCCGCCAGCTGCTCAAACGCCGCCGGATCCCGCACGGCGAGATCGGCGAGGACCTTCCGGTTGATCTCGACGCCCGCTTTGCGCAGGCCGTTCATCAGCCGGTTGTACGAGAGCGCATGCAGCCGCGCCGCCGCGTTGATGCGTGTGATCCAGAGCCGGCGGAACTCGACCTTCTTGCTGCGGCGGTCGCGATACGCGTACCGCGCGGCCCGCTCGGTGGCTTCCTTGGCGGCCTTCCACAGTTTGCTGCGCCCGCCCCAGTACCCCTTGGCGAGCTTCATCACCTTGTTCTTGCGCTTCAGGCGCGCAACGTTGCTTTTGACGCGAGGCATCGGTTGCTCCTTACGCCAGCAGCAGGCGCTTGAGGCGGCGGTCAGCGTGCGAGACGAGCGTCGCCTTGCGCAGGTGACGCTTCCGTTTCGGATGCTTCGAGGTCAGGATATGGCGCTTGTACGCCCGATACCGGCGCAGCTTGCCGGTGCCCGTGAGCCTGACGCGTTTTCTCAGGGCACGCTTCGATTTCTGCTTCGGCATTGCTAGCTCATTTCGGTGCGAGGACCATCGACATGTTGCGGCCCTCGAGTTTCGGCTCTTGTTCGATCTTCCCAATATCCTTCAGTACCTGCGCGACTCGATCCAGCACTTCACGGCCCAGCTCGATGTGCGCCATCTGCCGGCCGCGGTACATCATCGTCACCTTCACCTTGTTGCCGTCTTCCAGAAACTCGCGCGCGTGCCGCGTCTTGAAGTCGAAGTCGTGCTCGTCAATGCCGGGCCGGTACTTCACTTCCTTCAAGTGAATGACGTGCTGCTTTTTCTTCGCGGCGCGCGCCGCCTTCGCCTGCTCGAACTTGAACTTCCCGTAATCCATGATCTTGACGACGGGCGGCCGAGCAAGGGGTGCGACTTCGACCAGATCCAAACCCCGTTCATTCGCGGCGGCGATCGCTTCATCGATCGTCAGCACCCCCAGCTGGTCGCCGTTGTCCGCGATCACGCGCACGGGACTGATGCGAATTTGCCGATTGACGCGCGTGCGCGGTGCTTTGCTGTTGTCGAGAGGTGGCAGCTGTGCGATCTCCTTTACCGAAGTAAAAAGCGGACCCGGGTTGCCCCAGATCCGCGGCGCCTCACTCCCCTGGGAAGTGAGGTTTCGGAACCCTGGAGCACTCTCTCCATGAGAGAGGCAGTGGGTGGGGCGTCATCACGCCCACTTACCATATTGTGGACGGCAAGTTAGTCCAGCCGTTTCTCGTTCACAAGCCCGACGCCCTTCCCGTCTTTTGCCAATCGCCCCGAGACGACATTGGGGTCGTGCTCGAATATCAGCAGCCATTGCTCCGCTTCGGCGCGCTGGTACAGTCGGCGGCGCGTCTCGAGCGTGACGAGCGGCTCCAGATCGTAGCCCATGATCCAGGGCAACGGCAAATGCGCCGACGTGGGCACGAGATCGGCCACAAAGCAGGCTCGTTCGCCGCCGCTCTCGATCAGTATCGACTGGTGAAACGGGACATGACCGGGTGTTGGGATCCCACGAATCCCCCGCAGGATCTCCGTCTCGCCATCGATCAGCTGGAAGGGAACGCTCTCGAAGTTGTGGGCAAGATAACTGCCCGCCGTGCGCTCATTGGTGTGCTTCGCGAAGTCGAGCTCACGACGCTGGACCACGTAACGCGCCTTCGGGAAGGACAATCCCACCTTCCCAGTTGGATCGCGGTAAGTGTCGCCGCCGGCGTGGTCGAAATGCAGGTGGGTATTGATGACCCAGCGCACGTCGTCCGGCTTGCGCCCCAGCTCGCCGAGCGCAGCCTCGAGGCTGGTTCTGCCGTCCGTACCGGCGTTCTCGACGCCGTAGATGTCGCGAAATTTCTCGTTTTCCTTGTTGCCGATGCCGGTGTCAATGAGCACGAGCCCATCGTCATGTTCGACGAGCAAGCAGCGCAACGCGAGCGGGATGCGATTCCGCTCGTCCGCGGGAATGCGCCGCTCCCAGAGCACTTTGGGGACGACGCCGAACATCGCGCCACCGTCCAAATGCTGCCTGCCGCCCTCGAGCGCATGGCACGTGAGGCGGCCGACACGGAATGTGGTGTACGTCATGTGGCGGTTGGGCGGTTCGGCGGTTGGGCGGTTGGAGATGCGGCCGGCAAACCGCCCAACCGCTGAACCGCCAAACCGACAAGATCCGCGAGGGAGACTGCGCCTTCCTCTTTTGCCAATCTCAGCAGCCGCCCCAAGCATTTCGCCGCCGCCACCGCATCCCCAACCGCCCGATGCCGTCCATTGATCTCGATGCCGAAATGGTAGCTCACCGCATCGAGGTTGCGTCGCGGCAGGTCGGGCAACAGCCGCCGCGCGAGGCGAACGGTGCAGACCCGTGGGCCCTGGAGCAGCAACCCCCGAGCCCGCTCGATCTCGGTCGACACGAACGCCCAATCGAAGCGCGCGTTGTGCGCGACGAACACGCAGCCGGAAAAAGCGTGAAGTAAATCGTCAACAATCGCGTCGAACGGAGGCGCGCTGCGCAGCATCTGCGGTGCGATTCCGGTCAGGCCTTGCACAAACATCGGCACCGGTATGCCGGGGTTCACGAGCGAATGAAACGCCACGCTCCCATCGAGCATCACGACCGCGATCTCGATGATGCGATCGCCGCGGAACGCGCGGACGCCGGTGGTCTCGACGTCGACGACCGCAAATCGGCAGGCGTCGAGCGCGGGGCTTTCCGTCGCCGGCTGCGAGGCCAGCGCCCAGCGGCCGTCCGTCGTGCGTCCGAACCGGGGATCCGCCGCGAGCAGCGTCTGGGCGATGCGGTCGGCGGTATGGCGGTTTGCCTGCGCGATGCCCAGCACGTCGCGGACGATGGCCAGGCTCGCGGCCGGCCCGCTCTGTAAGAAGGAAAGGGCGCGCGCCGTGAGCGAGGATGCCGGAACGGCGCCGAGGCCCGCGATCAGAGATCGTCCCGCCGCAGAGGGAGCGTCATGCAGCGCGGTCCACCGCCGCCCCGCACCAGCTCGCTGCCGTCGATCGAGATCACCGCGCGCTCGTTGTCGGCGAGCGTCTCGTCACCGGTCAGCAGGTTCACCGCCGACACGAGCCGGAAGCCGGCGTTGGTCAGCTCGCCGAGCGTGGCGTCGTTGCGGTCGTAGCTGAGCACCACGCCGGGCCGCACCGCGAAGCAGTTGCACGCCGAGGCCCATTGCTCGCGCTCCTGGACGGTCCGCTGATTCCCGCCGCAGAAGATCGGCTCGAGCGGATGATCGACTGCCTGCATGGCCGCGAAAAAGTTGGGTACTTCCTTCACGCCTTTCGAGCGTCTACGCCGATGCAGCACCGCCAGCCGTTCCGGTCCGACGAAATGCGGCGGGTAGACGACGCACAGATCCTTGTCGACTTGCGTGAAGATCATGTCGAGATGGATCGCCGTGCGCTCCGTCGGCAAGACCACGATGATCACGTCCGTCACCGAGCAGTTCGCGAACACGAGCTCGCACAGCAGGTCGAGCGCGGCGGGACTGGAGCGCTCGCTGAACCCCAGCACCATCAGGTCGGAACGGATGGGGTGCACGTCCCCGCCCTCGAGCGTGTAGTTGAGGCGTTTCTCGTCGGAGCCGTCGTACAAGATGCCGGCGTTCTCGAACTTCGCGTCGTAGCGGAACAGCGCTTTGATGAGCAGCTCTTCGGTCCACCGCACGCCGTGCCGCATCGAGCCCACGATGGCGTGCTCGCCGATCACGATCCCGGAGTCACGCGTGAAGAAGAGATTGGGCAGTGGTGGCAGCGCGTAGGCCACCTCGTTCAGCGCGCGGGCGATCGGCCCGCCGTCCTCGAGCGCGCCCTCGACCATCAGGGCGACGAAGTCTTCCGACGACAGCGCGGCCAACTGCTTCGCCAACACGTCCGACGGCACCACCTCGAGCGCGCGCGTCGTAATGAACTCGCGCACTTCCGGCCGGCCCGCGATTTCGACCAGGGAGTCGCGCACCTCGTGCACTTCCGCGAACCGCTCCAGCACCGCGACCAGCCGCCGATGCTCGCGCTGCGCGATCTCGAGGTCGATGATGTCGTCGTAGAGGTATTCCTGTCGGGTGCCGGGGGTGACCGCCACCAACTCTTTGCCGGGCGTGTGCACCAGAACGGAACGGAGCGCGCCGATCTCTGAAGTGACGTGAACGCGGGGCATGGGGGGGAAAGCTAACCCCCGGGCGGGAGGCCGGGGAAAAAGGACACCGGGGAATGTCGTGTTAACCCCGGGCGGCGGCCCGAGGAAAAAGGACACCGAGGAATGTCGTGTTACCCCCGGGCTGCCAGCCCGGGGGTAACACACCCGGATTGGATTGGTTACCGATTGGCGAGTGAGTAACTCAACGTTTCCAACTCCAGCGCCATGTTGACCGTTTTGACTTCCACATCCGCGGGCACATTCAGCGGCACCGGCGCAAAGTTGAGAATGGCTTTCACGCCGCTGCGCACCAGCCGATCGACGACGTGCTGCGCGGACTCGGCGGGCGTCGCGACGATGGCGATGTCGCTCGGATCTTTCTTGAGATCGGTTTCGAGATGGCGGACGTCTCTCACGACCAATCCATTCCAGCGCGACCCGATCTTGCGCGCGTCCTGATCGTAGATCGCGGTGATGTGAAAGCCGCGCTGTTTGAATCCCTGATACTGCACCAACGCGCCGCCCATGCGGCCGGCGCCGACGAGCACGACGCGATAGCCGCGCTCGAGGCCGAGGATGTCGCGGATGCGGCGCGCGAGCTCGGGGACGGCGTAGCCCAAGCCGCGTTTGCCGAACGAGCCGAAGAAGGAGAGGTCCTTACGAACCTGGGCGGAGGTAGTACCAGCCAGCCGCGCCAACTCTCCTGAAGAGATGGTGGGGGATTTGGCCTGCTCGAGGAAGCGAAGGTAGACAGACAGCCGCCGCACCGTGCTGTCGGAGATCTTCCGCATTGTGAATTAATTCACAATTGCAGACTCCAGCGCAAGAGCCGCACGAACGCATGCGGCGGAAGTATTTCGGGGCGCGCTGCGGCATCCAATCCCAGCGCCCTGAGATCGTCGGCGACACGCGCGAGCGGAAGTCCGGTGACGCCTGCTATCACATTGCGCAGCTGTTTGCGCCTCCTGCTGAAGCACGCGGTGACGAATTTCCGGAACGGCGCAACTTCCTCCGGCTCGATGAGCGGCTCCGCGACCGGCGTGAGTCGCACGACCGCGCTGCGCACTTTTGGCGGCGGCCGGAAGGCTCCGGGAGCTATATGGAACAGCTTCTCCACCCGACACAACGCCTGCACGCCAACCGACAACGCACCGTAGGTCTTCGTGCCCGGTGGCGCCGCTAAGCGATCAGCGACCTCCGCCTGAACAAGGAACACGACGCGCTCGGGCAATGGAGGGGTTAGGGCTTTCTCGAGAAGCGGTGAGGTGATGTAGTAGGGGATGTTTCCGACGATCTTGAACACGGGAAACGGGACACGGGACACGGGAAACGTGGGTGCGATGAGTTGGTGCCAGTCGATCTTCAGGGCATCGCCCCCGACGACATTCACGTTTCCCGTTCCACGTTTCGCGTGGAGTTCCGTGATTAACCGGCGGTCCTTCTCGATAGCCATCACCTTCAGCCCGCGGTCGAGAAGAATCGCAGTTAAGCTTCCCCGCCCCGGGCCAATCTCGATAACCGTCTCCCCAGGCCGAGGGTCGAGCGCGTCCGCGATCCGCCCCAGGATCTTGGGATCACTGAGAAAGTGCTGGCCGAGCCGTCTCAAACCTTGAGGAGAACGAGCGTGCGATCGTCGTTGGCGGGAGCGCCGCCGGTGAAGGCGGCGATGTCGGTGAACACGGCCTCGAGAATGTGACGCGCGGGACGGCTGCGCAGATTCACGACGTGACTCAGGACGCGCGGCTCCCCGAAGCGCTCGCCGCTGGGCCCGCGGGCGTCGGCCAGGCCGTCGGTGAAGAGACAGAGGATCGCCTTGCCGCGCTCGAATGGCAGGACCCGCTCCTGCCCGCCATCGCCTAAACCGAGCGGCGGTCTCGTGGCCTGGAGTCGCGTGACCGCCCCCGTCTCCGTCGACACGAGAAACGCGTGCGGATGGCCGGCGTTCGCGAAGGTCAGCGTTCCGTTTGCCGGATCAGCAACGGCATAGCACAACGTCAGAAACATCTCCGTCTCGGCGAGCTCTTCGGCGAGTGACATCTCCAGGCGCCGCAGCGCTTCGTGCGGCGACTCCGCCGTCTCGGCATGAATACCGGACGCGGCCATCGCCAGCGCCATGATCAGCGCGGCGCCGAATCCGTGGCTCGAGACGTCACCGATCATGACGCCGATGCGCTCGCCGTGCAGGCTCAGGAGGTTGTAGAAATCGCCGCCGACCGATTCGGCCGGACGGCAGCGCGCCGCGACGTCGCCCTTCGATGCGACGACCGCGGGCGACGGCAGCAGCTTGAGCTGGAGATCGTGGGCGAGCTCCAGCTCGCGGCGCACGCGCTGCTGGCCGAGGTCCCGCTCGACGAGTCGCGCATTCTCGATCGCCGCCCCGATCTGATTCGCAATAGCAGCGACCAGCTTGCGATCGCCCGCCGTGAACGCGTCTTCTCCCGTGCGATCGGTCAGGTTGATCACCCCGATGGGCGTCGGCACGCGGCCGGGCGAGGCATAGACGACGGGGACCGAGAGAAACGCTTCGCCGCGGTATTGACGCTCGGCCTGACTCGTGGGCTTCGGCGCGCGCTGATCGGTGGGATCGTAGCTGATGATGCGCATCTCGCGGAAGACGCGCGCCGCGATCGATCTGGGATCATCCACTTCGATCGGATCGATCTCGCCCAGCTCGAACCCACGTGCCGCAACCAGGCGCAGCACATTGGCGCGCGGATCGTGCACCATGAGCGTGGCCCGGCGAGCGCGGACGACCGCTGAGACTTCGCGCAGGATGCGGTTGGCGGCTTCGTCGAGGCGAATCGTATGACCGAGGATTTCGCTGATCGTGTAGATCAGGTCGATTTCCTCATACCGCCCCGACAACTCGGCGGCGACCTGGCCGGTTTCTTCTTCGGCGCCCATCACGGCGCCGATCACTTCAGCCAGCTCGACCGCCTCCCGCTTGCCGCTTGCTTCCGGCCGGACCTCGAGCCAGGCGTCGGGCACCGCGGGGATCGGTTGGAACCAGGCGGGGCCATCGGGCGTCTCGAGCGGTCCGCCGCCGTTTGGTGTGGGTGTCCAGCGCGGCTCTTCGCGACCTTCCCCGAGACCGCCACCGACCTGGAGCAAACGGCCGCCTGGCGTCCGCGCCCGCCACAGGCGGAGCGTGGTACCGGACAACGCCGACAGGACGGGCAGCAGGCGTTCGAGTCTGCTTACGCCCCCGCGCGCAGCGTCAGACAGATGCCGTTGCCTTTCTCGTTGAACGCCACATCGTCGACCAAGTGGCGAATCACGAACAGCCCGCGCCCAAACTCGCGTTCGATATTCTCCGGGCGCGTCGGGTCCGGCAGCCGGTCGGTGTCGAAGCCACTACCATCATCCACGACGTAGATGCGCACGGCGTCGCTCAGCAGCTCGACGCGCACGCGCACGCTGCGGTCGGGATCTTCGCCCGTGCCATAGCGGATCGCGTTGCCGAGGGCTTCGGCGAGGGCGGTGCGGAGATTGAAGCTGATGCGGCGGGGAGACAGCGTACCGGGGGGAAGGTTGTTCGCTACCAGCTCGACCGCGTCACCCACCATCCCGAGATCGCTCGGGACGTCGAGCTTCATCGTATTCTTGGAGAAAGCGAATTGTAGGCTCAAAAAGCGGCCAGCGCCTCCTCGGCGGTCCGCGTGATGGCGAAGAGCGTGTCGAGCTTGGTCAGCTCGAACAGCGTCTGCAGGTCGGCGTTGAGCCCGGCGAGCCGCAGCTCTCCACCCTGCTCGCGGATCTTCTTCGACAACGAAACCAAAACCGGTCTTGCTGAAGTCGATGACGAATTTGCGCGAGCCTTCTTCGAGCGCGTCGAGGACTTTCTGCTTCAGCTCCTGCCGGTTGCCGACGATGAGCTGACCTTCTACGCCCACGATGACGACGCCGCTCTTGTCCTTCTTGAGAGTGAACCGCATTAGGGGCTACCCCTCCCGCGATTGGAGAATAGCGATCGCCGCCGTGTCCACAATATCATCGGCGGTCGCGCCGCGCGACAGGTCCGAGATCGGCCGCGCCAGCCCCTGAAGAATCGGACCGAGCGCCATCCAGCCGCCAAGCCACTGCACCAGCTTGTAGCCGATGTTGCCGGCGTCGAGATCGGGAAAGATGAGGACGTTGGCACGGCCGCCGACAGGAGAGCCGGGCGCCTTGCGCGCGGCGACGTCCGGCACAAGCGCGGCATCCAATTGCAATTCGCCGTCGAATGCGAAGTCCGGCTTCCGGTCTCGCAGATTCGCCATTCCGGCGAGCACACGATCGATGCGCGGTCCTGCAGCACTCCCCTCGCGGGCCGACGCGATGGCGATGTCCGCGAGCTGCGCGGGATCGGGTTCGGGGCAAACGGCGGAGTCCGCGAACGTGAGCACGCGATCGTCCTTGACCATGTAGAACGCGCCCGACACGGTCGCGATGCCGGGCGCCGTGCCGACCGCCAGCAATGCCGCGCGAATCGTTTCGGCGCTGGTGTACACGGCCCCGCCGAGCATCGCGTCCGCTTCGCCAAGACCGACCAGGCAGGCGCCAAACACCAACGGGTGCGTCAACGCCTGGAGCGCCGCTAACTCAGTGGGGAACTTGTCCGGACGGCGACCGCGCAGGAGCGCAACCATCGGCGCACGTGCCATCGGCAAGCTACGACCGAGCAGCTGCACGCTCGCCAGCCCCATCGCTTCCAGCTTCCTCGCCGCTTCCTGCACCCGCGCGTCCTCGCCCTCGGCGAGCACGACGCGAGCCTTGATCGCCCGCGCCCGTTCAAAGACGCGGTCCAGAAATCTCATTTCCCGAACTTGCGCTTGAGGGCCTGCTGGACGGTCGGATCCACCAGCTGCGAGACGTCGCCGCCGAAGCGCGCGACTTCACGGACCAGGCTCGAGCTCAGGTAGGTGAGATCGAAGGCCGGCACGAGGAAGACAGTCTCGATCTTGGGCGCGAGGTTGCGGTTCATCAGCGCCATCTGGAATTCGTACTCGAAATCCGACACGGCCCGGAGGCCGCGCACGATCACCGCCGCGCCGACCTGCTTCGCGAACTCCGCGAGCAGCCCGTCGAATGACTGCACGTCCACGCGCTTGTCGGGGACCGCGGTGCGGATCATCGCCACGCGCTCCTCGAGCGAGAACAGCGGCTGCTTGGCGACGTTGATCGCGACCGCCACGATGAGCTGATCCACGAACTC
>Ga0209157_1002493_pt1 | contig 14665 bp, 18 predicted proteins | sample GraSoiAngelo_135_FD_185892 | JGI IMG/M metagenome (GOLD analysis project Ga0209157, IMG submission 185892) | Grasslands soil microbial communities from the Angelo Coastal Reserve, California, USA - 14_0929_05_40cm (SPAdes) (version 2) | ecosystem: Environmental > Terrestrial > Soil > Grasslands ... | reverse complement strand
TAAAAGGAAAAACAAAAGGTGCCTTGCTTGTTTCAAGAAATCCAATAAATTTTCTTGGTGGAATAGATAAAAAGACAGGGCTGGTACGGGACGAAAATCATGATCTTTTTGGCAAGTCTATTGCAAACAAGATTCTAGTTTTTCCGTTTGGTGTGGGAAGCAGCGTGGGGGCATACACCATTTACTCCTTAAAATACAACAAACGTGCGCCGCTAGCAATGATTTGTCTAAAGGCAGATATCACTACCGCATCAGGGTGTGCTATTTCAAATATACCTCTTGTTGTGGTACCAAAACGAGATTACGAATCGCTAAAGGACGGTAGCAAAGTCTCACTTGACGCCATAAAAGGCAATATACTATAGGTTCATTCTTACTACTTTCCCGTTTGGTCCAGTTTCCTTGAAGACAATTCCTTCGAATTTCATAATCATGGTACTCTTTCGTTTCCAATAATCTTGAGGGGCACCAGCCTTTTCGCAGGTGTATCCAAGAAACTCTTCTTCATCCCATCCATGTTCCATAGGAACTTGGGGAAGTAAAAGCCCCGAGCCAAATTCCCATTTTACAATAAGACCGTCTCTTCCCACCTTTATCATCTTTGGATATTCCAGCGGATCTTCAACCTTGATAACAGTAGGCGGTGTGAGCACAGTTACTTCAAAGGTAATCTCACCAAGTTCTTCGTATTTTACAGGAGGAAAGCGAGGATCGCTTGTAGCAGAAGCTATAGATGCATCCACAAGTGACTGGTACAGTTTTCTATCAGGAGTTGGAAATCCTATACATCCCCTGAGATTCTCTTTTCTGTTCAATGTGACAAAGACTCCAGAATTATATGAAAACCTGCTTTTGATATCCTCTGGAACTGGTATCTTTCTACCAGTCTTGAGATATTGTGTAACTACTAATCTAGCGGTCTTGACTAGTATCTCTCCATCCTCATCTGAAATACTCATTTTACCCTCTCGTTGAGTTTGGTCACAAACTCCTGGAGTTTTTCAAAATGAGTCCCCTCCCAGTAAATTTTCTTGCAGGTATCACAAGTCCAAAACTGATCTTGTTTTTCAAAGACTCCCTTTGGAACCTTGCTTGAAACGCTGGATTTATCGATTAATTGTAATTTTCCATTGCAGCTAACGCATCGGGAAAAGTTCGTATCTATACCAAAATTGCCCAGTCCTACCACTCTTCTTACCTGAATAATTTGTTCAATCTCGTCGTTTCCTCTTATAAGGACACTTGTAATGCCTGACTTTTCCGCATTTTTTGTTAACAGTTCATCTTTTGTCAATATTATCCGGTTCTCTTTTCTTGCAAGTTCGATTAGTTCGTCGTCTTGTATCGATGAAGAATATTTTGCGTTGTATCCAAGAATGCGCAGTTTCTTTGCCAGGTTGCCAAGCATTGCATCAACTATAAAATCTGGTCTTTGCAAATTCAACTATATGCCTGACCCTGTCCAGATTCTACTATGTGACTATCTCCAGCAGGAATTACTCGTATAAAATCATCAATAGAAAAAGACTTGACAACTTCTTCCTTTTCTGATATCTTTAGAAATTCCAGCTTTATCTTTTTGGCTATTTCTGTCATTTCTTGACCAGAAGGTTCTATTGTTACAAAATAGATGCATTTTCTCTTGATAGCTGAAGTTGGGCCACACATTATCAAGTAATTCTCATCTTTTTGGAAAAGACCGACAGCTAGCTGCAAAGTAGAAACTTGAACAAAATTCCTCGTGCCTTCAATTACAAAGGACCCTTTTGCAATAAATTGACCGCTTGGAGCAGCAGTCTTGATTTGGTTTGGCTTAACCCAGTAAGCGTTTAGTCCGTATAGTCCCTCTCTCCACGCCCTACTGAAACAAACTGTGGCTTGTGCCACTTCGGTTACACTTGACATCTTGTCAGTCTCGCCTTTTAATATGAAAAATGGCGATCCAACAATTTCCGCATGAAATACTCTGTCGTTTTTGTCTAGGTGTTTTCTTATTACTGAAGAATTGGACGATGCATCACGTCCTCCAATTGCCAAAAGATCATCTGAGGTGAAAAACCACCTATATCTCTCGTACCATTCCCTTTTTTTCTGAACAGTGAAAACAACCGAGTCACGAGCTATACTGGCTTGTTTCTTGAAGGTTTCCAAATTTTTCTCTGTCTTTCTTTTCTCTAGTTCTATTGTATCGATTGCCCTCAACTGCTTCTTTGATTCGGTGTATAATACCGAAGCTATGGCTTGAATTGAGGACTGGGTATTGATCTTGATCTTTTCCCCGTTGATATTTATCATAGGAATACCTGCTTCTTTCGTTAAAGCAGAGTTGTACTGGTTTAGTAACGGTTGGATTCTGGCATCATCAATTGCAGTAACCCCAGATGGTATTATACCTAAAAGCGCCTTTGCTACGGTAGAAATGCCGCTTACTCGCTCCTTTACTGTAGCAATTGCCCTGCTCTGCTCTTCTAGTTTGTGTTCAAGTTCGGCAATTTTCTGATTTGCGGTTGTAGACTGGGATGACTTTCCCTGTTCGAGGAGATTTTCTGAAAATAGCAAATCCAATCCCTCCATGAAGCTTGGTACTTTGGTAGAGTTTTTTTCAGACAGATTTCCAAGAGGTATTGGAATTACGTCTGCACTCTTTTCATCACGTACTATATATGGTTCGTGGTTACCGCTGATGACTTTATCAATTAAATCCTTTATTGCTTGAAAAAGTTTTTTGATTTCTTCATCAGATAAAGTATTTCCGATTCTCTTTGGATCGATACCAGCAATTCGAATTATTTCCTCGGCGTATTTGGTGGGAAGCCCAAGCGTTCTGCCAATCCATCTTACTACAATAGTTTGGACTGTCTTAATCTCGTCTAGATTATCCCGCGTGATCTCAAAAAGATTCAATCCGGAAGATGGCGGTGGTACATAAGTCAGGCCAACACCTAGCTTCCTGTGTCTTACATCAATTGAATGAAGCAAGGAAAGAATCTTCATCTCTTTGTTACATAATATGATATTACCATCTCCAAAAAATTCTCCAACCAAAACAAACTCCTGGTCAAAGCCAGTGAAAGTGATATACACAATCCGTTCGCTGCCAATTTGTTTGATATCAGTAATTCTTGCCCGTAGCAGATCATTTCTTAGTCTTTTTACCAATCTGTTTTCTTCAATTTGGTCTATCTTGATACCAGTAATCCACAATCCAAAGGTGGAAAACATCAGTAAAATGTCAGTCTTTTCTGGATGGTGAAGCTTAAAGAGTATACTGTTGCGAGTTATCCCATAGATATTACTGATATAGTAATCGTTTATTCCCTTGCTTATCTCGTCAACTAGGTAACGTAATTCAATTCCCGCTAGTGTCATAATGAGTGCTCACTGCTCTGAAATTATACTCTTACTATTGTGGTGTCAACCAAACGTTTTAAACGGGATTTGACAGAGTGATTTTGAAAATTTACTTGGTAAGACATCCAAAGAAAAAGGGAAATGAGAAGAAACCTGATGATACTAGGAAGAAACCTGATGGTACTGACACAAAGGATACTCCTCCTGGAACATCTGACGCACCTGCAACGGAAGAAACCAAGATAAGAATCGGACTTGATAGGGTCTTCTGGATTCGTGTTGGCCTGGGGATACTTGCGGGAGCGCTCTCGGCTGGAATCGGAATTTCCTATATACACGCCTCAACCCGTGGGATTATTGGATTGGCAATTATGATATCTTTATTCATTGTGTCTTATGGAGTAGCTAAAGCGCTGAGGGTTCCTATTCCTTCAACTGACAGGAAAAAACTCGTTATGACAGGGATAGGTAGTTATTTTCTGATGTTCGTATTTAGCTGGATTTTGACATATACTATAATTCATCCTGCAATCGGGCTTGTCACTGTTAGGTAGTCCTAAATATTGATATCCTTTTGGTGAATTATATCATGTGGCAGTATCGCACCCCTGGCATTCCAGATGAATTATTTGAAAGAACAGAAGAAGTGCCTATAACAAAAGAAGAGGTACGTGTGGTACAGTTATCCAAAGGAAGACTTTCAGCAGGTCATGTTGTATATGATATCGGATGTGGAAGCGGGTCGGTATCTGTTGAAGCTGGATACCAAATAGGACCGGCGGGCAAAGTTTTCTCAATTGATATTGATGGTAAAGCAGTTGAACTTACAAAGAAAAACCTGTCCAAATTTGGAGTCTCAAATGTTGATGTCATTTTGGGAGATGCAAAAGAAAAAATTTCCGACCTTCCACAGGCTGATGCTATCTTTATTGGTGGAACAGGGGGAGATACTACTGATATCATAAAACTGTGTGAAAGTAAACTGAAATCAGGTGGAAGAATAGTAATTGGTACTATTTTAATTGAGACGCTATATTCCGTATTAAATATTATGGAAAAGCTGAGATTCTCCTCTCTAGACATTACTCAGGTCACTATATCAAAAAGCCGCAAGACCTCTACTGGTACCATGATGATAGCAAGAAATCCAGTTACTATAATATCGGCAACGAAAACCTAGATAGCCTGATATCTTCATCCATGACCATTTACATATGCGTTGCCAGTGGAAACTTCCTAATGGGAACAAAATAGGCAATTTCCTGTGCTGTAGAGTTACCTTGCTCGTAAAATAAATGGAAAAAAATGGAAAAATTTTGCAGAAAAATTTTTTACCACTATTTAGGCTTTGCTCTGGTAGCTTTGAATATCACCCTGATCCGAAGGATTGTAGTAAAATTAGTAGAAATCAAAAATATTCGATAACAGGAACAAATCTAAAACCTTACCGAACATTTCCATAAAATTTAGCTTTTAATTAGGCACAATCGCGTTTTCCACTGATGGCCGAACTAACATGTGTAGGATGCGGTCCTGGCGATCCTGAACTTTTAACCGTAAAAGCTGTAAAGGCTATAAAAAATGCTGATACGATAATGTGTCCAACTTCAAAGGAAGGAAAAGAAAGCATTGCTTATGCCATTGTATCCAGTATAGTAGATGATTCCAAAAAACCAGAGGTTGTAAACTTGGTATTTCCAATGGTCAAAGACAAGGAAGTTCTTGAGTATACCTGGGAAAAAAACACAAAAACAATAGCAGAATCTGTGCGAAGCGGCAAAAATGTTGTCTATCTTACAGTTGGGGATCCGTCACTATACAGTACATGGATCTATATCCACAGAGAATTAAAGGAAAAATATCCTGACGTTAAGATCAATATCATTCCAGGAATAGTTTCCATGTTTGCATTTGCATCAAAAGTCGGAATAAGCATTGCAGAAGGTGATGAAACAATGACAGTTGTCCCAGCGTGTTATGATCTTGGAAGAGTAAAGGAGACTGCGAAAAACTGTGATACAATGATCTTTTTAAAAGACGGAAGATACTTTGACCAAGTTATATCATTACTAAAAGAAGCTGGATTTCCAGATACATCACTTTTTGCCATAGCCCAAGATGTGGGAACTAATCAGGAAATTGTAAAAAAGTTGACGCTTGGCGAAGTTACAAAAGAGACTTTTACAAACAAATATTTCTCCATAATGGTGGTAAAGCGTGGCTAAAGTTTACTTTGTTGGCTGCGGTCCTGGCGATCCGGAATTACTTACGGTAAAAGCAAAGAAACTAATTCAAAAAGCCGATGTTGTAGTCTATTCAGGATCATTAATTCCTAAAGAAATAATTAAACTCTGTAAAAAAGCTGAGCTATACGATGCTGCAAAGCTTGTCAGGGAAGAAATCTTTGAAATTCTAAAAAATAGCGCACAAAAAGAAAAATTAGTAGTCAGGTTGCATGACGGAGATCCCAGCATTTATGGAGCAATACGAGAACAGACAGACAACCTAAAAAAAGTAGGAATAGAATACGAAATTATACCAGGAATAACCTCATTTTTGGCATCTGCTGCCTCATTGGGGAGCGAACTTACGCTACCAGGTGTTACACAAACTATTATTGTAACAAGAGCAGAGTCTAGGACCAAAGTACCAAAACGGGAGAAAATCTCTGAGCTTGCAAAACACAAAGCTACCATGATATTCTACCTTAGCGTTCATCTGATATCTAATATAGTAAAAGAAGCAATCAAGGGTGGATATCCAAAATCAACACCTGTAGCAGCAGTTTACCGCGCAAGCTGGAAAGATGAAAAAATCATTACTGGAACACTAGGTGATATAGTAAAAAAAGTTAGAGACGAAAAAATAACAAGAACTGCTATCATAATAATTGGTGATATAGTAAATCCAAAATCATACGAATATTCAAGATTGTATGACAAGACATTTAGTCATGGATTTAGAAAAGCCCAAGTCATATCATAATGGTACCACTTTGTTTTTGATTCCTATTTTTCCCAAGCGTTTCTGAAACGCTTTGATATTACCTGAAGCAAAGATCTTTAGTGTCCTTCTTCGTGATTTTTTGCCTTTCAGCAGCTTAACAACCTGATCAGCCACTGCATCTGCAGGATCCAAAAATGTTACACCAGGAAAGATTTCTTTTAACGTTGGTAAAAGAAATGGAAGGTGCGTACTTGACAAGGTAACGGTATCAGCATTCTTTAATGCAGGCCCTAAAATCTTTTTAATAGTTTTCTTACAGGATTCTTTTTTATCCATAAACATACCAGCCTCTACAAGGTTAACTAGACCAGAAGCATTTAGTTTTATAACTTTGATCTTATCTGGAACATTTTTTTTGATATAGCATTGCAAAGCTTTGCTTTTTACAACAGATTTTGTCGCAAGTATTGCAATGGTTCGAGTCTTTGTTTTTCTGCAAGCTTCTTTTAGCGGAGGAAATACGCCAATTACTTTTGTATATTTTTTGATATCAAGTAATAGTGATGGCGTGTTTGAACCAATTATTATAACATCAGGATGGAATTTTTCTTGTAATTTCAAAACAGTAGACTTTATTATCTTTTCAAGCTCAAAAACCGATTTGTTCCCATAGGGATAATAGGCTTGATCTGCAAAATAGATGATTTCCGACTTGAGTTTTTTCCGTATTGGTGCTATTATAGACAAGGAACCAAGACCTGAATCAAAGACTGCTATCTTTGGCACGATTTCAAAAAATAAAGGCCTGATTTACAGTTTGTGAGCTAAATTTAGCCTAATGTCGATCATAATATACACCGGCAATTAAGAACCAACTCTTAAACTACGACTCATGACCGGCTTCGATAAGTCCTGGACTCGACCAGAGTCTGTAGGCTTGACCGAAAAAATCCGTGAAACTGTAAAACCACAGGGTGCACTCAAACCGAGGATTGAGAGCGCCGTGAACAAATTACAGGGTCAAATATCAAAGATGGATTCTATGTTAGGAAAGCTAAGAGAAAGAGACGCCCAGCTTTTCAAACGAATCGTAGCCGCAATGCAGCAACACGATGCCGCATCAAGCCGAGTTCTATCAAATGAACTGGCAGAGATAAGAAAGGTAACAAAGATGCTTGGAAATGCTCGAGTGGCATTAGAACAAGTACAGTTACGTCTGACCACAATACACGACCTTGGTGATGCAATGATAGCAATTGGACCAGCAATGGCCACAATGAAGGGACTCAAATCATCACTTGGAAGGTTCATGCCAGAAGCAGACTCGGAACTCAACTCTATGACACAAACACTGAATGGCTTGATGATGGACTCACTAGCAGGTGGAGACTTTAACGTAGATACAGATGTATCAGGCGAGGAGACAGAAAAGATTCTCCAAGAAGCATCCGCAGTTGCAGAGCAGCAAATAGGCGACAGATTCCCATCAGTTCCATCACCCTCTGGCGTATCGTCACAATCAACATACGAGTAGGGGAGCTCGGATGGGGAGACTGGCGAGTACGTCTTCTTTTTATGTTAGAATCATTTAGCGGATGCTGATTTATCCAGGATAGCTTTTACCTTGGAAAATATATCTTGCCACTGTTTCCAAGTGAGTCGGCCTGTCTGGGTATTTTGTTTGCTTGGATGATATGTGGATATGATTACGTATTTATCATGAACAAATGATTTTCCGTGGGAAAACTTGGCGCCTTTGATATGTAATAATTTACAGCAAGAATCAAACGCAATTTTTCCAAGACAGACTATTACTTTAACATTCCCAAGTAAGAATAACTCTTTTTCAAGATATGAAGAGCAGTTATCAAGCTCTTCTTGTAATGGTTTGTTTTGTGGTGGCGCGCATCTAACTGAAGCGGTGATGTATGTATCAATTAGAGTAAACCCATCATTGATTTCTCTGCTAACTGGTATCGTTGCAAATCCATGTTCATAAAGGACTTTGGCTACCCAGTCACCAGAACTATCTCCTGTAAACATTCTCCCCGTTCTGTTCCCGCCATGCGCAGCTGGCGCAAGCCCTATCAGTAACAATCTAGCATTAAAGTCGCCAAAGCCAGTTAACGGTCTGCCCCAATATTTCTGATCGCTAAATCGCCGTACCTTTTCTTTTGCTACTTTTTTGATATAGGAATAAAGACGCAGGCATTTTTTACAATTAATTATCTTATGGTTTAGTTTCTCAAACGAATGGGTATCATCCAACTTGTATTACAATTTTGAACCGCAACTAAAAGAGATTTGCTCTGAATCTGGTAAGGTAAATTATCAAACCGACTGAAGATACCAACGCCAAGGCAGGCCAAGGAAACTCTGGAAGGGACTTGTCAGGTGAGATCATTTCTCCCCAGGATGAATCTGAAGGGATGTGAAAAATGGTATCATCTTTGATATCTTGTGGCCAACTATACATTTTATTTTCATTTGCAACATAGGCTCCTGCAAAAAAACCATATCTATCAGATGCGCCAAATATTTCAACTGGTATCTTAAACTCGTATGTTGTATGTGGAATTGGTGAATAACGATCATTTTCGTCTGATGTGCCACCAACAGCTACAAGATTTGGATTATTTTCAATTCTGGTATAGTGGTTGTTAATTTCAAGACTACTCCCCCCCTGTAACGTAATAGGATTTCTTGAACCAAGTGTTACAATAAAACAATAGTCGTCCTTTTGCGGTTGATCATCTTTATCATCTTTTGAATCAATGCAAACTATTCCAAAATCTGAATGCTTGGAAAATTTTTGCTGAGCTGTAAAATCTATCAAGACATAAAGATTCTTGTGGTCGTGGCCGGTTCTTACCACAAAGGTATCACCGTAGGACGTGTTGTAGCTAGTTCTTTTCCATTCTTGCAGAAAAGTCCACTTTCCATCAAAGATTGTCTGGTTCCCGTCATCTCTATATGTAGTAAGAATCTGGTCTGCATAGACCAGATGAAACCCAAAAAAACCCAACAAAATTATGGCAATTATTCCCTTTATCATGATATATCAGGATAGCAGCTGGGATTAAAAAAATTCTTAATCATATAACGACTGATCTTTTTATAGATGAATTGCTAAACTTTCTCGATGAAGGCCAGGATCGTTTTGGCAATAGGAATCGCGATAGCAGTTATTGTGGGACTAGTTCTAGTTCTTGGAACCTTATATGGCTCTGAACCTTTTGGAGGGCCAAATTCTACTCAAAACTCAAGCCCGCCTCAGCCTGAGGGCAAACATTTGCAGCTTAACCTCTCTGATTCTGTGGGAATAAAGACAAAGTAGGATCCGGTAGTAGCATGAATCGCTAAAAACGATTCCAATATGGCATGTTTGTGATTTTTACAATTCCATTGTGGAAAAAAGATGAATTTTACCATAATAGTCCTGTTTTGTTACATAGTTTACAATTTTTGCCAAACGTTTATTAACTCTTGCTACGACGTAATTATAATGAAATCAACCCACAAATACGTGGCTTTGTTTGTAGGACTGGCATTAATTGTATCTGTAGGAAGCTCATATGCTCTGATGCAAGGAAACCAGTCTACAAGAGGAATCCAAGCGGATAGTATGAAAACGATGGGCCACATTGCGCTGACCGTTTACGGTCCAGATGGTGCAATCAAGGCTTATAGACAATCTGACAACATCGTAGTTCAAAACGGAGACAACGCAACTGTAAACAAGATGTTTGGGGTAGTTAGAAACACAAACAACCCAACTGTAGGTGTATTTACAGCAGTAGCAGTTGGAATCGGAACGGGAGGTCCTACTGTTCAAGACAATGATGTAGGAACTCAAAAGGGTCACAAAGTTCTTGCAACCACCGATATAGTAAGTACCCTAACACACGGCAACGTGAAACTTACAGCAACTTTCAACCCTGGAAAGATCACAAACTCCACTACACAAGCAATCACTGAAGCAGGACTATTTGACAACACTAGTTCCAACTTGGGAGCTAACGGTACAAGCGTCAACATGTTCGCAAGACAAACATTCAGTGCAATCAACGTCGGAACCGCAGACACACTGACAGTTACTTGGACAATAAACATCAACTAGACATCCTAGAACAAAGCTGAAAAAAGAAAAAGGGTGATGGGAAACCCCTTTTTAATATTTTATTATTTAAAAATTAAGAATTTTAATAGGATATTCAATTAATCATCATGATATTTTGGGCACTTGATCATCTAGAGTTTTTAGAAATTTTACTCAGGTGTTCAGTTAAGGGTTTGAAGTGTTAAGTTACGGACATGAAAATTTTACCAACAAAGTAACGGAACAAAGGCATTGTCTTCAAATAAAGCAGAAGCTAATGTAATGACAATGAATGTTAGTGTAGCCGATCATTTCATCCTAGACGGACCTAACATTTTCATAAAGGTTGAACCAGGAAAACTAAATCTTACAAAGAACAGTTCTGCCATGGTCACAGCTAATGTGACCTATAACTACAAACCAGGCTTTAATGCTCCTCAGACTGTATCAATAAAATTAGTTCCAACAGAGTCGGCTTTTGATCTAAAGGCAGTAAGCGGACTTTCTCCACGCTAGACTTTGATGAGGTTGTTGGAAGCTCGCCAAAGTGAAACACAAGACCCTGGATTTTCTATCTGGATCAATTGGTGGTACCTCCCAGCTAGCCAATAAAGCTTAATGTAGTGAAATAAAAGAGGTTCAAGTAAAAATTGTTATTCCTTCAAATGTACCAGACGAAGTACTAAACAGGACATTAGGCGCTGGAATAAGTGCAATTTCAACACCATATGTAGCGGTTATGAGTGGCGTTACCGGCGTGATCATAGTTGGTGAGAAAAGAAACCAAATTATTTGCAAGCATCCTAATCTTAGAATGTTGCGTTGTTTTTCCAGTAGGATTTGAATCGATCTGTAAGTCCATTAAAATAACATACCAAGTAAGATAACCTTGCAGCACTAAAATTACTTAAGGACATGTCTGAAGAAACAATCAAGGACAAGCTTGATGCTCTATTTGACGAAATAGTCCAGTATCAAGAGATTATAAATTCACTTAGGGCTGAGATTGCACAATACAAAAACAAGCTTGGTTCCATATTGCCCGAAATTACTCTATATCAAAAGACTATAAACTCGTTAAAAACAGATATCACCGAATACAAGAGCAGGCTTGCCAATACTTTATCTGATAATATCCAGTATCAGCAAATTATAAGTTCACTTAAAGCAGAGATTGCTGAACACAAGAACAAACTAGTGCAGGTCAAATCAAATGAAGCACTGCAAAATCAGAAAATTGTGGATTCACTTAGGTCAGAGATAGCAGAATACAAAAGCAAACTAGATACAGTGATCTTTGATAAGGCTCAGCAAAAGAACTTTGATTCACTAAGAACAGAAATATCTGCATACAAAAGCAAACTTGATTCCATCTTGTCTGAAACTGCGCAAAATAGACAGACCATAGGCTCACTCAAGACAGAAATATCTGAACACAAAAACAAGCTTGATACCGTGATTTCGGAAAAAGCCAAACAAGAAAATATTGATTTGCTAAGAAAAGCAATGTCTGAATACAAGAGTGATCCACATCACGTTTCATCACATCAAGATATTGAGGACAAGCGATTCATCGATTCGCTTGGATCCGACATAGCAAGGTTAAAGAAAAATCTAGATTCAATCATCGTCGAAGTATAAGGCTTGTAGTTTTATTCTAGCCGGCAATTAAGGAAACTGTATTCAAAACGCCCATTCCATTGTTATAGTTTGCCACATAGATATCGTTGTTAGAGGGGTTAAACGCTAGTGCATGAGGACCAGAGCCAACTGTTACGGTATCAATCAGACTTGTACCTGATATGACTGAGACTGTGTTTGAATTCTCGTTTGCTACATAGATATTGTTGGTAGAGGGGTTAAATGCAATTGCACGAGGTAAGATGCCAACTGTTACGGTGCCAACTGTTTTTGTACCTGATATGAGTGTGACTGTGTTTGAACCCTCGTTTGCCACATACATATCGTTGTTAGAGGGGTTAAATACTAGTGCAACAGGGGAGGTGCCAACATTTCTTACTGTATGAACATTCTGATTTGATATGACTGAGACAGTAGTTGTCCCATAGTTTGCCACATACATATTGTTGTTAGAGGGGTTAAATGCAACTGCACGAGGACTACTGCCTACATTTACGGTATTAACTACGGTTGTACCTGATATGACTGAGACCGTGCCGTCAATATTGTTTGCTACATACATATCGTTGTTAGAGGGGTTAAATGCTAGTCCACGAGGGTTATTGCCAACTGTTATCGTCCCAACTAGAGTTGTACCTGATATGACAGAGACTGTGCCGTCCCCACTGTTTGTTACATAGATATCGTTGTTAGAGGGGTTAAATGCAAGTTCGTAAGGACCAACGCCAACTGTTACGTTACCAACTACGGTTGTGCCTGATATGACTGAGACTTTGTTTAAAACTCCTTGGCTTGACACATAAGTATAGTTGTTAGAGGGGTTAAATGCAATTGCATTAGGACCGGGGCTAACTGCTACGTTACCAACTACGGTTGTATTTGATATGACAGAGACTGTGTTTGAACCTTGGTTTGCTGTATAGATATCATTGTTAGAGGGATTAAATCCTAACGCAAAAGGTGCACCAGGAACTGTGACGGTACCAACAACGCTAGCGGCGTATGCTGCTTGTGGCAAGATCGATATAACTATTGTCAAAGCAACGAATATTGGAATAACGTGAATTTTTTTCAAACACTATCCCCCTTTTAGCAATTTAGAATTTATAGTATTTATCTATTTTCTTTCGATGATTAAAAAACCAAAGAAATCTTTTGTCGCAAAAAAGAATTTATCAAGATAATTCTACAAAAAAGCGATCATTATTCATTATTTTTTGGCTCAGTATTGTTTATTTCTTGTAACGACGATCCTTTACGTTATAATATTCTGGGATCATAACAAATTTCCACAGTTATAGCAATATTTTGAACCTGATCTTTTCGGAGAATCGCACTTTGAACAATTTTTGGACATTTCCAGTGGTGGAGGCATGGAAAATTTTTGTATCGATGGTATAACATCGTGGTCATTTTGGGTTGCAAAAGATGCACTAGGCGTGCAGTTTGGAGCAGGCCCCCTTGCTGCCTTTGCTTGCCTAGAATAAGATTCCATTCCGATCGCAGAATCGGTATAAATTCTACTTTGTGGCTTGGATCCTAAAGTTGATTTTATTACATTAGAGGGTAAGATTTCATATTCTCTGCCAAGTTCCTCCAACAATTGCCTGATCGGCTTGACCTCCCTTGATTCAATAGCTCTTGGCTTGACCTTTCTTGATTCAACAAAGCCTTGCTTTATCTCCCTTTGCCAATAGTAAGATACCAGATATTCCACTGTCTTTTTCAATCCAGTATCAAGTCTTTCAGAAATTATCTTTAACTTGTCATAGTATTCGGCACTAATCGGAACGCTGATTCCCATGTTATACGTTGTTTTATATTCATATAAGATATAGTACGTATGTCACCCAGACACCGCACATTGGATGTATTATATTCCAGAAGATCGGGGATCTTATATGGATATAAAAAGCCAGAAACCCATGCAAAATCTCGCTGAAAATGGAGGTCTCCTTCGTCTACCATTCTTTAAACAGAATTTCATTATGTGTCATTCATCGCAATTTGAAGAAAATCTGTTCTGCTATGTCTATTAGAATAATGCTCAGCTGATTGTATCCTTCCTGACGATCAGGAATTTTTACAAATTTTATATCTTCAAAAGCGTATTTTGTCGAAAAATTGCGGTTTTTGTTCCAGAATGGTACCTAAAGAACGCCTCTCTGCCATTGTGGAGCCACATAATGACGAATAATTCCGCTCCTCTTAAGGGATTTCTCGATTTAATCTCAACTAGGCATGACAGGTGATATTTTGGTTGCAGAGGATCTACCACACCCAATCCCAATTGTAGGTCGAAATTTCCCATCATCCATATCCTACAATCCCGTGGTAAAATCGAACCTCGGCTCACCTGTCACTGCAAATCTAAGAGGAGAACAGATTTTATGAAAACAAAAATAATTTCTTTCTCCCTCTTTTTCATATTTGCAATTTCATTTTTTACATTTCCGAATGTAAATTCCATGGAAATGAATTATCATGATAACACACAGATGCCTGGAATTTCCGTAAACGAAAAATTTGTTCAACCAAATGTCAACAGTCAAGCAAAGCATCTAACAATTTCCCTGTCAGAAAATGTTGGAATTACTACAAATGACCAAAAAAATGATGGAAATAAAT
>Ga0209157_1002492_pt1 | contig 14667 bp, 14 predicted proteins | sample GraSoiAngelo_135_FD_185892 | JGI IMG/M metagenome (GOLD analysis project Ga0209157, IMG submission 185892) | Grasslands soil microbial communities from the Angelo Coastal Reserve, California, USA - 14_0929_05_40cm (SPAdes) (version 2) | ecosystem: Environmental > Terrestrial > Soil > Grasslands ... | reverse complement strand
CGGCGGTGCGAAACCATCGCAACGCCAGCTCGTCTGCGCGATCAGCGAGCTCGGTGAGAAAACGCAGCCAGTCGGCGGGGGACATGGAATCGGAACGCGAGTGGAGCGGATGGGATTCGAACCCACGACCCCCTGGTTGCAAACCAGGTGCTCTCCCAGCTGAGCTACCGCCCCTGATAGGCTACAAAGATAGCAAACGGACGAGAGGCGTACTGCGGAGTAGCCGCTACTATGGTGACAAACGTGATCGGAGCCCAGAGGCGACGCGTTACCGGCATCGGCGTTACCATTCCCGCCCCGGCGCATGGGGCGACTGTTGGAGGGTGCAGCCGGACGAGCATTCTCGATAGGAGAGATTCCCCGGCATGAAACGCATCGCTGCGGTGTTCCTCATGGCGGCGGCCTGTCGGGCCGGTCCCGCGCCTTTACGACTCGGTACCACGTACACGGTACAGCAGTCGGGCGCGCTCGCGGTGCTCGAGTCGCTCTGGACGGGCCCCGCTCCCCTGGCCACCGTGGTCGCCCCATCGGGGCAGATCCTGCGCGCCGCCGCGAACGGCGACTTGGACGTCGTGATCACTCACGCGCCGGCGCTCGAGCAGCGGTTGCTCGTCGGGCCGGGGCACGCCCTGCTCCGCTGTCCGCTCGCCGCCAGCCGGTTCGCCGTGGTGGGGCCCGCGGCGGACCCCGCCCGCGTCGCGACCGCCGCTACCGCCGCGGAAGCGTTCCGCCGCATCGCCGGAGCGGGCGAGCCGTTCGTCTCGCGCGGCGACTCGTCCGGCACACACGTGAAGGAGCTCGCGCTGTGGCGGGCCGCGGGAGTGACGCCGGCGCCGCGCTGGTATCTCGAGTCGGGCGCGGACCAGGCCGCGACGCTCCACCTCGCCGACGAACGCCGCGCCTACGCCCTCGCCGATCTCCCCACCTACGCGAAGCTCGCCGGCCTGGCGTCCCGCATCCTGTTCGCCGCCGACACCGCGCTCACGAACCCGTACACGCTGTACCTGGTGCGCCGTTCGGAGCCGCATCCCGGCGCGCGTGCCTTCGCGACGTGGGCGACGCACGCCGGGCGCGAGGCGGTGCTCGCGCTGCGGCTGCCGGACGGTACGCCGGCATTCGTGCCGCGGCCAAGCGACTGCGAAGCTACTGCGAAATCGTGAGGGAGTACCCGGTGAGCGGGCGCAATTGGAAGTCCGACCCGGCCACGACCTCGATGGTTGCGGCGTATTGGCTCAGCTTCCGCGTGTCGGCGACGCCGATCGTGACCACCGCGCCGTTCGTCAGCGTCCCGGTGACGGCCGCGCGGGTCACGATGGTCAGGGGCTGGGAGAAGACCCGCAGCCCCGGCGCGGCGGTGATGCTCGTGGGCGCCACCGGCCCTGTGAACCTGAACTGAATCGCGCCGTCCGAGCCGGCGTTGGGCGTCGCCAGCGAAACGGTGAGCACTCCCGCCACCGGACCGGTGCCCGCGTCGCTGCTGCAGCTCCCGGCGCCGCCCAGTGCCAGCGCGACCAGCAGCCATCGCCCGAGCCGCTTCATCGAGATTCTCCTTTCCGCTTAGCCGCGCTCACGCGCGCCCGTTGCTGGGCCGTGAGCGGTGCTCCGGTCGCCTGCACCCAGGCGAGAAAATCGCCCAGATCGAACGGGCCGTTGTTGTTACCCAACTGATCGAGGTCTGCGAGCTGCGCCGCTGTGAGCGCGCTCGACCCGTTGAGCAGCTGGGAGACGACGTCCGCCGTGTTGAAGGTCTCGAGGAACACCGCCCGCACCGCGTACGGCCGACCCATCGGCAGCGTGACGCTCGGGTTCTTGGTGACGGTATCGCCCGCCCAGCCTTGGAACGTGCGCACGACGCTCGTGTCGGTGGCCGTAAGAGTCACCGGGGTCCCCTCGGCGACGAACGTGTCGCTCGGCACGGAGCCCGAAATCGTGCCGCCGCTGGTGGTGATATAGTGGACCTGGTGCGACCGGGCCAGCGTCACGGTGAGGGTTTCCGGGCTGGCGGTCGCTGTGTAGCTGAAGCTGCGCGGCTGTCCACCGGACCAGGAGACGAAGACCTGCCGGGTGCGACCGCCTGCCGTGAACTGCGTATCGGCTACGCTCACGCTGTGCACTGAAGCCTGCGCGAGGATGTCTCGGAACAGATGATAGGAAATGCCGTCGAACTGGATCACGGCGGCCGAATCCGTCGCGCGCACCACCCAGACCGGGTAGCTCACGCGGAACTGCATCGTCCCGTTCGGCACGAGCTGCGTGATTTGATCGAGCACCAGCCCCGCCGCCAGCCCGTCCGCGTTCCGTACGGCGGCGGGCGCGCTGGTGGCAGTGAACGCGAGGTTGCCGGTGGTTCCAGGATAGGGGTCGCCCGCGTCGCCGTAGTCGGAGCACCCCGCCGTCGGGCCGCCACAGCCGTTCAGGCTCGCGTCGAGATTGCCGAAGCCGTCCGCCTGGACCACCTCGAGGCCGTGGATCGGCCCGCTGTTCACGGTGTTGTCGTAGTCGTGTTGGGCGATCTGCGTCGAGTCCACGTGATAGATCAGCAGCCCACCGCCGCACGAGGCGGGGGGGGTTGGGCTTTGGTACGAAACTTGGCAGTTGTGCTCAATCATCGCCGTATCGGCCTCCACCGCCTGGCGGTTCTCGAGCAGGAAGTATTCACCCCGAGGGTTCGATCCAGAGACCGGGAGGTAGAAGGCCGTGTCAGAAGTCGGTGCCGCGCCGAAGCTGTGGGTGCCAGCGCTGCCGAGGGGCACGATCGTCACCCAGCCCAGCTGGCTGAGCGACCACGCATCCATGCGCGCCGGGCTGAATTCGGAGGCGTTGGGCCCGAAGGCCATGAGGCTGAACCTCCCGATTCCCGCTGTGGCGTAGTTGATATCGTACAAGTCGGGGAGCCCCAAACCATGCCCGGTCTCGTGCGCTACCGCGCTGATCCCCATGATCTGCGTGTCGTCGCAGCCCTCGGCACCGCCCGTGCCGCTCTGCAGCGTGTAGTCGGCTACCTTGATCGTGACGCCCTGGCTGGTTTTTGAGTGCGTGAAATACGGCAAGCCCAGGGAGGAACGGTGCGCCCACAGATGGTTGTTCGTCGGGCCACCGCATTCGCCACCGATGGCCGGGTGAATGAACACCACCAGGTCCACGAAACCGTCGCCGTCGGAGTCGTACCGCGTCCAGTCTACCTGGCTGTCGAGTTTGCGCAGTGCCTCCCGCAGGCCGCCCTGCATGCGAGCGAACGCCTGCCCGCTGTACAAACCGTTGCAATTCGTGCCGCCGTCCGGACTGCCGCTACAGGTCCCCGGGACACCGGTGTAGCTGACCTCGTTCGAGTCGAGCGCGGCGTACCCGTAGGATTCACCCTGCACGTTCAGGAGGCCGTTCGACATCTGCTCGTAGTAGCTGTGGAATGTGTACGGACGCCCCGCGGAGGCCCCGGTGGGGGAGGCCGCGAACAGCACCTGGTTGTACTGGGTGGCGTTGCGCAGCTCCACCGCAGGCGTGTCCTTGAACTTGAAGAGGACCGCCGGGACCCGGAGGACGCCCGACACCGCCGCGCTGGAGGCGAGCGGCGCGCCCGCGGCGAGCGGCGCACCGGCGGCCGCCATCGGGGCGTTCAAGGCGCCGAAGCTGCGGCGCGACAGCAGTCTCGCCCGCAGCGCGCGCACCGCCCGTGCCTGGCGGCGCCACACGCCGTCCTTGCGGAAGTCTAATCCCTTGATTTCGCGGCGAATGCGAAGAGGAGCTGCCTGCTGAGCCCGAGTCGCCCCGGGCACGCTCAGCGCACAGACCACGGCCACCAACATCAGCGAACGGTGCGTCACAGGGAATCCTCAGAGCGTGAGCGGGAACCGGCGGCTACGGCAATGAGCCTAAGCCGGCGACGTCGGGGGCGCAGTGTCGTGTCTCACACGGCGACCCGCGAGTAGTACACCAAGCAGCATGAATCCGACCACGCCGCCGACGACTTTCGCCTCGTACAGCCACGGCCGCGCTTCATCGGCCGGGGTGACGAAGCCGAGCACGATGGAGAAGAGTACGGCGGCAGACCCCACCAACCCGGCCAGAGCCGTCGTGACCGTCCGCTGGCGACGCAGCCGCAGGTACGCCAGAAACAAATAGAGATAGGGGATGAAAAACAGGATCAGGGTGGTCTGCGTGAGCACCAGATAGGCGTTCTTGACCGTCGTGCCGACGAGACTCGCGATCACGAAGACCGTCGCAATCGCACCCTGAAGGAGCAGCCCGACGTACGGCGTCTGCCACCGCGGATGGATCCGCCCGAACGCCGCGGGCAAGGCGCCATCCACGCCGGCGACATACGGCAGCCGCGCGGAGCCGGCGAGCCACGCGCCGACGCCACCCAGGTTCCCCAGCACGAGCAGGATGGCGACGATTGCCGCCACCGGCGGGAGCCAGCCCGCGCCGAGCCGCTCGACGAGGGCGGCGGTCGCCTGCGGCATGCCGTTGGTGATGCTCACGGTATCGTGCGGCAGTGCGACCAGCATCGCCGCCGTTCCGAGGACGTACATCGCGACGATCACGAGCCCCGAGACCGCGATGCCGCGGCGCAGGGTGCGCGCGGGGTCGTGGATCTCGTCGCCTAGCGTGGGCGCCAGCTCGAGCCCGGCGAAGGCGAACGTCATGGTGGCGAACAGGTTGATGGACTGCAGGTCGAGGGTCGCAGGAAGCAGGCCGCGTGCGGTGACGGGCGTCGCGCTGCCGTGCGTCGTGAGCGACCAGATCGCGAGCACCACGAACATGAGCCCCGGCAGCCACGTGCCGTGGCCGCCCAGATTCTGTAGCCGCTTTCCCACGCGCAGGCCCACGACGTTCATGCCCACCGCCAGCCACAGGCCGGCGAGCGACATCGCCGCGATGAACACGTTGTTGTCGCCCAGGTGCACGAAGCGCGGGCCGGCGGCGTACGCGGCGATCGCCGCCGTGGTGACGAGCAGCGATGGGAAGTAGAACAGGTTGTTGACCCAGTACCCCCACCCCGCCACGAAGCCATGCACCGGCCCGAAGGCGCGCCGCACCCACCGATAAATGCCCCCCGCGCCCGGATCGATGTCGGCGAGCTCCCGTACCGCGATCGCCGACGGCAGGAAGAAGACCACCATCGCGAGCAGCCACAATCCCAGGCTCGCGAGCCCGAACTGGCTCGCCGCCGTGGTCAGCCAGCGGAGCCCGACGATCGCGCTGATGTTGAACAGCACCACGTCGCGCAGCCGCATGACCCGAGGGAGCTGGCCCGGCGCGGTCACGGCTCGGTCGGATGCACCTTCGCCGCCAGCCAGCCGATGCCCGTGCCGAGCGCCGCCCCGCCCACGACGTCCGTCGGAAAGTGCCTGCCGGCCGACACCCGCAACACGGACACGCCGAGCGCACCGACGTAGAGCAGCGCAGCGTTGCGGCCTCGGTGCGGCAACCGCTCACGCTGCGCCATCACGAGATAGGTCGTCGCCGCAGCGAATGCGATCGAAGCGTGTCCGGACGGGAACGAGCGCTGGCTGTTGGGGTCGGCGGCCGCCGCCGTTGCGTCGGAGGTATACAGGACCGGTCGCTTGCGGCGCACCAGCACCTTCACCCAGTCGGTGGCGGCCAGCGTCCAGCCGAGCGAGTTGGCGAACACCGCAACGTGCCCGCGGCGCTGTGCCGCAGTGGCGCCGTCGAACGACGTGAGCCCCGCGAACCCGATCACGCCCGCGAGCAACACGGTACTCGCGGTGCTCGCGGGGCCGGAGAACGTATGGAGCGCCGAGCGGTCGATTCCGGGGAGCGACGCCGGATCGCACGGTGCCGTAGATCCGCAGGACGGGCCGCTCTTCGGGAGCTTCGTCGCCTCGGGGATCAAGGCGACCACGCCGGCCGCGACCACCGACGCCGCGTCCCCCCAGCGCACGCTGTACGGTGCCTGCCCCCGGGCCGACGTGCCGGAGACGGCGAGAAGGACGAGGGCGGCGGCCAGACGACGCATGCAGGACTCCGATCGGGAACGGACGGCCTTCAACTTACGTGGACTCAACGAGGCGCGCTCGCGGCTCGCATCTCTCGTGGCCTTGCGGTTTTAGGCCCTCGCCGTTACCGTTGGGCTGAATTTTCCCACTCCTCGCCCTGGGGGCCCGTGAACACCGAGACCCTGCAGCACATCGCATTGTTCGAGAAGTGCAGGAATTTCCTTCCCAAGGCGCGCGAGGTCCAGGCATCTGGGCTCCACGCGTGGTACAAGCCGATTTCCCGGTCCGAAGACACGGTGGTCGTGATCGAGGGCAAAGAGCGGATCATGATGGGCTCCAACAACTATCTGGGGCTCACGCATCATCCGGAAGTGCTCGACGCCGCCAAAGCGGCGCTCGATCGCTACGGCTCGGGCTGCACGGGTAGCCGGCTCTTGAACGGCACGCTGGACCTGCACCAGCAGCTGGAAGGCGAGCTGGCGCAGTTCTTCGGCAAGGAAGCCTGCCTCGTGTTTTCGACCGGCTACCAGGCGAACCTGGGAATCGTGTCGGGACTGGTGGGACGCGGGGACGTCGTCTTCCTGGACAAGCTCGACCACGCCTCGATCGTGGACGGCGCCAAGATGTCCTATGGCCAAACGGAGCGCTTCAACCACGGCGACCTCGGCAACCTCGAGCGCAAGCTGCAGCAGGTGCCCCCGGGCACCGGCGTAATGATCATCGTCGACGGCGTCTACTCGATGGAGGGAGACATCGCCGACGTGCCGAACCTGCTCAAGATCGCGCAGAAGCATGGCGCGGCGCTCGCCATCGATGACGCGCACGCCGTGGGTGTGCTGGGCCCGCGGGGCGACGGCACCGCGGCGCACTACGGCCTGAGCGACGACGTGGACCTGATCGTAGGCACATTCTCGAAGTCGCTCGCGTCGATCGGCGGGTTCGTGGCCGGTCCCGAAGGGGTGATCGAGTTTCTCCGCTACAATGCACGGCCCCTCGTCTTCACCGCCGCTCTGCCCCCCTCCAACACCGCCGGCGTGCTGGCCGCCCTGCACGTGATGCAGCGCGAGCCGGAGCGGCGGGAGTGTCTCTGGGTCAATGCGCGCCGGCTCCAAGCGGGCCTCCGGTCGATGGGGTTCGACATCGGGACCACCGAGACGCCCATCGTCCCGTTCCTGATCGGGGAGTTCGAAAAGACGCTGCTCTTCTGGCGCAAACTGTTCGACGCCGGCGTGTTCACCAATCCCGTCGTGCCGCCGGCGCTGCCGCCGTCGCGTTGTCGGCTGCGCACCAGCGTGATGGCGACGCACTCGGCCGATCAGATCGACTACGCCCTGGAGACCTTCGGCAGGCTCGGAAAAGAGCTGGGGGTCATCTGAGCGCTCCGCAGATCGTGCCCGTCACGAACGGGCGCGGTCTGGAGCGGTTCATCGGCTTTCCCTATGACCTGCACCGCGGCGACCCGCTCTGGGTGCCGCAGCTGCGGATGGACGTCCGGACCCTCCTCACGCCGGGCAAGAATCCCTTCTTCGAGCACGCCGAAGCGCAGTATTTCCTCGCCGTCCGGGACGGCCGCCCGGTCGGCCGCATCGCCGCCATCAAGAACGACGCCCACACCCGCGAGCATGGCGATCGGGTCGGCTTCTATGGCTTCTTCGAGAGCGTGAACGAGCAGGCGGTGGCGAATGCCCTGTTCGAGGCGGCCGGCGGTTGGCTCTCGGGCAAGGACTTCCGGGTGATGCGCGGACCGATGAACCCATCGGTCAACGACGATTGTGGGTTGCTGGTCGCGGGGTTCGATACCCCTCCCACCATCATGATGCCGCACAACCCCTTATACTACGTCGCCCTGCATCAGGGCTACGGCTTCGCCAAAGCCAAGGATCTGATCGCGTTCGCGAGCCCGGACGGCGAGCCCCCCGAGCGCATCACGCGGGCGGTGAACGTCATCGCGCAGCGCAAAGGAATCACGCTGCGCCCGCTCAACATGAAGCGTTTCAAGGAAGAAGTGGAGCTGGTCAAGGCGCTGTACAACCAGGCGTGGGAGCGGAACTGGGGGTTCGTTCCGCTGACCAATGCGGAAATCGACCACTTGGCGAAGCAGCTCAAGCCGATCGTGGTGCCCGACCTGGTCTGCTTCGCGGAGCGGAAGGGCCAGGTGATCGGATTCGCAGTCGCCCTGCCGGATTTCAACGTTGCCCTGAAGCACAATCCCTCCGGCCGGATCTGGGGCATCCCCAAGATTCTGTGGTACGCCCGGCGCATTCATCGTTGCCGCATACCGTTGTTGGGCACGCTGAAGGAGTACCGGGGGGCCGGCGTGGATGCGATGATGTACCACTGGATCTGGACCAAGGGCGCACTCCACGGCTACCACTGGGGCGAGGGCGGGTGGATCCTCGAAGACAACGCCCCGATGGTCAACGGCGCCCTGCAGCTCGGCTTCCGCCCCTACAAGACGTACCGGGTCTACGACAAACCGCTGTGAAGGCGTTCGTCACCGGCGGCACGGGATTCGTCGGTGCGCACCTCGTGCAGGCGCTGCGCGCGCGCGGCGACCAGGTGACGTGCCTCGTCCGCAACCCCGCGAAGGCGCACGCCCTCGGCTGGAGCGACGTGCGCCTGGTGCAGGGCGATTTGGACGACGCCGCCGCGCTGCGCGACGGGTGCGCGGGCGCCGAGCTGATTTACCACGTGGCGGGGCGCATCAGCGCCCGCGATACGGACGAGTTCATGCGCGCCAACCGCGACGGGACGGCGAACGTGCTCGAAGCCGCAGCGCACGCACCCCCGGGACGCTTCGTGCTCGTCTCCTCGCTCGCCGCCGCCGGGCCCACGACGCCGGGGAAACCCATCGATGAAACCCGTTCCCCATCCCCGGTCACGCCGTACGGTCAGAGCAAGCTCGCGGCCGAGCTGCTGGTGCGCGCGATGGCGGGCGCGTGGACCATCGTGCGGCCGCCGACCGTCTACGGTGAGTGGGACCGCGAAGTCCTCAAGGCCTTCAAGCTGGCCCGCATGGGGGTGGCGCCGGTGTTTGGTGACGGATCGCAAGAGCTGTCGGTCATTTACGCGGGTGATCTCGCCGCCGCGCTGGTCGCGGCGGGCACCACGCCCGCCACGGCCAACCGCGTGTATTATGCCGCGCATCCCGTCGTGACCACGAGCCGCGACCTCGTCCGTGCAATCGGCCGGGCGGTGGGACGGGAGCCACGCATCGTACCGCTGCCCGGAGTCCTGGCGCGGGGCCTCCTGTGGACGATCGGGACGATTGCGCACCTCGCGGGCCGGGCGACACTCTTGTCGGGCGATAAAGCGGCCGAATTTCTGGCCCCGGCCTGGACCTGCCGCTCCGACGCGTTGACCCGCGACGCGGGGTGGCGGGCGGTCACGGATCTGGAGACGGGATTGCGGCGAACGGCAGTCTGGTATCGAAGGGAGGGGTGGCTGTGACGATGGCGTCGTTACTTGCAACGTGGCGTCGTAGCGTCGGGCAACGGCTCACGGCCGTGGACGTCGTCACGCTGCTCTACATCGCCGTCGCGACCGCCGCCGTTCTGGCGTTCTCGGCCCACGACCACGCCAGCTGGGACCTGCTGCTCACGGCACACGCGCTGCTCGTCACGCTCGTGCTCGTCGCCCCCCTGGCCCGCCAGGCCGGTCCTGTGGGCCGGTTCCTCGGCGATTGGTACCCGATGCTGCTGCTCGGCGCGCTGTACGCGGAGGTGGGCGTGCTCAACGTCGATCTAGGATACCAGCACGACCAGGTGATCCAGCGACTCGAGCTGTGGGTGTTCGGCTCCCAGCTCTCCTACCGCTGGATCCGCGAGATGCCGAATCCGCTGCTCTCCTGGTTTCTGCACGCCTGCTACCTCGCGTACTACGCCATTCTGTACGCGTCGCCGCTCGGTCTCTGGTTCAGCGGCCGGCGCGACGCGGCCCGACGCACGATCTTCGCCGTGATGGTGACCTTCTACATCTGCTATGTCGTGTTCCTCTTCTTCCCCGTGGCAGGCCCTCGCTACACCTTCGACCTCGCCCACAACGCGGCCACGTCCGTCTGGCCGGCGCGGGCCACCCAGTGGCTGCTCGACCTCGCTGACTCATGGGGCGCCGCCTTTCCGTCGTCGCACGTGGCCGCCGCCGTGGTTGCCGCGTTGTGCGCGCTGCGCTACTGGCGGCCTCTGGGACTCCTGCTCACGCCGCTGACGGTCGGACTAGTGCTGTCGGTGGTGTACGGCCAGTTCCACTACGCGGTGGACGCCGTGGCGGGACTGATCGTCGCGTGCGCGGTGCTCGCCTCGCAGTACATCTACGCGTCGCAGCCCGTCCCCGTCGCCGCGGCGCTCCCGGGACGCGAGCTCGAGACGGGCCGCGCCTAGTCGGTGAGACTGGCCGCGCGCGAGGCGACCGTATCCAGGTCTCCCCCCAGCGCGTCCATCTTGACCTGGAAGCGGCAGTCGATGACGAGCAGTCCGATCACGTAGACCGCGAGATTCACGAAGAAGATCACGCTGAAGATCAGCGGATACGGGAGCCACATCCCGAAATAGAGCGCGAACCGCTTGACCCCGGGGTCGAGCTTCGAGCGGTCGGCGATGCTCGTCATCAAGAGGATCGCGGCGAGGGCGACGAGCACGAGCTTCCACGACACGAGGCCCGCCCAAGCGAACCCCGCGAAGATCGCCGCCTCGGACAGGCGGTCCACCAGTGTGTCGAGCCGCCGCCCCGCTTCGGACGCCAGGCCGTACGCGCGGGCGATGCCGCCGTCGATCCCGTCCAGCACCTGGCCGAGCGCCATCAGGCCGAGCCCCCCCGCCCAACCCGGCCGGCCCATCGCGACGGCGACACCTGCCGCCGCGCTCGCCGCGAACGACGCCCAGGTGACCTGCGCCGGCGACAGACCGAGCGTCACATGAGAGAGCCGCAGCAGCGGCCGGATCGCGCGGTCCAGTCCCCTGCCGAGCGCCGGCGCGAAGTCATACATGGTGCTGGAACCAGTAGACGGCGACGTTGGCGACCAGCAGCAGCACGAAGAGGATGCGCTCCTTCACCTTGTCGGGAATGCTCGCGAGCCACCCGCGCGTGACGAGCGGGGAGTAGGGGTAGAACGGCATCTTCTCGAAACTCACACTGTAGTCCATCGCGACGTGGATCGCGAAGAACACGATCGGAACCACGGTGCCGAGGAAGACGCACAGCGGGACGATCCACAGCAGGGCAACCGGTTCCTGAAGCGACGAGCGCCAGTAGTACCCTCGCTTGTCCCTGAGTCCGATGGCCCGCAGGTAGAATGGCGCCTTGATGGCGTGGTCCACATCGACGCCGACGCCGAACGCATAGGCGAGCGCCAACTGTCCTCCCCGCAGCTCCATCGCCTGCGCGCCAAGGGTGGTCGCGAGGATATGCGTGAAAACCGTCACGGCGCCGCGGCGCGCTCTTGTGCTCCCCGTCCGGAGAGCCACACCAGGCCCAGCCCGCCCCCGATCCAGACGAGATCCCGCAGGCGGCTCACGATGGCGGTATAAACGCCGAGGGCCGGGTCGAGCCCCAGCAGCTGGAACACGATGTAAAGCGAGCCTTCCTTGGTCCCGACTTCGAACGGCACGATGAAGATGACGTTCTGCACGAGGGACGTGAGACCCCCGATGACGTACGCCTGGGCGAACGTGATGCTCAGGCCCACGCCCATCGCGATCAGCACGTACTCGATCATGAAGATCGAGCGACTGAGATATTCGAGGGCCACCGCCTGAACGAACCGCCGGGGGCGCCGGTGATAGAACTCGGTGATCTGTTCGTCCATGAGCGCCAGGGTGGCGCGCTTCGACTCCAGGCGGCGCGCCAGGCGGCCGAGCAGCGGGATCCGATGCAACAGGTCCAACAGCCGCTCGAGCCCCCCGCGGCGGTGACCCGTCAACAGCAGCAGGACGAGCCCGGCCAGCACGACGAACGCGAGCGCCAGGCTCGCGAGAATCGCCGGGTTGCGCGGGAGCAGGAGGGCACCCAGCACCACCGCCGTGAGGAAACTGAGCAACATGCCCAACGTGTGGAGGATCTGATAGATCACCACGGAGCCGGCCGCCCGGCGCAGCCCGAGCCACGGCGCGACCGCGGCGATCTTGAACGGCTCGCCGCCCACGTTGACCATCGGCGTCATGAAGTTGAGGGAGAAACTGGCGACGGTGATCGCGTAGGCTCGCCAGAACGGCGGGCGGCTCGGCTCATCCGCCATGCTGAGCCACCACGCTCCCGCATTGCAGGCGCACACCACGCCGTACAGCAGGACGATCGGCACGAACAGCCACCCGGTCCGCACCGCATCCGCCAGGAGGTGCCCGACCCCGATGCGCGCCACCAGGTAGGCAAAGACCGCTGAGCCGCAGACGAACAGCAGCAGCTGCAGCTTGCGGCTCACGCGTCGTCCGGGATCGCGACCGTGGCGCCGTTGCGGGCGGCGATGTACGCGTGCTCGACGACGCTCGCCACCCGTCGGATGTCCTCGAGAAAGGGTCCCGCGGCCGCGCCGGGATCGCTGCGGTCGAGCGCCGCCACGAATCCCTCGAACAGGCCGGCGAACCACCGATGATACGCCGTTTTTTCGAGCTCCGCCGAGTAATCGAGCCGTTCCACCGCGCCCGCGCGCTCCAACCGCAGCTCACCACCCGTCCACTCGATCGCGCCTTCGTCGCCCACGAACCGAATCCGGTTCTCCCGGGCTCGCGCGGCCCACGTGAAGAACATGGTGACCAGTCGGCCGGGATAGTCGAACCGCAACGACGCCGTGTCTTCCACCTCGTAACGGGCGTGGCGCAGGCGGCCGGTCCACGCGCTCACGCTCGCCGGCATGCCGGCGATGTCGAGCAGCTGGTAGACGAGATGCGTGCCGTGGTCAAGCAACACGCCGCCCCGGCCGGCTGCGCTCGTCCCCCGCCACGGCGTCCCGTCCGCCACGCGCCCGGGGTCGGCCGTGGTGCGGTAGACCGAGAACTCGGCCAAATGCCAGCGACCGATGGCGCCGCTCGCGAGCCATTCCTTGACCTTCATCCATACCGGATTGTGGCGGTATTGATGACACGGCATCACGATGCGCCCGCTGGCCCGGGCGGCAGCGGCGATCCGCTCCGCCTCGCCGCGCGTGAGCGCCACCGGCTTCTCGCACACCACGTGATAGCCCTGCTCGAGCCCCCACAGCGTGAGCTCCAGGTGGGAGGCGGTCGGCGTGCAGATGTCGATGAAATCGAGCGGGGCCAGGTCGCGGAGCTGGTCGCGTCGGCCGAGCAACGGGATCGAGTCTACGGGCGGCACATTGGCGGCGCTGTCCACCAGCGCGACCACCTCGACGCGACCGCGGAGCGCGGCGGCGTCGCGGAGTGCGGGGAGGTGCGACTGACGCGCGATGCCGCCCGCCCCGATGACGGCCCCCCGGTACCGCTTCCGTTCAGGTGATGCGGGCGTACGCATTCCGCTCGCTGTCGAGCAGGTCGCCGAGCGCGGTGGCGTTCCACTCGTGGATCCAGAGGAGCGCGACCAGCACCAGACTCATCCACACCGCCTCGGCCCAGAGGAACGCGGAGATGTGGGCCGCGACCGCCGCCACGCCAAGCAACACGAAGCGAATGTTCTGCCCCAACCAGGCGCACAACGGCAGCACGACCTCCTGGCGCGCGCGGTACTCGGCGCGGAACTCGTCGGTGACGCCATGACGTCGCAGCAGGCGGATGAGCTTCACCGTTCGCGGGAACAGGTGCGACTGTCGCTGCACGTAGTCGCGGTACACGCGCGCACCGAAGCGCTGCAGGACGGTCGTTTGGGGCCCGCCCGCGAGATCCTCCGGGAGATCCAGCTCGCCTCCGTTCCCGACACCGATGTACAGGAAGGCGTTACGTACGAAGTCGATGGCGGCGCTCTGGAAGGTATGGGCGAGTCCCGCGGCAGCGACCAGCAGAAACGCGCCCGGCCCCCAGAACCCGGCGTGGATCAGCCGGTAGATCAGGTGGAAATAGAGGTTCACGAACCGGAGGTTGTCGCTGATGCCGTCCAGCGCACGGCCGAACCGAGTGGAACGACCGCGCAGGCGGGCGAGCTGGCCATCCGCCGAATCGAAAATGTCCGAGACGATGAAGAGCACGAACCCGATCACGTTGGTCCAGCGGTCCTGATACGCGAACAGGTGGCCGGCGACGAGCCCGATCACGAGCGACCACAGCGTCACCTGGTCCGCCGAAATCCCGGTCGGCTGGAGCGCGCGCGCGATCCGAATCCCGATGGGGCGGAAGAAATGCAGGTCCGCCCACTCCTCGACCGCCTGGCCCTTATGCGACAAGTCGTTCTGCGGCTTCACCGAGCACATCCTTCATGATGGCGAGGGCGCCCATCGCCTGATCCTCGTCGATCACCAGGGGTGGATTGATGCGAACCTCGGGGTTGTAGATCATCGCGAGGACGCCGCGGGAGAGCAGCGTGTCGAAGATCCAGCGCGCGGTCTTCTTGTCGAGCAGCTGGCGGGTCCCGGGGACGACCAGGTCCATCCCGATCATGAGGCCGCGGCCCCGCACGTCCGACACGATCGGCAGCTCGGATTCCCAGCGCTTCATCTCCGCGAGCATTTTGTCGCCGAGCCGGCGGGCGTGCTCCACCAGCTGGTCCTCGACGATCGTTTCGATCGTGACGCGCGCGGCCGCCGCCGCCAGCGGATTGCCGCCGTAGGACG
>Ga0209157_1002491_pt1 | contig 14671 bp, 8 predicted proteins | sample GraSoiAngelo_135_FD_185892 | JGI IMG/M metagenome (GOLD analysis project Ga0209157, IMG submission 185892) | Grasslands soil microbial communities from the Angelo Coastal Reserve, California, USA - 14_0929_05_40cm (SPAdes) (version 2) | ecosystem: Environmental > Terrestrial > Soil > Grasslands ... | reverse complement strand
GCCCGCCGAGCTCGCGGGGCATCGACGCGCGGCCGAGGCGATCGCGGAAATCGCGGTGGCGACGCTCAAGTGGGCCGGCAGCGAGCTGGCACGCGGGGGGGAGGCCGAGGTACGCGAGGCCGCCGTGCAGTCGCGCGTGATGGATGCGTTCACGCGGGCGGGACTCGTCACCGATCATCCGCCGATCGTGGGCTTCCAGGCGAACGCGGCGAATCCGCATTACGAACCGCGGGCCGGCAGCGACCGCCGCCTCGCCGCGGGCGATGTCATGTTGCTCGACTTGTGGGCCGGCGTGTCGCTGGGCAGCGTCTTCGCCGATCAGACGTGGATGGCATTCGCGGGGCGCGAGCCGAATGAAGACGTCCGTCGTGCGTGGGAAGCCGTGCGCGGCGCCCGCGATGCGGCCGTCGCGCTCCTCAAGGATCGTTGGAAGAAGCAGGAGGCGGTGACGGGTGCCGCGGTTGATGACGCCGCACGCGCCGTGATCCGCTCTGCAGGATTCGGCGACTATTTTGTGCATCGCACGGGGCACTCTATCGATCGTGATCTGCACGGCTCGGGACCGCATATCGACAACTTCGAGACCGCGGACGAGCGGACATTGATTCCCGGCGTCGGCTTTTCGGTCGAGCCGGGTGTTTATCTACCGGATCGGTTTGGCGTGCGCAGTGAGATCAACGTGTATATGGCGGAATCGGGTCCGGAGGTGACGCCGCGGCAGCCGCAGCAGGAGTTGCTGCTGGTGTGATCCTCTCTTTACTTCATCGCAGCGAGCGAGCTGTCATCCTGAGCGCCGCAGGCGCGAAGGATCTGCTTGTTCTGCAGGGGCGAAGGATCCGCATTTTCTGTGGCGGGTCCTTCGCGACGCGCGCGTTCCCCCAAAAGCAGATCCTTCGCTCCGCGCGCGTTCCGCGCGCTCCGCTCAGGATGACACGCCACTGGGTGCGCTGGTAAAAGAAGTGGAAAGAAAGAGGTCAGAGTGGTGAGCTGGCCTTCTGGAACCAGTTCTCTGCCAAGTCGTCCCACCTGGGGTTGCGTTTTTCGATTAGCTCGATCTTCCGCGCCCGCACCCAGCCCTTGATCTGCTTCTCGCGCGCAATCGCATCACGAATGTCCGCGAGCTCCTCGAAGTGCACTGGCCGGGTGATCCGATACCTCTTGGTGAAGCCATCGTTCAGGCCCCGCTTGTGCTCGCCGACGCGCCGCGCGAGGTCATTCGTGACGCCTATGTACAGCACTCGCGAGCGACTGGCCATGACATACACGCAGTAGGTGCGCATGACCCAGCAGGATCGCGGATCGAACTGCCGCGACTGTCATCATTTTTCACTGGTGTGGCACACAATCCTGCACGAGCGCGCCGCGTCCTTCTCTCCTCTTAGCCTCCTCCTCCTCTACTTCTTACTCACGCCGACGAGCGAGCCTGTCATCCTGAGCGCCGCAGGCGCGAAGGATCTGCTTTTCTGTGGTCGCGAAAGCAGATCCTTCGCTTCGCTCAGGATGACAAGTCGCGCGTCGTCTTTGAAGAAGGAAACGAAAGCGGATGAGGAGTGCGAGTCAGTGCGGTCAGCACGACCGCCGCCCACACGCCGGCACCAACCGCAGCATGCGCCGCCTGTAGCGCTCCCGGGAATCCTAGCTCCACCATGGTCGCGGCAATCCCGATCTGAATGAGAACGAGGCCCAGGACCAGCCAGCCGCGGCGCGGCTGACGCGACACCCACCAAATCACGACCGCAAGCAGCGCATACGCGAGCAGCCGGTGTGTCCACTGGATGGCGGCGAGCGGACCGGCGCTGGGGATTATCTGGCCGTTGCATAGCGGAAAGCCGCCACAGGCAGCCGTGGCCCCCAGGTTCGCGGTCAACGCTCCGAACAAAACGGTAACGAAAGTGAGCCCGAGCAGGCCGGCCGAGCCGGGCGGCACGGTCCACGTTCCGCGTGCTACTGCAATCAGGGTTGCAAGTAGGAGCATGGCGGTGGCGAGATGGATGATCACCAGCACCGGCGTCAGTCCGGTCTTCACCGTTACGGCACCGAGCAGCACCTGCACGACGAGCAGCGCGAGCGCGACGTACGCGGCTCGCACCCGTCCCCCGTCCCCCGTCCCTCGTCCCCCTAGGCGCCACGCGTAGCCGGCCAGGGTCACCCCGAGTATCGAAACAACCGCAGCGACGAGCCGGTGACTCCACTCGATGATGGTGGGTAGGTCATTGAGGGGGGGGAAGAGATGGCCGTTGCAAAGTGGCCAATGGTTGCCGCAGCCCAGCCCGGACCCGGTTATCCGGACGACGGCACCAAGGAGAATCAACAGGTACGTGCAGGCGGTGGCAGTCCACGCCAGCGTTTGGAAACGTCGTGTCATGGCGCTGGAATATCGCAGGAAACATTTGACAACAGGGGTCTTGCGGGCCTTGGTTCGTTGCGCCAAAATCTGGAGTTATCAGCACATAGGCTGCTCCCGCCGTCGGGGCCCTTTAGAAACCGCAGCTGAAGGAGGAAGTGTATGGCCGACAATCGTTGGTTCGTTCGGTTCACCCTCAGACTTGGCCTCGTCCTGCTCGGACTGACGCCGGCCGTCGCTGCTGCGCAAGCACCGACGACGATCACCGGGCGGGTGACGGCCAGCGTGGGAGGCACGCCGCTGTACGGCGCGATCGTGAGCATTCCCTCCCTGCGCGTCAGCGCGAGTACCAACGGCGACGGGCGATATCAACTCATCGCTCCCGGCGCTACCGGTGCCGTGACCCTCACCGCACGGCTCATCGGCTTCAAGACGCAGTCCGTGCAAGTCACTCTCACCGGATCAGATGTGCAGCAGGACATCGCGCTCGAAGAAGGCGCCATCGAGCTCGAATCGAAGGTCGTGACGGCGCTCGGCATCGAGCGTGAGCAGCGCAGCCTCTCGTACGCCGCGCAGACGCTCGGCGGCGACCGGCTGTCCGACGTGCGCTCGAACAACGTGGTCTCGTCGCTGCAGGGCAAAGTCGCCGGCGTGCAGGTGACGAACTCCGCGAACCCGTTCGGCTCGGCGCGCATCGTCGTCCGCGGTGCAAGCTCGATTCTCGGGCAAAACCAGCCGCTGATCATCGTCGACGGCATCCCAATCGACAACACCGCGCCGGGGAACACGGGATACGGTCCGCAGGGAACGCCGACTCCGGGCAACCTGGGCGGGTATGACATCGGCAACGCGGCTTCGGACATCAGCGCCGACAACATCGCGTCGGTGACGGTCCTGAAGGGCCCCAACGCTGCGGCGCTGTACGGCTCGCGCGCCGCGAACGGCGCGATCGTGTACACGACCAAGAGCGGCCGCGGCGCACCGCAGCAGGGCTTCGGCGTGACGGCCACGTTCGGCGCAACCGCCGAGATGCCGCTGCGGCTCCCCAACTATCAGAATCAGTACGGCCAGGGCTTCGGCGGGCAGTTCGACTTCGTCGATGGTAACGGCGGTGGGACGAACGACTTCGCCGACGAGAGCTGGGGGCCCAAGCTCGACGGTCGGACGACCGGATGCGTCAGGGTGAAGGCCGACTCGATAACGGTAATTGGCCAACCTGCTGTGTATGACAATACCCATCCGTGCAATCAGTTCTTCGGCGCAGGGCCGTGGATGGCCCACCCGAACAACGTGCGCGACTTCTGGCAGACCGGTCTCATGGTCAACGCCAACGTGGCGGTGGCACGCAGCAGCGACCGCAGCAACGTCCGCTTGTCCGTTGGCCGCACGAACGAAAGCGGCATGTACCCGAACAACACGAACAACAGGACGGACATTGCGCTCTCCGGCGGGACGCAGGTGTCCGACCACTGGAGCGCCGAGGCATCGGTCAACTACATCAACGACGGCATGAAGAACCAGCCGTCGCAGGCGTATGAGGAGATCGATCCGATGCAGGGATTCATCTGGTTCGGCCGCCAGGTCGATATGCAGCTGATGAAGAACAACCTGTACCGCGATCCGAACGATGCGTTCACCCAGCAGATCTTGGTCGGCAATCCATTGATGCGGAGAGATGCACCGATTCAATACAGCTGGAATTACAGCTATCACCCCAATCCGTACTGGATGGCGAACGTCAAGACGACAAACTATTCGCGCAACCGCGGGCTCGGCCACGCGTCCGTCAGCTACAAGGTCAACGACTGGTTGAGCGTCACCGGCCGGACGGGGCGTGACTGGTATCAGAATCAATTCCGCGCCAATTACCCGGTGAACGACATCTCGCCTTTCTATCAGGGTGGGCTCTTGGATGTGGGCGAGACCCGGAGTGAGACGAACAACGACTTCCTCATCACCGCGAACCGTTCGCTCACACCGACAATCACCCTGACGGTCAACGCGGGCGGCAACCAGCGCAAGAACGACTACAACACCAACATGGGCCAGGTCGCCGAGCTCGTGATTCCCGGCGTCTACACGCTGGCGAACTCGAATGGCCAGCCGTTCGCGCAGTTGTACCAGAGCCATAAGAAGGTCAATTCGCTCTACGGCTCGGCGAGCTTCGGCTATCGCGATTGGCTCACCGTCGATCTCACCGGTCGCAACGACTGGTCGTCGACGCTGCCGAAGAACAACAACTCGCTGTTTTATCCATCCGTCGGCGCGGCGTTCATCTTCACCGACGCCCTGGGCTTGCAGAGCAGCTGGCTGTCATACGGCAAGCTCCGCGCGAGCTGGACCCGCGTGGGCAACGACACCGATCCCTACCAGCTCGCAGCGGTGTACGACGCGGGCACGGCCTGGGCCGGGTCGCCCAGCTACACGGCGCCCGATCGGCTGCCGAACCGGGTTCTGAAGCCCGAGCAGACGACCGGTGCGGAAGTCGGCGCCGATCTCGGCTTCTTCCGGGACAAGCTGATTCTGAACGCGACGGTCTACCAGAAGAACACGACCAACCAGATTCTGCCGGTTTCGATTTCCCGGGCGACCGGATACCCCCAAGCCGTCGTGAACTCCGGTGAGGTCCGCAACCGCGGCATCGAGTTGGGGCTGACAACGACCCCGATCGATCGGGGCGATTTCCGCTGGAACGTGGTCGTGAATTGGTCGAAGAACAGCAACAGGGTGCTTTCGCTCTACGGCGGCGTGCAGCGCGTCGTCGTGGGTTCCTACTGGAACGTCAACGTGACCGCCGATTCCGGGCAGCCATATGGGAATCTGGTCGGTTACAAATGGCAGCGTGACGCCCAGGGCCATATCGTGGTTGGCGACGACGGTCTGCCCATCCGCGATGCCACTCAGCAGGTGCTCGGCAACTACAACCCTGACTGGGTGGGCGGCATCACCAACAGCTTCACTTACAAGCGCTTCAACTTCTCGTTCTCGTTCGACGGGCAGTACGGTGGGCAGGTGTACTCGGTCACGAAGTGGTTCGGCCAGTACTCCGGCGTGCTCGCGAACACGCTCGCCGGCCGTGAAGTCGACTTCAACCGCCCCGGCTACGTAGTCCCGAATGCCGTGTACGAGAACGGCCAGCCCGACACGACGCACGTGTTGGCCGAGGACTACTGGCACAACACGTTCTACGCGCAGGAGCCCGGCATCTTCAATGCCACGTACTTCAAGCTCCGCGAGGCCCGCTTGGCGTACACGCTTCCATCGTCGGTCGCACGCTTCCTGGGATTCTCCGATGCGACATTCGCCGTCGTGGGGCGGAACCTGCTGCTCTTCGCCCAGCAGCCGACGATCGATCCCGAGACCGCATTCGACACCAGCAATCGCCAGGGTGTCGAGAACGGCCAGCTGCCGACCGCGCGCAGCATCGGCTTCACCATGTCCGTGCGGCCGTAGCCGCTGAGGAGACAAGACACATGCGATACAAAATCCTGAGCGTCTTCGCCGCGCTGGCCGTGATTTCGGCGTGCGGCGACTTGACGTCGATCAATCAAAATCCCAACGGGCCAAGCGATGTGCCGCCGCCATCCATCCTGCCCAGTGTTATTCAGACGCTGGTGAACAACGTGGACGGCGTGACCAGCCTCAACATTCGCGGCGGCGGGCTCTGGGTACAGTACTACTCGGAGATCCAGTACCGGGACGAGGACAAGTACCTCGTACGGTCGGGCACCAGCGGTGGCTGGGGTCTCTATAACACCGCGCTCGAAGACATCCAGCGTATGATCCGGAAGGGCGAGACGTCGAATGCCCCGAACTGGTCCATGGTCGGTCGGATTCTGAAGTCGTACACCTACAGTGTCATGACCGATGCAATGGGCGACCTTCCGTATTCAGAGGCACTGAAGGCCGATACGGTGCTGCACCCCGCCTACGACACGCAGCAGCAGATTTATGACGGCATGTTTGCCGATCTGGCGCAGGCGAGTTCCGAGTTTGATTCCAGCGCGTCCGCCATCGTTTTCCCAACGGGTGACCTGATGTACGGCGGCAATTTGAGAAAATGGCGGAGATTTGCCAACTCGCTGCGGCTGCGGCTGGCCATCCACTTGTCTGAGGTAGATCCGACCAAGGCGGCCAGTGAAGCAGCGGCTGCCGTTGCCGCTGCCGGCGGTGTGTTTGCGAGTAACGCCGACAATGCGCAGCTCATGTATCTCGCATCGTCGCCGAACCGGAATCCGATTTACAACGATGCGCGCGGCCGTGACGACTACGGCATGAGCAAGACGTTCGTGGACTCGTTGACGCGCTGGAACGATCCGCGCCTGCCGGTCTTTGCGCAGGTGAACAAGGACACGATCGTCGCGAACAGAACGTATCAGGGCCTCCCCAACGGCCTCGACAACGGGGATGGACCTGCCCTGTTCTACATCTCCCGGATCGGTGCGTATTGGAGGGAGACGGCGAGCGCTCCGATGGCGCTGTTGACCTACTCCGAGGTGCTGTTCCTCGAAGCGGAGGCCGCGGAGCGCGGTTGGATTCCGGGTGGCAGCGCAGCCGCCGCCACGTACTACAACAATGCCATTACTGCGTCGATGCAGCAGTACGGCATTGCCGCACCCGCAATCACCGCGTATCTGGCGCAGGCACCCGTAGCGTATGATGCCGCGGGGGCGAACGTGACCGGTCATCTGCAACAGATCGCGTACCAGAAGTGGGTGTCGTTGTTCATGCAGGGCATGGAATCGTGGACCGAGGTACGGCGCACCGGTGTTCCGGCGCTGGTCCCTGGCCCGAAGGCCGTGTTGACCAGCATCCCGGAACGTCTGCCGTACGATGACAACGAGGCGGTGCTGAACGCATCCAACCTGGCTGCCGCAGTCGCGGCACAGGGGTTCAGTCAAGGCAACGACATTACCGCGCCGTTGTGGTTCACAGGGCGGCAATAGTCGTACTGGTCGCGCTCTAAGTAAGAAGCCCCCGGAAGTCATGCTCCGGGGGCTTCTGCTTCAGGTACTGTCCGCGCGCGCCGAAAAGATGATGATCAGACCGTGCCCACTGCTGGGATAGCCGGGGCGGGACGTCATGCCGAGAGGATAGACCTCGACCCGTTGAGTCTGTACTGCGGGGATCTGCACCAGGGGGCACGTATCGGTCGTCCGGGTCCCGTCGACGTACACGTCGGGATCGTTGCTGCCTGCCAGGCTGTCCTTGCCACGCAGCTCGAGCAACGGACAGCGGGTGTATGGGGTCCAACCGGTGATTCGCAGCTGCGGCATCGCATGCCGGATGACGTCGAGGACGGTGCGACTCGGATCGGCCGATAAGGCGCGGCCCGTGATGATCAAGCTGCCGGTGGTCGTTGGGGACAGCGGCCTGCCGCCCGGGTCATTGGCGCGGTCATAGGCACGTGACGTCTTGCAACCGGCGGCGAGAACGAGGAGCGCACCGAGGCGCGCGATTGAACGACGATGCGGCATGTGGCAGCCTCCAGTGAGCTGAAATCGACCTTTCGAGTATGGCCCTCCGACGGTCAGTGTCAAGGTATAATTTGCGAACCCTATGTCCGCTCCTGTGATGCCCCCCTCTGCCGACCGCTGGGGCGAGCGGCTGCAGCGCCGTCTCGGCCTCTGGAGCGCGGTCGCCGTGCTCGTCGGCTCGACGATCGGCAGCGGCATCTTCCGCACGCCGGCGAGCGTCGCCCAACGGATCGACGACGTCCCCCTGTTCCTGCTCGCGTGGGTCGTGGGCGCTGTGGTCGTGCTGTGCGGCGCGCTCACCTATTCGGAGCTGGCGGCGGCGTTTCCCCGCTCGGGCGGCGTGTATGTGTTCGTGCGTGAGTCCTTTGGACGGCTGCCGGCGTTCCTGTTCGCGTGGGCGGAGCTGTGGGTGATCCGCCCGGGCGCGTACGGGGCGATCGGCATCACCGCCTCGGCTTACACGCTGCGCACCCTCGGCCTCGATCCCGCCGCCATCATCGCGGCGATAGGGCCCGTGGACATCCGGGCCGAGCAGCTGCTCGGCGCGGGCTACATCGTGCTCGTGGGGACGGTGAACTACTTCGGGATTCATCGTGGCGCGGTGCTGCAGAACTTGAGCACCGTCTTCAAGGTGGGCGCGCTGGCATTACTCGTCCTCGTCGGCTTCGCGCTCGGCAGCCCGTCGGCGGACCTTCCCGCGGGCGGGATCTTCGCGCAGCGCGCGTCGGTGGGCTTGTCGTCGTTCCTCCTCGCGATGGTGGCGATCCTGTGGGCCTACGACGGCTGGGCCGATCTCGCGTTCGTCGGCGGCGAGGTTAAAGACCCTCAGAAGACTCTGCCGCGCGCGCTCCTGATCGGCACGGCGACGGTGGTCGTGCTGTACCTGAGCGCCAACCTCGTCTACCTGTACCTCATTCCCATCGAGCAGATGAAGCACGCCGAGCTGGTCGCGGCGGATGTGGCGCGGCTGGTGATCGGTCCGGCGGGCGTGGTCGTCGTCTCGGCCGCGATCGCCGTCAGCACCTTTGGAACGCTCAACGGCTCGATGATGACGGCCCCCCGCATTTTCTTTGCTGCGGCCGAAGACGGTCTGATGCCGCGTTTCATCGCGCGGGTGGATCCGAAGAATCACGCACCGACAGCCGCGGTGGTCCTGATGACCGTGATGGGCATGATCTTCATTTTGGTGCGGACATTCACGGCCCTGGCGGATCAATTCATCATCGGCATCTGGCCGTTCTATGCGCTGGCGGTGGCGGGCGTCTTCGTGCTGCGGCGCACGCGGCCGGGGCTCGAGCGGCCGTACCGGACATGGGGCTATCCCTTCGTGCCGCTCGTGTTTCTCGTGGCTGCGCTGTTCCTGCTGGGCAACTATCTCGTGCGCGAGACGGCGAGTTTCGCGGTGGACATCGGGATCATTTTGACCGGGGTGCCGGTGTATCTGTGGCTCGCGCGGCGTGAGCAGCACGCCCCGCCGCCCGCGATCTCGGTTCGCTAACGAGTTAGGGGCCTAGAACGACGTAGGGGCGCAGCATCCTGCGCCCCTACATTTTGTCCCCTGGCCGCCTACCAGTTGAACATGTAGCGCACGCCGAGCTGCATCCGCCACACGTCGAACGTGCTGACGTTCTTCTGGAATGAACGCGAGATCAGATTGCGGCCGACGTTCGCCATCGTGTACGTCGGAGCACCGGTGGCGTCGACCCCGGAAGAGGATAGGGGGCGTTGCGTGACAAACCCTTGCGACACTCCCCAGTCGCTCTTCAGTAGGTTCGTGAAGTTGAGGATGTCGAACCGGATTTGCAGACTGTTCGCGTTTCCTCCGAGGCGGCGCGAAACGTCCTGCGAGATGCTCAGGTCGGCTCGAAACACCATCGGCAGGAAGACCGCGTTACGTTCGGCATACTGGCCGCGGTGGCTGCTCAAGTAAGGATCCTGATTGATGAATGCGTCCCACGCCGCGACCTGTTGTGCGGGCGTCCATACCATGGTATCGGCCGGGGCGGGGCTGAATCGCACGAACTTCCTGACAAAGTTCATCTCTCCTGTGTTGCGCGGTATATAGATCAAGTCATTGCCGTTGGCACCATCCCCGTTCATGTCGCCGTTGAACACATAGCTGCCGTTGCCAGCGCTCCGGTCGTCAAAGTACACGCTGATGCTTGTCGGGCCGACGCCTACGAAATCGTGGGTGTAGCTGACTGCTCCGAAAAATCGATGGCCCGGCGCGAACTGGGAGTTCGCGATGATCGGATTGTTCGGATCGACGGCAATGGCGTTACCCGTCCATGAGCCCGACGCGATCGAACCAGGGTCCACCGTGTTCTTGCTCGTCCCGTAGCTGTACCCGATTTTCGCGAACAGGCCCGAGTTGAACGACCGCTCGACCGAGGCCGCTACACTCGACGAGTGGCCGATCCCCTGATTCGTCAACACAGTCGCGTCGCTGACGTTCGCGTAAATGCGGTTCGCCGTCCAGCGCGGCCGCCCGTCTGGGCCGGTGAACGACGTCTGCGGAGCCGGAAGATTGGCGTTGAGATACGCGATCCCGTTTACGTCTTTGGAGTACAAGTATTCGGCCGTGCCGGTCAGTCCCCATGGCAGTTGCTGATCGATTGCGATGTTGGTGCGCCACAGCTGCGGGAACTTGAAATTCGGATCGGTGAGGGCAAGCTGGAAGCTCGCCGCAGGCGCGCCCGTGACCGTCGCCGGCTTGTACGCGTCTGGGTTCGGGTTGAAGGGATACGCCGTGGTGTTGTCCTGCTGAATAAAACCAGTCAGCACGCCGGTGTTGCCGACCTGATTGGAGATCCACACGTATGCCGGCCGCCCGGTGAAAATTCCCGTGCCACCGCGTATTTGAGTATTGTGCTTTCCGCCTACATCGTAATTGAAGCCGAAACGCGGTGAGAAGAGCAGGTTGGTCCCAGGGAGCGCGCCGCTGTTGTAGTGGATCGGTGCGCCGCTGCCGTCGCGGAACGTCATCGTATCCGCCACCGCATTGTCGTACGCCGTGTTTGTGAACTTGGGTGCGTCGACCCGTAATCCGCCCGTCAGCGTCAAATTGGCGGTTGGCCGCCATTCGTCCTGCGCGTAGACGCCGGAATACAACACGTCCAGCGGCTGAACCGGCTCGGCTTGTCCCGGGACATTGGAGTACCGATACTGGAACCGACGAAGGGTTACCGGCGAGGTGGTCCGCGCCGGATTCGTTAGGTAGCTGTCGGCGGCTGCATAGAAGTCTGCTAGCGAGTTGAAGACGTAAACGCTTTGCGCGCCGGGGAAGAATACGTTGGTCGAGTGATACTTCTCCACGCTCACACCGAACGTGACGGAGTGCTTCGGCAGGTACAGCGTGAAGTTGTCTTGCAGCTGGTAGCTGTGGTAAAAGAGCTTGTTGTCTGGCGTGAACGGCTCGAATCCGAATGTCGTGTAATTCGTGCCGCCTTGCAGAATCTCGACCAACGGGAACCACGGTCCTGCGACATTCTTGCGGCTTTCATCGCTAGTGTTGTAGCCGACGATGAGGTTGTTGGACTTATTGCCGAACGTCGAGTTCCACTCGCCGACAATGGATCGAATGTTCTCAAGAATCGCGTAATTCGAATTGGAGAAATTGAGCGACGTCAGGTTGCTGCGCCGGTTGCCCAACCCCAGCGACGCGGAGTTGGAGAGCAAAACAGGTGTTTCGGAATTCAGCAGATTGTACCGCACGCTGATCTTGTTGCGATCGTTCAGATTGTAGTCGAGGCGCGCGAGAAAGCGAGTCGACGGTGTCCTGAAGTCGTAGCCCTGGTACGGTCCCGTCGTATAGCTGAAGTTCGACTGGAGGAACGTGCTCAAGGCGTCGAGATCCGATGCCAGCACACGCGTCACGCTCGACCCAGTATCGCCCGGTGCACCCGTCGTGGCCCGAAAGGTCGTACCAGGCGCCGTTTGCGCGTCGTCCTCAAAGCTCCCAAAGAAGAACAACTTATTCTTAATGACCGGCCCACCCAACGCGATTCCCACGTCGTGATACTGGAAAGTGCCGGGATTGAACTTGTTTGGCCCTGCCTGAGTGCCGACGAAATCGTTGCTGCGCGTATTGTAGAAGGTCGAGCCACTGAAGGAATTCGTGCCGCTCTTGGTGACCATATTCACGCCGGCGCCGACGAAGTTGCCCTGCCGCACGTCATACGGCGCGATGTTCACCTGCACCTGCTCGAGCGCATCGAGCGAGACCGGCGTCACGCCGGTGCGGTCGCCCGGTTGGCCCGCCAGGCCGAACGAATTGTTGAAGTACGATCCGTCGATCGTCATGTTGTTCAGCCGGTTGTCCTGCCCGGCGAACGAGAACCCGAACGACATCGGACTGTACTGCGGCGTCAGCCGCAACAAGTCCTCGACTCGGCGGCTGATCGTCGGGAGATGCGTCAATTGTTGTGTCGAAACCGTCGTCGCCGCGCCGGTTCGCTGGCTGCTGAAGATCGAGCCTGCCGCCGACGTCTCGACCGTCACCGCCTCGAGCTGCACGCTTGCCTGCGCGAGCCGGAACTCCAGATCGCTTGTGACGCCCAGCGACACGGTCACCCCGTTCTGGACCTCCTGCCGGTACCCGACCCGCGACGCGCTGACGCGATACGGGCCGCCCACGCGCATGCCGGGGATCGTGAACCGGCCGTCCGCCCGCGTAATCGCGGCGTACGTCGTCCCCGATGGCCCGTGGACCGCGACCACGCGCGCCCCTTCGAGGGGGCCGCGGATGGAATCACTCACCATTCCGGCGATCGCGCCGGTGGTGACGCCCTGCGCGAGGCCCGGGGCTACAGCGAACAGCGAAAGAGTCGCCGCTGCCATGACGGCGCGGCCAATGCCGACGATCCAACGCATGGATGGACCTCTCCTTGGAAGGAAGGACCGGGAGAAAGTGGTCCCGATCAGAAACCGCGTCAAGTTCGTTTCCCCCTCTCCAGAATGGAGAGGGGGACAGGGGGTGAGGACTAGGTGGGTGCTTTCCGGAGCAGATACACGGCTGCGACGGCGACGAGAATATTCGGCGTCCAGGCCGCGAGCATCGGCGGCAGCACGCCGCCCGCGCCGACCGCTTTCGCGAGCTGAAACATCAGCAGCACGATGAATGTCGTCGCCAGACTCGCCGCGACTCCCCACGCCGCGCCGCTCTTCGGACTCGAAATCGCGAGCGGCGCGCCGAAGAGCGCGATCAGCACGCAGATGAACGGAATCGCGATCTTCAGCGCGAGCTCGACTTGCAGCTTCTTGGCGTTCGAGCCGCTGCGCGTCAACGCGTCGATGTAGCGCCGCAGCTCCCCGTAGCGCATCTCGTCGGGCGCCTTCGGCTCGGCGAGCAAATCCACCGGACGCTCCCGCAGCGTACGCGAACGCAGCGAATCGAACTCGAATGCGGCCTCGCCGCCGGGCTGGTTGCCGGCGAGGTAGCGCAACGTCCCGCGATGCAGTGTCCAGCGGGGGCGCCGTGCCGCCGGTCCGGTGTCGCTGTACACCGCGCGCTGCGCCGCCAGCACGATCGTCGGATAGGCGGCGCCCGTGCCCTCGCGCTCGAGCATCAGATCGGTCAGCTCCCGCGTCTTGAGCTCGAGCGCGCGAATCGCGTACACCCAGCCGCGGTCCGCACGATACACGAAGTTGTAGCGCGAGCTGGTCGAGCGAATCGCCTTTTCGCCCAGCATCTCGAGGCGCCGCGAGGTGGAGACCGGCGCGATCTCGGCCAGCACCAGTCCTGCCACGAACGCCGCGCTGGCGGCGGCGAAGAGCGGGAGCACGAGCCGGTGAAACGAGATCCCCGAGGCCTTCGCAGCGGTGAGCTCGGAATGGCGGCCGAGCGCGCCGACAGTGAACACGGTCGCAAACAGCACCGCGACCGGCAGGATCAGAAACATTTTCTCGGGAAAATCAAAGACGTACGACAACCCTACGACGCCTGGCTTGATGCCCCGGCCCAGATAGGTGTCGAGCTTGTCGGTCAGATCGATCACGATGACGAGGATCGGGAAGCCGAGCAGCGTGATGAGGAACACTCGGCTCCATTCGCGGAGCAGGTAGCGATCGAGGGTGCTGAAGCTCGGGAGAGTGCTAAATCGCATTCCGGAGCTTTCCGACCCAGCCGAACAGCGTCTCTTTCACCTCATCCCAGTCGCCGCCGTGCGCCGTGCTCCCCGCGTGCCGCGCGCTCCAGAGGAGCGGCATCGAGACGATCAGGAAAATGACATTCGGAGTCCACATCGCGAAAAAAGGTGGGACGATCAGCCGGTCGCCGAATTCCTCACCGCCAATCAAGCCGACGTAGTACACCGAGAATACCGCCAGGCCCGTGCCGATCACGAGCCCGACGCCGCCACGCGGATAGCGAATGGCGAGCGGCACGCCGAGCAGCGCGAAGACGATGCAGGCGGCGGAGATCGCGAGCTTCTTCTGAATCTCGACCTCGTAGATCGCCGCCCGTTGGCGCGCCGCACGCAAGCGCTGCGCGTAGGCCGCCGGCGTCGTCACCTCTTGCGCGACGACCCCCGCCGGCAGCACGGTGGTTCGAGTCTCGGCGGCGCGAGCCGGGCGGGGGCCCCCGAGGACCCGCTGGATCGCCCCCAATGCTTTGCAGTACAGGCTCGGGTGTGGTGTGGACGTATCCGCGATCGCCCGCCGAAGCGGTGCGAGCCGCGCGACGCGGCGGAGATCGCCGACGACGGAGGTGATCGCCTCCGTCCGCACCTGCTCCAGATCCGCGCGCGCGCGCCCGACGACGTCTTGCATCGCGCAGATACCCATCTCGCGGTCACTGCGATACTCGTCGTTTTTGGTCGTCTCGAATGTGTTGCTCACGCCTTCGACCTTG
>Ga0209157_1002487_pt1 | contig 14676 bp, 15 predicted proteins | sample GraSoiAngelo_135_FD_185892 | JGI IMG/M metagenome (GOLD analysis project Ga0209157, IMG submission 185892) | Grasslands soil microbial communities from the Angelo Coastal Reserve, California, USA - 14_0929_05_40cm (SPAdes) (version 2) | ecosystem: Environmental > Terrestrial > Soil > Grasslands ... | reverse complement strand
CGTCCTCGGTGACGACGAGGCCGGCGGCGCCGCCGGCCTCGCCCCGCGCCTCGACGCCGGCCTCCCCGCCGGCCGGCACGTAGTCGCGCCACGGGAACGGCGGCCGATCCAGCGGCACGACCCGGATCCGGCTCCGCAGATCTTCCGCGTACCGCGCGAGGTGACCGGCCGCGCGGATCAGCCGGCCGTGCTCGGTGAACACCATGACGCCGCTCGCGGCCAGGCGCTCGATGACGCCGTCGGGCGGCGACAGCCAGCTGATCCCGACCGGCTTGCCCGCGCGCGCTCGCACGCGCTCGAACATGTCGGCGAACGCCGGCGCCAGCGCGCCGAAGCCCGAGGCGAAGCACAGGTACTGGTCGGCGCCCGGCGCGTCGGCGATGATCTCGAGCGCCCGCGGCAGATGCTCGCGATTCTTCGGATCCGTCATCGAGCCGGGCGTGAGATCGACCGGGTTCATCGACGAGGCGAGCGGCGTGAGGATCGGCGCGAGCCGCTCCCGCGTCCGGGCATCGAGCGGCGGCACCACCAGCCCCTCGCGCGCGCATTGGTCCGTCGCGATCACGCCGCTGCCGCCGCCGAAGCTGCTGATCACCACGCGATGGCCGGCGGGAAGCCGCCCCGGCGGGAGCGAGGCGAGCTGCAGGGAGACCTCCAGCAGCTCCTCGGGAGAGAACACGCGAATGGCCGCGAACTCCCGGAAGATCGCGTCGTACGTCCGATCGCTGCCGGCGAGCCGGCCGGTGTGAGCGAGCGCCGCGCGGCCGCTCGCCTCGGTGGCGCCGCCCTTCAGCACGACGACCGGCGTCCGTCGGCGCCGCGCTTCGGCCAGCGCGTCGACGAGGCCCTGAGGGTCGGACATGGCCTCGGCGTAGACGGCGATCACGCGGGTGCCGTCGTCGTCCAGCAGCGCGCGCATGAAATCGGGGATGCCCAGCGCGGCCTCGTTGCCGCTGCTGATCGTGAGCCGGAAGCCGAGGCCGAGCCGCTGGGCGCGCGCGTGGGCGTTCACCGCGATGCCGCCGCTCTGGCTGATCATCGAGACGCGCCCGGGCGTGAGCCGGTCGAGCTCCGTCATCAGGGAGCTGAACGACGCGGTCAGTCCGATCGCCGTGTTGACGATGCCGATGCAGTTCGGGCCGCAGAGCTTGACCGAGCTGCCGCGGCACAGCTCGGTGAGCCGCTCCTGGCGCACGCGGCCGGCCTCGTCGCCCTCGGCGAACCCGCCGGCCCACACGACGGCCGACGGCACCGCGGCCTCGATGCACTCCTCGACGACGCCGAGGACGGACTCGGCGGGCACGGCGACGATCGCCATGTCGGGCACGGCCGGCAGCCCGGCCAGGCTCGGAAAGCACGGGAGCCCCGCCACCGTCGCGCGGCCGGCGTTCACCGGCCAGACGGCGCCGCGAAAGCCGAATTTCCGGAGGAAGCCGACGGCCAGCCCGCCGAGATTCCCCGCCCGGTCCGAGGCGCCGACGACGGCGACCGAGCGCGGCGCGAGCAGCGGCCTGAGCGGGCCGAAGGGCTCCGCCATGCTCAGCGCATCTTCCACACCGGCTTGCGCCGCTCGCGGAACGCGCGCGGGCCCTCGGCGCCGTCCTCGCTCTCGGCGATCTCCTGGTCGAGCTGGCGCGCGTACGCTACCAGCGCCGGCTCGAAGGCCGCCGTCAGCCGGTACAGCCGCACTGCCGCCTGCACGGCGAGCGGCGAGCTGTCGCAGATCATCTCGGCCATCTCCTCGCACGTGGCCATGAGCTTGCCGCGCTCCACCACCTTGTTGACGATGGCCTGGCGATAGCACTCGTCGGCCGTGAGCCGGCCGTTGCACAGCGTGAGATAGGCCGCCGTGGTCCGCGGCAGCGCGGCGTAGAGGTTGTGGGCCGAGCCCAGCCGCCCGACCCTGGTGTGCGTGTCGCCGATCCACGCAGTGTCCGCCATCACGCGGAGCTGGCACTGCAGCGCGAGCGACAGCCCCACGCCGACCGCGAAGCCGTTGATCGCGGCGATCAGCGGCTTCTCGAGGTTGACGTCGCTGGGCTGGCCGCCGCCGCCCCAGTGGAACAGCGGGTTGTTCGGATCCTCGTGCGGGGTCCGCCTGCCCTTGTCCTGGTACGACGCCAGGAACTTCACGTCGCGGCCGGCGCAGAACGCCTCGCCGGCTCCGGTGACGATCCCCACGTAGACGTTGGGGTCGAGGCCGATGTCGCGCCAGCACGCGCGCAGCTCAGCGTAGGCGTAGCTGTGGAGCGCGTTGCGCACCTCGGGGCGGTTGATCGTGACGTAGGCGACGTGGCCCTTCTTCTCGTAGATCACGTGCTCGAGGTTCTTCGGCATCGTCGACGGGTCGTACGGCGACTCGTATCTCAGCATCGCGCGGCTCCGTTGTGGTGAGGTGAGCGGCAGCTCTCGGAGCGCGGTGATACACCCGCCGGGGATGCCGCGCAATACGCGCCGCCGACCGGAGCCCTTGACATGGCCGGCGCGGGTCAACATCCTGGCTCGCGCGATGAGCGACTGGAGCAAGGTGACCCGGCCGATTCCCGTCCCCAACGAGTGGACGAAGCCGTTCTGGGACGCGGCCAAACGTGGCGTGCTGGCGCTCCAGCGCTGCCAAGCGTGCCGGCGCTTCCAGCATCCGCCCTACGCGACGTGCGTGAGCTGCATGGCGATCGATCTCGCGTTCGAGCCGGTCAGCGGCACGGGCGCGATCTACTCGTACACGATCATGTACCACGCCGGGGACAAGCGGTTCGCGCCGGCCGTGCCCTACGCGAGCATCATCGTGGAGCTCGACGACGCGCCGGGCGCGCTGCTGGCGGCCAACCTGCTCGACGCGCCCTACACCGAGGCGAAGGTGGGGCGGCGCGTGGAGGTGATCTTCGAGCCGCTGAACGACGACATCACGCTGCCCCAGTTCCGGCTGGCGGGTGGTGCCAACTAATGTGGGAGCACCGGTGCAAGGTCGCGGTGAGCGGCGTGGGCTTCTCCCGCGTGACGCGCTCCGCGGATATCCCGCTGGCCGCGCATGCGCTCGAGGCGGTCAAGGGCGCCGTCGAAGACTCCGGGCTCGCCCTGGCCGACGTCGACGGCCTGGCGACGTATCCGGAGCTGCCGGCGACGGGACACGCGGTCATCGACGGCGTCACCATCGTCTCGGTCAACTGCATGATGGCGATGCTGAAGCTGCCGAACCTCGCCTGGCACGTCCAGGTGGAGACGGTCAACATCGGCGGCGCCGTCCAGCAGGCGGTCAACGCGCTGCTCGCCGGCGTGTGCAAGTACGCGGTGGTCTGGCGGGCGATGCACAACCCCAAGGGCACGTACCAGAACCTGCCGGGCACCCATGCCCAGGGCGCGACGCAATTCACCGCGCCCTACGGGTTCGGCGGGCCGGGGCAGCACATGGCGGTCGCGTACACGCGCTGGCTGGAGCGGCACGGCCAGAGCCGGGAAAAGATGGCGACGCTCGCCGTGACCCAGCGCCGGCACTCGCACAGGAACCCGCACGCCTACTTCCACAAGGTCGAGCTCACGCGCGAGGATTACCTGAGCTCGCGGATGGTCGCGTACCCGTTCTGTCTCTACGACTGCGACATCCCGGTGCAGGGCGCCGTCGCCATCGTCCTCACCACCGCCGACCGCGCGCGTGATCTGCGGCCGCGTCCCGCGTACATCGCGGGCTACGGCCAGCGGCTCGCCTTTGAGGTGGCGGGACGCATCGGCAGCCTGTCGAGTTACATGGACGGCGGCCGTAGCTCGTCGCGTCTCACCTGGGAGCGCTCGGGCTTCTCCCCGCGAGACGTCGACGTCGCGCAGATCTACGACGGCTTCTCCGCCTCAGTGATCTACGGCCTCGAGTCCTACGGGTTCTGCAAGGAGGGCGAGGCGCTCGATTTCATCCAGGACGGGCGCATCGAGCTGGACGGCGAGCTTCCGCTGAACACGTTCGGCGGGAGCCTGAGCACCGGACGCATCCACGGTCTCTGGCACATCATCGAGGGCGCGCTGCAAGCGTCGGGACGCGCGGGCGAGCGCCAGGTCGAGGACGTCAACGTCTCGTTCGTCGGCGCCAGCGCCCCCATCGTGCAGGGCACGACGTTCATCTTCGTCAGGGAACCCTACTAGCTCCTCCCCCTCGCTAGCGCTTCTCCTCGAGCAGCGCGCGCAGCTCCGGCACCACCCACAGCGGCGCCTGGCCCGTGTGTATGCGCTGGATGTTGTCGAAGCCGTTGCGGTACGCCTTGGCCCAGTTGTCCCAGGTCGGTCCCGCGCTGTGAGGCGTCAGCGTGACGTTCGGGAGCGAGAACAGCGGATGGTTCTTCTTCGGCGGCTCCTCCACCATCACGTCGAGGCCGGCGCCGGCGATCGTGCCGGAGGTGAGCGCGTGATGGAGCGCGTTCTCATCGACGACGGGGCCACGGCAGGTGTTGATGAGGATCGCGCTCCTCTTCATCATCGCGAGCTCACGCGTCGAGATCATCCCGCGGGTGACGTCGGTGAGCGGCACGTGCAGGGTCACGACGTCCGACGTGCGGAGGAGCTCGGTGAAGAGCGCGAAGCGGACGCCGAGCGCGTCCTCCTGGTCCTCGCTGAGCCGGACGATGTCGAAGTAGCGGACGTCCATGTCGAAGCCCCGGACGCGCCGCGCGACCTTCTTGCCGATGTTGCCGAGGCCGACGATGCCGAGCGTCTTGCCCTCGAGCTCGTACGTGCGATTCGCGGCAAAGTCGGACGTCCGCCACGTGCCGGCCACGACGTTCAGGTGATGCCACACCAGCTTCTTGTGCACCGCCAGCATGAGCATGACGGCGTGCTCGGAGACGGCGACCGAGTTGGCGCCGCCGTTGTTGGCGACGGGCACGCGCGCCTTGCGCGCCGCCTCGAGATCGACGCGGTCGTAGCCCGCGCTGGTGAGCTGCACGAGCTTCAGCTTGGGCGCCGAGCGGAAGAACTCGTTGCCGATCCCGAAGCGCGGCGACCCGAGATAGTACTCGGCGTCCGCCGCCGCATCGTAGAACCCGGGCGCGGTGGGGTCGGCGACGACCAGCTCCATGCCGGGCGGGAGCAATTCGCGGGCGATCTCCATGACGGGAGCCGGCTGCTGGGGCGTGAGGATCTTGATCACGACTCTCCTCCTGAGGGTCAGCGGTGACGTGGCCGCCGCGTAGTGTAGCCGCTCCGGTCGAGCGTGAGAATCCCCCGTCGCGGCGACCTCACGTCACCGGCCGGCGGCGGCCGCCGCCTGGCGGACCGTCTTCAGATACGCCTCGCTGCTCTGCTGGAGCAGTCGATTCACGCCGCTGTGAAAGTACTGGACGCCGAGGCCGAGGAACTTGGGGATCAGATTGTCGGGGCAGCTACACCCGGCGATGCGCCCGGCGCCGGTGATGATCTTGATGCCGCGCTCCATCACGTTCTGCACGTCGGGGTGAGCCTGCTGTCCGGTGAGGCCCATCGACTGAGAGAGATCACCGGACCCGATGAAGTACACGTCGACGCCCGGCACCGTGACCAGGTCCGGCAGGTTCTCGATGGCCACCACCTCTTCCAGCATCAGACACACCAGCGTCTGGCGATTGGCTTCCCGGGCGTAGTCCGCAGTGGCGCCCTTGAATCCGTAACCGGCGGGTCGGCCGCCGCTGAAAATTCCTCGGTGGCCGTCGGGGCCGTATTTCACCGCATCCACGGCCGCCCTGGCTTCGTCCGCCGTGTTGACGTGAGGCACCTGAACGCCCCACGCACCCCGGTCCAGGAACGGCGCGATGATCTCGGGCCTGTTTCCGACCGGGCGCACGATCGGCGCCATGCCGGTCAGCTCGGCGGCAGCGATGCAGGCTTCGGCCGTGTCGACCGTGATGGAGCCTTTCCGCCGTAGAGCCGTTGCTTGAGCGTGTTCTCACGCATGATGTTGAACGCTCCTCACATGGCGGTGTGGCCGCCGTCGACGAACAGGAGAGTGCCCGTCACGAACGACGCGTCGTCTGAGGCGAGGAACAGGATACAGGCGGCAACTTCCGCGGGCGTCCCCGGACGCTTGAGGATCGTGGTCTTCGCGGCGTCCTCCCGGTACTGCTCGAGGGTCCTGCCCATCGCCAGGGTACGGCGCTCGTGGTACGGCGTGAAGATGGGACCCGGACAGACGGCGTTGACCCTGATCTTGTCGGCCGCGTGATCCATCGCCATGCCGCGCGTCAGCCCGGCCACCGCGGCCTTGGTGGTGTCGTACTGCGTCGTCTTGCCCGCGCTCACCACCGACCGGACCGAGGCGACGTTGACGATGCTTCCCCCGCCCGCCTGGCGGATGATCGGGATCGCCGCCTTCGCGCAGAACACGTAGCCCTTCAGGTTGACGCCCAGGATCTCATCCCAGCTCTCGGCGCTGGCCTCGACGACCGTCTGGTACATCCGGATCCCCGCGTTGTTGACCAGCACGTCGAGGCGTCCGAAGTGATTCGCCGCCTGCTGGATGAACCCCGCGGCCTCGGTCTCCCGCTCCACGTGCGCTTCCACGAAGAGCGCCTGGCCGCCGGTCGCTTCGATCTCCGCGGCGACCCGCTTGCCCCGGTCGACGTCGCGATCGGCAAACGCGACCTTCGCGCCCTCAGCGACGAACCGCCGCACCGTGGCCTCACCGATGCCGGACGCCCCACCCGTGACGGCGGCAATCTTCCCGCTCAGTCGTTCCATGTCCACTGTCTCCCTCCGGTGCGTCGCGCGCCGGAGCACAACGATACCCCGGCCTTGCCGGCGAGGTCATCGACTGGTACGGTCGCGGCCGTGGAACGAACGCCCACTCCTGGAAGGAGCCGGCAGCCATGAAAGCGATCCGCGTGTCCGCGTACGGCGGTCCCGAGGTCCTGAAGCTCGAAGAGATCCCCGCGCCAAAGCCCGACGCCGGGCAGGTGCTCGTCCGCAATCACGCCGTCGGCGTGAATCCGGTGGACACCTACCTGCGCTCGAACACCGACAACCGTGGCCCGAAGCTCCCGTACACGCCGGGCTCGGACACGGCCGGCGTGGTCGAAGCGGTCGGCAATGGCGTGACGAGCGTGAAGCCGGGCGACCGCGTGTACGTGGGAGGCACGGCCAGCGGCGCGTACGCCGAGCTGTCGCTCTGCGGCGAGGCCCAGGTGCACCCGTTGCCCGCCCGCGTCTCGTACGCGCAGGGCGCGGCGATGAACGTGCCGTACGCGACCGCGTACCACGCGCTGTTCCAGCGCGGCCACGGCGACGCCGGCGAGACGGTGCTGGTGCACGGGGCCAGCGGAGGCGTCGGCATCGGCGCCGTGCAGCTCGCGCGGGCGCGGGGCATGACGGTGTTCGGCACCGCGGGGACGGCCGAGGGCCGGCGCCTGGTGCTCGAGCAAGGCGCCCACCACGCGCTCGATCACACCGCGCCGGATTATCTCGACGAGCTGCTGCGGCTGACCGGCGGCAAGGGCGTCAACGTCGTGCTGGAGATGCTGGCCAACGTGAACCTCGCCAAGGACCTGGACATCGTCGCCATGCACGGCCGCATCGTCGTCATCGGCAACCGCGGCACGATCGCGATCAATCCCCGCGGCGCCATGAACAAGAACGCCGCGATCATCGGCGTGGCCCTCTTCCACGCCTCGCCGGCACAGCTCGCGGGCATCCACGCCGCGCTCGTCGAGGGCCTCGGCAACGGCACGCTGCGTCCGGTCATCGCCCAGGAGATCCCGCTGGCCCAGGCGCCGCGCGCTCACGAAGCGGTGATGGCCGAGGGTCATCGCGGTAAGATCGTGCTCGTCCCATGACCCGCCACTTCGGCGTCCTCATTCCTTCCACGAACACGACGGTCGAGATCGAGTGCCGACTCTTGCCGGCGACCTACCAGGCCCACGTCGGGCGGCTCATGTCGAGTGGCGGCGGGAGCTTCTCGCCGAGCCGCGACGAGGACATCGACTATCAGTCGCGCTTGTTGGGGACGGCCAAGGTCGAGATCGTGATCCTGGCCCAGACGTCGGCCAGTCTCTTTGCCGAGGACTACGACGACGTCGTCACGAAGCGGATGAGCTCCGGCGCCGGCGTTCCGGCCATCACATCGGCGCAGGCGGTGGGCCGCGCCGTGCGCGCGCTCGGCGCGCGCCGCGTCGCCATCGTGTCTCCCTATTCGGATGCGGTCAACGAGCGCGCCGCCCGCTACTTCAAGGCGAAGCACGGGCTCGAAACGGTCGCGCTCGAAGGGTTCGGCGCGACCGACGCGTATGCGATCGGCAAGCTCGGCCCGCAGAACGCGCGCGATGCGTTTGCCAGGGTCGATCGGCCGGAGATCGAGGCCTTCGTGGTCCCCGGCGGCAACTTCCCGACCATGTCATCGGTCGCCGCCTGGGAGCGCGAGTTCAAGAAGCCGGTGGTGACCACGAACCAGGCGTCGTTCTGGGCGATGCTACGCGCGCTCAAGAGCTCCGACCGACTGCCGGCCTTCGGCCGTCTGCTCGCCGAGGTGCCGGCCGAGGCCGCGTAGCGACCGGGCGTCAGCGTGAAAATCACGCAGGTCGCTGTGAATGTGTTGCGCGTTCCCGTCGCTCACCCCTACGTGGCGGCCGGGCGAACGGTCGATGCGAACTGGCACGTCCTCGCGCGAGTCACGACCTCCGATGGCGTCGAAGGTCTGGGCTACATCGTCTATCCGCGCCCCGATCTCATGACGGCGATCTGCCACGCCGCGCGCGAGCTCGGCGAGCACCTGATCGGCATGAGCGTCCTGGAACCGGAGGCGGCCTGGGAGAGGTTGGCGCGACGCGGTGACTGGGTGGGCCCGGGCGGTTTGCTGCACTGTGCGCTGTGCCCGCTCGACGTCGCCGTCTGGGACGCTGCGGGGAAGACGCTGGGCCAACCTCTCCATCGTCTCCTCGGTGGTTATCGCGATCGGCTGCCGACGTATGCGAGCGACGGCCTGTGGTACAGCCTGACCCCCGACGAGCTCGCGGCGTCCGCGAGGCGTCACGTCGACGCTGGGTTCGGCGCCGTGAAGTTACGCCTCGGGCGCGAGGCCCTGCCGGAACTCGAAGCTCGAAGGGTCCGGGCCGTGCGCGAGACCGTCGGGCCGGACGTTCGGATCATGGTGGACGCGACCGAAAGCTGGTCCCTGGCCCAGGCGCGACGCACGGGTCGAGTGCTCCAGGACGCGGGAATCGCGTGGCTGGAAGATCCCGTCCACCATCTCGACGTCGTCGGGCTCGCCGAGCTTCGCCGCCGGCTGGAAGTCCCGATCGCCGCCGGCGAGCACCTGTATCACCTCGACGCCTTCCGGCAACTCCTGGAAGCTCAGGCCGTCGATGTGCTCATTCTCGATCTGGCCAGGGTCGGTGGCATGACGCCGTGGCGCAAGATCGCAGCGCTCGCGCACGCGCATCGCGTTCCGGTGTGTGGGCACGTCGTCCCCGAGATCCAGGTGCATGTGCTGTGCGCCATTCCCAACGCTCATCTGGTGGAGTTCGTGCCGCGATCGGCCGGCATCCTCACGTCGATGCCGCGGCTCGAGCGCGGCGAGCTCGTCGCTCCGGATGCACCAGGTCTCGGCCTCGAGCTCGACGAAGCGGCGGTGCGGAGGTACCAGGTCGTGTCGTGATCTACCCGGGGACGGTGTCGTAGTGGTCCCAGTTCCCGATCACGTCATTCGCGTAGAGCTTCGCGATCTCGTCCTTCGAGTAGCCGAGCAGGCTGCCCAGCACGTCCTCGTTGTGCTCGCCCACCTTCGGCGTCGAGCCGACGACGGCCGGAGTGCGCCCGAAGTGCCAGAAGTCACCGGACACGGCGATGGTCCCGGCCAGGAAATCCGGAACCTCGACCATCGCCCGCCGCTCCCAGGGATGAGAATCCTGGGCCGCCTGCGCGATGGTGTTCACCGGCGCCGCAACCACGTCGTGGCGCGTGAAGTGCGCGATGGCGTCCTTCATCGTCATGGTGCCCATCAATTCACGCATCGCTTCGTTGATCGCTTCGGCATGCTTGCTGCGCTCGCGGCGAGTGGTGAATCGGGGGTCCTTCTCCCACTCCGGTTTCCCGAGCGCGCCGCACACCCGAGCCCAGTGGTGCTGGTCTCCGGCCGAGATGAGCACCCAGCCATCCTTGCAGGGATACATGCCGCTGGGCGCCGAATCGGTGACGCCGCGCTGCGGCTCGGTTCCGGCGCCGTGGTACGCGGTGATCGGAATCTCGGTCAGGCTGTAGCCGGAATCCGCGAGGCAGACGTCGATCGTCTGGCCTTCTCCCGAAATATTCCGCTCGTAGAGCGCGGCCAGGATGCCGATGGCCGAGTGCAGCGCGGTGGTGCGGTCGATGATCGGGACGCCGGCGCGAATCGGCGGCATCCCCTCTTCGCCGGTGACCATGGCGATGCCCGACATGGTCTGGCCGATCGGGTCGTAGCCGATCTGGTCGCGATAGGGGCCGAACTGCCCGTAGGCGGAGACGTTCGCCATGATGATGCGCGGATTCAGCTGCTTCAACACGTCATAGCCGAAGCCCATCTCGTCGATGGTCCCGGGGCGGAAGTTCTGCACGACGACGTCGGAAATCTTGATCAGCTTGCGCAGCGCCGCCTTCGCGTCCTCTTTGCGCAAGTCCATGCTCATGCTCTTCTTGCCGCTGTTGTACTGCACCCAGTACGCGCTCTGCTTTCGGACCCACGGCGAGTGGTAGCGGGTCTCCTCTCCACCCAGGCGCTCGATCTTGATGACCTCGGCGCCCAGACGGGCGAGCACCTGGGCGCACCGCGGCCCAGCCTGATGGCGCCCCAGGTCGATCACGCGGATACCATTCAATGGACCACTGTGGGCTGTCATGGCGTCACTCCCACCCGGGAGTATATCCAGGCAGCGGCCAGATCAGCGAGCCGACAGGCGGCGAACGAACTCGGCGTGCTCGGGCGTGGCGAGCCCGCGCTCGAGCGTGGCCATGGCCCCGGCGTGGTCACCGGCGAACAGCGCGGTGGTGTCCACCCAGAGCCCAGGCGTTACCTGGAGCCGCACGACACCGTCGGCGGCCGCCTCGAGCTCTCGGCCCGCGCGAAGATCGAACCAGCGCAGGCGGCCTTCGCCGAGCGTGACGATCAGATACTCGTGGACGCCGCACCGTGCGTAGTCGTCCTTCTTCGCGTGCAAGTCGATGGCGCGCGAGCTGTGGGCAATCTCGGCGATGAGCTCTGGCGCCCCCAGGACGTAGTCGTCGTCCGTCGTGCGCGACTGCCCGCCCGACTCGGGCAGCAGGCGAAGGTAGAGGTCCGGTTGAGGCTCGGCATCCTCGCCGAGCAGCACGGTCGCGTTGTCGCCGGCCTCCACGCCCAGCGTCCGAGCGGCATACGCGGCGAAGAGTGCCCCGAGCAACAGATGATGGACGCCCTGCCGGCGTTTCAGCGGCGACGGCACGTAGACGATCCCTCCGATCAGCTCGGCACGGAACGCGTCGTCGGTCGCCGCGTAGATCCGGTGAAACTCCTCACGGGTCATGTGGTCGCCCGTGGCGAGCTCATTCCCGTCGCCCGTGCTCCCGCGGCCCGGTGACACCGTTGCCATGCCTCGATCTTCTCACGACGTCATGGGCCGGGTGTTACGCGAACGGCGCGTCCAGGGGAATGCCCGAAAAGGGATACGGCGCATGGACCGCGCGCCGGACAGGGCGGAGCCGTATTATGATTTCGAACGTCAGCGCGGAGCGCGCTCATGACTGGAGGAGAACGGCGATGAATACAGTGGCCACCGCGACCAGGACTCTCCCGGCGTCGTCACAGCGGATCGCCCCGGAGAAGTTCGCCCACGTCGTGCTCAAGACCGCGAACTATGACGCGGTGATCGCCTGGTACGCCACCGTGCTGCAGGCGCGCGTGGCCTTCCGCAACGATTTCATCGCCTTCCTCACCTACGATGACGAGCACCATCGGGTGGCCGTCATCAACACGCCCGGGAGCCCGGCCTCGGATCCGGCCGCCGCCGGCGTGCACCATATCGCCTACACCTACGCTGGCCTGGGCGAGCTCCTGGCGACCTACCGACGGCTCAAGACCAGCGGGATCGAGCCCGCCCGCTGCATCAACCACGGGCCGACGACGTCCATGTACTACCGCGACCCCGACGGCCTGCGCGTCGAGCTCCAGATCGACAACTTCGCCACCATGGACGAGTCCCACGCGTACTTCACGGGCCCGGACTTCGCCGAGAACCCCATCGGCGTCATCTTCGACCCGGAGCAGTTGATTCGCGACTACGAGGCCGGCGTATCGTTCGAAGACCTGGTCAAGCGCCCGCCGCTTCCGCCCGGCAAGACGCCCATGGACATGCGCGAGGAAACTCCGCGCGCCTGAGGCGCCGTCGCGCCCACTATGTAGACGAGCTCCGGCCGAGCGCTTTCAGCGCCTCGAGGATGGCGCCGTCGGGTCGTGCGAGCTCTTCGAGGATCGAGAAGTGATCGTGCTTGGCCACGGGAAGGTACCGGCCGGCGAGGCCGCGCTTCGTCCACGCGGCCGCGTATTCTTCCGATTGCCGGATCAGCTCGGGCAGCTCCCCGAGCCCGACCGTGACGACGAGAGAAGCCGCACGCGACGGTAGGTGGAGAATCGGGCTGTTGCGCGCGGCTTCGGCCGGATCGAGACCAAGCTTCTCGTTCAGATAATTGAGGCGGATCGGCTCCAGATCGTAGATGCCGCTGATGGCGACGCCGCCGGCCACGCGCGCATCGTCCATCGCCATGGCGGTCAGATGCCCACCGGCGGAGTGCCCGCCGACGAACACGCGACCGGGATCACCCCCGAGCTCCTTGGCGTGCTCGATCACCCACGCGACCGCTTTTCGTACTTCGGCGACGATCTGGTCGAGCCGCGCCGCAGGCGCCAGCGTGTATTCGATCACCGCCAGGTTGAAGCCCGCAGAGAGGACGCCCTCGCCCAGGAAGGCGTACGGCTCCTTGTCGTTCGTCTGCCAGTAGCCGCCGTGGATGTAGACGAGCGTGGGCGCCGCCGGCCTGCCGCACGCGAAGAAGTCCAGACGCTGCCGCGCGCCGTCGCCGTAGCGGAGGTCGATCCGGCCACCGCGCGCTTTCCGCAGCGCGTCGCTCCGCGTCGTCCAGTCCGCGACGTACTGTTCGCGCCGGGCCGGGCCGACCGCGGCGGTGTTGTTGTACGCGGCGTCGAGCATCGCACGGTCCATCCCGCGGTAGAGCATCGCGAATCTTCCTTTCATCGTCAGGGCAGACTCAGCGTCAGGGCAGACGGGCTTCGGGCACGTCCTGCAGCGTCGCCCACGACTTCGGGTCCTGCCACAGGAGCGTGTTCAGATAGAGCGCGACGTCGTGCGCCGGGTAGGCGCGGGCGATGGCGGCGGCCGCCGCCGCGGTCTTCGCGGGATCGGGCGCCGCGGCACCCTCGCGAATCAGCCCGTCGTCGTGGGCGATGCCGTGCGCATCGAGGAACGCGCCCATCATCGGACGCTGTTCGGCCAGGTGATAGATGAGGAGCACGCGCGCCGCGAGCTCGTCCGACAGCTCCGACACCCCGGCGAGATGGCGCGCCTTGCGATCGTTATCGAGGCCGACGACTGTCTTCGGCCGGAAGTTCCTCTGCTTGGCGATGAGCAGGGCCGCCTGCATCTGCTCGCCCGCCGCGTCGCGCTCGCGCCAGAGCGCCTGCGCGGCCCGAAGCCGCTGCTCCGGGGTCATGCGTTTCCACAGGCGTGACGGGGTCAGCGTCGGGTCCGTCATCGCCGAGAGCTGGCGCCTTGTCTTGCCTCTCGCACGAGCTGTTCCAGGACTTCGTAGGGCTGGGCGCCGACGACGCCGTCGCGGCCGACGACAAACGTCGGCACGCCCGTGATCCCGTACTGCCGGGACAGCTTCCAGTCCGCATCGACCGCGTCCTTGAACGTGCGCTTCTCGAGGACTTCGCGCGCGGCGTCGACGGACAGCCCCACTTCCTGCACGATCTTGAGAATCACCTCGGGGTTGGAGATGTCCCGGGCATCGACGAAGTACGCGCGGAAGAACGCGTCGTGAATCGCGTCCCCACCCGGCTGCGTCTCCGCCCACTTGCCGATCTCCTGCGCGAGCCGGCTGTTGTACGTCATGGTGCGCTCGCCGTAGGGCAGCCCCTCGGCGTCCATGCGCGCCTTCATCTGCGCGTGCATCGTCTTGCGTTGCTCGGCGCTGCGTCCGGCGAAGAGATCGGCGAGCGCGCGTCCTTCCGGCGGCGTCTCCGGATGCAGCGGGAAGTGCACCCACTCGACCTTCACGTTGTGCTCGGTCCGGAGCTTCTCAATACGCACGGTACTGAGATAGCACCAGGGTCAGACGTAGTCCGAGAAGATCTGCATCGTGATCGGCTCTGTCATGGCGCCTCCAGGTCCAAAAGGTTGCTACCTACGGTACCAGAACGATCTTGCCCCGATGACCCGAAGCCATTGGAGACCGTATCAGCCGGTGGCTGCGCGGGCAAGGCCGCGGCACAGTTTCTGAGGGACTAGCGCGAACTTTCCTCTTGACAGTGGTGAACGTTACCGATGCGCACGCGTCGACAATCGCTTGGCGACACGACGCCAGAGAGTCGGACTCACCCGCGAGCGACAGTGCGATCGTCGTCGCCCGAAAAATCATTCCTCGGCGCTCGATCGTTCTTCTGAGCGGCGCGACGGAAGAGCAAAAACGCGGGTGTAGAGTCGCGGA
>Ga0209157_1002486_pt1 | contig 14684 bp, 12 predicted proteins | sample GraSoiAngelo_135_FD_185892 | JGI IMG/M metagenome (GOLD analysis project Ga0209157, IMG submission 185892) | Grasslands soil microbial communities from the Angelo Coastal Reserve, California, USA - 14_0929_05_40cm (SPAdes) (version 2) | ecosystem: Environmental > Terrestrial > Soil > Grasslands ... | reverse complement strand
CGCGAATCGCCACCTTGAGCCGGTTCTCCCGCGGCGGGATGGGGCAGTTGTAGTGATCCGAATAGGCACACGCCGGGTCGTAGCACATGTTGAAGTCCAGCACGTAGCGGCCGTCGGGTAGCGGCTTTGCGTCGAGGTAACGCCCCACGCTATAGGTCTGCTTGCCGGTGGTGGCGTCGGTGAAGAACAGCCCGAACTCCTTCTCCCCGACGCCAGGCTCGAGAAGGCGCGTCGCCTCGAGGCGACACGAGGTGCCCTTGATCTTGAAATCGAACCAGCCCACCCGGACGGCGCGCCTACGATTGCCGCGCGTGGAGAGGATGATGGTCGTGTCGGGCTTCGGATTGTTCGTGAGCGCCGTGACGATGTGGTAGGAAAGGTCGGGCGTGAACCACCGCATGCCCTTGTAGAGCTGGAATCGGGGGCTCTGCGGATCGAACACGATGATGGCTGGGAAGCGCTGATGCGAGAGCCGGAGCGAGAAGCGCCCCACCTTGATGCCGCTCCCCGCCAGCGTCGCCGAGGTCATCTCGACGTCCTTCACCTTGAAGCGCGCCCCGGGATCGAGCGCCTCGACGCGGAACGAATCCCCCATGACGGTGACTCGCAAATGCCGGGGCTTGACGTCGGGGTCCTCGATGCGCACGTCGTTGCCGGGGGCACCACCTACCGTGAGGGAGGCGCGGTCCCCGAAGTCGCGACGCTGGATCGTGGCGAGGTAGGAGGTCGACGAGGTCTTCAGCCACTCGTCGGTCTCGGCGCGGTCCTTGGCGTAGTACTTGAGTAGCGTGTCGGCCTCGACCGCGCTCATGCCCGGAGGTACCTTCCCGCCCGCCCCCGTCGCATCGGAACCGCCGCCCGAAACGCCCGGGTGAGAGGCAAGCAGACCCGCCAGCAGAAGCACTACCAGTGGGAAGGCGCGAGACGCACGGCTCACGACACTACGAGTGGTCATCCTGTCGCTCCTCCAACTCTAGAATGATGCCCGATTGATCCAACGCCCCGTCCGGGATGCAACAATGGAAGTTAGCACGTTTTCCTGGACTCCGCCTCGAAGCAACTGAGCCGTAGCCTTCGCAGAATTCGCCGTACGGCCGCCACATTTCCGCCACACACCGCGTGTACCTTCTGAGTGAGACAGGAGAGACCAATGTCCACTCATACCCTTTCCGGGAGGCATTTCATGTCATCCCCGATGATTCACCGGATCGTCCGGCCGGGCGTAGCGAGCGTCCTTGCCGGGCTCGCAATGGCCGCATCGCTCCGATCCCGGCTGGCCGCGCCAATTCGATTCCTCGAGCGGTTCGTTTGTGATCTACCAGCCACAGCCCGAGAGTCTTGACGGAGATGTGCTCACGGGGCGCGCGGCGTTCTCACTGCAGAAAAGCGGAGCCGCGAGCCCTACGTTCGGGGTGTTGTGGTTCACCGAGCAGATCGAGATCGACCGCGACAGCAGCGCGGTATCCGCGCGGAGCCTCGACGTCACAAAGGTAAGGTTGCCGGGGATCACACCGGACGAGGCGAGCCGGTACGAGATGCTGGTCGAGACCCAGGCGACAGGATGGGATCTGTCAGGCTCGCTGGAGGAGCTGCAGGCCGGTCTGGCCGCGGCCGAGAAGGAGCGGGCGAGCGTCGCCGGCCTCGACAATGCGCCGCCCAAAATCCTCTTCCAGGAACGGCGCGCGATCCTGGTCGTCTACGACGGCGCGCCGACACTCGAGCCGATCGAGCGATCGAAACTCCAGCGAGTCGTGAATACGCCGTACGCCGTGGTCTTTGATCCCAGGAGCCGCTGCTACTATCTGAACGGCGCCAATCTCTGGTACCAGGCGAAGGATCCCCTGGGTACGTGGAGCAATATTTCCAGTCCGCCCGCCGCGATTCGGGAAGTCGTGCCGCCGGACACCTCAAGGTACGATCAGGTCGAGGGCCCGCCGCCGGAAGTGCTGACCGCGACCGTGCCCACGGAGCTGATCGCCACGGACGGCCCGCCGCGATACGCGCCCCTGGTCGGCGACGAGCTGCTCTACCTCGCCAACACCGAGAGCGACGTCGTCCTCGAGGTGAGTACACAGTACCTGTACGTCCTGATCTCGGGGCGGTGGTTCCGGGGTCCGTCGATGGACGGGCCTTGGACCTTTGTGCGCGGGGACAAATTACCCGCCAGCTTCAGGCAGGTGCCGCTCGACTCGCCCAAAGGCAACATCCTGGCGAGCGTCGCGGGCACGGATCAGGCCGAAGACGCGATCGCCGATGCCGAAATACCACAAACGAGCGCGATCCAGCGCAGTGACCAGGGCTTCGAGGTCACGTACGACGGGGACCCGGAATTCGTACCGATCGAGGGCACGGACCTCCAATACGCCGTGAACACCGACGCGGAAGTGATCCTTGCCGACGGTCGCTATTACGCGTGCGATCAGGGAGTCTGGTACATCTCGGACGACCCCGAAGGACCCTGGAGCGTCAGTGATACGCGGCCCCTGGGCGTGGATGACATCCCACCGAGCTGCCCCGTGTACGACGTGCGCTACGTCTACATCTACGACTCCACGCCGGACGTGGTCTACGTGGGCTACCTACCGGGATACCTGGGCTGCTATCCCTACTACGGCACGGTCGTTTACGGCACCGGGTACCACTACGGTTCGTGGCGGAGCCGGCGCCATTACTATCCGCGCCGCTTCACCTGGGGCTTTCACGCGCGCTATAACCCCTGGCTGAGCCGGTGGAGCTTCGGCGCCAGCTACAGCAGCGGCTTCCTTCGGGTCGGCACCCGCTGGCGCTCTGGTTCCCAAGTCGCCCCGAGCAGCGCGCGATCGAAGTGGTTTGGCCCCGGGGGCTACCGTCGCCCGCTGGTCGCCCAAGACATGACGCTCCTCCGGACTCGCCCGGGACGCACGCGGCCGCGCGTATCCGACGGCTTGCCGGCGAACCTATACAGCCGCACGGAAAACGTCGCGCGTGTGGACCGGAGCGCAGATCGAATTCGCATACGGTCGATTGCACCTCGGATCACCCGGCCGGCCCGGGTGCCCGACGACGTTTTCGCGGGCAAGGACGGAAAGGTGTACCGGCGTGAGCCGAAGGGAACATGGCAGGTGAGGTCGGGGGCGAAGTGGAAGCCGACGAACCTTCCAACTCCACCGCGCACCACTCCGTTTCCTGCGACTCCACCCCCGGGAGTTCAGGAAGAGGTGAGCCATCCTTCGGCGAGGCACTCGCGGCCCGAGGTGAGTCCGCGGCGTAACGGTCCGGCGGTCGAGCACCGGGCGCCGCAGCGCGACAACCCGCCGGAGCGTCCCGCGCCTCCCGCGGAACGACCCGCGCCTCCTGCGGAACGACCCACGCCTCCCTCCGAGCAGCCCACGCCGGGCGACCTGGAGAAGGAGTACCGCGCCCGCGAGCGATCCGACCATGGAGACAACTCAGACGCCCCGCAAACCGAGCGTCCGGCACCCCGGGAGCTGGAGCCACAGAGCCCGAAAGAGCATGAATCCGAGAGGGAGCGGTCGCGGCAGGACTCGAGGGAGAATTCGAGACCGAACCGGAATCGCTAGTGCTGTGGAGCGCGCGCGATGCGGGGCGGCGCGGCTCGCTGTTTGCCTTACGCCCCAACGCCCGCGGGGGAGTGAACGACGTCCAGCTCGATCTGGCAGTCGCACGTACCACCGAGGCGCGCTAGCGCGTGCAAGGATCCCTCGACGTTGACGTCGGCCATGCCGGCGAGCGCAGAGCGCGCCTGTTCCGTAGTCCCGAAGCAGAACCGTGCTCGGTTCAGTCTGGATGCGAATTCCAACCACCGTGGATGTCCCGGGACGATGATCTCATCGCTGCTGCGCATTGGAGCCCTCCGCTTTGATGAACGTGTTCATGCCAGGAGTGATTCTCAACGGTTGAGAAGTTTGAGTTACAAAAGGTAGCAGGTGGTCACGGCGGAAGCATGTTACAAATGCGCCCGGTCGAGCCGCGCTGACGGTCAGCGCGCGTCTTTCGCAATGCATCCGTTCCCGCAAAAAGCACTACGCCCCAGAGAGGTGAACCCTCTGGGGCGCAGCGTGCCTCCCGCCGGCGCTCGGGCGCCTGCGGTCAATCCTTGAGATAAAGCTGCATGGTGATATTCCCGCTGAACCTTCGCCCGTCTTGCAGGTTGCCTTCGACAGTTAGCGTAACCGTCTTCGGCGACCTGCCGTGCAGGTTGTCGAAGAGCGGGTGCATATCGGTTTTCAGGAAGCAGAACTCAATATCCTGGATACCGTTGCCGTCGCTATCCCCCACCACCACCGGTTTTGTGCAATTGAGTGGGATCTGTGAGACGGACCCGGTCCCTTGAGAGATAAGCACGACCGTGCACAGCGAGATATCGAGGACATTGAAATTACCGCCGATGGGCTCCACGTGCACGCACCACTGACCAGATCCGGAAGCAAACCGAATGTCGTTGTGGGGAGCCCTCGTGAACAGCCGGGCAGAGAGCGTTTGGCTCTCGGCCCGGGTCGACCATCCGAGTAAGCCGCACGTGGAAACGAGAAGGACCAGGAAAATCGTCTTCAAAGCCGCACGATTGCTCATTGCTCGTTCCTCCTGAACGCGTGGAAAAACCAGGAATCTAGCCCGTAGCTCGGTACCCACGAGAACCGGCTGAGCTCACGGCCGGGGCTCCCCGACGAATCTCGGAGAACGACCAACATCGACGATACAATGAACCCGCGAAAGCGTGGAAGGGGTAATCCGGCGCGTCTCCGTACGGGCCTAAGCAGCGCCGCCCGAAAGCACGACGGAGTGGATGTTCCGATACGGAACGGCCCGGGTTTTCTTGGAGGAGTCGCGCCAGCGAAGCCTTGTCCCCGAGATCACACCTGAGATCCGGTCTCCGTTATGAAGCCATAGCTCGTCGGCTTTGGCGCCCGGTGTTCCGTTGAAATGAATCCACGCAATCGCTGAAGCCTTGACCCGCACCCTGCCTAGTGTTGAAGCAATGGTAATGGACTTATCGAGAAGGTCCCCGCTGAGGGATGACCCGTCTCGTCCAATGAGAATATTCCGCATGCGCATCTTGGCAGTCCCCCCTACTTTCGCGCGAAGGGCTCGAGCCGCGGTGGGCGTTTGCCGCGGCGCGTGGCGCCGGCGATGGGAACGTACTCGAGCTCCCTTCCCTCCAGGACACGACGAAGCATGAGCCCGCCACGGCTCATGTCGCCGCGTCCGACGAACTCGACCGGAAAGCGGAGTCGCCCGTCGAGGTAGGTCTCGATGATGTCGACGTACTTCCCCGTCGCGATGCTGCCAAGCAGGATGACGATGTCATCGCCGGAGAGGAGCGACGCCAGCGCCGCGGAATCCCGCTCGAGCGGCTCGCGGAATCGTGAATCGTCGGGTGCGACGCCGACCTCGGCCATGGCACGCAGGTCGCCGAGCATGACCATCACGTCCGGAGAGACCAGCCCGCGACCGGGGGTGATGACGAGCACCCCGTCCGGAGCGGTCCTATTTCTAGCGAAGGTTCGCCCGTAGGTCAGCTTGCCGCGGAAGTAGAGCCCGCTCAGGAAGGTGAATACCTCCCCGATCGGCGCACCGGACCCACGGAGTTGGACGGCCAGCGGTGACGTCGCGCTTTCTTGGAGCAGGATTTGCGCGCGCCTTCCCCCACAGTGAGCCGGAGAGAGCAGGAAGACGGTCTGGGGGGCTGTCACCGCCCAATACGCCTAGGCTTCGACCAGGACCTTGAATCCGCCGTAGACCATGCGCTTGGAGTCAAAGGGCATCGACTTCGGATCCACCATCTTCGCGAGCCGCGGGTCCTTCATCACCTTGGCGTTGACGCGATCGCGGTGCGCGCGCGACTTGAATACGATCCAGGAAAAAACGACCGTCTCGCCAGGCTTGGGCTTGACCATGCGCGGAAACGGCACGCCCCACTTCACGTTGAGATCGTCCCCCGCGCATTCCCGGAACTCCAGGGCGCCGTGCTCCTTCCAGATCTTTCCCCCGATCCGCGCCATGCGGCGGTAGGCCTGCAGCTTTTTCTTCAGGACGGGCAGGACATATCCATCTACGTATCGCATGTGAGCTCTCCTTAGTTGGGCTGACCTCTCACGAGGTCCCGAACCTTTCCGCGGCTCTGGCGCGCGCGCGCTCCGCTTCCACCGCGCGGTCGCGCGGCTCGGCGTGGGTCACCAGCGAATCCAGCAGTTTCCGTGCGACCGCAGCCACGTCCTCAGCGGCGCGATGGAAGGCCGCTTCGTTGATCTTCGACGGCTTGGTGAAGCCCGAGATCTTTCTCACGAATTGGAGTGAGGCCGCCATGACCTCCTCGTCGGTAGCGGCAGGATCGAAGTTATACAGGGTCTTGATGTTCCGGCACATAGCTTGTCTCCCAGTCCTGCGTTTCTCAAAGACAGCCGCCCCACAGCTTGCGCGAACAATCTAGCACCGCCGGGCATGCCCTACAACCCGGGCGCCTCAGCTTTTCATTGCGGGGCTTGAACGTTCTGGCTAACGTCTGCGCGTGGCCACCTTCCTCTTCAAGACCGAGCCGACGACGTATTCGTTCGCGGACCTGACCCGCGACAAGAGCACCGTGTGGGACGGGGTCTCCAACGCTCTGGCCCTGAAACATCTGCGCACCGTCCGCAAGGGGGATACGGTCGCCATCTACCACACCGGCGACGAGAAACAGGTCGTCGGGCTCGCGATCGCGGACTCGGATCCCTTTCCGGACCCAAAGCTCGGCGATCCAAAGCGCGCGGTCGTGCGCCTCAAGGCTGGCCGCGAATTCCCATTCCCGGTTCCCCTCGGCACGTTCAGGACCGACGCGGTACTCAAGACCGCGGATCTCGTGAGACTCCCCCGTCTATCTGTGATGCCGCTCACCGCCGCTCAACATGACCGGTTGCTCGAGCGCGCGGGCCTCTCGGCCAAGCGCTGACGCGCACATAGGCGAGACGTTACCTCACCGCGGTCGGAACTGTGGCCAATCCGATCACGGGGCAGTCACCGCCCCGACGACCGCCTGCAGCTCCGCCGCCTCACGTGCCACCGCCCGCTCGCGCGCGTGCGCCACGAGCATGTAGACCGACGGCACGACAAAGAGAGTGAAGGCCGTGCCGATGATCATGCCGCTGACGAGCGTGATGCCGATGCTGTTACGCGCCCCGGCTCCAGGGCCGCTCGCGAATACCAGCGGGAGATGCCCGAACACCGTGGCCGCGGTGGTCATCAAGATTGGCCGCAACCGGGTCCCTGCGGCATCGATGATCGCCTGGAGCTTGTCCATCCCGGTCTCCCGCAGATGGTTCGCGAACTGAACGATGAGGATCCCGTTCTTCGCCACCAGCCCGACCAACGTGATGAGCCCCACCTGGCTATAGATGTTCATCGTCGTGAAGCCCAGGAACGAGAAGAGCAGGGCACCGCTGATGGCCAGCGGAGCCGAGCCTGCGAGGATGACGAAGGGATCGCGGAAGCTCTCGAACTGAGCCGCGAGCACCAGGAAGATCAGGATCCCCGAAAGCAGGAATATCCCGAGGAACCGGCTGCCCTCGGTCCGAAGCTGGCGCGACTCGCCCGCGTAATCGACCGTGAACCCCTGGGGAAGCATCCCCTTCGCCTCTTTTTCCAAGAATTGAAGCGCCTGATCCAGCGATACCCCCGGCGGAATGACACCCTGGATTCGCACGGCGTTGAGCTGTTGGAACCGCTTCAGCTCTCTGGGTTCCGTCGTGGTTTTCAAAGTCGCAAAGGTCGAGAGCGGCACAAGCTTCCCGCCGGTCCCCGTCACGTAGATGTCCTTCAGTTGGTCGGGAGTAAGGCGCTCGCTCCGCTTCACCTGCGGAATCACCTTGTAGCTGCGCCCCTGGATGCTGAAGCGATTGACGTAGTTTCCACCGAGAAGCGTCGAGAGGTCCTTTCCCGCTTCGCTCATCTCGACACCTTGGGAGCGCACCTTGTCGCGGTTGAATACGACCTTCGCTTGAGGCTGGTCATACTTGAGATCCGCGTCGGCGAACATGAACAGACCGCTCGCGAATGCCTTCCCTACGAGCTGGTTGGCGACCTCGACGAGGCGTTCCGGCTCCGCCGTGGACGCGATGACGAAATCCACAGGGAAATCCCCGCCCCCAGGAAGCGCGGGCGGAATGATGGAGATGACGCGAATCCCCGGAATCTTCGAGAGGCTGCCGGAAGCTTCGTACTGGAGTTGCTGGGCCGTCTTCTTTCGCTCGCTCCAGGGCTTGGTCACCATGCCCCCGAAACCACCGGTCGGGAACACGAGCTGGAACGTGTTCTTGTACTCTGGGAACGAGCGGTAGACGCCCTCGACCTGCGTCGAGTAGAGCTTGGTCTGGTCGAGGGTGGAGTTCGGCGCCGCCTGGATAATCCCAAAAACGACGCTCTGATCCTCGTTGGGCGCCAGCTCGTGCTGGGAAAACATGTAGAAAGCAGGGATCAACGCCACGACGACCGCCCACACGACGTAGACGGCGGGCCGGTATTGGAGCGTCCCGGCCAGAGCCCGCTTGTATCCCTCGCGAATTCCGTCGAAGCGTCGATTGATCCACCCCGCGAAGCCGCGTTCGGTGTCTCCCGCGCGGAGCAGCTTCGATCCCATCATCGGCGACAGCGTGAGCGCCACGACCCCGGAGACGATCACCGCCCCCGCCAGCGTGAACGCGAACTCGCGGAACAAGGATCCCGTCAACCCGCCCTGGATCGCGACCGGCGTATAGACCGCCGCCAGCGTGAGCGTCATGGCGATGATCGGGCCGATCAGCTCGCGGGCCGCGTCGATCGCCGCGCGGAATGGACTGGCGCCGAGACTCAAATGCCGCTCGACGTTTTCAACCATCACGATCGCGTCGTCGACCACGAGGCCCACCGAGAGCACGATGGCGAGCAGCGTGAGCAGATTGATGGTGAAGCCGGCCGCCATCATCAGGAAGACGGCGCCGATCAAGGAGATCGGAATCGCCACGACCGGGATGATGACCGCGCGCACGGAGCCGAGGAACAGGAAGATGACGAGGATGACGATGAGGAGCGTCTCCGTGAGGGTCTTCAAGACCTCGTGGATGGCACTCTCGATGTACTCCGTCGAATCGTACGGGATGCCGGCCTTCATCCCGACGGGGAGCTGCGCTCGGATGCCCGGCATCGCCTCGCGCACCCGTCGGATCACCTCCAGCGTATTGGCGGTCGGAAGCACCCAGACGCCCATGAATACGGCGCCCTGCCCATCGAAGCGAACATCCTGTTCGTAGTTTTCGGCGCCCAGCGAGACGTCCGCGATATCGCCGAGGCGGACGACGACCCCCTTGTTCTCCTTGACGACCAGACGGCGGAACTCCTCGGGGGTCTTGAGATCGGTGTTGGCGACGAGGTTCACCGAAACCATCGAGCCCTTCGTCTGGCCCAGCGTGGAGAGGTAGTTGTTATCGGCAAGCGCGTCGCGCACCTGGGACGGTGAAATGCCCATGGCCGCCATCTTCTCCGGCTTGAGCCAAACACGCATCGCGAAGGTGCGGCCGCCGAGGATTTCGGCTCGCTGCACGCCGTCGATCGAGCTCAACTTCGGCTGCACGACGCGTGTCAGGTAATCGGTGATCTGGTTCTGATCGAGGTCACTGGAGGAGAAGCCCAGGTACATCGCCGCGAACCGATTGTCCGCGGTCTCCAGCTCGATGACCGGCGCCTGCGCCTCCGGCGGCAGGTCGTTCCGCACCTGCGCCACCTTCGCCTGGACCTGCGTGAGGGCAGCGTTCGTGTCGTAGTTGAGCTTCAAGTGAACGGTGATCGTGCTCAGGCCCTGGGCGCTGGATGACTCGATGTAGTCGATTCCGTCAGCGCTCGCGATCACGCGCTCCAAGGGGGTCGTGATGAACCCGCGCACGAGATCGGCGTTGGCTCCGACGTACGCCGTCGTCACCGTGAGGATCGCGATGTCGCTGCGGGGGTACTGCCGCACGCTGAGCGAGCGGATCGATTGCAATCCGGCGATCAGGATGACCAGGCTGACGACCATCGCCAGGACCGGCCGGCGGATGAAGAGATCGGTGAATTTCATCAGCTGTCCTCCGGCTTCGGCGCGGGGTCGTTGCCCGGCCGGATCGAATTGTTGACGAAAACGGACGCGCCGTTCCGCAGCTTGAAGACGCCCGAGGTCACAACCTCTTCGCCCGACTTGAGGCCGGAGACGACGGCGACCTGATCGCCGCGGCTGCCGCCCAGCTTCACGAAGCGCTGCTCGACTCCGCGGTAGGTCTTGCCGTTCGGTCCCTTGAGGTCCCGCACGACGAAGATCGAGTTGCCGTAGGGTGCGTAGCTGACGGCTGTCGCCGGAAGCGCGATGACGGTGGCGCCCTTCCCGAGCCGCGCCTCCACTTCCACGAACATGCCGGGGCGCAGCCTGCCGGCGGGATTCCGGAATACCGCCTGGATCTGGACGTTGCGCGTCGCCTCGTCGACGACGGAGTTGATGGCCGTGACCTTGCCGGCGGCGATGACCGCGACGCTCTCGGCCGCCACGTTCACAGACCCACCTACCCTCAAATCGCCGAGCTCCTGTTGCGGCACCGAGAAGTTGACGTAGACCGGATCCAGCGACTGGAGTGGGACGACCGGATCGCCCGCGGTGAGGTACTGGCCGAGGTTGATCTGGCGGATGCCAAGCATCCCCGAGAACGGCGCCCGGATCTCCTTGCGCTCGATGGTGGCTTTGATCTCACCCACCCGCGCCTCCGCCTGCTTCGCCTCGGCCGCGATCCGGTCGTACTCGGCCTGCGCGACGACCCCCTTCGCCAAGAGCTGCTCCGCCCGCTCGAAGTCCAGGCGCGTGAGGTCGCGTTGCGCCTCGGCGGCGGCCAGCTGGGCCCGCTCCTGGCTCACGTCGAGCCTCACCAGCACCTCGCCCACGTGGACCATCCTGCCGGATTCGAAGGTGATCCCGCCGACGATACCGGGCAGGTCCGCGCTGACGGTGACGCCTTGAACCGCCGCCACCGTCCCGATGACGCTCGAGACCGCGGGCCACTGCTCCTGGCTGGCGGCGATCGTCGTGACGGCCTCGGGAGGCGGCTGCCAACCCCCCTGCGCCATCGCCGTACGGATCTGCTGGAATTTCACAAAGCCCAGGCCGGCGACAAGCACCGCCATCGCGATGACCACGAAAATCATTCGCTTTCTCATGAGTGGTTCCTCCTTATCGTCCTGTTCCATCGAAGTTGATACCGCGTTCCTCAATCAGCGATCCGGTTGCGCGCGCCATCTCGGTGCGTGCCGTCCGGTAGTCGGTAAGAGCCGAAATTTCGTCGAGCCGCGCGCGGGACAGGTCGTTCTGGCGCGTCAGCACCAGGAAGTTCGTCGAAAGCCCCGTGTCGTATCGATCGCGCTCGGCCGAAAGCTGGATCTCCGCCGCTTCGCGGCCCGACCGGGCCGCTTCGATCCTCTGGCCCGCCGTTTCCAAAGCCGCGGCGGCATCGAGAACCTCGGCGCGGATGGTCTTGCGGACGCGGACCAGATCCGTTTCGGACTGACGCTCGACGTGCCGCGCTACCGCGGCGTTTCCCCGAGCCGCGCGGTTTCCGATCGGGAGACCCAGCACCAGCGCCACACGCGCGGCGTCGAAATCCCCCCTGCCGAGCGACTCGAAGGACTTCCCGAAACTCCCGTCCAGCTCGGATGGGAGGGTCCCAGGCGAGCCTCCTGGATTGAGTGAACCCGCGATGCCGAATCGGTCATAGGAAACCACCGCATCCAGGCTCGGCCAGATTCCGTCGCGGGCGAACGCGGTCTCGGCGCGACGCCGCTTCACCACCGCGTCCGCGATCGCAAGCTCGGGCCGGGACGAAAGCGCGCGCTCCAATGAGGCGGGCACGTCGACCGGTCGAACCTCGACCGTCGCGTCCTCGACCGGAGCGAGCTGTTCACTCCAAAGGGCGTCCCCCGCGCCGTCCAGGATCAGGAGCTTCAGGGTGTTCTCCGCGCGGGCCAGCGCCTCCCTCGAGGCGAGAAGCTCCCCGCGCCGCCGCTCCAGCTCCGCACGAGGTTGGGCAAGCTCGGTACGGGGTGCCGAGCCGGTCTCGACGCGGGTCTGCGTCTCCCCCAGCTGCTCCTCCGCAAGATGCACCGCTTGCTGGCGCACCTCGATTTCCAGCCGGACCGCCACGAGCGTCCAGTAGGACCGCTCGACGGAGGCAACCGTCTCGGTGAGGGCGCGCCTGAGCGAGGCGGTAGCGCCTTCGCGGCCCGCCTTCGCGACGCGCACCGATAGCCGAGCCGCATCCGTGCCGCGGTTGCGCAGCAGGGGTTGCCGCAGCTCCACACCCACGCGCGTTCTGTACGCCGGCGACAGGAGGGTCAGGCCCTCATCGGTCTCGCGAGCGCCCCTCGCCCTGAGCGATAGCGCTCCGCCCGTGGGAAGGAGCTGTCGGACCGCCGCGCCGGCCTCGGACGATTTGAACTCAGGACCGATCTCGGCCGGCGACGTGCCTGTGAAGGAGGAGTTCAGGGGCTCCGTTGATTTCGACCACGCGCCGTCCAGCTCGACCAAGGGGTCGTATGCACCGCTCGCCGCGGTAACGGACGCTTTCGACGCGGCCAGCGACTCACGCTCGATCACCAACCCCTCGTTCTTCTGGAGGGCGAGGCTGATCGCCTCGTTCAGGGTTAGACGATGCTCGGCGCCGAGCGCGATCCCCGCGGGCAAGGCCGCGGTCAGGGGAAGCGCCAGCGCGACGATTCGTTTCAGGGTCGCGATATTCATGTGCCACCTCGTTGGAGATCGGTCTTCTGAAGACGCGCGTCGATCGCCTCGGCGAAGCGCGCGAGCTCTTGCGGATCGAGCGAGACCAAGGACCCCAGCTCACAAGGGGTCAGCTCCATCCCCCGCTCGGCCAGTTCCAACAGCGTTGCTTTCGGATTCGCGATGAACCGGCGACGGAGCGCCTCGTCCGTCGCCAGCACACCGATGATGCGTTCGACATAGAGTTGACTCATTTTGTTCTCCTCTCGCGGTGGACCTATCTCAAGAGATGTGCCAAGTCGACGCACGAGCGCGAGGGAGGCGCGAACCCTTGCGCTCACGGAACTTGGCGTGCGAGAGGGACACAGGAGCGGGAGCAACGGGGTTCGAACTACCTGTAGGGAAATCGACAGAACGTCGATTCATGCGCGGGCGCGATCAGCCTGCGTTGCAGCTCTTGTCGGACGGGGCCTGCGCGTGCTCGCCGGGTCGACGCCGGGCCCATGGGGCCCGGCGTCTGGAGGGGGCGAATGGAGGGATTGGATGAAGCGGATTGTTGGAGGGAACTAGAACTTGTACGAAAGGCCGACCGTGCCGCGCTCCATCCAGATCTGATCCGCGCCACTGGCATCGGCTAGACCCGTTGCGCCATCCGAGGGGAACGCCACGAGCTCGCGAAGGTCCGCGCGCAGTGCCCACCGCTCGGTGATCCCGTAGGTCGTACCTGCTCCGAAGTTGATCGCGAACGCGGTTTGCGACTTGTCCAGCTGTGGCACGCGATCCGCGTCGGTGTTGGACAGAAACGTTACCGCTCCGGCCCCGGCCACCAGATAGGGCGACCAGTTGCGGACCGGAAAGTCCGCTCTCAGGTTCGCCTGGTAGGCGAGGACGTCGGGTGTTTTCCGATCTTGGCTCGCACCGGGTCCCACATCGACGCTCTGCTTGACCGGAATCATCCAGGTGAACTCTCCCTCGGCCGCCAGCCTCGGGGTCACGCGATACGTCACGGTCGCGACAGCGGGAATGTTGACGAAGCGATCCGGCAGCGCCGTGTCGTTCTTGTTCAGGGCCTGAATTCCACCCATGAGCGAGACCTCCGTCCGTGACCCGAACGATTCTTGCGCCGCGGCGGTCGACGCCGCTCCCAGGATGAAGAGCGAGACGACTGCTGCTCCGATGGCGGCGCTCGTGCTCCTTCTACTGACCTTCATGGCACTTCCTCCTCGTGATCGATCCGCGACGGCGCGGTGCTAGGCGCCGGGTGCGTCATGCATGCCGCCCATCGCTTCCTCTGGTCCCGTGTATCTCAAGCGGCGTGCCAACCGATCGAACGGGACGCGCACCTGCCGATACTCTTTGCGCTCGCGGGAGTTGTGTTGCCGGGGAGGAGATGGTGTGGGCCGGCGGGATGTCGCGCCGGTTGTGGCGGGATCGACAAGCTGTCGGTTTCTCCGCAGGCGACCCGCGGAGCGTCGCTGCCGAGCCGGCTAGCTGACTCCGTACTTTTCGATGCGTGAGTAAAGCTGGGCGCGCGTGAGGCCCAAGAGGCGGGCGGCCCTGGACTTGTTGCCCTTGGCCTGGCTCAGAGCCTTCTCGACCATGCCGCGCTCCACGTCTTCGAGATTCATACCCTCGGAGGGAATCGGCGCCGCCGCTTTCGCCGAGCCGTTCGTCGCTTCGAAATGCGCCGCCCCGACGCTCGCCGCCATGGTGGGAAGGTGATCGCGGGTAATCAAACCCCCGTCGCAAAGGAGAATCGCGCGCTCGATCGCGTTTCGCAGCTCGCGCACGTTCCCCGGCCAGCGATAGGCGAGCAGCCATTCGCGTGCGTCCTTCGAGATCCCCGCGGCGGGCCGACCCATGGTCCTGCCCAGGTCCTCGAGAAACGCCTCGGCGAGAGGCAGAATATCCTCCGGTCGCTCGCGCAAGGGCGCGATGTGGATCT
>Ga0209157_1002484_pt1 | contig 14699 bp, 13 predicted proteins | sample GraSoiAngelo_135_FD_185892 | JGI IMG/M metagenome (GOLD analysis project Ga0209157, IMG submission 185892) | Grasslands soil microbial communities from the Angelo Coastal Reserve, California, USA - 14_0929_05_40cm (SPAdes) (version 2) | ecosystem: Environmental > Terrestrial > Soil > Grasslands ... | reverse complement strand
TGCTGCGTGGTTGCCGCGACGATCCCTTTAAAAGCCTTGGTGGGCTTGACTTCGGGCCAGTTCGCAGTAGCTTTGGACATGCCCTTCTGGAGGCGACCCGCATGCTTCACGCTGGAGGCGGGCGCCGTGTTCCTGCTGGCCGTGTCCCCGGTCTCCGCGGTGGTCCCGCCGGAACCGCATGACGACCTTGCGAGCAATACGGCCGCATCGCGGCCCTCGACCACCCTGCCGGCATCCCCGGCACGATGGCCGGACATCGTCCCGCCGCGCTTGACGGCTCGCAACGGAACCCTTCCCGCCGCCCTGCCGTTCCTCGTCCAGAGGACGCCGCAATTCTCTTCGGCCTTCGGCCCGCAGGAGTCGGCGGCCTCCCAAGGGGGTGGATTCTCCGCGCGCCTGATGTCGAGGATGAGCCATGAGGCCCGGCGGTTCCGGCGGGACAACGTCACCGAGTCCTGGGGCGCCGCCCGGAGCGGGCGGGACGACGATCTCGATTCAATCGCAGAGGCCCGACGAGGCGTGGAAGCCTCGGGGGTAGTCACCCGGTCGCTCCACCGCGCCCTCGATGACGAGCTGGACAGGCTGGCCCGCACGGCGCTCGGCCTGGGCCCGACTCTGGACTTCCTGCAGGGCCTCTCCCTCCGACGTCAGCGGGCGGGGCATGCCGCTCGTGCGGGCGCCTCGTTTGCGCAGCATCCTTCCGTGTCCGCCGAAGAGAACCCGGACAGGCTGCGCGGCGACGTGGGACTGAGACTCGATGCCCACCCCGCACTCCTGCTCCGGGCCCGGTTCCGTAGCCTGCGCGGCCGGATCGAGCTGCCGGCGCGCGGCGACCCGGCCCGCCTGACCCTGGAATCGCCCATCGGAACGCGCGGACGCGCGGTTCTCTCCTCGGGTCTGCCGCGCGACGGGCAGGGCTGGACGACTCTCACCTTCGACTTCCAGTTCTAGGAACCTGCCCGCGGGCTTTCAGAGGTTGGCCAGGTCCGCGTTCAGGACGTCGAGCAACGCGCGCGCCTTGTCGAGAGTCTCCCCGTGCTCTCTCTCGGGATCGGAATCGGCGACGATGCCGCCGCCGACACGCAGGTGGGCGATGCCTTTGGCGCACACGAGGGTGCGGATGACGATGTTGAAGTCCATCCCGCCGTCGAGAGAGAGGTACCCGATCCCCCCGGAGTAGACGCCGCGCTCCTCCTCCTCCAGCTCGTCGATGATCTCCATCGCCCGGACCTTGGGCGCGCCTGTCATCGAGCCCCCCGGGAAGAGCGCACGCACGACGTCGATCCGGTCCGCATCCGGACGCAGGCGGCCGCTGACGGTCGTGACCAGGTGGTGCACGGTGGCGAACGACTCGAGGGCGCAGAGCGTCTCGGCGCGAACGCTCCCCGCCTCGCAGACACGCCCGAGGTCGTTCCGCACGAGATCGGCGATCATGACGTTTTCCGCCCGGTCCTTCGGGCTCGAAATGAGGTCGCTCGCCAGCCGCTCGTCCTCCTCGGGCGTGTCGCCGCGCGGGCGGGTCCCCTTGATCGGGCTGCTTCTGGCACGGTCTCCCACGACCGACACCAGGCGCTCCGGAGACGCCGAGACGACCTGGAAGTCGCCGGCATCGATGTAGGCCGCGAACGGGGCCGGGTTGCGGGCCGCGAGGTCCAGGAAGAGCGATAACGGATCTCCCTCGAAGGCGCACTCGATCCGGTGCGACAGGTTGACCTGGTAAACGTCGCCGGCCGCGATATAGTCGAGAGCGCGGGCGATCCTTCCCAGATACGTTCTCCTGTCGGTCGTTAAGAGAGCCCGGCGTGCGACGGCTCCCGAGGCGGGAGGCGCGGCCCGCGCCGCAGGCGAGCGCGCCAGGCACTCGCGAAGGTCCTCGAGACCCGCGGCGGCCCGGGCGAGCCTCTGGCGCTCGTTCTCGGCGCCGAGCCCCGTCGCCACGAGGATCACACGCCGTTCGAGGTGATCGAACACCACCGCGCGATCGTACAACCCGAACCACGCATCCGGCTGGCCCAAGGGATCGGGAGGCGCCGTGGGCAGGCGCTCGATCGACCGCCTCAGGCCGTAACCGAGATAGCCGATCGCGCCGCCGATGAAGGGTACGCCCGGTGCGGTCCGCCGGATCGCCCCCGCAGGCGCCAGCGCGCGCAGCAGGGCGAACGGGTCGCGCGCGGGGCGCGTCTGGACGCTCTGGCGGCCGTCACTTTCCCCCACCAGCAGGGCCTCGCCGCCACGGATCGCGACCACCAGAACGGGATCCCACGCGAGGATCGAGAATCGGGCGGCGTGGTGGCCCATGAGCCCGCTCAGGAGCAGGACAGGGTGACGCCTGTGCCGCACGCGTCGGAGCGCCTCGAGCGGGTCGCAGAAGCCCGGAAGATCCTCCAGGATGGGACGGGGCGGCGGCGCCACCGGCACGAGCGGCCCGGTCACCGGCGTGATTCCTCTTGAGGGGCGTGCGCTTCGGCCCCACATTCCCGCCCCACGAGATCCCGATAGGCCGCAAGGAGGTCGCGCGTCACGGGGCCCGGCATGCCCTCGCCGATGGGACGATCGTCCACCCGGACCACCGGCAGGACCTCCCATGACGTGTTGGTCAAGAAGGCCTCCTGGGCGTCTAGCAGGAGGGCGGTGGGCAGCCGTTCTTCCGACACCTCGATCCCGGCCGCGTGCGCGAGCTCGATGACCGCCTCGCGCGTGATCCCGGGGAGGCTGCCCGCGGCGGGCGAGGTGAGCAGGCGACCGCCCGCGACGAGAAAGAAGTTGCTCACCGTTCCTTCGGTCAGGTGGCCGCCGGCGTCCAGCAGGATGGCCTCGAAGCCGCCCCGATCACGCGCCTCGCGCCGCGACAGGACCGAGCCAAGGCGCGACGTCGATTTGATGGCCGGATCAAGCGTCTCGGGCGGCACCTGCCTGCGGCGCGGGATGACGGCGCGCACGCCGGTCCTGTAGAGGGCCTCGTCGACTCCCTCGAACGGTCCTCCTGAGATCACGACGGTCGGCGGACCCAGCGCCTCGACATATTCGCCCGGCCGCCCCGCTCCGCGGGTGACGGTGATCCGGAGGCGCGCGTCGTGCAGCGCATTGGCCTCGAGGACCTCGCGAATAAAATCCGGCAAGCCGGGTTGTATCTGCGACAGGCCCAGGCCGACGCTGTCCGCGGACTGCAGCAATCGCTCCAGGTGACGATCACGGCGGAACACGACGCCCTCGACCGCGCGCATCGATTCGAAGATTCCGTCCCCGTAAAGGAAGCCTCGGTCGAAGACGGAGACGCGCGCCTCTTCCTCGGGAACGAGCCGTCCGTTCAGATGAACCCACACAGGGCACCGCCCCCGCGCGGCTGATGAGATCCGGGCCGATGGATCCTCTTCCCGGGTCGCGCCCTGGAAGCCTGCCCGGCCCTCGGACGGGCTTCTCAGGCTCGGGCGGCGTCCCCGGCGACGGCCGCGTCCACGGGGGTCGGGGAAACGGCGCGAGGATCGAACGGCGGGCGGCGCGGGACCGCCTCGACGGGATTGTAAAGCGTGTCTCTTTCGACCGGGACCCGCCCGGCCTCCTCGATCAGCGCGACCAGCTCGTGCCGGCCGATCATCTGCGGCGACATCGAACCCGCGCGATGATAGATCTCCTCGGTGACGACCGTGCCGTCGAGGTCGTCGGCCCCGAAGTGCAGACCGGCCTGCGCCACGCGCGGCGTCATCATGATCCAGTACGCCTTGATGTGCGGGAAGTTGTCCAGCATCAGCCGGGCGACCGCCAGGTTCCGGAGCTCGTCCGCGGCGGAGGGCTTCGGCAGATGCGACAGGCGCGTGTTCTCCGGGTGGAAGGCGAGCGGGATGAAGGCCATGAAGCCGTGCGTCTCGTCCTGCGCCTCGCGCAGGAGCAGCATGTGCTCGATGCGCTCCTCGAGGGTCTCGACGTGGCCGAAGAGCATCGTGGCATTGCTCTTCAGGCCGATCCGGTGCGCGGTCTTGGCGATCTCCATCCAGCCGCGGTGGTCGATCTTCCCCTTGAAAAGCACCTGGTGCGCGTGATCGGTCAGGATCTCCGCCCCGCCGCCGGGGATCGACCCGAGCCCTGCCTCCTTGAGCCGCCGCAGGACCTCTTCCGGCGTCATGTCGAAGTTCTCCGCCATGGCGGCGATCTCGACCATGGTGAATGCCTTGACGTGCACCTCGGGCCGCACCCGTTTCATGGTCCGGATGACGTCGAGGTAGTAGCTGAACGGCAGGTCCGGGTTCACTCCGCCCACCATATGGATCTCGCGGATCGGTTCGTGCATGTGCTCGCGCATGCGCCGCTCGACGTCTTCCGGAGAAAGGACGTAGGCGTCGCTCTGCTTGGCGGTCCGGTAGAACGCGCAGAACTTGCAGCCAGCCACGCAGACGTTCGTGTGGTTGATGTGCTGATTGACGATGTAGTACGCCACGTCCCCGTGCAGCGTCTCGCGCACGTGGTTCGCGAGCGTCCCGACGCCAAGCAGATCGTCGTGGCGGTAGAGCGCCAGGCCGTCCTCGCGGGACAGGCGCTCGCCCGAGAGGACCTTGTCCAGGATGGCCCCCAGGCCGCTCCTCTCGACGTACCGACTCCGGAATGGCGTCATGCGTTCCCCATGCGGCGGTACGCGGCGGACCCGACCCGCACGTGCCGGTGCGTCGCCTCCTCTTCGGGCGCCGTCAGCAGCTCACCCAGCCGGCTGCGCGTGTTCTCCAGGGCCATCGAGCAAAGAGTCCCGCACATTGTGCAGACCGCCTTGTCGTAGTCTTCGCTCATCATCCGGAATTCCCGGGCCTTCTCCGGGTCGAGCGCCAGGCGGTATTGCCCCTCCCAGTCGAGCTGCTTCCGGTACACCGACATCTGGTCATCGCGGCGCTTCGCCCCGAACACGCCTTTCGCCAGGTCGCCGGAGTGCGCCGCGATCTTGGTGGCGAGAACGCCGTCGCGCACGTCCTGGAGGGTGGGCAACCTCAGGTGCTCGGCCGGCGTCAGGTAACACAGGACATCCGCGCCCGCCGCCGCCGCAACGGCTCCGCCGATGGCCCCGGTGATGTGGTCGTATCCCGCCCCGATGTCGCTGGTCAAGGGTCCCAGCACGTAGAACGGCGCCCCACGGCACACTCTCTTCTGAAGCAGCACGTTCGCTTCGATCTGGTGGATCGGCACGTGGCCCGGGCCTTCGATCATGACCTGCACCGAGCGCTCATGGGCCCGGCGCGTCAGCTCTCCGAGGGTCAGGAGCTCCTGGATCTGCGCCGCGTCCGTGGCGTCGCCGGTGGCCCCCGGGCGAATGCCGTCGCCCAGCGACAGCGTCAAGTCGTGCTCGTAGGCGATGTCGAGCAGCCGGTCGTATTGCTCGAGAAGAGGGTTCTCCTGACCCGAGCGGGCCATCCATGAGGCCAGAAAGGATCCGCCGCGCGACACGATGCCGGCGATCCTCCCGTCGGCATCGAGACGGCGGACCGCCTCGCGCGTAACCCCGCAATGGACGGTGACGAAATCCACTCCGTCCAGGGCGTGTGCCTCGATCGTCCCGAACAGATCGTCCGCCCGCATCTCGTAGACCGATCCGCGATCGGCGACGGCCTGGTAGATCGGCACCGTTCCCAGGATGACCGGGCAGCGCCTGAGAATCTCGCGGCGCACCGCGTCCAGCTCGTCCCCGGTGGACAGGTCCATGACCATCTCGGCGCCGCAGGCGATCGCGATCTTCAGCTTCTCCACCTCCTCGTGGAGCTGCTGGTGGTGGCCGGATGTGCCGATGTTGGCGTTGACCTTGGTGGACAGCCCCTGCCCGACGCCGATCGGGTTGAAGTCGTGATGGATGTTCTTCGGGACGATGGCCAGCCCCGCCGCGATTCGCGCGCGCAGCTCCCCGGCGTCGATCCCCTCGACGGCCGCCACGTACCTCATCTCCTCGGTGATCCGGCCGCGCTTCGCCTGCTCCATCTGGGTCATGGAAGTCGCTCCTCAACACGGCCGCCGGTGTTGACGCCCCGCGGCCGTAAGATGCCCGCGCCCTAGTGCGCGGTGGTCGTCGCCCGCATCTCGCGGATGACCGTCACCTTGATCTTCCCGGGATACTCCATCCGGGTCTGGATCTTCTTGGCCAGATCGGAGGCCAGGAGCGCCAGCTGGTCGTCGGTCACCTTGTCGGGCCTCGCGATCACCCGGATCTCCCGCCCCGCCTGGATGGCGTACGACTGCTCGACGCCCTCCATCTCGTTCGCCAGCCCCTCCAGTTCCTCGATCCGCCGCACGTAGTCCACCACGCTCTTGCGCCGCGCCCCCGGGCGCGAGCCCGAAATCGCGTCGGCGGCCGACACGAGGACCGAGATCGGATGGGTGACATCCACGTCCTCATGGTGCGAGCCGATGGCGTTCACCACGACGGGGTGCTCATTGTACCGCGTGGCCACCTCGACCCCGATTTCCGGGTGGGTCCCCTCGCGCTCGAAATCGATCGCCTTGCCGATGTCGTGGAACAGACCGGCCCGCTTCGCCAGCACCCCGTCCAGACGCAGCTCCGACGCCATGATGGCTGTCAGCTTGGCGACCTCAATCGAATGCATGAGGACATTCTGGCCGTACGACGTGCGGTAACGCAGGCGCCCCAGGATGCGGACCAGCTCGGGGTGGACGCCGTTGATCCCGAGCTCCCGCAGCGCTTCCTGACCGGCCCGCAGCATCTGCTCGTCGACGCGTCGCTGGTTCTTCTGCACCAACTCCTCGATCCGCCGCGGATGGACATTGCCGTCCTTGATCAGGCGCTCAAGTGTGAGCCGGGCGATCTCGCGCTTGATCGGATTGAAGCAGGAGAGCACCACGCTGTCGGGCTGTTCATCGATCAGGATCTGGACACCGGTCGCCTTCTCGAAGGCGCGGATGTTCTTGCCCTCGTGGCCGATGATGCGTCCTTTCAGCTTGTCGTTCGGCAGGGGAAAGGCCGTGACGCTGCGCTCCGCGGACCACTCCGACGCCGTGCGCTCGATAGCCAGGGACACGATCTTGCCGGCCTCCACCTCGGCTTTTTTCTGCGCCTCCTCGCGCGCCTCGCGGATCATCTTGGCCGACTCGAAGCGCACTTCCTGCTTCATGTTGGTCAGAAGCATGTGTTTGGCGTCTTCCGGGGTGAGGCCCGAGACGCGGCTGAGCTGGGAGTTGAGGTCGTCCGCCAGGCGCCGGACTCTTTCACGCTCTTTCCTGGCTTCGGCCAGTGACTGCTGGATGTCCCGCTCGCGCTCCTCCAGCGACCTCTCGCGCGATCTCAGGCGGAGGTCTGCTTCGCCCAGGCCCGCCTCGCGTTCGTCGAGACCCCGCTTCAGGCGTTCGCCCTCGCGCACCCTGCCCTGCAGATCCTGCTCGAGCCGCGCCTTCGACTTCAGCCATTCCTCACGGGCCTGGAGGAGGGCCTGGCGCTTCTGGTGTTCGGCTTCCTGAAGGCTCCGGTTGATGATCTCCCGGCTCTCGCCGCGAACTTTCTCGAGCTTAGAGCGGACGAAGAGCCACCTGGTGAACCATCCGACGAGACCTCCGGTCAGGAGAAAGGCCCCTGGGAGGAGAATATTGATGAACGTCATCCGCATGCCGTGTCCCCTGCGCAGCCGGTATCCCGGCGGCGCGGAAGGATCCTCTCCCGGCCATGGCATGAGATCCGATACACACGGCGCCCGCCAAACGGCGCAAGATCGGGTGCCTAGAGTCGATTCGGAAGAGCGTGTCGCTGAAGAACTTGGTTGGAGAGTTGCGAGAGCCAATCGGGCGCGGGGTCGGCCACGCCGGGCGGCGCGCTGTCGCCCCTCGTTCAAGACACAGCCATCGGTGAGTCGGCCGGCCCGGAATCCGGTGCCGGTCATCGCCGCGCGGCATGAAAACCTCGCGGTGTCTCACCTCAGTTGCGCGCTGTACCACCCCGCTCCCCCCTGTCGGCCAGGCCCGGAGGCCCCGCCTAAGGCGCCGGGTGAGAGGACCGTTGCGTGCTAAAGCGTTGCAAAACCGAGTGAAGTATAGCACCCGGCCACGCGCGCCCGCAAGTTTTCACCGGAGGGGGGTCAGGTGGACGCGGGAGTCGAACCGGAGCCTTCGATCCAGGCGGCGCCGTCGGCGTAGTGTTCCTTTTTCCAGATCGGCACGATCTCCTTGAGGCGCTCAATGACGTGCGCGCAGGCGGCGAGCGCCTCGCGCCGGTGCTCCGCCGCCACCGCGATCACGACGCTCGGCTCGCCGATGGTCAGGCGGCCTGTCCTGTGCAGGATGGCGACGTGCGGCGTGCCGAAGAGCGCTTCCGTCTCGCGGCCGATGTCGCGCATCACCTGTTCGGCCATTTCGGCGTAGGCGTGATACTCGAGCGCGCGCACGGGCCGACCCTCGTGGTGGTCGCGCGCCGTGCCGATGAAGGTGGCGATGGCGCCCCGGTCGGGACCTGCCACCGCCCGGATGGCCTCCTCCACATCGATCGGGCGCTCGACGATCCGGTACAGTCCGGCCAATTGTCGTCTCCTAGCCGCCGCTCACCGGTGGGAAGACGGCGATCTCCTCGCGTCCCGTGAGCGCCCGATCCCCTCGCGCGTAGGCCCGGTCGCAGGAGAACAAGGGCCGCTCCTCGCGCCGGAGCGACGGAATCCTCGCCCGCACGCGGTCCCAGACGTCCGCAAGCGTGGCGTTCGCGGGCACCTCGACTTCGACCGATGGGGTGCCCGCGGCCTCGCGGTAGCGTGCGAAGAGCAGGACGGAGACGGTCATCGGCCCCCCGTCGTGCCCCGAGAGGCGGAGGCCGCGATGCGGCGTCTCTCGCGGACCAGCTTGAGCACCTCGCCCACCATCGCGTCGATCCCCGCCTTCACGTCCGCCAGGCGCGTGAAGGCGGTGAACCCCGGCGTATGCACGATGGATCTCTCGCGATCGATCATCAAGGCCTCCGGGGTCGCCGGCGGCGCGGGCACTTCGATCGTGTCGCCGAGTACGGTCCGCAGCGGGATCTCGCCGAGACTGACGCAACCGATCGGTTTCCCGGCCTCCAGGAAATGGCGCAGGAACACGGCCACCTCCTGGCGCACGGCGCGCGGCTCGCCCGGTCGCGCGAACGCCGTGGAGAAGTTGACCACCGGGCCGTATCCCCCCGGGATGAAGAGCGCCTCCAGCTCGTCGTGCCGTACCTCCTGGAGGGCGCGGATGGGCCGGCGCGCCAGCCGGGCGGACTCGCGCAGGACGTTGCGGGCGTCCGGTACCTCGTCGCCGCTCAGGTGATCGACGGTGCGTTCCTGCGCGATGTCCGGAGCCACCAGGATCGCCCTTTCGCCCGCGGCCTCAATCGCGAACAGCGTGAAGACCGCCTCATGCACATCGGTGCCGTCGTAGTATCCGCAGCCGCCGAGCAGAACGCCGATCGACACCGCTCACCCTCGTGGAATCCGATCCCGCAGCCTGAAGTATAGGTCCGTTCCCTCCCGGCGGCTCAACGGCGGACGCAGAGCACCGCGTCACGAAGAGGCATGCCTCTCTCGTTTTCCGTTGACCGGCGGTCCGCACGGTGGTATGTTCGGTGCGCATTGTGCGTCCTAGTTTCAACATGGGAAACAGGAAGCGGAAGTCGATGACAGTCCAGCGGAACCGGCCGGCTGGACATCTTATGCTTCTGCGACATTCGGCGGCGTGGGGACGGCAGGCGATGCTGTTACGGCCTTAGGGGCGCCAGGTTCGTCGCAAGTCCTTGTCGTAACGTCATTATGGGCAAAATAGGGCTTGCGCGGACGGTCCCCCTGGACGCACAATCACGTGGCGATCTTGTACCCTCCGTGATGCGAGGACGGCATAAAGCGATGGCGGGACGGACGGGAACATCGGGATCGCCTTCGAAGTCGGGAGCGCAGGAAAAGACCGGATAGAAAGGAAAGGTTCACATGGCTCAGGATCCGCCGACACAGGGCGTCAAGAAGAGGAGCGAGCGCGGTGAGGGCATCGTGACGGGGAACCAGGCGGTGCGTCGCGCCATTGCAGTGCTCAAGGCGTTCAGCGATGACGCCCCGGAGATGGGCGTCACGGAGGTCAGCCGCAAGGTGAACCTCCACAAGAGCACCGTCTACCGTCTGCTCTCGGCTTTCGAAGGCGAGGGCCTCATCGGCAAGAGCCCGGAGAACGGCAAGTACCGGCTCGGACCGGAGCTGATCGTCCTGGGCGAGCAGGTCTTGCGGCACACCGACGTGCATCGCGTCGCGCTCCCTTTCCTGAGGGACCTTGCGGATCGCACCGGGGAGACCGTGGACCTTGAAGTGCTCAGCGGCAGCAACGTCGTGACCATCGAGGAAATTGCCGGCAAACACGTGGTGGCCGCGGCCGGAGCCATCGGGATGCCCTGGGCTGCGCACGCGACCTCGACCGGCAAGGTGCTGCTGGCGCATCTACCGCCCGAGAAGCAGCGGCAGATCCTCGCGCGCACCCTCAAAAAGTTCACGCCGCGCACTCTGACCGATCCCAAGACGCTGGCGCGCGATTTCATCAAGATCCGCGAGCAGGGATATGCCGTGTCATTCGGGGAGCTCGAGGATCACCTGATCGCCATCGGCCTGCCGATCAGAAGCCGCAATGGCGACGCCATCGCGGCCGTCAGCATCTCGGGACCCGACACCCGCCTCACCCCGGACAAGATGCCCGGACTCATCCGTACCGGCCTGGAGACGTGCGCGAAGATCTCGGCCCGGCTCGGCTACCACGGGCCGGCCGCGCTGCGCGCGGCGCAATCGAAGTTCATGGCGCCGCGGGCGTTTGTGTGATGGATCGCGTGCCCCGCGCGCTCCGGGGGGCGAAGGAGGACTGACTTGAGCCACGAAGATCTCTACCAGAAGATGGCGGACAGCGTGATCACGGGAGATGCGGAGACCTCGGCCGCCCTGGCCCGTCAGTCCCTTGAGCTGGGCATCGCACCGCTCGAGTCGATCGACAACGGCTTCGTGAAAGGGATCCGGGTCGTCGGCGACCGCTTCGGCGCCGGCGAGCTGTTCCTTCCGGAACTGGTGATGAGCGCCGAGGCGATGAAGGCAGCGCTGGCGATCCTCGAGCCCGAGCTGGCCAAGGCGTCGACCGTGCGCGAGAGCCAGGGATCGGTTCTGGCGTGCACCGTGCAGGGGGACATCCATGATATCGGCAAGCGCATCGTCTGCACGATGCTGTCCGCGAACGGCTTTTCCGTGGTGGACCTCGGCGTCAACGTCAAGATCGACCGATTCGTACAGGAGATCAAGACGCGCCAGCCGGATATCGTTGCCATGTCCGCCCTCCTGACGACCACCGCCCCCAACCAGGGGAAGGTCATCAAACTTTTGCAGAAGGAGGGGATCCGCGACCAGTACATCGTCATGGTCGGAGGCGCCCCGACCAGCCTGGCCTGGTCGAAGGAGATCGGCGCCGATGGCTACGGCGAAAACGCCACCGAGGCGGTTCGCGTCGCCAAGGAGCTGATGGCGAAGAGGCGCTCGAAACCCGCCGGCGCGCAGCCCGAGACGGTGGCGCCGGTCCCCGCGCTCGGCGACGCCGCTTCTTCGGGCGGCGTCATCCGGGCGGCCGCGTCGGACTGAACCCCTTCCGGTCGTCCGGGGCCTCCTGGTCCCGGCGCCCGGCGCGAGGAGAACAGCCGTGTCGATCTCCGTTCCTGCCCCCGTGCGCGGCTTCTTCCGCCGGCACCCCAGGCTGACGCGCGCCCTCGAGCTGGCCGTCCGGCCGTTCGAAGCCGCGAGCAAGAAAGTCGTCTTCGGCTGCAAGATGTGCGGGCAATGCATCCTGCACGAAACCGGCATGACCTGCCCCATGGGCTGCCCGAAGACGCTGCGCAACGGACCGTGCGGCGGCGTGCGCATGGACGGTCGCTGCGAGGTGATCCCGGGCATGATGTGCGTGTGGGTGAAGGCGGAGCGCCGCTCGCGCTGGCTCCCCTGGGGCGGGGCCATCCTGAAGGTCCAGCCGGCTCTCGACTGGAGCGGGGCGGGAAGCTCGGCCTGGATCAATGTGCTGGCCGACCGGCAGGGAAAAGAGGCGTCATGACCCGTCCCATAGCACCCGTTCTCCGTCTCGAGGAGGCCTTCCGGTCGGGCCTGCCGGTCGTCACTTGCGAAATCGCCACGGGCGACGGCGCCGATCCGGATGAGGTCCTGAGGCGCGTCCGGCTCGTGCGCGACCACGTGGACGCGGTGAACGTCCCGGACAATACCGCCGGTATTGTCCACATGGCGGCGTGGGCGGCCGCGGCCCTGCTGGCTCGCGAGGGGGTCGATCCGATCATGCACGTCACGTGTCGCGATCGGAACCGGATGGCGCTGCAGAGCGACCTTTTGGGCGCGGCGGCGTTGGGCGTGCGCAACATCCTCTGCCTGACCGGTGACCACATGGTGCACGGCGACCACCCGGGCGCCAAGCCGGTCTTTGACCTCGACTCGCTTCAACTCGTGTCTCTGGCGACCGTGCTGCGCCACGGGCGCTACCTGAGCGGTCGCGAGATCAGGCCGGCCCCCGCTCTCTTCCCCGGGGCGACCGAGAACCCGTTCGCACCCCCTTACGACTTCAGGCCGCTCCGCCTGCAGAAGAAAGTCGAGGCGGGGGCGCGCTTCATCCAGACGCAGATCACCTTCAATGTGAAGCGCTTCGCGGCCTTCATGGAGCGAGTGCGCGATCTCGGGCTGGATCGGACGGTCCCGATCCTGGCCGGAGTCGCGCCGGTGCGCTCGGCGCGCTCGGCGCGGTACATGCGCGAGCGCGTGCCGGGAATGGAGGTCCCCGACGCCATCGTGCGGCGCATGGAGCAGGCCGGCAGCGAGCGCGCCAGGCGCGAGGACGAGGGCATCCGAATCTGCGTCGAGATCATCGAGCAGCTCCGCGAGGTCAGAGGCCTCGCAGGCTTCCACCTGCTGCCGATCCACTGGGAGGAGGCGGTCGCCGAGATCGCCTCGCGCGCCCGCCTGACGCCGGCGCGCGCCTCCCTGTCCGCGCACGTGGAGGCGACCGCGCGGGACGCCGGCTCGGCCGACGCCCGGAGGGACGACAGGGAGGGCGCCCTCCTCAATCGCCATCGGGAGCACCGGGCATGAAGACCGTCGTCTGTTCGGCCACGAAAACCATCGTCATCAGCCCGGACGATCCGTTCGTCATCATCGGCGAGCGCATCAATCCAACCAACCGTAAGAAGCTGGCCGAGGAGCTGCGGCGGTTCGACTTCACGCGCGTGCGCAGAGACGCCCTGGCCCAGGTCGAGGCCGGTGCTGTGATGCTGGACGTGAACACCGGCATCCCCGGCGCCGACGAGCCGGGGATGCTTACGGGTGCTATCCGTGCGGTGATGGAGGTGACGGACGCGCCGATCTCCATCGACTCGTCGACCCCCGAGGCGCTCGAGGCGGCCCTCCCGGTCTACAAGGGCAAAGCGCTGGTCAACTCTGTAACGGGCGAGGACGAGATGTTGGAGCGACTCCTGCCGCTCGTCAAGAAGTACGGCGCCGCGGTGATCGGCATCGCCAACGACGATACCGGGATCAGCAACGACCCGAAGGAAAGGCTCACGATCGCCAGAAAGATCGTCGAGCGCGCCTCCGACCACGGTATTCCGAAGGAAGACGTCCTCATCGACCCGCTGTGCATGCCCATCGGCGCGAACCACGAGTTCGGGCGGATCACCTTCGAAACGATGCGGCTCATCCGCGAGAACCTGGGGGTGAACATGTCGGTGGGCGCAGGGAACGTAGGCTTCGGTCTGCCCGACCGCCCCCCCCTCACGACCGGATTCCTCCTGCTGGGAATGCAGGTAGGCCTGACGGCCTCCATCACCAACGCTCTCGAGCCCGAGATCTACAAGATGATCCTGGCCGGCGACCTGATGCTGGGTCGCGACCCCTTCGGCAGGAAGTGGAACGCCCATTTCCGCAAGGTGTCCGCCGCCCGGGCCGAGCGCCGCGTGACCGCCCCCGAGGCCGCCCCCATCACGCCGTCCTCCCCCACGTCCTGAAGCGATCGGAGCAGGAACCGCTCATGGAACCGACGACCATCCCCAAGACCGAGAAGGTCAAGGTCACGTTCCTGCCCAAGGAGACCACGACGCGGGTGCCCGCCGGAACGACCCTGTTCCATGCCGCCGCCTGGACCGGCCAGCCGATCGAGAGTACCTGCGGCGGACGCGGTACGTGCGGCAAGTGCCGCGTGCAGGTGATCGAAGGCTCCACCCCGATCACCCCGGCGGACCTGCAGCACCTGTCCCAGGAGGATCTCACGACCGGCTGGCGCCTGTCGTGCCAGGCCGAGGTGCGCGACGAGATGGTCGTGCAGGTGCCGCGCCTCCTGACCACGCCCAAGACTGCGATGTTCGGCGTCGGGAGGCAGGTCCTGCTCGACCCGAACGTCCACAAGGTGCGCCTGAAGCTCGAGGAGCCGACGCTCCACGACCAGCGCTCCGATTTTCAGCGTCTCAAGGACGCCCTGCTCAAGGAAGGATTCGCCATGAGCGCCGACCTGGCCGTCCTGCGCTCGCTTCCCACGGCATTACGCGGGGCCGAATTCGACGTGACCGCGGTCCTGTCCGGCGAGACCCTGGTCGCCGTCGAGCCGGGCGACACCACGGGCGAGTGCTACGGCATCGCCTTCGACCTCGGCACCACGACCATCGTCGGTACGCTGATGGACCTGAACAACGGCGAGACCCGCGCCGTGATCTCGACACTGAACGC
>Ga0209157_1002480_pt1 | contig 14707 bp, 10 predicted proteins | sample GraSoiAngelo_135_FD_185892 | JGI IMG/M metagenome (GOLD analysis project Ga0209157, IMG submission 185892) | Grasslands soil microbial communities from the Angelo Coastal Reserve, California, USA - 14_0929_05_40cm (SPAdes) (version 2) | ecosystem: Environmental > Terrestrial > Soil > Grasslands ... | reverse complement strand
GGGCGCGGTCGCTGATGCGCAGGTTCTCCTCGACCCGCACCCCCGCCTCGCGCAGGTCGTCGATCTCCTTGAGCAGGGAGCCTGGCTCGATCACCACTCCGTTCCCGATCACGCACAGGACGTTGTCTCTGAGGATTCCGGAGGGGACGTGGTGCAGGGCGAAACGGCGCGCGCCGACGCAGATCGTGTGGCCGGCGTTCGGCCCGCCGCCGTACCGCGCCACGATGTCCACGCGCTCGGTCAAGAGGTCGACGATCTTGCCCTTGCCCTCATCACCCCATTGCGTACCGACCACCACGAAGCCGGACATGGGTTCTCCGTTGCCTTGCTGTCGAACCGGCAAAGGACGGAACCGTGCGGAAGCTCCTTTGCCGCGACATGCTAGCAGAAAACGGGCGATCGGGGACCCGGGCGGGGGTCAGGCGGCGAGGATCTGCTGCACCCGGAACAGCAGGGAATCCTTGATCTGCTCCTTGTCGAGGAAGCCCGCCACCCCCGCGGCCTGGAGAAAATCGAGAACGTCCTTCTTGAACACACCGCTCATGATCAGGATGGGCGTCTGTTTGACCCGGCCGATCTTCTTGATCTCCCGCAGGACGTCGAAGCCGGTCATCTTGGGCATCAGGAGGTCGAGAACGATCAAGTCGGGGTGCTCGTTCTGCACCAGGTCGAGCGCCTGCCTTCCGTCCTCCGCCTCGAGGACGTCGTATCCTGCGGCGGCCAGAAGGTGCGCCGCCACTTTGCGCACCGTGATCGTGTCGTCCGCCACGAGGATCTTTTTGCGGTGCTCGGTCTTCTCGAAGGAATCGGCGCTCGACGACGACTTCACCTCGTCCTGCACGAGGTCGATTCTCACGATCTCCTGGCAGTTGCTGCAGAGATACTTGATGACGCGGGACTGCCCATCCACCTCCCGCAGGCGGATCACGTTCTTGCAGTGCGGGCAGCGTACGACCAAGGGAACCTTTCTGCAGGCAGCCGGGCGCAGGCGCAAAGCGACCCCGCCGCGGGTACCCGCATTCCTAAAGTTAAGTCCTTAAAGGGGCGATTGCACTTCGGTTACGGAATTGTGAGGGCACGGTCGCTGTGCTAGACTCCAAGAGGTTTTGCGCGGCGCGGGACCACCTTTCGATGCCCTCCACCATCATCCTCGACGGCGAGCACCTCGGACTGGAACAAATCGCTTCAGTCGCCAGGGGCGGCGCCCGCGTCAGCCTGGGTGATTCCGCCCGCAGGAAGCTTGTGCGCGCCCACGACGTGGTCCAACGGATCCTCGCCTCCGACCAGCAGGTCTACGGCGTGAACACCGGCTTCGGTCTTCTCAAGGATATCCGCATCCCCCGCGATCGGCTCGACGTCCTTCAACTCAACCTGATCCGCAGCCACTGCGCCGGTCTGGGCGACCCGCTGCCGCCGGAGGCGACGCGCGCCCTCATGCTGCTGCGGGCGCACGTTCTGGCGCGGGGTCATTCGGGTGTCAGGCCACTGGTGGTCGAGACGCTCCTGGACCACCTCAACGCCGACCTCCTGCCGGTCGTGCCGGAGCAAGGGTCGCTGGGCGCCAGCGGCGACCTCGCTCCCCTGTCGCACGTCGCCCTGGCCCTTCTGGGCGAGGGCGAGGTCGTGCTCCGGGGCGTGAGGATGAGAACACCGGCGGCGCTCGAGACGACCGGACTCGCACCCCTGCGGCTCGGCCCGAAGGAGGGTCTCGCCCTCATCAACGGCACGCAGTTCATCACCGCCGTCGGCGTCCTGGCGCTCCTGCAGGCCGAAGAGCTCGCGGCCGTGGCCGACGTCGCCGGAGCCTTGAGTCTCGAAGCCCTGAAGGGAAGCCACCGCGCCTTCGACGAACGCCTGCAGGCCCTGCGGCCGCACCCGGGGCAGGTGGACAGCGCCGCGAATCTGAGGGCCCTCCTGGAGACAAGCGAGATCGCCCGGTCGCACGAGGCGTGCGGGCGCGTGCAGGACGCCTATTCGCTGCGCTGCATGCCGCAGGTGCACGGCAGCGCCCGCGACGGAATCCGCTTCGCGCGCTCCATCCTGGAGGTCGAGGTGGACGCGGTCACCGACAACCCGATCGTCTTCCCGGACGGGGGCGATCTCCTGTCCGGGGGAAATTTCCACGGCGAGACCCCGGCCCTGGCGCTCGATCTCCTGGCGATCGCAACCGCCTCCCTCGCGTCGATTTCGGAGAGACGCGTCGACCGGCTGATGAACCCGGTGCTCAGCGGGCTGCCGCCGTTCCTGACGCGCGACGCCGGCGTCCATTCAGGCCTGATGATGGCGCACGTCACCGCCGCCTCCCTGGTCTCGGAAAACAAGATCCTCTGCCACCCGGCGAGCGTGGACTCCATCCCGACCGAAGCGAACCAGGAGGATCACGTCTCGATGGGACCGATCGCCGCGCGCAAGGCGCGCGCGGTGGTGGGGCACGCGCGGATGGTCCTGGCCATCGAGGTCCTGTCGGCCTGCCAGGCGCTCGATTTTCTCGCGCCGCTCCACCCCGGACGCGGGGCGCGGGCTGCCTACGAGGCGGTGCGTCGGGCCGTCCCGTTCATGGAGACCGATCGGGTCCTCGCGGACGACATCCGCGAAGTCGAGCGCTTGATCCGCGAGGGGACCCTGCGCGCCGCCGCGGAGAGCGCCGTCGGGAGGCTGCGATGAAGAGCAGGGGCGCCGCGGCGCGGGTCGTGAGGGCCCCCCGCGGGGCGTCCCTGTCGTGCAAGGGATGGGCGCAGGAAGCCGCCCTGCGCATGTTGATGAACAATCTCGATCCTGAGGTCGCCGAAAAGCCCGAGGAGCTGATCGTCTACGGCGGGACCGGCAGGGCGGCGCGCGACTGGGACTGCTTCGAGATCATCGTGAGGACGCTCAGGGAGCTCGAGGGCGACGAGACCCTCCTGGTGCAGTCCGGCAAGCCGGTCGGGGTCTTCCGGACGCACCCTCACGCTCCGCGCGTCCTCATCGCCAACGCCCTCCTCGTTCCCGCCTGGGCGAACTGGGACACGTTCCGCGAGCTGGACCGCAAGGGACTGACGATGTTCGGCCAGATGACGGCCGGCTCATGGATCTACATCGGCAGCCAGGGCATCCTGCAGGGGACCTACGAGACCTTCGCCTCCGCCGCCAGGCGCCACTTCGGAGGGAACCTCAAAGGACGTCTCGTCGTCACCGCCGGCCTCGGCGGCATGGGCGGTGCCCAGCCGCTCGCCGGCACGATGAACGGCGCCGTGCTGGTCGCCGTCGAGGTCGATCCCGACCGCATCCGCCGGCGTCTTTCGACCGGCTACGTCGATCGCCAGGCGGACGGTCTGGACGAGGCGCTGGTTTTGGCTCGGGCGGCGCTTTTGAAGAGAGAGCCGCTGTCGATCGCCCTGCTCGGGAACGCGGCCGACGTCCTGCCGCGCCTGGCGGCGGGGCCGCTCGTCCCCGACCTGGTCACGGACCAGACGAGCGCCCACGATCTCCTGAACGGCTACGTCCCCCACGGCCTCCCGTACGACGAGGCGCTGCGGCTGCGTACGTCCGATCCCGCGCGGTACCTCGAGCGCTCGAAGACGTCGATCGCCGCGCACGTGCGGGCCATGCTGGCTCTCAAGAAGAAGGGCGCCATCGTCTTCGACTACGGCAACAACATCCGGCAGGAAGCCAGGCAGGCGGGTGTCGCGGACGCCTTCGAGATCCCCGGGTTCGTGCCGGAATTCATCCGGCCGCTGTTCTGCGAGGGGAAGGGACCGTTCCGCTGGGCCGCACTCTCGGGGGACCCGCAGGACATCCACCGCACCGACGAGGCGGTGCTGGAGTTGTTCCCGGCGGACGAGGCGCTCGGTCGCTGGATCCGTCTGGCGCGCGACCGCGTCGCGTTTCAGGGTCTGCCGGCGCGCATCTGCTGGCTGGGGTACGGCGACAGGGCCCGCTTCGGGCTCGCGATCAACGACCTCGTCGCCAAGGGGGCGATCAAGGCGCCGATCGTGATCGGGCGGGACCACCTCGACGCCGGCTCGGTCGCCTCCCCCTACCGCGAGACCGAAGGAATGCGCGACGGATCGGACGCCATCGCCGACTGGCCGATCCTGAACGCCCTGCTCAACACCGCCGCCGGGGCCTCCTGGGTGTCGGTGCACCATGGGGGAGGCGTGGGCATCGGCTATTCGTTGCACGCCGGGATGGTGGTCGTGGCCGACGGGACCGCGGAGGCGGCGGCCCGCCTGGAGCGGGTGCTCACCACCGATCCGGGCACGGGTGTCATGCGCCATGCCGATGCCGGCTACCCCGAAGCCATCGCCTTTGCCAGGAAACGCGGCCTCAAGCTGCCGATGATCTGAGCCCGCCTCGGCCTTTCGTGTTCGAGGCGACGGACGGGGATAGAATGCGCCGATGCAACCGGCGGGCGGCGGGCGGGTCGTCCTCAGAAAGGGCCGGGACCGGCGCCTCAAGGCCGGCCATCTCTGGGTGTACGCCGGCGAGATTCAAAAGACCGACGACGGCCTCTCTCCCGGAGACGCCGTCGAAGTAGTCGATCACCGCGGCCGATTCCTGGCGCGCGGCTACTACAACCCCGCGTCGAGCATCACCGTCCGACTCTTGACACGCAGCAGGGACGAGGCGCCGGACGCGGCGCTCCTGAGGCGCCGCATCGCCCAGGCGGTCGCTTACCGCCGCCACTTCTACGACGCCGGGGAGTCCTGCCGGCTGGTCTTCAGCGAAGGCGATCTGCTTCCGGGGCTCACCGTCGATCGTTATGGCCCCTGCCTGGCGGTGCAGATCGCGACCCTCGGCATGGACCGCGTACGGGACGACATCGTGTCCGCCCTGCAGGACGCCGTCCACCCGCGCGGCATCTACGAGCGCAGCGACCTGCCGACGCGCCTCCGCGAGGGACTGGAGGCTCGCACCGCCCTCCTCTCCGGGGAGGTCCCCGAGGAGATGGAAGTCATCCTGGACGAGCTGCGATTTCTCGTGCGGCTGCGAGCGGGGCAGAAGACCGGTCTTTACCTCGATCACCGTTTCAACCGCCGCGCCCTGCAGCCGCACGCCCGCGGCCGCCGCGTGCTCGACGTCTTCTGCAACACCGGGTCGTTCGGGCTGTACGCGCTCAAGGCCGGTGCCGAGCGCTGCACGGGGATCGAAATCTCCGCGGAATGCCTCGACCTGGCGCGCCGCAACGCCGCTCTGAACGGATTCGAGGATCGCTGCGAGTGGATCGAAGGCAACGCCTTCGACCACCTCCGGGCGCTCGATCACGCGAAGGAGCGCTTCGACCTCATCGTCCTCGACCCGCCGGCGTTCACCAAGAGCGCCCGGGCGACGGAAGCCGCCGTCCGCGGCTACAAGGAAATCAATCTGCGCGCCCTCCGGCTGGCGGCGCCTGGGGCGATCATTGCCACGTCCTCATGCTCGTACCACCTCGGGCCGGAGGAATTTCTGGAGGTCCTGCGCGACGCCGCCGCCGATGCCGGCCGGGACGCCACCCTTGTCGAGATGCGCGGCCAGGCTCCCGATCATCCCATCCACCTGTCGGTGCCCGAGACGCGCTACCTGAAGTTCGCCCTCCTCCTCGTCCGAAACTGAGCCCTCCCCTGCCCGCGCGACCGGGCCGGCGCGTCGGCTCATCCGCGAGTTGACACCCTCTCGGGGCGCCGATAGACTAGCGAGCCGGTCCGGACGCACGACGCGTCGCGGCGACGATCCGTTCCCTCCCGGCCGGTCCCGGGGACCATGGCGATCGAAAACCCTCTGGTAATCGCCGTCCTGGCGGTCCTTGTGGCGGCCGTGATCGTCCTCGGCTTGGCGCTCCTCCGCCGCGCGCCTCGGGCCGCGCCGGGCGCCGATCCCGCGGTCGTTCTCCTGCAGCAGGAAATCTCCCGCCTGGCGCAGCAGATCTCGCAGGTCGGAGCGCAGATTCCCAGGGACGTGGGGGTCTCGCTCCATCAAGTCACCGGTCAGATGGCCCAGCGCCTCTCGGAGAACGCACAGGCCCTGCAGCAGGCCAGCGCGGACACCGGCAAGCTGATCGCCGACATCAATGTGCGCCTGGGCGAACTCGGACGGAGCAGTCAGGAGATCCTCTCGCTCGGGCAGGACATCCGGAGCCTGCAGCAGATCTTTCAGGCCCCGAAGATCCGGGGTGGCCTGGGGGAGATCGCCCTGGGCGCGCTTCTGCAGCAGATCTTCCCCATCGAGCATTTCGCCCTGCAGCACACTTTCCTGGACGGGCAGACGGTCGATGCCGTGCTGCGTCTGCCCGGGGGCCTGGTGCCGATCGACTCGAAGTTCCCGCTCGCGGCGTTCCGCCAGATGCAGGACGCGTCCGACCCGGAGCAGAAGGATCGCGCGCGGCGCCAGTTCGGCCGCGATGTTCGACGACACATCGACGACATCGCCTCGAAGTACCTCCGCCCGTCGGAGGGGACGCTCGACTTCGCCCTGATGTACATTCCGGCGGAGAGCGTCTTCTACGACCTGATTGCGCGCGACGAGGCGGCCGGCGAGGACGATATCAGCGCCTACGCCCAGAAACGCCGCGTCATCCCGGTGTCGCCCAACAGCATCTACGCCTACCTGCAGGCGATCGCCTATGGCCTCATGGGGCTCCGCATCGAGCAGCGCGCACGGGAGATCCTCAAGGGGCTGCAGCAGCTCAACGGCGATTTCGGTCTTTTCCACGAATCGTTCAAGAAGGCGCAGCGGCAGCTGAATATCGCGCAAAGCAATTTCGCGGAAGCGGGCGAGCGCGCCGAAAAGCTGGGCGGCAAGATCCAGCAGTTCGCGAGCGTCGTGGAGCCGCCTGCCGCCGATGAGGCCCTCCCTCGCGGAACCCCGCACCCCGAAGAACGCTTCCAGACCCGGAGCCTCGAGCGATGACGCGGACCGGCCGGCAGGGCCGGGCAGTCCTCCGGGTGTTCCTGACGCTGCTGCTTCTGTCCCTCCTGGCCGGCACGGCCCGCGCCGCCAAGATGTTTTCCTTGAGCCTCGACGACGTGGCCAACGGCCGCGCCGAGGTGGTCGACCTGACGCACGATCTCCGGGAAGGCACGCCGATCTTCCCGGGGGGAATCGCCTTCAGCCTGGAGCCTTTGACCCAGCTCTCCGACGGCTATTACATGAACTCCTTCGTGTGCGGCGAGCACACCGGGACCCACATCGACGCTCCCGCCCACTTCGGCAAGGGGCTGCCGACCGTGGACGAGATCCCGCCGACGCGTCTGGTGAGCCAGGGGATCATGATCGATGTGCAGGCGAAGTGCGCGGCGAACTCCGACTACGTCCTGACTCTCATCGAGCTGCAGGAGTGGGAGAAGGCCAACGGGCGGATCCCGGCGCGCTCCCTGGTCATCCTCAACACCGGCTGGCACCAGCGCTGGGAGAACCCGGACCGCTACCTGAACCGCGACGAGGCCGGCGCCATGCACTTTCCCGGCTTCGCGGGCGACGCGATCCGGTTTCTGATCAAAGAGCGGGATGTGAACGGCCTCGGCATCGACACCGCCAGCATCGATCCCGGCAAGGCCATCGCCTTCGAGGCCCACAAGGCGTTGCTCCTGGCCGGGCGCTACCAGGTGGAGAACCTGGACAACCTGAGCGTCCTGCCCGTCCGCGGCTTCAGCGTCATCGTCGCGCCCATGAAGATCAGCCGGGGCTCGGGGGCTCCGGCGCGCGTCTTCGCCATCGTGCCCCGCTGAACCGAGCCCTAGCGCCTCCGGCGCCGCCCGTGGCGGCGCGGGTCGCACGGCGCGTCTCTCCTGCGCATCGGCCCCGGCCGCAGGGCCGGGATCGATCTTCGCGGGGCCGCGCCTCGCCGGGCGGCCCTCCGCGTAACGTCCGGGTGCTGATCGAGTACGAAGGAACGCGCTACGCCGGCTGGCAGATCCAGCAGGGCCAGCGCACCGTGGCGGGGGAAATCCTGTCGGCCATCCGCGGCGCCCTCGGGGAAGCCCCGAAGCTCATGGGCGCCGGCCGCACCGACCAGGGGGTGCACGCCGAAGGCCAGGTGGCGAACTTCTTCACGCGCTCGACCCACCCCGCGCCCGCGATCGTCGACTCGCTGAACGGTCTGTTGCCGGCGGACATCAACATCCTGGAAGCGCGCGACGTGCCGATGTCATTCCACGCCCGGCACGATGCGGCGTCGCGCCGCTACCGCTATCAGATCGCCTCGCGCCGATCCGCATTCTTCAAGCGCCTGATCTGGTGGGTGAGGCAGCCGCTCGACCATCAAGCCATGGAGCAGGCGGCTCGGGCCCTCATCGGCCGGCACGATTTCACGTCGTTCGCCGACAAGGGCGCCGAGATCGCCGAGCCGCGCGTGCGGGTCTTCCAGGCCTCATTGCGGCGCGGTGATTTCGTGACCTCGTTCAGCATCGAGGCCGACCATTTCCTGCCACGCATGGTGCGGCGCATCGTGGGCGTGCTGGTGCAGATCGGCTTCCACAACCTGCCCGCGGAGGCGATGGATCGCTTCCTGTCGGAAATCGTCGACGACCCCGCCGCGTGGACCTCGCCGCCCTCGGGGCTCTTCCTGGAGCGCGTCGTCTATCCGGGTGATCCCGGCGCGCCGCCGGTGCCGCGTCCCGCGACCTCGGGGTCGAGGACCTGACGTATTGCCCCGCCCCCGGGCGGTCGCTATACTCCGCATGCGCCGCCAGAAGCAGAGGCGTACAGGCCGTCCAACCGATAGGAGAACGCATGCGCCACCCCCGCGCTCTGGTTCCTGCCCTGCTGTCCCTGGTGCCGGTCATCGCGGTCCTCGCCGCCGTCCCGGTCACGCCCCCCGGCCTGAAGCGTCTCCTGAGCGCCGCGGACGCCCGGCGGATCGATGCCGACCTGCGTTTCCTGGCGGACGATTTCATGGAAGGCCGCGGCACGGGGCAGAGAGGCGGGCGCTTGGCGGCCCTCTATCTCGAGACTCGCTTCCGCCTGCTGGGGCTCGAGCCGGCGGCCTCCAGTGACTCCTATCTTCAAGAGGTACCTCTCGTCGGGATCGAGACGCAGCCGCAGAGCCAGCTCGCGATCGTGGCCGGGACGCAGAGGTTCGAGGCGCGGTGGCTGGAAGACTACGTCGCGAACGCCGAGACCCAGAAGGAGACCGAGGAGATCGACGCGCCGCTGATCTTCGTGGGTTACGGCATCACCGCGCCCGAGTACGGGTGGGACGACTTCAAGGGCGAAGACCTCAAGGGCAAGGTCGTGGTGATGCTGGTCAACGATCCGCCGTCGGATGACCCGGGGCTGTTCGGAGGCAAGGCGCTCACCTATTACGGCCGCTGGACCTACAAGTACGAGAGCGCGGCGCGCGCCGGGGCTGTGGGCGCCATCCTGATCCATACCGACGACTCGGCCGGATATGGGTGGAGCGTGGTGCGCAATTCCTGGGGACGCGAGCGCCCCTACGTGGCGCTCTCCCCCGGCGGTCCGAACGCGCTCCAGATCGCCTCGTGGGTCACCGAATCGTTCGGGCGCCAGTTTCTCAAGGCGGCAGGACAGGACTTCGACGCGCTGCGCAAGGCGGCGGCGACGCGCGAGTTCCGTCCGGTCCCGCTGTCGCTGCGCGCGCAGGCCCGGATGACGACGAAAATCCGTCCGATCACCACCTGGAACGTCGTCGGCTTCATCCGAGGCAGCGACCCGAGGCTGCGCGACCAGGCGGTCGTGTACACCGCCCACTACGACCACCTCGGGCGCGGCAATCCGGAGGACGGCGATGACATCTACAATGGCGCTCAGGACAACGCCTCGGGCGTGGCCACCCTTCTCGAAGTCGCCCGTCTCTACACCCTTCTCGACAAGGCCCCCCGGCGCAGCGTCCTGTTCATCGCCTGCGCCGCCGAGGAGGGCGGCCTGCGTGGCTCGGAGTACTACGCCACGCACCCGATCATCCCGACGCATTTGACGGCGGCCAACATCAACATGGACGGCACGCCGGTCTGGGGCCAGCCGTCGGACTTCACGTTCCTGGGGGCCGACCGATCGACGCTGCGTGATGTCGTCGCAGAGGCGTCGCAGGCGCTCGGCTTCAAGGTGGTTCCCGACCAGCACCCCGAACAGGGATCGTTCTATCGCTCCGACCAGTTCAACTTCGCCAAGGTCGGCATCCCGGCCTTCAGCCTCGACCCCGGTCTCGACTACGTCGGCAAGCCCCAAGGCTACGGGGAGAAGAAGTGGCAGGAGTACGAGGACAACCGCTACCACAGACCGAAGGACGAGTACGACCCTGCCTTCGATCTGTCCGGATCGGCCCAGAGCGCGCGCATCGCGCTCTACGTCGGCTACCGCGTGGCGCAGACGGAGTCGCTACCGCAGTGGAACAAGGGCGACGAGTTCGCCGCCGCCCGCGCCGCCGCCCTTGTGAGCGTCGGAGCGAAGCCGGGGCGGTAGGGGTCGTCCGGTCGGACTCCTAGCTTGCCGGACGAAGGGTCACGTCCCCAACCTCGGCGACCGCAATCGTGACTTCGACCGAAGCGCCGGCGTAGCCGCAGCTCCGCCGCAGAAACTTCCGGCGGTCGCGATCGTACTCACCGGCGCAATAGACTCCGCGCCAGGAGCTCCCGCCTCGGCGTCCGACCTCGATCGTGAAGAGATCACCCGAGCCACACTCCGGGCAGCGGGAGCGGTCGACACCGCGCGCCCGCGCGGAAGGCTGCGAACCGGCCATCGGTTGTCTCCTGAAGAGTTCGCCGCCAGATATACGTGTGCGCGGCCCGCGCGTCAAGCGGGAGATTTCGCGCCGTGCGCGCGGGATCCGGGGCGGGCGCCCGGAGCAGGCCCGTCCGCGGCGTCGTTCGCGGCTCCATCCGCCGGAATGCCCGGCCGCCATCGTCGAAGATCTCGCCGGCAACCTGCACGCCCTGCAGTCGGGTGCCGTCGGCGCCGACCGAACGCGTCGCGCCGAAGCTCCACGAGCGCACCGTCTCGGCGGAACCCCGGACCTTCACCGGCGGCGGGTGGGTGGGGTTGGTGGACGGCAAGGGGATCGAACCCTCGACCTCCGCGTTGCGAACGCGGCGCTCTCCCAGCTGAGCTAGCCGCCCACTCTCTGGAACGACGGGGTGAATGAAGGCTTGGTGGGCCGTGCTGGATTTGAACCAGCGACTTCTACCGTGTGAGGATAGCACTCTCCCGCTGAGTTAACGGCCCCCAAGGCGCGCGATTATAGCATTGGCGCGCGCGAGGCGCCGCGCCTCGGGCCTTGCGTCAGAGCCGAAAGCGGTCCAGGACTTGGTCCGCGACGGGCGGCACAAGATGTCGCTCCTCGACACCGTCCTTGCGGGCCGCAACCTCGACCAGCGGCTCGTGCCGGCGATCGGAGTAGCGCGCCGTGATCGACGCGATCAGGATCTTGAGATCCTCGTCGGGCTCTCCCTCCACCACGGTGAGCGGGCTGCCGCAATCGAGCGCCTCGAAGCGCCAGCCGGGCAGGTCGAAGCGTGACAGGAACTGGTTCTCGCACTGGTCGCGCGCCACGATGATTTTCACCCGCGGCGACAGCCGGAAGTGCCTTCCAACTTTGAGGAGAATCATCTCCTCCCGGCGGATCTGCTCCGGTTCCGTGTGCAACCGCTTGTCGTGGAAGCGGCGGGCGAAGTTCTCGTCCGCCAGATAGCAGCAGCCGCCCGCCGGCTGCGGGTAGTCGCTGATCCCCCACGTTGTGCTCCAGGCCATCTGCTCCTTGCGGGATCGGCCGCTGATGCCGAGGAGCTTCTCGCGGTCGACCCACCCGAGCTGCTCCGGCAGGGTCGGCGGAAGGTGCTTCGCGGACAGCGGCCGCAGCAGGTAGCCTTCGATGCCGCATTCCTTTTCGATCAGCCGCAGCGCCTGCATGTGCTGGGACATCGGTCGCTGGCCGAGGACCTCACCGGTGAACACGAAGTGACCGCCGTGCTCGCGCATGTACCCGGCCGCGCCGTGGATCATGAAGATGCGGCAGTCGATGCACGGATTGGCCTTGGCCCCGTAACCGTGCTTCGGGTTCAGCACCATCTTCAAGTACGCCTCGCCCGCGTCCAGGACTTCGATCGGAATGCCGAGGTCGGCCCCGGCGCGCAGGCCCTCGTTGCGCATGCGCTTCGGGTCCTCCTCCGGGCGGGCCATCGCGCGGCGGTGATCATTCATGCAGAAGCCGGTGGAGTAATGCAGCCCGATGACCTCGAGGCCCTGCTCCAGGAGGACCCTGGCGGCCAGAGTGCTGTCGAGGCCTCCCGAGAGCAGGCCGATCGCCCTGATTCTGTCCGGTCGTCGAGTCGATGGCTCGCTCATCGCGTCCTCGCGCTCGCGCGTGTCTTCCTTACGAACAGTCGGTATTCCGCGCTTTCCTGCCGATAGCCCAGATACTCGTGCCCGGTCGATCGACACCAGGCCGGCAGGTCGATCAGAATCACGCGATCGTCGGAGAGAATCGCCAGGGTCCGGCCGGCCTCCATTTTCCTGATCCTCTCAGCTGTCTTGATGATCGGCACGGGGCAGTAGAGACCGACCGTGTCGAGGACCTCGTCTGCCTCAACCGGAGCGTTCATGGCGTTCTCCGCCCCCGGCGACCCGCGCGCGCGGCCCACGGAGCACGGGATCTTATCAGAGCGGCGCACGCCGGGGCAATGGACGATCGGTTCGCCTGCGTCGCCGCTCAGCGCACGCCGCCCGGAACAGACGAACGCGCCGGCCCCAGGACGCTCCGGGACCCTTCGATGGTCCCCTGGTGCACGAAGACGCGCGGGCCGTCCGAGAGCGGCTCGAGGCGCAGGAGATCCTCTTCAAATTCGGCCCGCAGCTCGACCGACAGGTCGCCCGGCTCGGGGAGGAGCAGGCGAAACGTCCCGACGGGGTCGCGCCGGGGGATGATCTCGGTGAACGTGTAGCGGTGGCGAACGTCCTCGCCGCGCCCCGGCACCCGGAAGCCTGAGTGGGACGAGAAGACGTAGCTGATCCGGTCCGTGGCGAGGGGGGCCCTCAGACGCGTCGTGACGACCCTCTCCGCCGGACCTTCGCCGGGCGCGGCGTCGGCCGCGAATTCGATCCGGTCGGACGGGAACGGCAGGGCGATCTGTTGCGCAGTCTCCAGCGGATCGAGGGCGCGCATATCGACTCCGCGCAGGCGCACGCCGCGCAGCGAGTCCTGCGACCGGATCAGCGCCACCGCCCTCCTCCCGTTCAGGTCGACTCTCTGCCTCAGCCGCACAAGCTGGCGATGGCGATAGTCGTAAGGAGGCAGGAACGCGTTCGCGCCCAGGAGCAGGACGGACAGGACCAGAGCCGTGAGGCCGACGTGACGGCCGGACAGCCACCACCAGACGCGGCTGTGCAGGCAGTCCTGGAACGAGGCGACGTGCGCGAGGTAGAGGACCAGGGGGAACGCCACGACGCAGGCGAACCCGAACAGGATCCAGGCCGAGGGCGCAACACCCCCCAGGTCGACGAGCGCCCTGTAGTCCCTGAGCGTCAGCAGTAAGAAGAACGGCGCCGCCGCGCCCAGACCGAGGGCCAGCTTCCTGCCCGTGCTCTCGAACAGCAGCGAGCCCAGGAACATCAGGATCGGCACCGCCATGACGACGGCGATCTCAGGAAAGCCCTCGTGGAGTGCGAGCGCGACCCACGCCACCGGAACGAGGAAGGCGGCCGCCAGGTACGGCCCGGGCTCGACCGTCGGCTTGATGCGCCGGAACAGGTTGAGGCCGAGCCAGGAGGTGACGAGGGACCAGGCGATGCCCTGGGCGACGTGCAGACCCTGGTGGGCGATCCAGGGGAAGCGCGCGCCCTGGATGCGCTGCATGAGCAGCTCCGAGAGGAACATGCCGGACAGGCCGAGGGCGGTCGCGGTTCCCGTGACGATGAGCACGCGCAGAGTCAGGACGATGGCCTTGGGCCTCGCCACCGCCCTCACGCGACGGAGCGCCAGGAGGCCCCAGCCCAGAAGTGCCGCGCACGAGGTGAGGATCAGGATTGGCGACGGCACCAGGAACCCCCGTCCAAACAGCATCAAAGGCAGGTAGTGCGGATCGTCGGCGGGAACGAGAGGAGCGGCTTCCAGGTCCTGCAGCATCCGATCGACCACGCGCGCGGCGCGCTCGAGCGCCTCCGGGCGCACGGAGTTCACTCCGTCTTCGACCGTGTGGTAAGTCCAGCCGGGAAAGGTCCCGAGCACCAGGAAGGCGGGGACCTTCCGCTCCTGGAACGCTTGATGGTCGGCGCTGAACGGCAGATCGAGAAACCGCGGCGCGAGGGTCCACAGAGGTCGCGCCACCACGCCCCGCGCCCCCGTCTCCCGCGCCGAGCGCAACAGCAGCGCCTGGGCCCACAGCGACGGCGGCTCCGGGACGGGGCCGACCAGGAGCTCGCCACGGCCGACCAGCTCCAGGGCGATCATCGCCCGCACGGGGGACAGGTCGTTCTTCTGGACAAAATCGCGCGAGCCCAGGAGCCCCTCCTCCTCGGCGCAGAACGAGATGAAGAGGTAGGTGAGCCGGTGCGGGCGCCGCGCCGTGGCCCGCGCCACTTCCAGGAGGACCGCCACCCCTGAGGCGTCGTCGTTCGCCCCCGGCACCGAGGCACCATGTGTGTCGTGATGCGCCGCCAGGATGATGGTGTCGCGCGCCGCCCCGGGGAGCTCGCCGATCACGTTCCAGGACCCGACCGAGCGCTCCCCTTCGTCGTAGGGCGCGATGGCCACTTCCTGACGCGCGACCGAGAGCCCCGCGGACTCCATCTCGCGCGCGATGTA
>Ga0209157_1002477_pt1 | contig 14718 bp, 13 predicted proteins | sample GraSoiAngelo_135_FD_185892 | JGI IMG/M metagenome (GOLD analysis project Ga0209157, IMG submission 185892) | Grasslands soil microbial communities from the Angelo Coastal Reserve, California, USA - 14_0929_05_40cm (SPAdes) (version 2) | ecosystem: Environmental > Terrestrial > Soil > Grasslands ... | reverse complement strand
TCGTCGTGGACGGCAATCTGATTTCATCGCGCACGCCCGCGGACTTGCCGCAGTTCTGTAAAGCCCTGATCGCAGCCCTACGACAGGGGCCGCAAGACTAGCCCACTCGGCACCTTCGGCACGAAGTATGTGGACTTGGGGGGCATCACGTCCCCCGCGTCCGCCACCGCGAATACCTGGTCGACGCGCGTCGGATTCAGGAGGACGGCCGCCGCGGCACCTCCATGTTGAACCATGGTGAGCGCCTCCGTTGCGTCCGCTACATAGCGAAAGATCGGCGTCGACGTCCCCGCCCCAAGAAGCTCCTTCACGACGAGCGACTCGATGCGCGCGACATCGAGGTCGCGGACCGCCGTGCTCTGCGCGAGGCTCGGTAGACGGTCGAGCAAGGCGCCGGACCGTAACAGCAACGCCAGAATGCGCGAGCGGTCCGCAACGAGACACGCCGTGTGGTCGCGGCCCACCGATGCGAGATGCTGCACCGGATCGGCGCCGGCGGGCAGCTGTTGGACGTCGAACCATTCGCGCCAGCGCGGCAACAGCCGCTCCAGCTCGCGCCCGGCACCGAAAATCACGCGATGGGTCGGCAGCACCGCGAGCCCAACGTCCTGGGCCGACACGATCAAAGCGAGCACGCGATCGGCCGCGGGATTCTCCTGCGCGTAGGCGCTCGCCGTCTCGTAGCGGTGATGCCCATCGGCGATGTAGAGAGGGGACGCGGGAAGCGGGAAGGGGGAAGGGTCGCGAACGATCCAGAGTCTGATACGAACGCCATTGAGCTCCGCTCTTGCGTCGGGATTGCCCTGGGTCACGGCTGAAATGGCGTTCGCTAAGGCTCGATCGCGATCGGGTGCGAGCAGAAAAATCGACTCGATGTTCGTCGCCGTGGCGCGCAACAGGGCCAGCCGGTCGGCCTTTGGGCCCGCGTGCGTCTTCTCATGTGGACGGATGCGGCGCGGCTCGTAGCCCTCCGCCTTGACGGCTGCGAACACACCGCACCGCGTTCGCCGGTCTCCGCTCGGTAGCGTGAAATCCTGCGCGAGCACATACAGCGCGGGCGCCGGATCGCGCATCAGCACGCCGCGTTTGCGCCACGCGGCGAGCAGCTCCGCCGCCACCGCGTAACGCGCGTCGGGTGGCCGCCCGTCCGGCGCTTCCGGCAACATCACGTGCACGATATTGTGTTCGTCGAGCGCAGCGAGCTGCGCCCGCTCCCCAGCGTCGATGACGTCGTACGGGGGCGCAATGAGGCGACTCAACCGCTCCACGGCCGCATATCGCTCGCCCTGAAAGGGCGCCACCAGATCAGAGGAGTCCATGAGTTTCCGCGACGCACAGCAGGCGGTGGATCGCTGGATCGGGGAATTCGAAGAGGGCTACTTCCCGCCGCTCGCGAACGTGGCGCGCCTGACCGAAGAGGTCGGCGAGCTGGCGCGGGAGATCAATCACCGCTTCGGCCCCAAGCCAAAGAAGCCGAGCGAGCCCGACGGTTCGATTGCCATGGAGCTCGCGGACATTCTGTTCGTCGTAATTTGCATCGCGAACTCTCAAGGCCTCGATCTCGATGACGCCTTCGCGCAAATGATGGCCAAGGTCACCTCCCGCGACGCCGGCCGCTGGACCAGGAAGGCTCGCTGACTTCCTCGTAAATCCTCTCGTACGACAGCAGGCGATCGGGATCGATCGCTCCCGCCGGTGCGCCGCGCACCGCACATCCGGGCTCCGCAAGGTGGCGGCAGTTGTCGAACCGGCATTGATCGAGATAGGGACGGAATTCGGGAAAGCAAGCGCCGAGCTCATTGGGGTCGATGCCCCAGGCGCCGACTTCGCGGAGCCCGGGCGTATCGACGACATAGCCGACACCGGCAATGGGGACGAGCTCCGCGGCCGTCGTCGTGTGCTTGCCGGTGCGCCATTTCTCGCTGATCGCACCCACGCGCAGCTTGAGTCCCGGCTCAAGCGCGTTCAGCAGGCTCGACTTCCCCGCGCCCGACGCGCCCGTGAAGACAGAATGTCGGCCGCGCAGCAAGTCACGCAGCGCGGCGAGTCCTTCGTTGGCCTTCACGGACGTCGGCAATACCTGGTAATTCGCGGTCCGATATCGCTGCGCGACCGTCACCGAGATGGACGGATCGAGCTCTGTCTTGTTGACGACGATTGCCGACGGCAGACCGTTGGCCTCGGCAATCACCAGGAAGCGATCCATCATGCGCGGGTTGGGCTCGGGGTCGCGCGCCGACGCGACGACGACGACCTGATCGACGTTGGCGGCGACGGGTTGTGCGCGACGCGGACCCGCGCCGCTGCTTCCCTGCGCCGCGCGACGCGCGAGGACCGACCGCCGCGGCCGGATCTCGGCGATGGTGGTGCCATCCAACACAACGACGTCGCCCGGGACGACGCGGTCCGTGTCCCGATGTTTGAGTTTGCCGCGCAGCGTGGCGGTGATTTCGCCCGCCTCGGTGTGCACGCGATATCCGCCACCCGTGCGGGCCAACACGACTCCCGTCGCTTGCGTCATTTCGGCTGCCCGGCGACGCAGCGGTCGAGATGGGCCTTGACCTGTTCGAGCGTCAACGCGAGCAGCGGGGCCAGCGCCTCATCCGGGTTGTTTCCGTAAGCGAGATAGTCCGTCTCCAGGTGACCGACCGGCCGGTCCACTCCTCCGTCGCCCCAACAGACGAACAACAGCGCCGCGCCGAAACGTCCCGCTTCGGCTGTGTCGTCGGCGAACGCAGCGACAGAATATGCTCGACCATCCGGGGCCCCGAACGCGGGCGGCCGTCCGTGCACTTGCTGGTAGCCACCGAGCGTCGTGTCGTCCATCAGCGGCGATGCACCGATTCTTTCAGCACGTTGGCGACAATGAACGCGACGTTGGCCGGCCGTTCGGCGAGCCGGCGCATCAAGTACGGATACCAATGCGTGCCGAACGGCACGTACACACGCATGTTGCAGCCCTCGCGCCGCAACTTGTTTTGGAGGTCGCGGCGCACGCCGTACAACATCTGGAATTCGAATCGGCTGGCAGGAATGGCGTTGCTCTTGGTGAATTTATTGGCGTGGGCGATGATCTTTTCGTCGTGCGTCGCGATGCCGGGATAATTCCCGTGCTCGAGCAGGCGCTCCATACAGGTGATGAAGTTGGCGTCCACGTCCTTCTTGTCCGGGAAGGCGACGCTGTCGGGCTCTTGGTACGCGCCTTTGCAGAGACGCACGCGCGCGCCCAAAGCGATCATCGCGTCGACGTCGCTTGCGGTCCGTCGCAAGTAGGACTGCAGGACGACTCCAACCGCATTGCCGAACTCCGGATGGAACACGTCGGTGAAGAGCTGCAACGTCTTTTCCGTATAACTCGACTGCTCCATGTCGATGCGAACAAACGAGCCGTGCTGCTGTGCCCGTCCGATGATGGCGCGCATGTTCTCGATGCAGAGTGCCTGGTCGACGTCGAGCCCCATCTGGGTGAGCTTGACCGAGACGTTGGCGTTCGCCTTGGCGGCGCGGATGCGGTCGAGCAGCTCGACATAGGTCGCGCACGCCCGTCGCGCTTCCGCGGCGTGCAGCACCGATTCTCCGAGCAAGTCGAGCGAGGCGGAGAGCTTGCCGTGATTCAGCTCGGCGAGCGTGCTGATCGCTTCCGCGGCAGCCTCACCGGCGACGAACCGCGAAGCCAGTTTGCGGGCGAGACGGTTTTTCCGCACGAAGCCGAAAATGCGCGGCTGTTCGCTCAACCACAGAAAGACGGCTCGCAGCATCAGGAATAGAACTTGGTGCCGCGGCGGGCATGCTCCTGAAGGACCTCGCTGGGTGCGAAGCGAACACCATAGCGCTCGGCCAGGCGCTCGAGATCACTGAGCACGCGCTCTGCACCCAAGTCGTCGGCATAGCGCAGCGGTCCCCCGCGAAACGGCGGAAAGCCGAATCCAAAGATCGCGCCGATATCGCCGTCGCGTGGACTTCTCACGACGCCCTCGCCAAGCGCGCGCGCCGCTTCATTGACCAGGCCGAGCACCAAACGCTGGAGGATCTCCGCCGGTCTGGGCCCGCCGTTCGGATGAATGCCGAGCAGGCCGTAGACGCTCTCGTCCACACCGCGCTTCTTGCCGCCTTTATAGATGTAGAAACCGCGTCCCGACTTGCGGCCCAGGCGGCCTTCCTTCACGAGGGCGCCAATCCCGGGGCCAGGTGCCGGAACGATCCGATCGCCGTACGCCGACTGCATGACTCCGGCGACTTTGACCGCGACGTCGAGTCCGACTTCATCAAGCAGCGTGACCGGGCCCACCGGAAATCCGAACCGCACGGCCATCGAGTCGATGTCTTCGATTGACGCGCCCTCGGCGAGCAGATGCCCGACTTCATTCCCGTACGGCGCAAGAATGCGGTTGACCCAGAAGCCGGGACTGTCTTGCACCACGATCACCGTCTTGCCGATGCGCCGGCCGAACGCGACCGCCGTGCTCACCGTCTGCGGCGACGTGCGTGCGCCCGGAATGACCTCGAGCAACGGCATCTTGGCGACCGGCGAAAAGAAATGCATCCCGATCACCCGCTCCGGCGCCCGCGCGGCCTCCGCGATGCGGGTGATCGGAATCGTGGACGTGTTCGACGCAAACACGCCGGCGGTCGGAAGCACCGCTTCGGCCTCTCGCAGCACCTGTTGTTTGACGCCCAGCTCTTCGAACACCGCCTCGATCGTCAGCTCAGCCCTGCCGAATCCGGCGTAACTGTCACCGCCGGACAGCAGCGCGATGAGCCGGGCGTACTCGTACTTCGTGATGCGGCGCCGCTTCAGCCGATCGTCGAGGATCGCGCGTGCGGCGAGGATTCCCTGCGCGACTCGGGCCAGGTCGGCGTCCTTCATGCGGACGTCCACTTCCGCCTGCGCGACGGCGGTGCCCGCGATCCCCGAGCCCATGAACCCCGAACCGATGATGCCGAGGCGATGAACTCGGACAGGCGGTGGCGCATTGGCAATGCCGGGGTCTTTCTTGAGCTCGTTCGTCGCGAAGAAAATTTGAACCAGTTTGCGCGAGACATCGGTGACGGCGAGCTGACCGAAGAGCTGCGACTCCCGTTTCAACCCCTCGGCGATGCCGTGGCGCATGCCGTGCTCGACCGCCTCGAGCGCAGCGAGTGGGGCCGGATAATGCCCGCCGGTTTTCTCCAAGACCTGTTTCCGAGCGGCGCGATAGACGAGAAGTCGGCCCAGCGGATTGCCATCGAGCAGGAAACCCATGATGCCACCGCGACGCTTGCGCTTCGGTCTCCAGCCGCCGGCCATCCGTCGCGCGGCACCGAGCGTGATCTCAGCGAGAATTGCGGGAGGGACCAGCTCGTCGACCATTCCCAAACGGAATGCTTTCGCCGCCCGTTCCGATTTGCCGGCGAGGATCATATCGAGCGCGGCGCGCACGCCGACGAGTCGGGGCAGACGCTGGCAGCCGCCGGCTGCCGGCAGGATGCCCAGCTGCACTTCGGGCAAACCGATTTGCGTCTTGGGATGATCGGTGGCGACGCGATAGTGACAGGCGAGCGCGAACTCGAATCCCCCGCCGAGGCACGCGCCGTGGATACCGACGGCGATGGGCTTCGGGAATCGCGCCACGCGATCGAGCATTTCCTGGCCGTCGGCCGACAACCGCTCGGCTTCCGCCGCGGAGGTAAGCGTCACGAACTCTTCGATGTCCGCGCCGGCAATGAAGTTGTCGGCCTTACCGGAGAAAAAGGCGACGGCGCGCACACGCGCATCGTCGGCTAACGCGGCGAAGCAGGCGAGGAATTCATCCTTCACAGCGCGCGATATCACGTTGACGGGCTGACCTTTGAGATCGAGCACGACGGTCGCAATGCCGTCGGTGACCTCCCAGGTAACTGCGGGAGCGGTGATCGCGGGAGCGGTCGCCGCCACTACGGGCGTTCCAGGACCATGGCGAATCCCATCCCGCCCTGCGCGCACACGGAAATCAGACCGAACTGGACATCGCGGCGGCGCATCTCGTTCGAGAGCGTCGTGACGAGACGGCCGCCGGTCGCGCCAAACGGGTGCCCGATGGCGATCGAACCGCCCATCACGTTGATGATGTCCTCGTTGATCTCCCACCCCTTCGCCGCGAAGCCCTGGAGATTCGAGAGCACCTGTGAGGCGAACGCCTCGTGCATTTCGATGAGACCGAGGTCCTTCCATTGTATGCCCGCGCGCTCCAGCGCCTTGGGGACCGCCCAGAGCGGCGCCTGCAACAGCTGCCACCCTGGATCAACGGCCGCGACTGCGTACGATCGAATGAAAGTGAGCGGCTCATACCCAAGTGCGCGCGCGGCCTCGGCGCTCATCAACAGCACGGCGGACGCGCCATCCGTCAAAGGGGAGGCGTTCGCGGCGGTGACAGTGCCGTAGCGCCGGTCGAACACCGGTTTGAGCTTGGCCATCTGCTCGAGCGACGTGTCCGTCCTGATGCCGTTGTCCTGCTTTACGACCGCCTCGCCAGGCTTGCTCGATAACCACGGCGCGATCTCAGCGGTGAGCCGGCCGTCGGCGGTGCCCTTGGCGGCAAGCGTATGGCTGCGGAGCGCCCAGCGATCCTGCGCCTCGCGGGAAATGTGATTCTCTTTGGCCATTTTCTCGGCCGACTGGCCCATCGATTCGCCGGTAGACGGCTCGGCGATCGCGGGTGACACAGGGATCAAGTCGCGCGGGCGAATTTTCGCGAATGTCTTGATGCGCGCGCCTACCGATTTCGCCTTGCTCGCTTCCACGAGGATGTCGGCAAGTCGTCGCGACGCGAGAATGGGAATATCGGAGAGCGCCTCCGCGCCCCCAGCGACCGCGATGTTTGCATTGCCCAGCACGATCTGATCGCTCGCGGAGGTGATGGCCTGAGTCGCCGATGCGCAGGCGCGGTTTACCGAGTAGGCGGGAATCTCCTTCGGAAACTGCGGGAGGAGGCTGACCTCGCGCCCGATGTTGGGCACCAGCGCCGAGGGCACGACCTGACCGAAGACGACTTCGTCGACTTCGTCGCCATCGAGGTTCGTGCGCTCGAGGAGCTCGCGCGCCGCGTAGCGACCCAGATCGACGGCACGCACATCTTTGAGGACTGTGCCTGCCTTTGCGAACGGCGTCCTGACGCCGGCAACGACTGCCACGCGACGTCCGTTGAGACCGGGCATTAGATTCTTCCCTCCTTCTGGGAATCGAAACCTACCACCAGCCCCAAGTGGAGGGGAGTTGGCCGCGGAGTCGCCCTTTTCGCAACACACGCGCGCAGCCGCCCTGGCGTCCATGGTTGAGACTCCGGTGGACGTGCTGATCATCGGCGGCGGCATTACCGGAGTGGGGATTGCGCGTGATGCGGCGTTGCGCGGCTTTCGCACCGCCCTGATCGACAAAGCGGACTTCGGCGCGGGCACCTCCTCACATTCGTCCCGACTGATTCACGGCGGCATCCGGTACCTCGAGCAGGGTGCTTTGCACCTGGTGCTCGAGGCGAGCCACGAACGCCGCGTGCTCCTGAAGATCGCGCCGCACCTCGTGCGTCCACTGGCGTTCTTATTTCCGGTCTATCGGGGCAGCCGCGTTCCCGCGTGGAAGCTGCGCGCGGGCATGTGGCTGTACGATTTGCTGTCGGCCTTCCGCAACGTGCGCGCGCATCGCTGGCTGCGGCCCAAGAAGGTGCGTCGCATCGAGCCGTCGTTGCGTGAGCGCGGGCTGGTCGGCGCCGCGCTGTACTACGACGCGCAGACCGATGACGCCCGTCTCGTTCTCGCGACGGCGCGCAGTGCGGCGCGCGCGGGGGCGCTCGTCGCGAACTACGTCGAGGTGTCCACCCTGCTCAAGCCGGACGGACGCGTGCGCGGCGCCGTGGTCCGCGACGTGTTGACCGGCGAGACCTTCACCATTCGTGCCCACGCGGTCGTCAACGCGACGGGTCCATGGTCGGATGTTCTGCGGAGACTCGATGACCCCGAAGCCAAGCCGCTGTTGCGGCTGACCAAGGGCGCTCATGTCGTCGTCCAGCGGCGGCGCATCGCGAACGAGCATGCCGTGACGTTGCTGTCACAGCTCGACGGCCGGGTGATGTTCGTGCTTCCGTGGGGAGAGTTGTCCTACATCGGAACCACCGATACCGATGCCGATTCGTCGCCCGACACGCTGCGCGTCACGGCTGACGACGTCACCTATCTGCTGCGCTCGGCCAACGCCGCCTTTCCCGACGCGCACCTCGGCGCCAAGGACGTCGTTTCCGCATGGGCGGGGTTGCGTCCGCTGCTCCGCCAGGACGATCACGCCAATCCGTCACAACTGTCGCGCGAGCATCGCGTTGTGGAGAGCGCCCACGGCTTGATCACGATCGCCGGTGGGAAGCTGACCACGTACCGCGTGATGGCGCGCGACGTCGTCGATCGCATCGCCACTCGACTCCACGAGCTGGATGGGCGGCCCGTGGCTCCGCGCCCTGCAACGGATCTGTTGCCGCTGCCGGGAGGTGAGGCCGCGGAGTTGGAGGTGCTCGTAGAGGCAGCCCGAGCGCGCGGCGCTCAGGAGGCAACAGCCCGCCATCTCGTCGCGAACTATGGAAGTGAGGCGGCTGCGATCCTCAACTATTTGGATCGTGAGCGCTCATTAGGCGACCCGCTCATCACCGGCCGGCCGGAGATCTGGGCCGAGGTCAACTACGCCGTCGAACGCGAAATGGCGATGCGGGTGCAGGACGTGCTCATCAGGCGACTGCATCTCTTCTACGAGCTACGCGATCACGGTAACGCCATCGTAACGGCCGTCGCCGGCCGCATGAAGAAGCTCCTCGACTGGGACGATTCCCGAGAGGCCGAGGAGCTTCGCGACTACTTCAAGATGGTCGAGCGAGGTCGGATCAAGGCTTGACCTTCGAGACATGGACGTGCACGTGCGGGTGTACGTGCACGTGAACACCGTCGTCGCCTTCTTCGTTGTCGCTCAATTGCCGCAACGCCCAAGTCGCCGCGTGGCGAACCGCTCCCGACTCGTCACGCTGCGCCGCCGTCAATCCTTCCCGCGCCCGCGGACTCTGGATCTCGCCTAAGGCCCACGCGGCGGTGGCGCGCACATCGCTGTCGCTGTCCTTGAGCGCCGCCACGAGCGGCGTGACCGCGCGCTCGTCTTGAATCTCGCCCAGCGCCCATGCCGCCACGGTGCGGACTTCGGGATCTGCGTCCTTGAGGGCGGCTGCGGCGGGCTCGACGCCACTGCCGTCCTGAATTTCGCCGAGCGCCCACAGCGCGGTCTTGCGAACATCCGCCGACTGGTCGCGGAGCAATGCTTCGAGCGCGGCGATGCCTTGCCCACTTTGGATCTCGCCGAGCGCCCACGCAGCGGCCTCGCGAACGCGCGGGTCCCGGTCCTTGGTGGTGTTGGCGAGCAGCGGGACGGCGGAAGCATCCTGGATCTCTCCGAGCGCCCAAACGGCCGTCAGCCGCACGTCGGCCACGGCATCGCTCAACGCCACGCTTAGCGGGTGAACCGCCTGTTTGTCCTGGATCTCGCCGAGTGCCCACGCGGCCGTGCGCCGCACCTGAGGCGAGCGATCGCCTAACGCGCGCGAGAGCACGTCGGTCGCCACTTTGTCCTGTATCTCACCGAGAGCCCGTGCGGCTCGTACGCGCACGGCCACGTCGTTATCGCTCTTGAGGGCGTCGCTCAACGGCCCGATCGCCCGCGAATCCTCTAGCTCGCCAAGACCTAACGCGCCCGTCTCGCGCAAGTCGGGACGCGAGTCGCGCAGCAATCCGAGAAAGAGCTCGTAGGTCGCGGAGCCACCGTGATTGCCCAGCACGCGGGCGGCGATGTTGCGCACGCAGCGGTTGTCGTCGCGGATCACCGCTCGAAAGGCCCGCAAGGCTCCGGGATCGAGATCGTGGGATCTGCCGTGCATGTCCATGTGCACCGGTATCTCGCCATCGCCCCCCCTCGGCATCGGCGTTGGAGTCGGCGTCGGCTGAGGCATGGGCATCACTTGATCAGTGTAGCCCCAGTTCTCCCATCCCCAGCCGCTGTACCCAGTCAGCGCTTCACCGGCGAGAGCACAAACGGTCGAGTCGGTGGCCTTGAGTTGATCGAGGATCCGCGTCACCGTTGCGGAATCCAGTGCGGGTCGGGTTTGGACGATCACGAGTGCGGCGGCGATCAATTGAGCAATCATTCGACATTCCGGGTGAGGGATACGCCCGTTTGGATAGGACGAACGCATCAAAGGTTGCCGCCGCTGGAAATGCCGGTATTATCTCGCCCCGTGCCCCCAGCGCCGTCGACAACGTGGCCCGTTCTTTTCTGCGTCACCGCGATAATCGGATGCTCCCGGTCCGATTCGGCTCGTCCGGTCGCAACCGCGCGTGGTCCGGCGGATTCGCTGATTCCCGTCGGTCCTTATGGAAAGTCCGTGCGGCGGGGACGCGCCCTGCTCGTGGCCACGCGCGACAGCGTCCCCGAGCACGTCGGCAACAAGCTGCGATGTACGAGCTGTCACCTGGATGAAGGCCGGCGCGAGAATGGCGCCTGGATCGGGGTGTTCGCGCGCTACCCGCAGTACCGGCCGCGCAGTGGCGTGGTCGAGACGATCGAATACCGCGTCAACGACTGCTTTCGCCGCAGCATGAACGGTACCGCGATCGATCCCGCTGGAGCCGACATGCGGGACATTCTCACCTACTTCGCGTTCCTATCGCGTGGCGTTACGGTCGCGCCGCCAACGACGAGCGCAGGCGGTCGATTGCAGAAGTGGGCGACGTTCACCGCCGATACCGACGCCGGCGCGCGCGTGTTCTCGGCATCATGTGCGAAATGTCACGGCGCGGCAGGCGAGGGAACACCAGGCGCGCCGCCTGTCTGGGGACCGCAGTCCTACAACATCGGCGCCGGGATGTCGCGCGTGCGCACGGCCGCTGAGTTCATCAGTCGCAACATGCCGTTCGATGCGCCCGGCTCGCTGGCCGACCAACAGGCCTTTGACGTCGCAGCCTTCATCAATGCACGTCCCCGTCCTGACTACAAAGGGAAAGAGAATGATTGGCCGAATGGCGATCCACCACCCGATGTCGCCTATACGACTCGGGCTCACCACTGAGGAGGCTCACTATGTATAGACGTGGATTTCTTGGCACCCTGGCCGCATCGACAGCTGCCGGCCTGGCGAGCTTAACGCCGCTCAGCCTCGAGGCAGCGACCAGGACGCGTCGCATCACCGACAACGCGGTCGACGCGGCGTTCGAGGCGTGGCTCAACAAGATCACCGGAAAGCACAAGATGTTGTTCGACGCGCCCGAGGTGAACAGTGGGATGCCGGTCGTCTGGCCGCGCGTCTGGCTCAACGGCAACAACGAGAACTACGGCACCAAGGACACGGACAACTCGGCCGTCATCGTGCTGCGGCACGCAGGCATCCCGATCGCCATGCAGGACGCGCTCTGGGTGAAGTACAAGCTTGGCGAAGCGTTCAGTATCAAGGACGGCGACGCAGCGGCGACGCGTAACATCTTCGCGAAACAGATGCCGCTGCCTCTCCCAGGTACGGGCATCGAGCAGCTGCTGGCGAGCGGCGCCCAGTTCGGCGTCTGCAACGTCGCACTGACAGTCTACAGCGGCATGGTGGCGCAGAAGATGAACATGGATGCCGCGGCGGTGAAATCGGATTGGGTGGCTGGCTTGATGCCCGGCGTTCAAGTCGTGCCCTCTGGCGTGCTGGCCGTGAGCCGCGCGCAGGAGAAGGGCTGCAGTTACTGCTTCGCGGGCTGAGAAGCGCGGCGAAGGGGCGGCGAGGGGCGGCGAGGGGCGGCAAAACCCTCGCCGCTTCTTTATTTCCAACCTCGAAGACCGCGCACGAAGTCATGGAGTACGAGAAACTTCTCGTACACGCGTACACCTTTGCGCTTACGGCCGAACTCGGCGAATAGCTCCCGTAGCCGGCCGCGCCGCCCGACATAGAATCGGAAGGTCTCGGCAAAATCCTCCTGCGGATGCGTCGAGGCGTAGGCGCTCACGTAGTCGGTCAACGTCGTCGCGATGCGGCGGCGCTCGAAGTCCACCCAGTGCTCGTCGGCGACCCGGTACGCTTTCCGGACCTCTCCGAACGCGCGCCGGAATCGACCCGTACGGGTCCACGACCAGTGATGATAGAGGAAAGAGTGGCCCAGCTCGTGGAGCAGTAGGCCCGTGAGCATGTTCCACGAGATCTCGTCGCGACGGCGCTTGCCGGTGACATAGCGGCGGTCGATCTCGATCACTTTGGGCGCGCGAGGCGCAACGCCCGATACACCCGGCCGCAACACGACGCGATAGTGCCAGTCGCGCAACCGCGTCACGATCAAGAGACGCCGCGCGCGTCGCAGTGCTCGCGGAATGAGATCGCGTCCCGTGGCGTCTTCGCCGCACCAGGGGCAGGTCGCCATCCAATCGTCCACGCCGCGGTCACAATGCGGGCAGACGTTCTGGAAGTGATCGTAGCGCCACGTTTGCGTCCGGCCGCACCAGGGACAGAAGCGCATCGGGTACATGACGCCACCGCCGCAGCCCCAATCGCACCGGGCGTGATACTTGAATCCTTTCGGCGCCTTGAGCGGTTCTTCGCTCGAGTCCTCGTCCTGGATGTCGCGCCCGCACCAGGAACAGAACGAGAAGGTGTCGGACACGATCCACCCGCAATACGCGCACTCGGCTCCAGTCTCGCGTTGCGTATCGGGCCACTCGAGCCGGCGACTGCAGCTCGGGCAGTGGCTCCAGAAGCGCTCCAGCTCGGTGTGGCAGCTCGGGCAGCGCAGCTCGGGGGTCGGGACTTCGCGCTTGCTCACCGGGCCAATGCCTCGTCCACGATGCGCTGGATGAACGCGTTGTACTTGAGGCCCGCCTTCGCCGCCGCTTCCGCCATCTCGTGCTCGGCGGCGATGAAGGGGTTGGGATTCACCTCGAGGACATAGACCTCGTCGTCGTGCGTCAAACGCACGTCAACACGGCCATAGTCCTGAAGCCACAACGCGTGGAAGGCGGTGCTGCAGATCTCGCCGATACGCTCGGTCAGCGTGTCCGAAACACCTTTGGCGAAAACGTTCCTGATCTTCTTGCGTTTGCGGTAATCCTCGTCCCACTTTGCTTTGTACGTGGCGATGCGGTGCTCGGTGGTCTCCGGCTCGCCGAACGTCATTTCCGTCAGCGGCAGGACCTCGACGTCGTCGTTGCCGATCAGGCCGACGTACACCTCGCGTCCCTCGACCAGCTCCTCGACGATCGCCGCCTGGTGGAACTTCGAGTGAATGAACTCGACCCGCTGCTTCAGGCTCGGGTCATCCTCCACGACAGAGGCCTGCGCAATACCGATCGACGCGTCCTCGAGCAATGGCTTGACGATGAGTGGAAAGCGCAGCTCGGACGGGCGCACCAGCGCATCGCCATCGTGAAACTCGGCGAACGCCGGCACCCGGATGCCGTGATAGGCGAGAATCTTCTTGGTCAGCGACTTGTTGCGCGCGACGAGCAATGCGGTCGGCGACGATCCCGTATAGCGATAGCCATACATATCCAGTAGCGCAGCAATCGCGTACTCATGGCGTGCGTTCTTGCGGAAGCCCTCGCAGCCGTTGAACACGAGCTTGGGCTGAAAAGTCGCCAACTTCGCGAGCATCGGCCCGACGTCATCGCCGATCCCGATCATGAGCACGTCGTGCTCACTCGCGATCAGCGCGCGCGCGACGTCGTATTCCGCCTCCTCGGCCTTCTGCTCGATCTCGCGCTTGAAATCCGCGTCTTCCCACTCGGGATGAAGCGCGTCGAAGATGACCGCGATCTTCATAACGCCACTCGCTCCATATCGCGCGAGACAGTCCTCAGGGCGATGAGGATCACCAGGCCGCCCAGCAGGCCGACGGCGGGCAGCAGCAACATTGCGGTCCGGAGACTGCCCGTTTGATCGGACAAATAACCGATGAGCGGTGGCGCGAGCGCGTCCCCGGCGAGATGCGAGAAGAGGACGAAGGCACCAAGCACCGATGCCTGCACTGCCGCGGGCACGACGTCGAGAATGACGGCAGCCAGCGGGCCATTGTACCACGTGTAGAGGAAGTACGTCGCGAGGACGAGCGGGCCGAACCAGCGCAGATCATCGACCAGTACCAGCGCGGCGCAGACCGGAGCGCCGAGTACGAACCCCGTGCCACTCGCGAGGACGCGTCCGCCGCGCCAGCGTTGCTGCAGGCGGTCCGCGAGCCGGCCGCCGAACAGCGCTCCCGTCACGCCGCCCGCGAGGCCCCACATTCCGAATTCGGCGCCCACACGCGCGACCGAGAGCCCGTGCACGCGCTGCATGAACGTCGCCGCCCAGGCGATCAACCCGTTCACCGCGAATGTCACCATCGCGCCGCCGAGAAATATCCAGATCAACGTCGGCGTCCGCAGCACCAGCGCGGCCGCGTGTTGAAACTCGTCGAGCGCACCAGCGGCCACGGCGCCCGCCTCTGTCGTGCGCCGCACGGCCAACGGCACGAGGCGCCACACCGTCCATGCGACGCCGGCGCTCACACCGACGCTGAACACGGCAGTGTCGAACTGTGAAGGGATACCTTCGAACATTGCCAGAATCCCGGCGAGCAACGCGCCTGCTCCAGCGCAGATCGCCAGGGGCATGACGTAATGCGTCACGCCATGCATCCCGTGCCGCCACCACTGCCGCAACGTGTCCGCGACGGGCGGCGGCG
>Ga0209157_1002476_pt1 | contig 14718 bp, 17 predicted proteins | sample GraSoiAngelo_135_FD_185892 | JGI IMG/M metagenome (GOLD analysis project Ga0209157, IMG submission 185892) | Grasslands soil microbial communities from the Angelo Coastal Reserve, California, USA - 14_0929_05_40cm (SPAdes) (version 2) | ecosystem: Environmental > Terrestrial > Soil > Grasslands ... | reverse complement strand
AATAACAGCGTTGCAGCCAACCGCTGGCCGCTCCGATGACTAGCTCACAACACGTTTACGAAGTCTGCCCGCGCAAAGGTAAACGCGGCGCCGACTTAATCTCTGACGCCCTACCCTTCGGCCGTTTATGGTATGGCGGACCCAATGCAGTCAGCAACGCAATCGGCTACGCAAAGCATCGCAGCCGATCACACAAAGCCGTGATTCGCGTTTACGATGAAGCGGGTAACCGTAATCGAGACGCACGAGCAAGCGGGCGAGTTCAAAGAGTGGTAGGCAGATCTGCTATTTGCGTTCGCCGGAGCCGTGGTTGAGCTTGTGTCTCGGTAGGCCGCACTAAGCTACCGATGAAACATGAAAACGATGTGGACGGTCGCTGCGGTCGTCCTGCTGCTGGCATGCGGCAACAGCTACAGCGGATTGCGTGGAGTTGACGGCCGATTCGCCGCGCAAAGACGTCTTTTACAATAAGCCGCCAACGAAGCGCCCGGCCAATGTGCCAAACAGCTATGTGCTGGTGCGCGTGTTTCAAGGCGGGAAGTTTCTTGGCTGGGGGTACATGGACGCAGGAGCGGTCGACTTCCTCCACGGTGCCCAGCCGACGAGGAAGTAAGAACACACGATCAGCGAGAAAAGCTATTACGTCAGTTGTGTCTTAACCCTAATCGGCCTTCACACCCTTTTTGCGGTCGTTGATGACGAAGGTGTTGTTCTCTCCGAAGGTGGACCAGGGCCCGCGCGGCACTTCGCTAAAGTTCACAAACCTCCAGTCGGTTAGGTCCGTTGGTTTCAATCCGAGGTAGTCTCGCACAGCAGGTGAAACATCGAGACCGGCACCTTTATTTAGATTGAGTTTTGGGCGCTCATTGCCAAACACGTATTGCCAATGGTCCGTTCGGAATGGTCCCGTATCTTCCCATTGTGCATAAGCTGTCCGATTGCCTTTGCGGATAGCGACCCATCGATCTTTGCATGTGGAGACAGCCGGGCCCTGGTACGCCTCTTTAAACCATGGAACTACCCGCGGCGCTTCGGGCCGATGACCAGTCCGCTGCTTGTCGTTGTAGGGCAGCGCGCAGTAAAATGGGTTCTGTCGCGGCATGAACCTTGCGGGCCTGTAATTGCGCCGGTTAGCAGGGTTTGGGTCGTCAAGACCGCCGTAGTTTCTCGCCCATTGCTTGTCCCAAGAGCTCGTCTGATTCGGCACAGGATTGTTTCCGCTTGGTCGTTCGCCGATCCAAAAGACAGTTGTAACGATACTTGTTTTCCACGGATACCGCCCTAGAGGCCGGGAGCGTGCCGATGGCTGCCTGGCGGAGAATGTGTGTGAATTGAAGTCGTCGGCCAGAGCGATTGATGTGAACAGCACCGCTAAGATTGCCAGTGCGTTTTTGTTCATCGCTTTTTTCGCCTCCGCTTTTTTCGCCCGGTGGGTTTTTTTGGAATTCGATAATCGGGGAACGCCTGCTCATCGATGATCTCCTTGATCACTTGGCCGATGTCCGATTTCAGTAGCCAATCGACCGCGATGCGCACAAACTTCGATGTGTCCAGGATCGCGCTTCGCTCCACGATCGCATTAATTCGTTCTTCCTGATCCGGCCGTAGCCGGATATTCACGATTCTTTTGGCCATTCGTTTCCTCCGGATTCCCTTTCGCTGTACGCTGTACGTTATTCGTTGTTTTGTAATTTACAGTAATACGACACCCAGAGTCTGTCATCTAAAATCCTATAAATATTTACGGTTCAAACTTTCGTAATACGTTTCGCTTCGAATCTCTTCGGGCGCCGTTTTTGCCGATTCAATTACTATGGCCACGAGACGTTTTTCTGGATCCGGCTGGAGAAAAATGACGTGATTGTCCTCGAAGGCAAACACGGTCTCGATTCGTGGCGATATTCCAGCCACTTACTCGTGTCACTGAAAGTACGGCCGGATCTGCCCGTATTTTTTATTGCCGATCCCACTGACTTTTCTGACGTCGTCAGCGTTTCGAAACAGCCGGGCTGCCTCGCGCTTGAGGTGTGTCTCTTGGTAACATCGCGGATTAGGCGGGAAAAATTCCGTCAATCTATGAGAACAATAACCCTACGAAACAACGTCATTGCTACTCTCGCACTCACAGTCTTCTTCTCGGTCTGCGCGCCTAGTTCCGCCATCGCTGCAAAGGAGGCTTTCACGCGTACCAAGCCGCACGTCAATGTGGGAACCATCGGAGGCGAACCGGCGGAGATCTGGTTCCATGCCAATGTCGGTGTCTTTGAGGACGGCAACGCGTCCGGCATCATTGAGGCGCGCGTCATTGGAGGAGAAAGCTTCCTATACCGCGCCGTGGAGGGGGAAGCGATTATCGATCAGGGAACTGTCGTCGAACTGACCCTGACGCTTGAACGGGTTGGAGAAGACGGTACACCGACCGGTGAGACCGACCAAGTGATTGTGCGCCACAGTCCCACGAGAGAGGATTGCCTCATCTATGACCTCGTCGGCCCAAACATCCATCTTGAGGCCGAAGGGATCCTCGATTTCACGCATAACCATACGCGCCCTCAGCCCTCGCTGCTGCGGGCTTCTACGCTTCCGAACGGGAAAGTTTGAAGTTCTGACCTTCACGTACGCGAGCAAGCGGTAAGGCTAGGATAGTGCCCCCGCGTTGCGCCGCTTCGACACTGCAGACAGCTCCGCTGGCTACAAATCACTGAAAGTACGGCCGGATCAGCATGTATTTTTTGTCGCCGATCCCGCTGACTCTTTTCAAATCATCAGCGCTGTGAAACGGGCGTGCAGCAATAATTCGAGCAGCCATTACATGGCCGATGCCGGGCACTGTCGTTAGCTCTTTCTCTGTTGCTGTGTTGATGTCAATCTTGCCGAGCGGCGTTTTCTCCTTTGCATGCGACTTTTTGGCCTCGCCAGCGCTACTCATCGGAGTCGGCGTCGCTGAAGCACTAGCAGACGAGTAGATTGCAGGCGTTGAGCCTGGTCGAGGCTTTTCTCCGGCAGTGAAAACAGCAAAAACGACTGTGCTTGGTGCACGCACATTCAGTCGACCCGCATTGATGCCCCAGGCTCCAATCTTCTCCTGCTTTGCCTGAGCCTCGAATTGCTGAAGTTTTTCTACCTCTACTCGTGCATTTTTCGATTCCGGCGGCGCCGCTCTGAATCCGTAGTTTCGCGCAAGGCCATTACGAACCAATTGCTCGCTGAGATCACCATCTTTCGTCCGCACAAACGCGTAAAACCGTTCCATTTTGCTGCGGCCCATCGCACCTTTCCAGCGCGTCAACACCGTAAACGGCTGTGACAACTTCTCCCGCGTAAACTCTTTCGCTGCTTGGCCTACTTCGATGACCTGAGGCGCGCTGATCGCAAAGTACTTCGCCTGTTCAGCTACGCGCACCGGGTTCATTTCATCTGTTTCAGGCGCGTCAACTAGGTAGAGGCGGAAGATATATTCTTTCGCACCTGCGCTCACGTGAAAACTGTCTCCATCATCGGCTGGATTGCCAATAAAGCGGCAATTCTCAAGGACAGTCCAATCGTCACGTGCGTCGAGATAACCGGTGACGCACAAAAGAACGGCGGCGCCAAAGAGAGCAATTCTGGCCAACCGCAAACGATTCGAATAGCGAGAGATCAAAGGAGCACCTCGAATTGACTCATGAGTTTGAATGTCTCGCAACGCTTTGCAATCTCCTCAACCGAGAGATTGTGCAAACGCTCCACCCTAAATGCTTCTACGCAGAAACTGGCGAGCAAGTTTCGGTAAGTCATCGCTGTGGCCAGAACGTTTACGTAAGTTGCCCGGGGTGTAGTCTTACTGCTCTCACCCAAGCGGGATCCTCCCTGGGCATTTGGAGGCGGGCCAAATGTGCCGCGTATGTGGCAACGATCGCGCCTAAAATGCTGCCGGCGATCACATCGCTGACAAAGTGATAGTTCATCGCCACAAGGCTCACGAGCATCGGAGCACACAGAACCGTCGCTATCATTCGACTTTGAGGCATCGCAATTACCCAGACGGTGGCAAATCCCAGGATTCTACAGGCGTGCCCCGATGGAAAACTGCCGACGTCATCGCCACGCTGAAACGGATGGAAACCGTACGCGCCAGTGCCGATGAGCGATGGATTGTCATGGGTCCACGTCTCCGGCCAATAGCGACCGCAAACATCGCCTAGCGAGATGCGGAAATCATCGGCAATGATCAAGCTGAGACACGCGACAAGCAGAACCTTCTGCCAATGCAGAAACGGTCCCCACGCCCGTCGAACCATTAAGATCGCTAACGCCAGAGCCGACCAGTTCTGCACTTCCGGCGGTGGGTAAGTAAGCCATCGAAAAACCCGAATCGTGTTGATGTGATGGCGATACACAAAGAACGCCACGGGACGGTCAATCCAAAAACAACATGCTAATACCGCAGCGGTGCATACAGCGATTGCGATTAGCGTGCGGACTAGCAATCTGCGATACTCGTCTTGGCGCGACGCCATCACACTGGCACCTCGAATTGACTCATCAGTTTGAACATCTCGTAGCGCTCCTTGATTTCCTCCATCGTCAGGTTACGCAAACGCTCCAGGCTGAATGCTTCCACACAAAAACTGGCGAGCACGCTTCCGTAAATCATCGCCTTGCGCAGATCGTTAAACTGCACGTTTTTGACAGTGCCGGCGAGAAATCCAGCCATGCCGCCGGCAAATGTGTCCCCTGCCCCGGTCGGATCGTGAATGTCTTCAAGTGGGTAAGCGCCACAACTGAAGAACTGATCTTCGTCGCCAAAAAGCAATGCGCCGTGCTCACCCTTTTTTATCGCGACATACTCGGGCCCCATATTTCGGATGCGGCGTCCGGCCTTGATGAGACTGGTCTCCTTCGTTATTTCGCGCGCTTCGCTGTCGTTCAAGATAAGAAGGTTTACGCGTTGAAGAAGCGCATCCAGATCGGATCTCGCTGTCTCGATCCAAAGGTCCATCGTGTCGGCCACGACGAACCGCGGGCGCTTCATCTGCTCGAGCACATGCGCTTGCAGTGAGGGCGCGATGTTGGCCAGCAAAACGAAATCGGTTTCACGATACGACTCCGGCAACACCGGTTTGAAGTCTTCAAAGACATTTAGCGCGATTGAGCGCGTCTCGCGCGTATTCAGGTCCCATGAATATTCACCCGACCAGCGGAAAGTCTTTCCGTTTGCTCGCTGCACACCTTCGCTATCGATCTTGCGCGACTTCCAGAACTTAAATTCCGATTCGGGAAAATCATCGCCGACGATACCGACCAGCCGAACCGGCGAAAAAAAACTTGCCGCGAGCGCTCCGTAGCAAGCGGATCCGCCTAGCAAATTCGAGTGTTCCTCCACCGGCGTCTTAACAGTGTCGATTGCAATGGAGCCAACAACGAGAACGGACATGACTAAAATGACGAATGTCGAATATCGAATGTCGAACAAAGGACGAATGATAAATGATGAACTGGAACTCGTTGCCAATATTTAGTCATTCAGATTTCGTCATTCCTTCCTAATTGGTCATTCGTCATTCGACACTCACGCGAGCATGTCGGTGGCGCAGCGCGCATAATCAACGACGCTGTGTGCCTTGAGCAAAGCGGAAACCATCACCACACGCTTTGCTCCGGCATCGAGCACACTTTGCAAATTGTCGATGTTGATTCCGCCGATGCAGAAAATCGGCAGATTCACTTCTGCGTGAACCTGCCTGATGTCCGTAAGGCCGATCGGCGGATAGTCAGGTTTTGTGGGTGTGGCGAAGATCGGGCCGAACCCGATATAGTCCGCGCCCTCGTGCTGAGCTGCGAGTGCCTGTTCAAGGCTGTGCGTGGATTTCCCGACCAAAACCGAATGACCTGCTTTGCGGCGCGCGACTTCGATCGAGTCATCGTCCTGGCCAACATGCACGCCTTCCACTTTGATCCGGTTGGCGATTTCCGCATGATCGTTCATGATCAATGGCGTGGAAGATCCGGCTGTTAAATCGTGCAGCCGGGCAGCATAACCAGCGAGTTCTTCGAGCGATTTTCCTTTTCCGCGAAGTTGAATCAGATCAACCCCGCCTTCGATCATTTGCTGCGCAACGCGATCGACATCGGATTCTTCGACGTAGCCAAGATCGACGATCCCATAGAGGCGACACTCACTTAGCGCTCTCATAAATTGCGCGCTGTATATGACGACTTGTAGTATTCGCTGTCCTCAGCGGATTTCAGCCGCCCGGAAAGATCATTGCGTTGAGAACAACGCACGCTCCAGCACACGATTCGTTGCATCTCGAGTTATTCACGTAACCGGATCGTCGGTGCGGCCAGCTCGAGTTTACCTGCTGAAATAAGGCGGTCGAGCAATCCAGTATCGTAATTTCCATCGCGAAAATCCCCGTTTCGCATCATGGCTGCGTGAAACGGCACGGTTGTCTTGATACCAGTAATGTAGTACTCGCCCAGTGCGCGGCGCATTCGATCAATTGCGTTAATCCGTGTCGCACCAACGGTAATTATTTTCGCAATCAGCGAGTCGTAGTATGACGGGACGGTATAGCCGGTATAAACGTGCGAGTCGATTCGCACTCCGCGGCCGCCGGGCGCATAATAAAAATCTATTCGACCCGGCGTCGGCTGGAAACCATTGGCCGGATCTTCGGCGTTAATGCGGCATTGGATGGCATGCAATCGCGGAACGGCGTGCGCCACGTGAGGCGAAAGAGGCTGTCCGGCAGCGATGCGGATCTGTTCTTTTACAAGGTCGCACGCATACACTTCCTCAGTGATCGTGTGTTCCACCTGGATACGCGTGTTCATTTCCATGAAGTAAAAATGCCGGTCTTTATCGACCAAAAATTCAATCGTGCCTGCATTTTCATAACCAACTGACTTGGCCAGCTTGATGGCAGCGTTTCCCATCTTCTTGCGAAGTCCCGGCGTCATTAGCGGCGACGGACATTCTTCAATCACCTTCTGGTTGCGTCGCTGAATGGAGCAATCGCGTTCGCCCAAGTGCACGATGTGGCCATGGCTGTCGGCAACGATCTGAAATTCAATGTGGTGTGGATTAACGATCAGCTTTTCCAGATAAACCTGTTCATTTCCAAATGCTTTTTGTGCCTCGTGCCGCGCACTGTGAAACGCCGACTTAAGACTGGGCTCGTTATGTGCTGTGCGCATCCCCCGCCCGCCACCGCCGGCAGCCGCCTTGATCATTATGGGGTAGCCAATTTTCTTCGCGATCCTGATAGCCTCATCCTCTGTCTCAACGATTCCGTCGCTTCCCGGTGTCACTGGGACACCTGCCTTGCGTGCGTGTACACGAGCAGCATTTTTATCGCCCATCGCTTGCATCGCACGCGACGATGGCCCGATAAACTTGATATTGCAGCTTTCGCACACCTCGGCGAAGTGCGGGTTCTCGGCGAGAAAACCATACCCGGGATGAATCGCATCGACGTCGCCAATCTCGGCTGCACTCATGATTCGATCGATTTTTAAGTAACTTTCCAAGCTCGGCGCCGCACCGATGCAGATGGATTCATCGGCAAGTTGCACATGCAGCGAATCCACGTCGGCCTCTGAATAGACCGCCAGAGTGCGAATACCGAGTTCCTTGCAGGCGCGAATCACCCGCAGGGCGATCTCACCGCGATTGGCAATCAGTACTTTCTCGAACATGGCCATTGTAGGGCAAGCGCTCCGCTTGCCAGCCTAGTGGCGCGCCCTGGCCGGCGATGCGCCTGCCCTACAGCTCGAGATTTCGGTGGTGCTCATCGGACTTTGAAAAGCACCTGCCCGAACTGCACTGGTTTGCCGTTTTCGGCCAGCACTTCGGCGATGATACCACTGGTTTCTGCCTTGATTTCGTTCATCACCTTCATCGCTTCGATAATGCAAACGACTGTGTCTTCCGTGACGGATTTTCCAACATCAACAAACGGCGCGCCGTCAGGCGACGCAGCGCGATAGAACGTGCCCACCATCGGTGAAACGATTTCTCTTAGCGGCACGCTTTCGATCGCTTTGAGTCCGGGCGGCGCAGCTTCAGGCGCACTTGAAGCGGCCTTGGGCTCCGCTGCCACTGGCGGGGGCATAGCTGCGGCAGCCTGAACGGACGGACCTTTTTCAAGCTTGAGGCGGAACCCCTCCTTTTCGATCTCAAAGACCGACAGGCCATGCTTCTTCATCAAATCGATGATCGCTTTAATTTCTTTGAGGTCTTTGGGGTCCAAGGATCACTCCTCTGGTTAAGGCTGAGGCGTTTTAGGTAAAACAGTTTTGGCAGCAAGGTCAAGCACTGGAATGAAGCGCTGAAGTAACGGCTAACGAGACTTTGATCTGGCTCGGGTTCGCTACTCCATTATTCCATTACCGCGCTACTCCATTTCGATATCATTGATGAGACCGACGATTACGTCGTCGTCGATAAGCCGCCATTTCTTCTCAGTCATCCCACAAAACCGAATGGTGCGCGCAACTTGTGGAAAGAATTGCGTGAGCTGTTCGCATTCGAGATCGCCAGCGGCGGTCAGGTTTCGATTGTGAATCGGCTCGACCGCGAGACCAGCGGGTTGGTTCTGGTAGCGAAAACATCGACGGCTGCACGCCGATTTGGGTTACTAATGCAACAGCAACGAGTGAAGAAGGAATATCTGGCGATCGTTTGGGGTTGGCCCGAATGGGAGCACTACTTCGTCGATGCGCGGCTGTGCCGACAGGGGAAACATCAAAATTCGGTGATCTGGCTAAAGCAGATGATCCACCCGAGTGGCGCGCCAGCGCAGACTGAATTTCACGTCGAGCGTCGATTCATTAGATCGAAGGGTATGGCGCGACCGCCGGGCGCGCCGTTCGGGAATGCGCCCGACGGTGAAAAGTTTAGCCTGATTCGCGCGGTTCCGCGCACGGGACGCACTCATCAAATTCGTGTGCACCTGAGCGCGATCGGTCACCCGATCGTAGGCGACAAGATTTACGGTCCCGATGAGCGGCTTTACCTCCAATTCATTGAGTCGGGATGGACGGCTGAATTGGAGCAACGATTACTCCTGCCCCGTCATGCGCTTCACTCAGCGAAACTGGCGATTGAAGGCGAGCGCGAATGGGCCAGTCCGTTGCCTTCTGATCTTGCGCAATTCATAAGCTAGAGACGGCGCGCTGCGCTGTTCGATCGGCGAAGCCCACCGACTCTATCAATTGCAACGGGACCAACTCTTCTTATGGTAGCCGCGCCAAATGAAGATGCTTCGTGCTCTTAGTGCTTGTGCACTGCTTGTGGTCTGCTCGCAAGCTTTCGGCGGCGTTGAACAGCCGAGCGTAACGACAGTCACGGAAGAGTTGAATCCGCAACGATTCGAATTTGCACTGGAGTCCGGCTATTTGTTTGGCGCGATCAATCCACCAGCTGATTACCAGATACTCGCAGAGTTCCTGACGGCGCGCATTCGCTGGGGAGTAGTCCAACATGGTTGGCTGCGCGGTTACAATCAATTTTATTTCAGCGCCGTCGCAGAGCCGATTCTTCGCGGAATCGAGAACCATTACTTCGGATTCAATTTCGGGATGCGCTACAACTTTGTTCGACCGGGTAGCAGACTGGTTCCCTACATCTCAGGCGGTGTAGGCGCAGGAGGGATCGACAGCCACCCGGAAATTCCCGGCGGCCAGGGTCAGGATTTTACGTTCAACATCTTATCGGCTGCCGGCATCTCCTACAGCGTCAATGATCATTGGAAAATAAACGTGGGAGCGCTTTACGAGCACCTTTCGAACGGAGGACAAACCGATCCCAATCCGAGCTTGAATCTTTTCGGACCGCAAGTGGGCGTAACATATTCGTTTTAACCTGCGCTTGGCATTCTGGGCGAAGCGAAATATCTCTGAACGTTGTTTGATAACCGAGGAAACGAATGACTAGAGATTCTTTGCTTCGGCCAGAATGACAGCGTGTGTGCGTTGAATGAATTTCCCTCAGGAAAACGTCCTTGTGATCAAGCGGAGTTTGTTTGGAGAGCTTGGAACTTTTCAGGGACTCAATTTCGAGCCGGAAAAGTATTTGAAAGCGATTCTCTCGCGTGGAAGCAATTTCTTTATTCCACGCTCCGATGCTGAGAGCAATCCCGCTTACAAACAAATCATTCCCTACGCACTAATCGCCTTTGAAAATACCATCCTCCATTACGTGCGCGGCAAGAAGGCTGGCGAGCAGCGGCTGATCGCCAAAGGCTCAATCGGTATCGGCGGCCACATGAACGAAACCGACGAATCGCTTTTTGCCATGGATGAGCAGGCGTATCGCGCCGGTGTCGAACGCGAAGTGAACGAGGAAATTAAAATTGATACTCCGTTCGAAGATCAAATCGTTGCGCTTCTAAACGACGACTCCACCGAGGTCGGACGCGTTCACCTGGGCATCGTGCACATTTTCAAATTGAAGGAGCCGAAAGTGCAGAAGCGTGAGGCGATGATCACGGGCCTGACATTTCTGACAAAAGAAGAATTGCTTGCGCGTCGCGAAACCATGGAGACATGGTCGCAGATTTGCGTGGATTCGCTCGACCGTTTACTGCTGTAGCCCGCTTCCCCGGGGAAGCGGAGCACTAAGTTAGTTAGCTCCCAGGTGGAGCTGAGCCTGCAGGTGGAGCTGAAGGTGGAAGTGAAGCTGCAGATGGAGATGGAGCGGCAGGTGCAGGTCCAGGTCCGAACTGCTGGCTCTGCTTCACAAATGCGATCGTGTCGATTTGCCAACGACCGACCGGATGCGAAATGCTGACGTCAAAATCGGCGTATCTTGCCGGGTAATTTATCCGCGCGTGGAAGGCACCGTGCGGCTCGAAAAATTGTGATTGGAATTCAATTTGGCCCTGCAGATCAATCGCGCCGACAGGCGATCCCATCTGCACAATGTCGTTCATAAATTCCTGCTGCGCCGATACCGGGAAATTCATGCGCGCCTGTGGGCTTAGATGCGAGCCGAAAAAATTAACGTCGTGCTGGACTACAATTTTCTGTACTGCTTCGTTGGCGAACTCTTTCCCTTCCTTGGCCATCTCCTGCTTCGTAGAGTTGAGCCACCAATAACCAATACCCAGTAACACCAGCACGATGACCAAAATAACCACCACTTGGCCCGATGATCTCAATCGAGTATTTAATTTCATTTTGTTTAATCGTTAATAACCGAAACCGAGGCCTTTTATCACTTCGCCGTTGCGGATTAACACGCCATGGCTTTGCAGTCCGGTGTAAGCGCCGAAGCGATTTCGAGCGTTTACTTTAAAATTAACCAGATAGCCGTAAAGCGGATTATCTTGCGTTCCCAGATTCGCCGGTTTTGGCTCGCCGTTCCATTCAATCCGCGCGCTTTCAGCATCGATCAATTGTGTCTCGAGCCATTTCATTACGATTTCCTTGTAGTTCGTGGGATACGGTCCGTAGCGCTCTGTATCCGCCGGCTTTGTCTCCGCCCTTACATTTGGACCAACGCACACTCCCACCAGGAGTATGCAAACAAGCGACACCGCCGCCTTCATTGTTTCGATCTTCCATTTCCGCATGCGGTTGTCCAGCCTAATGAAACGAGACGAATTTGATTCGCCTGCTTCACTGCAGAAATGGAGCTTGTAACCGGCAAGCCATCGCTTCAAAACGCCTTGGATGACAGTAGTGCTTTCCTTTCGGCGCGATTTCGTTATCAAGCACATGCTGTGATGAGGCCGCCGGTGATAATACTGCTCAGTGTTGGATTCGTTATGGCGTTAATGCCCGTTTATGCCCAACAGAATCCAGCCCCTGTGCGATCGGCTGCAGAGAATGCCAATCGGTTCGATCCAGCCGCCGCGACCGAAGCGTGGCTGGCTACAATCCCGCGAGATCGAAGGGAAAAGTCCGACGCCTACTTCGAGGGCGGTTACTGGCTGCTTCTGTGGAATTTTCTTCTTCTCGCCGCAATTTCCGTCTTTCTCCTCGAGTCACGAATCTCGACACGGCTGCGCGATCTCGCTGAGCGCGTTAGCAGGTCCAAGAATCTGCAGGTGGCCTGTTACGCCGTTGCATATCTGCTTCTTGTTTACGTGTTGAGTTTTCCACTGAACCTATACGAACACTTTTTTCGCGAACACCGGTATGGGCTGGCGACGCAGAGTTTTCTGCCATGGTTTCGCGAGCAGCTAATCGGCTTCGGCCTCACGATAATTGGCGGTACGATCTTGCTGATTGCTCTCTACACTGTATTTCGGCGAGCACCGCGAACATGCTGGATCTGGGGGACGGCCGTAGCGGTCGCTTTCATGCTCGTCGTCGTATTTATCGCGCCGGTATTCATCGAGCCACTCTTCAATACGTACAAACCGATTACCAATCCGGAAATCAAAAATTCGATCCTTGCAATGGCCCGAGCGAATCAAATTCCGGCCAAACAAGTGTTTGAAGTTGACGCTTCACGCCAGAACACGCGGGTAAGCGCAAATGTTGCGGGACTCTTCGGCACAACGCGAATCGCGCTCAACGACAATTTGCTCAAACAATGCGCCCTTCCCGAACTACGCGCCGTGATGGCGCACGAGATGGGGCACTACGTTCTCAATCATGGCGTAAAACTGCTGACGTATGCTGGTATCTTCCTTGCCATCGGCTTCGCCCTTACTCGCGTGCTTTTCGATGCGGCCGTAAAGCGTTGGAGCGTTAGATGGGGCGTACGCAGTATTGCTGATCCCGCCGGGCTACCGTTGCTCGCTTTGATCTTTGGCACACTGGTCTTTCTTGCCACACCATTCCTCAATACGCTCGTCCGCGTGACGGAACGAGAGGCGGATGCTTTCGGAATCAACACTTCACGCGAGCCGGACGCCATGGCGAAGGTAGCTCTGAGACTCGGAACTTATCGCAAGCTCGATCCAACGCCGCTCGAGGAATTCGTCTTTTTCGATCATCCCAGCGGCCGCGCCCGCATCCGCATGGCAATGGATTGGAAAGCCGCAAATCTGCCTACTGGCGAATCGTCCGGGGTAAAGACGGCTCCGCCAAGCGAAAGCCACTAATCCGGTCGAAACTGTCGGGTGGCGGCTAGTAGCCGCCGCCCATGTGGTGCGTCGTTGTTGTCGTTGTCTGGCCTGTCGGCGGCGGCTCCGTTGTGACGGTGGTCTGACGCGTTGTGGTTGTGCTCGTTTCGGGCTGGCTGGAGCAAGAGACCAACATTAGGCCGACGACCGAAAGCGCAGAACCAAGTATCATTGCTTTTTTCATAACGTGAATTGTTTGTTCAACAAACGATTCGTCACAAATCACTTTGCCAGATGTATTAGGGGAAAGAATTCTTCTTTTTTGCGACAGGTAGAATCCGTTACTGTCTTCGATGTGAGTCTTATGCGGCGAGTTTTGATTCTGTTTTCCGCTCTGCTTCTAAACATCGCCGGTTCGAAAGCCGCGGCGGCTGACTGGCCGCAAGATTATGTTGTGCATGAAAATTCCGAATCGCCCGATGGGCGGTATGCGGTGTTGGTTCAATCGCAAGACGCCGCCGCGGAATCGAACGACAACGAGAGCGCCGTCTATCTCGCCGATGTAAAGAATCACACGACGCTCGGCAAAATCGATAACGTGGATTATTTCGAACAACAAAACCACCGTGGCTTGGAAGTCTTTTGGGCGCCGGATTCCAGCTATTGCGTGGTCGAGAACGACGGACGCTATGGCGCCGATACGATCTCAGTCCTAGAGATAAAAGATTCGAGCTTCACGCAAACCGAAATCGGCGAACGGATCCAAAAGTCACTCGATGGCGCAATGAAGAAACAAGCGCATTCTGAGATGTCGGGATACGCTTCCCCGTATTTCCGGCTAGGAACCGATCGGAAGGTCCGCGTGCGCGCGCTGTCGCAAAATAATCCAAAACAATTCGAAGAGGTGAAGACTTACTACGCGTTGTTCCAGGGAACATTTGATCTCGCGGCCAAAAAATGGACGGTCACGGACGCGCGTTCGATTACCGTCGAGCAGAGCGGCGCGCTCGAGACCGGCTATCAAAAACCAGATTTTGAAAACACGACCTTCGCCAACGAAGACGACAGAGCCAAATCGCTGGACGAGCAAATGAATTCCGCTTACCAAGCCTCATCCTCCCGCCGGCACGCTTTGCGAACTTAAAGCAGGAGCAGACCGAGTGGTTAAAGAAACGCGACTCCGCCGCGTCGGTCGAAGAGAAATGCAAGCTGATGAAAGCGCGAATCAAATCGCTCCAGGACTGGCTCTGGTGAAAAATTAGTCGTCTACTCGACCGCGAAGCTTTTTCAACGCGCCACGCTTGCGTTTTGATTCAAGAATTTTCCGCTTTAGCGCAGCCGGTCGCGGCGATTTTCTTCGGCGCGCCTTTTCGCGCTCCGCAATTTCGGCAGCGCGGCGCTGTTCTCGAGCACTCTCGATCGCATCGAGCAAGCGTTCCAGCGCCAGCTTGCGGTTCACCGCTTGCGACCGCGAATCCTGCACGGTTACGCTAGTGCCAGTTGGGCAGTGGCGCAGCGTTACTGCCGTTGCAACCTTATTGACGTTTTGGCCACCTGGGCCAGAAGATCGAGCAAACGACTCCTCGAGGTCAGCCTCGCGAATGCCAAGCTTTCGCATTCGGGCGTGCAACGAATTCATGGCTGGACAATAGCGGCACGGGATTTCACAGAAAATGCGCACTCTAGCCCTGCCGGCTTGGCACAACGTGCGTGT
>Ga0209157_1002475_pt1 | contig 14720 bp, 10 predicted proteins | sample GraSoiAngelo_135_FD_185892 | JGI IMG/M metagenome (GOLD analysis project Ga0209157, IMG submission 185892) | Grasslands soil microbial communities from the Angelo Coastal Reserve, California, USA - 14_0929_05_40cm (SPAdes) (version 2) | ecosystem: Environmental > Terrestrial > Soil > Grasslands ... | reverse complement strand
TCAACCATGTGCGACCTTTTGACCGCCACGCTTTGACCGCCACGCTCGAGATTTTCGGTCATTTCACCGCTCGCCTTGGCCGTCGGACGGCCTCCGCTCGCTACGACAATTTCCGGTCATTTCACCGCTCGTCTCGGCCGTCGGACGGCCTCACCTCGCACGACGATTTCCGGTCATTTCACCGCTCGTCTCGGCCGTCGGACGGCCTCGGCTCGCACGACGATTTCCGGTCATTTCACCGCTCGTCTCGGCCGTCGGACGGCCTCGACTCGCACTACATTCGTCCCCGGCCATCCCGGTGGCGTTCGAGGGCGAGGTCGATGAGGCGGTTGACGAGCGTGACGTAGTCGAGGCCCGACGCCTCCCACATGCGCGCGTAGCCGCTGGTCGCGGTGAAGCCGGGGATGGTGTTGATCTCGTTCAGGAGCAGACGGCCGTGGTCCTCGAGGAAGAAGTCGACGCGCGCCATGCCGGCGCAGTCGATGGCCTTGAAGGCCGCCACACCGAGTTCCTGTACCCGCCGAGTCAGCTCGGGCCCGATGGGCGCAGGAATCACGAGCTGGGCCTGGCCCTCGGCGTACTTCGTCGCGTAGTCGTACCACTCGGCGCCGTAGCGGATCTCGGCCGGCAGCGAGGCTACCGGCTCGTTGTTGCCGAGGATGCTGACCTCGACTTCGCGCCCGACGGCCGCGCGCTCGATCAGGATCTTCCTGTCGTACCGCGCGGCCTCGTCGATCGCCGCGGGGAGATCGTCGACCTTCCGCACCTTGCTGATACCCACGCTCGAGCCGAGGTTCGACGGCTTGACGAAGCACGGGACGCCGATGCGCTCCGCGACTCGCCGGGTGACGCCGGCACGATCAGCGCGCCACTCGTGACGCATGACGACCTCGTGCTCGACCATCGGCAGGCCATGAGCTCGAAAGACGGCCTTCATCGTGACCTTGTCCATCCCGACCGCCGAGGCCAGCACGCCGGCGCCCACGTACGGGAGGTCGGCCAGCTCGAAGAGCCCCTGAATCGTGCCGTCTTCACCATACGGACCGTGCAGCATGATCACAACGACGTCCAGGCCCTGACTGAGACCCGCGGGCAGGCCGCCTGCCGGCTCGATGCGGACCAGCGCGGTGTCTCCCGCGGCCTGGGCCTCGGCACGGTCGGCGAGCGCCTTTTTCACGGATCCGGTGTCGTCGTTCGAAAGGGAGACGCGGGCTTGATTGGCCAGAGCACGGAGCGGGTCGCCGCCGACGATCCAGCGTCCATCGCGCGCGATCCCGAGCGGCACGACCCTGTGACCGCCGCGCTCGAGAGCGGCGATGACCGACGCCGCCGAGGCGAGCGAGACTTCGTGCTCGCCGGAGCGGCCGCCGAAGACGACGCCGACGCGAAGCGGCGGCATGAAATTGATTCTAGCAGGCGACGTCGCGCCGATCGCCGATCTCAGCGGTTGTGTGGTGACCTCCCGGGCTCGGTGCGAACGAAGCCGACTGCAGTGAACGGCTTGCCGTTTTCGGCCGTCCCGAACACCGTCACGACCTCGCCGGGCCGGATGTCCCTGGCCATCGTGCCGTCGAATCGCGACACGTCGATGTCCACCTGTTGGCCGTCATCGCGTCGGATGACGAGCGTATGGCCGGACACCGATTGCACCGTCCCACGCACCCGTTCCCACGGGCGGCTGGTGGACGGCGCAGGTGGCGCCGTCGAATCCGTGCGCGGTGACGCCGCAGCCTCTCCGGGGACCGGTGGCGCTGCGCTCGTGCTGGGCGGCTCGCTCGAGACCGCGGCCGCGTCGGGTCCGAGCGCCGTCGCCGTGAGCTCGTGAGGCCTCGCACCTTCGGTCCCGACGATGGCGACGCGGTTGCCCGCCCGCAGCGCAGCCGTCCCGCGGCGCTCAGCGGTGGTGACGTCGGCGTAGTAGAAGCGGCCGTTGTCAGCGCGCACGACCAGGAACGGCTCGTTGGCCAGGATCGCGGGCCAGGCGAGGATCCCACGAACCGCGACGGCATCGCCAGGGTTGGCCCATACGGTGACGGCACCGCCGATCAGGACGAGCATCGGCGCCAAGGCGACGCGCAAGATTTTCATCGCACACCTCCCGCGGAGGTATCCGCAAGTGAGGTGCCAGTAGATGTCGGTCAGCTCGACCGGTTTCGTTGCTCAGCGCGCCATCGGCGCCACTCGGCGAGGCGGCGGCCGAGCTCGGCTTCGAGTCCACGCTCGGTCGGCTGGTAGTACTGGCGGTCGCGCAACGCCTCGGGCAGGTGCTCTTGATCGACCCGCGCGTCCTCGGCGTCGTGAGCGTACTGATAGCCGCGGCCGTAGCCGAGGCCCTTCATGAGCCCGGTGGGCGCGTTGCGGATGTGGAGCGGCACCGGCTCGGTCGGGCGCTCTTCCACGTCGGCCTTGGCCTCGTTGTAGGCCGTGTAGACCGCGTTCGACTTCGGCGCCAGGGCCAGGTACAGCGTCGCCTGGGCGAGAGCCAGCTCGCCCTCCGGCGAGCCCAGGAAATCGTAGGCGTCCTTGGCAGCCAGCGTGAGCGTCAGCGCGACGGGGTCGGCGTTGCCCACGTCCTCGGACGCGAACCGGACCAGGCGGCGCGCGACGTAGAGCGGATCCTCGCCGGACTCCAGCATTCGCGTCATCCAGTACAGCGACGCGTCGGGGTCGGAGTCGCGGAGCGATTTGTGGAGCGCGGAGATGAGGTTGTAGTGCTCCTCGCCCGACTTGTCGTAGAGCAGCGTTTTCTTCTGCGCCGCCTCCCGGATCGCCGTGTCGGTGACCCGGGCCGGCCGGGCGCCCCGCGCCACCATGGTGACGGCCAGCTCCAGCATGTTGAGCGCGGCGCGGGCGTCGCCGTTGGCCAGGCGAGCGATCAGGCGGAGCGCGTCGTCGTCGGCCTCGGGCCGGAGCGCGGCCAGGCCGCGCTCTCGGTCGGTGAGCGCGCGGCGCATGATCCCGAGCAGATCGTCCTCGGCGAGCCCGTGCAGGACGTAGACGCGGCAGCGCGAGAGCAGTGCCCCGTTCACCTCGAAGGACGGGTTCTCGGTGGTCGCGCCCACCAGCACGACCGTGCCCTTCTCGACGTGGGGCAGGAAGGCGTCCTGCTGCGCCCGGTTGAAGCGATGGATCTCGTCGACGAAGAGGATCGTGCGCCGGCCGCTGCGGGTCCGTTCGACGTCGGCCTCGGCGATCACCTGGCGGATCTCCTTGACCCCCGAGAGGACGGCCGAGAAGGCGACGAACCGAGCGCCGGCGACGTGGGCCATGAGTGAGGCGAGCGTGGTCTTGCCCGAACCGGGCGGACCCCAGAGGATCATCGAGTGAAGCTCGCCGCGCTCGATGGCGTCGCGCAGGACACGTCCGGGGCCGACGAGGTGCTCCTGACCGACCATCTCGTCGAGCGTCTGCGGCCGCATGCGGTCGGCCAGCGGCGTACCCGGCGATGCTCGTCGCGACGCTTCATCGGGCTCTGAGCCGAAGAGATCTCCCGTCGATTTCACCGCTCGCCTCGGCCATCGAAGTTTGCCGCGAGCCACCCCGGCAACGTGGCGAGGTCATCCAGGATGGTCTCGGGCTTCACCTGCCAGCGCTCGAGATCCTCCAGGCGGGGTCGGTAGGCGACGAACGGTACGCCGGCGGCGGCCGCGGCCACGCCATCCACCCAGGAGTCGCCGACGACGACCGCCGCGCAGTCCCCGAAGCGCTCGCGAATCACGCGCCAGCCGGCGGGATCGGGCTTGAGCGCGTCCATCTCGTCGCGCGTGACGATCAAGTCGAACCCGCCCAGCAGGCCGAAGCGGTCGAGCACGTCGGCCGTGATCTCCCGGGCGTTGTTCGTCCACAGCGCGACGGCGAAGCCGGCAGCGCGTGCGCCCTCGATGGCGTCGCGGGCCCCTGGCTCGAGCGACGTGCCGTCCAGCGCTCGCCGCTCGTGATCGAGCGCGATCGCCCACAGCGTGTCGAGGAGCGCCGGCGCGTCACGGCGGCAGTGCGTGATGAGCTCGTTCACGCGATAGCGATCGGAGCGCGGGGGCAGGGGGCCGCGCGCCACCTCGAGTCGGGCCCGCATGTCCAGCGCCATCGCGGCCAGATCGAGCGGCGAACGGATCAGCGTGTGATCGAGATCGAACACGCACAGACGCACGGCGGCCGTAGGATACCGTGCTACGATACTCGGGTCATCATGAAGCGCCGCGGCTTCACGGCGTTGGCGTTCCTCTTCTTCGCGTTCCTCCCCCTCTCGGCCGCGCGTGCGGTGGAGGAGGCCGACCGCCTCTTCCTTGTCGGCGAGCGCGCGACGGCCGACGGCATCGTGCCGGTTGCCCGTCGTGCGCTGGAGCGATTCGTCCAGGAGTTCCCCAAGGACTCGCGCCTGGCCGACGCCGTACTGTTGCTCGGACGCGCCCGGCTGGCCGTCGGCGACAACGAAGCGGCGCTCGAGGCCTTCAAACGCGCGCAGACCTTTCAGCCACCTCCGGGCCGGCCGCTCGAGGTGAAGTTCTGGGAGGGCGAAGCCCTCTTTCGTCTCCGCCGTTTCGCCGACGCGCGGGCCGCGTACGAGTCCGTCCTGAAGGCCGATGCGACCTCGCCGCTCGCACCCGAGGCGCAGTACGGCCTGGCGTGGACGGAGCTCGAGCAGAAGCACGCCGAGGCGGCCAAGGCGTTCCGCGAGTTCATCGACACCTGGCCCACGCACGCGCTGGCCCCGTCGGCCACCTTCTACCTGGCGCGCGCGCTCGTCGAGCAGCGGCGCTTCAACGAGGCGGTGCCGTTGCTGCAGGGCTTCGTGGCCAAGAATTCCTCCCACAAGCTCGCGCCGGACGCGCGGTACCTGCTGGGGATGGCCAAGGTGAACGGCGGTGATCCGCGTGCGGGCGTGGCCGACCTGCGAGCCTTCATCGAGGCGGCCCCCCAGCATCCCGACGTCCCGGCGGCGCGGGCGGTGATCAACGAGACGCTGGCCCGCCACGGCGACCGCCAGGAGATGCAGGACACGTATGCGGCGCTGATGGCCCAGTCACCGGCGACCGCCGAAGCGCTCAACGACGCGGCGGGCATCGCCGGGCGGCTGGCTCGGCCGAAGGATCAGGAGGCGGCGTGGAAGAAGCTGCGGGCCGAGTTCCCCGACCACCCGCTGGCCCATCGCGCCGCGCTCGACCTCGCCAATGCCGCCTTCAAGCGCAAGGACTATAAGGACGCGGCCACGCAGGCCCAGGCGGCGACCAAGAGCGAAGAGGACGGCGTGCGCTCCGAGGCGCTCCTCCTCTCCGGCGAGTCCGAGCTCAAGCTCAAGCGCTTTCCGATCGCGGCGAAAGCCTTCGAGGCGGCTGCCGAGATGAAATCGGCCGACGCAGCGGTGCGGTATCGCGCGCTGGCCGGGCTCGGCCTGGCGCGAGAGGAACAGCGCGAGTGGCGCGCCGCGCTGGCCGCGTACGAGTCGGTCGCGGCCAAGAGCCCGGATCCCACGCTTCGCGACTGGGCGAAGGAGCGTGTAGTGGCCGTGAAGCAGCGCATGAGCAGTGGGGGCCCGGCGGTGAAGCCGAAGAGCGGATCGTGAGTCGCCGGTTGTTCGGCCTCGCGACGATGTGGCTCGTCTTCGTCGCCGCGACGCCGATGCCGCCCAAGCCGCCGCCGCCCGACGTCATCTCGCTGGTGCCGTTCGTCTCCGCGCCGCTCGACAAGCCAGCACTTCAGATCGCGCGTCTGGCGCCGCCGCCCCCGCCCATCGACGTGCCGCCGCTGCCACCGGCGACGGTGGTGCTGCCGGCGGCGAGCAAGCCGACCGCCGCGGTGCCGGCATCGAGAGTGCTGCCGTGTGCGGGCGCGTGGCTCCGGATCTCTTCGGAGTCGCTCGAGTGCGGCCGTTCGAAATTCGCCAAGGGGGAATTCGACGAGGCGGCCCGAGCGCTGGAGCAGGTGCTGAGGGGCACCAGCAATCCCGACCTGGTCGTTGATGCGCGGTACTGGCTCGGCGAAACCAATTATCGGCTTGGACGCTTCGAGGAAGCCGATCGCCTCTTCCGTCAGGTCGCCGCCGATCGCGAAGCCGCCGATCTCGCGGCGTGGGCCGTCTTTGGGAGCGGCTTCACCGCACTGCGCCTCGGCGACGGTGCCCGTGCTCTCGACGCGTTCAGGCGTCTCGAGAAGACCAACCTGGCGGCCCCCGCCGACACGTGGGTTCGCCACGGCCTGACCCTGGCGCTTTATACGCTCAAGCAGTACGACCAGGCGGAGAAGGCGTGGGCCGATCTGGCGCAGCGCCGGCCGGCCTCGGCGGGTCTCGAGCGCGACGTCCTCTTCTGGCACGCCGAGGCCCTCGCCCGGCTCGGCCGTTCGGACGATGCGGCGCGCGAGTTCGTGCGCTTCGCTCAGCCCGGGCTGCACCCGCTGCTCGTCACGAGCCTGCTCCGGCAGGGATGGGCGCTGCGCGATGCCGGCAAGCCGGCCGAGGCCGCCACGGTGTTTCGCACGTACCTCGGCGCTCCCGCATCGCCCGAGAGCTCGGCCTCCGAGCGCGACTGGGCCGAGCTCGGCCTCGCGCTGACCTCCATCGCGTCGGCCGATTGGAACGGCGCGTCCCAGCACGTGAACCAGCTTCAGTCGCGCCGCTCGCCGCTTGCCCTGCCGGCTCGCCTCCGCCTGGCCGGCGGCGCCATCGAGAGCGGCCAGGCCCCCGTTGCGCTCAGCCTCACGCAGGACCTGCTGGCCATCACCCTGACGCCGGCCGCCCGCGCGTGGGTGCTCCTGATCAAGGGCGAGGCTCACTACGCCGACGGCAACCGCGACGAAGCGCGGACCCAGTACGAGCTGGCCCGCGGGATCGATCCGGCCAGCGCGGTCGGACGTCGCGCGACGTTGAGGCTGGCCCAGACCAACTTCGAGCTGCGCGAGTTCGCGCAGGCGTTGAGTGATCTGGCGCCGCTCCTGAGCGCCAGCATGCCGCCCGAGATTCGCAGCGCCGCCCTCATGCTCCAGGGCGAGGCGGCCTATCACGCCGGCAAGTACGCTCAGGCCGCTGACGCGTACCGTCGCGTCCTCGTGGAATTCCCCACCGACGGCCAGACGCCGACGCTGCGCACGGCGCTCGCGTGGACGGCGCTGCGCCAGGGCCGGCGCGACGAGGCGCTCCAGCAATTCCTCGAAGTCTCGCGCACGCAGTCCGGCGATCCGCGCGCGGCGGACGCGCTCGTGCTCGCCTCGGAGCTGATGCTGGCGGCGGGCAACGTCGAGCAGGCGCGCCAGCTCGTCGAGCGGATCATGGCCACGCAGGCCAACCATCCGCACACCGACTTCGTGCGTCTGAATCACGCGCTGCTGCTGGCCCGCACGGGGCAAGCCGGGCTCGCCCAGCGCCAGCTGCGTGACTGGATCACCCGCGCGCCGTTCCCGCCGCTGCTCGGACGCGCCCACGCAGGACTCGGCGCCACGCTCCTGGCCACTGGTCGGCCCGCCGACGCGGCCCGAGAGTTTGCAGCGGCGCAGCGCGAAGGCGTGGCCGACCTCGCTGGCCTCGGCCTCGGCGCAGTGGCGCTGGCGGAGCGCCGGTTCGACGAGGCGACGAAGAGCTTCACCGAAGCGCGGGACCAGGGCTCGGCGCCGATCACTCGAGCTGCCGAGTACGGCCTCGCCGTCGTCGCGTACGAGCAGGGGAAGACGCGCGAGTTCCGTCCGGCTGCTCAGGCCGCGCTCGACGCCGCGCCGCGAAGCCCCACCGCTCCGCGGCTGCTCTACGTCCTCGCTGCCCTCGGCGCCGAGGACAAGGACTGGCCGGCTGCCGTCGGCTACGCCAAGCGGCTCGTCACGGACTTCACCGATGACGAGGCGGCCGACGACGTTCTGATGCGTGTCGGCGACGACGCTGGCAAGGCCGGTGCCTGGCCGGTTGCCTACGAGATGCTGATGCTCCTGCGCCAGTTCTATCCGAAGTCGCCCTTCGTGGAGGACTCCCGGCTGTTGCTGGCCCAGGCGCAGCTCGAGACCGGCCGGGCCGGTGAGGCGCAGAAGGCGCTCGACGACCTCGTCGCGGCGGCGCCCAACGACGCCCGCGCGCCGCAGCTCCTCCTGGCGCTCGCGCGCGCACGCGAGGCGGCTGGCGATCGCACCGGCGCGCTCGATGCGTTCGAACGCGCGGCGCGCACGGCGCCGGCGACGGCGTGGACGCCGGAGACGCGGCTGGCTCACGCCCGTCTCCTCTCCGCCGACAAGCGCTGGGCCGACGCGCGGACGTCGCTCGAGCCAGTCCTGCACCAGTCCGATCCGGGGCTGGCTGCCCAGGCCGCACTCGCGATCGGCGCGACGTTCGCCGGCGACGGTGATCAGCTTCAGGCGAGTGAGTACTACCTGAGCGCGGCGTACCTGGCGCCCGACGCCCCCGCGGGGCGCCGCGCGCTGCTCGAGGCCGGGAAGGCCCTGGCCGCGCTCCGCCAGCCCGACGCGGCCGCGACGGTTTACCGCAAGCTGATTGCACAGAGCGGCGTGCCCGCCGATCTCGCCGCCGCCGCCCGGCAAGCCCTGGCCGACCTCAAGCGCTGATCGTGCGCGGTTACGGTGGTCGGGTCCTCGCCGTCGATCTCACGCGGGCGATCTCGCGCATCGAACCGCTCGACGAGGCGACGGCGCGCGCGTTTCTCGGCGGCAACGGATTGGCCGCCCGCCTGCTGTACGACCGCGTGCCCGCCGGCGTCGACGCGTTCGATCCCGCCAACGCGATCGTCTTCTCCGTCGGTCCCATCACCGACACGACGGTTCCCGGCAACAGCCGCGCGTGCGTGGCCGCCAAGTCACCGCTCACCAATCTCTTCTTCGACTCGACGTTCGGGGGCCGCTTCCCGGCCACGCTCAAGCGCACGGGATTCGACGCCGTCATCATCACGGGCCGCGCGGCCGGCCCGGGCTATCTCGTCGTCACCGAGCAGGGCGCCGAGCTCAAGGCGGCCGACGATCTCCGCGGGCGGACGACGCGCGACACGGTGCAGGCGCTCGTGGCTGCCGAAGGCACCGACGCGGATGCCATCGCCATCGGCCCCGCCGGCGAGCGACGCGTCCGCTTCGCCGCGATGGCGCATTACTGGAGGAACCGCGAAGGCGTGTCCGGCCGCGGCGGCCTCGGGGCCGTGCTCGGCAGCAAGAACCTCAAGGCCGTGGTGGTCAAGGGCGGCCGCAAGACGGAAGTCGCTGATGCTCCGGGTCTGAAGGCGCTGATCGACCAGACCCGCGAGCCGTTGAAGACGGGCACCCAGGCCCTGTCGACCTTCGGGACGCCGTTCCTGGTGGGGCCCATCAACGCCATCGGCGCGCTCGGCGCCTATAACCTGCGCCAGGAGACGTTCGCCGAGGCGGCCGCCGTGAACGGCGACACGATGAAGGCGCACTACCACGACCGCGACACGACGTGCCTCAAGTGTCCGGTCGCGTGCGGCAAGCAGTACGCGATCGGCGAGGGTGAGTTCGCGGGCACGCGCGCGAAGATGCCGGAGTACGAGACGATCTTTGCGCTCGGCCCGATGCTCGGCATCGCCAACCCCGAAGCGTTGATTCTCGCCAACGACCTCTGCGACCTGCTCGGCATGGACACGATCTCGATCGGCGTCACGCTCGCGTTCGTCTGCGAGGCGCTCGAGCGCGGCTGGCTCAAGCGCGAGGACGTCGGCGTGCCGTTCGGCTGGGGCGACTGGCGCGGCATGCTCCGGCTCGTGGAGATGACCGCGGCGCGCGAGGGATTCGGCGCCCGGATCGCCGAGGGCGCGTGGCGACTGGCCGAATCGGTCCATCCCGAAGGGACCAAGCTCGTGTACGCGGTGAAGCGCCTGGAGCTCCCGGCCCACTCGGCGCGTGCGCTCAAAGGGATGTCGATCGGGTACGCGACGGCCACTCGCGGCGGCAGTCACCACGACACTCGGCCGACGCCCCAGTACGCGGCGGGCTTCGATCGCCGCTCGACGGTCGACAAGCCGGCCTTCGCCATTCGCAGCCAGCACTTCACGGCCGTCGGCGATTCGCTGGTAATGTGTCGCTTCACCTCAGAGCGCGGGTTCGGGCTGTATGTCGGCGAGCCCTACGCGGCGATGATCCGCGCGGTCACCGGGTGGGACGTCACCGTGGACGAGGTCGAGCGCGTCGGCGAGCGCATCGTGAACCTCGAGCGGCTCTTCAACGTGCGCGAGGGCGTGCGCCGCCACGACGACGTCCTGCCATGGAAGGTGATGCACGAGCCGATCCCCGCCGGCCCGTCGGCCGGGATGTACTGTCCGCCGGACGAGCTCTCGGCCATGCTCGACGAGTACTACCGTCTGCGCGGATGGGACACCGACGGTGTCCCGACGCGCGCCCGCCTGTCGTCGCTCGGTCTCTGACCGCTCAACCCCTCTGAATCGGCACGTCGTGTGCTTCGGTACCCTCAGGTGTTAGGGGCGAAGGAGGGGTATGCAAGTGTTTGCCCACTGGTCCCTGCCGGCCGTCGTTCTCATCAGCGGATTCGGCGCGCTCGTGATGTGCGCGCTGCTCCTGCGTGACTGGTATCCATCTTCCAGCGCGACCAACTCAGACGCCGAGCCGTCCGGTGATGCCGGCCTGACTCGCCTCGGCCACGCCTTCGCCGCCACGTGCTTCGCGCTCATCGCCGTGATCGGTGTCATCGGACTCGTCCAGCAGGGCCGGGCGGTGCGGCAGGCCCAGGCGGAGCAGGACGGCGTCGCGACGAAGATCGCCGAGGTGCGCGAGGAAGTACTCGGATTGGACAAGCGCGTGGCCAGTGTCGAATCGCGCGTGGAGGGCGGCGCAGAGTCCGCCGACCGGCTGGCGCATCGACTCGATGACCGTGTCGCCGGGCTCGAGACGCGGATGACCAACACCCAGACGGCGCTCCGTCAGATGAGCGGCGACGTCGCGCGCGTGCAGGCCAACGTCAAGCAGATCGAGCGGGTCGTGGCTGCCGAGGCGCCGCGCTCGACTGCCGCGCGGGGACTGGCGGAGCCACCGCATGCCGCGGCCGCGGCGACGTTCGTGCGGAGACCCGCATCGCTCAGCTCGGCGCCGTCAGCATCGCCCTCGACCGAGCCGCCGCGTCAATCCGAGGCGCGCGTGACCCCGGAGACGACCTCACCCGGCGTTCCTCCGGCGCCTGTCATCGCGCTGCCGTTGCCGCCGACGAGCCGCGAGGAGCGCCCCGGTCCACCATCGCCGCCACGGCCCGAGCCGGACTTGAAGACGAAGATCCGCGAGGACTGGGAAACGACCAAACGCGACGCGCGCAACGCCGGCAACGAGATCAAGGACGCGTTCCGGAGATTCCGCGACTGGATCAGCCCGTAGCGGGCTGTCAACATCGCGTGGCGTCAGCCTCTCGGACCGTCAGCCCGCGTGGCGTGTCACCGCGCAGATGATGCGCAGCAGCGTGTGGTGGGCCGCGTGGAGCGCGAGCAAGACGATCTGCGTCAGCGTCGCCCACAGGATCGTGCGGCGGCTGCAGCCGGCCGCCACCATCCGCTTTCGGTCCTCGCGGAGATCGCCCAGCCAGGGCTCCCTGATCGTCTTCGGCACGAAGAAGGCTGCCGTGTTGAGCCAATCGGGATACACGGCGAGTTCAATGTCGGCGAGGTGGCGGGCGTGGGGGCTAACCAGCACGGCGATCACGATGTCTTCGCGCGACCGATGATCGTGCTTGATCCTGTTCCAGGCGCGGCTGGGCACGGCCACGTGGTAGCGGCGAGACGCGTGCTTCACGTGCAGCACGACGCCGTAGGCGCCCTCGCCGAGGACGATGAACTCCGACTTCATCGATCGCGCCAGCCTCATCGCCCGCCGGCCATCCCGTGGGCGAGCCGGAGGGCAGGGCCCAGGACCCGCTCGGTCTCGCTGAGCGCCCGGGCGCCGAGGCCCGCGATCTTGTAGTAGCGGCGACGCGCTCCCTGACGGTCGTCCACCGTTTCGCCCCACCGGCTCGTCACCAGCTTCTTGCTCTCCATCCGGTGCAGGGTCGTATAGAGGCCGCCGAGCGAGATCCGGCGCTTGCCCCGGGTCAGGGCCAGGACCTCGTCGACGATCTGAAGGCCATAGAGCTCCTTGCCCGAGATCGCCGACGCGATCAGGATCTCCGTCTCGCTGAGCCGCGGCACCCTCATCTCTTTTCTCCGTAAGGATACTTACGGTGGTAAGGATACGCCCCTCCGGCACGTCCGCAAGCCGACGCCAGGCAAGGCTGGGATGGACGCACGGGCGGATAGCTCAACTGGGAGAGCGCGGCCCTTGCAAGGCCTCACTACACATGAATCCCTCGGTAGATCACCGATTTACCGAGGGATTCCTGTTTGTCTGGTTGGCTGGCGCTGGCTAGTTTCGGAGGGCCTCTCGTCGCGGCAGCGTCGCGGCCACGGCTTTCCCACGGCCACGAGCCATGTACGCAGCCAAGGCGGTGGCTCGGGTGATTGCTGGGCGCAGGCACGATCGTGAACCGATTCAGCCCGCCGATCCAGATGATCACCATCACAACACCGACCTCACGCTGTGGGATCCGCGTGACCGGGGAACGCGTGCACCTCAGCTGGCCACGGCGCGCACAGTAGCGCCGTCAGGATCAGCGTCCGCACCACGACCGCGGGAGAGTCGTAGGGGGACGATGTCGGAAACGTGGACGCTTTTGGCATTCGGCGAAACGTTCCACGATCGTAGCGTCGCGACGTTGATACTTTGAGGCGAGGCGCGGTTCTTGCACTGCGGTTCTTGCACTGTGGATACATGATGCGCGGAACCATCGCAATCATCACGCTCCTGATCGGCCTCGTCGTGCTGACGCCGTTCGCCTGCGCCAGCACGTACGAGGTGTGGACGGACGGTGTCTACGATGCAGAGTTCGAGGGTGACGTCCTCGCGCTCCTGAGCCTCCATGCCGTCATTGACCGCATCATCCTCAGTGATCGCCGCGGTATCGAGATCGTCGTTGCCGTCGTAGCGCTCGCCGACGACACGGTTGGCAATCTCGCCGATCCCTCTACACGAAGCGTTCGAGCGCCGCCCACGGCAGAGTCCCCCCTAGTTTCTCTCGACTGAAGTCTCTGCCGCGCCCGGCATTGCTGTGCCGATGAGCGGCTCCACGTCCCTCGAGGCCGACCAGTCCGTCGCAGTCCGGCTCCGGTTTGCGGGACGCGACGTCACGGATGCGCTGACGTATCAACCACCCGTTCCGGCGAGGTGGAGAAAGAGAGAAGGAAAGTCAATGCACCGAGCGCGTACGACGGGCACCCAGAGCGTCGCATTCATCTATTCATATATCTCGCTCCTGGTGATGATCGTCCGCGGGCGCGCCGCTGGTTTTGATCGGCAGGTGGCCGGTTTCATCGATTCGATCGAATACATTCATCGTTCATATCTTTTCGTTCTTACAAGGAGAACCACACATGGATTTTTACAGATTGAAGCGCTGGATCTATCTCGCAGTCATCGTGTCGGCGGCCGTAGTCGGCTCCTGGGCCCTCACAGGGAGTTTGGCATCGGCGCAAAATGCTCAGGGCCTCGCCGCGGTCGGGGCGATCGATCCGAATAACGGCTTCCCCAGATGGTATATGGACAAGAACGGCCTGCAGCTCGGGCAGTGTCTCGACACGAGCGCGATCGATCCGTGTGCCGTGCTTGCTGAGCTCCCGGATCCGACGCAGCCCGTTGTTTTCAACACGAACTTTCCGCCCGAGTTCTTCTACTGGCGCGCGGTGGCCGAGATCCCCAACATCGGCGGCGTCGGAGGCCGGGGCCTCCTGGTGCTGAGCGTCCAGGGAGTCTTCGCCGGGCCCACCGAAACGGCGGCGGACGGCAACGGCTTTCAGGCCGTGTTCGCGCGTTACCGCGTCAGGGTTCGCCCCAATGGCCTCGTCCCGGGCGCGACATACATCGTCACCGCGCCGTTCGGCGTCGGGTCGTTCGTAGCGGACGGGGCGGGCACCATCAATTTCACCGACGACCAGGGATGTCCCCTCGGGGCACCGCTGCCCTGTAACTTCGCAAGCGTCGTTCCCACGACGAACGCCGGGCCGTTCCTTCCGTGGGACCCGGCCTCGGCGCCACTTCCGCCGGCCGGGTTCATCGGTAACGCCAACATCCCCCACACGATCACGGGTAGCCCCTTCGGCACGAATTTCTTCCGCATCGAGGGTCCCAATGTCGGCGGGCCCGGTGTGAACTCCGTCGAGACAAATATCTTCTCGATCGTGATCGGGAAGATCTACGTCCGGCCGGCGACCTCGACCACTCTGAATTCCACGCCGAACCCTTCCGTCTTCGGTCAGCCAGTGACGCTAACCGCGACGGTCGCACCGGTAGTGCCGGATACGATCGCGCCGACCGGCACCGTGACGTTCAAGGACGGTGCAACGACGCTCGGCACCGTCACACTCGTGAATGGCAGCGCCTCGCTCGTCACCGCTGCGCTGGCGGTCGGGTCTCATTCGCTGACGGCGTCCTACAATGGGGATCTCGAGTTCGCGACCAGCACCTCGGCGGTGCGGGCCCACACTGTCAACCTGGGCCAGACCACCACGACTCTGACGTCCACGCCGAACCCCTCAGGGAGCGGCCAGGCCGTGACGCTCACTTCGACGGTAACGGCCGTTGCACCGGCCGTTGGCATTCCGACTGGTATCGTGACGTTCCGGGACGGTGCGGCCACCCTCGCCACGGTGACGCTGGTCAACGGCAGCGCTTCCTTCGTCACGCCCACTCTCAGCGGCGGG
>Ga0209157_1002474_pt1 | contig 14728 bp, 16 predicted proteins | sample GraSoiAngelo_135_FD_185892 | JGI IMG/M metagenome (GOLD analysis project Ga0209157, IMG submission 185892) | Grasslands soil microbial communities from the Angelo Coastal Reserve, California, USA - 14_0929_05_40cm (SPAdes) (version 2) | ecosystem: Environmental > Terrestrial > Soil > Grasslands ... | reverse complement strand
GTCGTGGCAGGGACCGGGCTGGGTCGTCACCCCGCAGTTGATGTCGCTCTTCGCGCTCGACAGGATCACCTCGGCGGGTCCCACAATGTCAGGTCCAACGACAATGCCCGGTTCAACCATGAGATGGATGGCGTTGACGCGGATCTCCTGGTACGTGCCCCTCGAGACAATCGTCTGCTCGTTGATGATGAGCGTCGCGACGCCTGGGATCGTGACCGTGAAGTTCGCCGGAAACCCGCCGGGGGGGACTTGGATCGTCTGGCCTCCGAACGTGAGATCGGCGATTTCGGTGGAGCCCTGGACCCCGGCACACGTCGCCTCGGTCCGGGCCCCGACAAAGGAGGCGGTGACCTGCGTCGAAGTGCCGGGGAGAACCCTCACGTTTGCCAGCGAGGCGGAGCTCTCGGCCACACCGCTCGCGCCGCTGGTCGAAGCCGCCAGCACCTCGGCCGTCAGAGCGCTGTCCAGGAGCGCCAGGTGGAGGTCTCTGGTGTCCAGGAGCGCGTCGGATCTGAAGCCGCCGCTCGGTGGCAACTCACCCGTATCGGTGATGAATATGGGGCCGGTGAGGGACGTGTTGACGAACGCAGCGAAGGCCCGACCGCTGTAAGTGGTCTGAGCCTGGACCGGAATGGCCCACGCGATCCCCCCGACGAGGATGGCGCACGCCGCGAGCGAAGACTTGAGAACCCGTAGTCGACTCTTCATGGGCGTTCCCCCTTTCGCGAAACGAGTCGGCAAGTCCTGTGCCGCGGCCTTAGTCCAAAGCGGGTGAATCCCGTACGAGCCGCCGTAACCACCGGGAGCGCTGACACGAATCGGGAGCGGGTAGGAGGGAGCGCGCGGGGCGCGCGATCTCCTTCGTGAGGCAGGACTCTGGCGCGGGCGCCAGATCTATGGTGCGAATGTTCTGGCCCGGGTGCCACACCTCCTAGGGGTTTCCTCGAATTTCGGCCAGGCAAACGCCTGAGCGAAGCTCGGGAAGACGAAAAACGAGGACAGCCTAGGACAATTCCCCCGGTCGGATGCCGTAGCGTCTCATCTTGAGGTGAAGTGTCTTGAAATCCGTCGAGAGAATTCGGGCCGCTTCGCTCTTGTTTCCACGGGCCGTGCGGAGCGCCTGCCGGATCGCCCGCCGCTCAGCCTCGGCGGCGGCCATGCGGGCCATCTCCCTGAGCGGAAGCCCGGGAGGCAAAAACGCCGAGACCTCCACTGGACGTGCCTCCGCGCTGTTCGCAGGCAGGGGCAGGAGATGCGCGGGTTCGACGAGATCCGAGCTCAGGAGGACGGCCCGGCGAATCACGTTCCTGAGCTCGCGGACGTTGCCCGGCCAGATACCCGAGGAGAGCCTGGACGGCCTCGTCCGAGATTCCGCGCACCGGGCGCTGGAGCTCCATCGAGGCCTCGGCCAGAAATCGCTCCGCCAGGTACACGATGTCTTCCACACGCTCCCGCAACGGGGGCACGACGATGACGAATTCGTTCAGGCGGTAATAGAGATCCTGGCGGAATCGGCCCGTTCGAATCTCGCCGTCCATCGGGACGTTGGCCGCCGCGATGATCCGCACATCGACCGGAAGCGGGCCTTTGGCCCCGAGGACCTGCACCTGGCGCTCCTCGAGCGTCCGGAGAAGCTTTGCCTGCGTTGGAAAGGGAAGGTTGACGATCTCGTCGAGGAACAGCGTCCCACCCTGAGCCAGCTGGAAGTGCCCCTCCCTTCGCCGGTCCGCCCCGGTGAACGCGCCCTTCTCGTAGCCGAACAATTCCGACTCGATCAGCGTTTCGGGAATCGCGCCGCAGTCCAGAGCCACGAAGGGCTTCTCGCGGCGGGCACTGAGCTGGTGGATCGAGCGAGCCACCAGCTCTTTCCCTGTGCCGGTCTCTCCCTGGATCAGGATGGTGAAGTTGGAGTCGGCGACTTGCTTGATCTGCTGGATCACCTGCTGGATCTCCTGGCCCCGGCCCATGAGCCAGCGGAGCGCGTCACGTTGCCCGAGCCGCCTGAGCTCTTTGAGCTCCGTGCCCAGCGCCTGATGCTTGAGGGCGCGCCGGACCACGACGAGAATCTTTGCAGGCTCAACGGGTTTGGTCAGGAAGTCGTACGCGCCGAGCCGCATGGCCTCGACCGCTGACGGGACGTCTCCGTACCCTGTGAGGATGACGACCGGGAGCTCCGGCGCGATCTCCTTGAACTTGCGCAGAGCCTCCATCCCATCGAGCCCGGGCAGCCGCAGATCCAGAATCACGATCTCCGGCGCCTCCGACCTCACCTGTTCGAGAGCCGTTCCCGCGTCCCCCGCGGAGATGACCTCGAACGCTTGTGACTGTAGCGCGATGCTGAGGAGCGAGCGCGTGAGAGGATCGTCGTCGACGACCAGGACTCTTGGCTTCGCTTGATCCATCGTTTCCAACGACCGGCTCGAGTGACCTCCCGATGTCGGTGTATTCCCGCAAGATGGATGCCATGGGAATAATCCAAAAAATCGGCAACATAACATCGGAAACGAGCGACCATATGGCCCCGCGCGTGCTACAGACTGTCAGAACACCGACTCAAGCCGGATGCTGACCCGGCGCCCATCGCTCCTCGGCGATCCGCTGCTCTACGGGGTCGCGCTGGGCGCGGCGCTGGTCTGCGCCCCGTTCTTCCGCTACGTCGAGTGGCTCGGCGACGAAGGCGTCCTGCTCCACGGGGCGGCGCGGATCCTCGGCGGCGAAGTGCTCTATCGCGACTTCTTCGAGTTCCTCCCGCCCGGGGGCTTCCTGATCGTCGCGAGCTGGATGAAGGTCTTCGGAGTCGGCTTCGCCTCGGTGCGGGTGCTTGCCGTGTGCGTCGTCGCGGCGATCGCCGCCCTTGTCTACGCCACGGCCCGTCTCGCGTCCGGCTCCCGTCCCCTCGCGGCGCTGCTCGCGATCGCCTGGGCCGTCTTCTCGCAGGGCGACTGGACCGGCGTCCACCACCACTGGCTCACCACGGGAGCCTCGATGGCCTCGGCCGCGGGCCTGTTCCTGGCACTCGACGGCGCGCCTCGCCGGGGGGCTGCCTTCACCGCCGGACTGTTCGCCGGCACCGCCGCCATGATCACCCAGACGCGGGGCGCGCTCCTGTGCGTCGCCGTCGTCGCGGTGCTTCTCACCCTCCCCAGGGACCGCTCCCGGCTGGCGAGCGCGATCGCCGGCGAAGCCCTCGTTCCGGCGTCGATGATCATCTACCTCGCCGCACGGGGAACCCTCTCTTCGGCGTTCGACGATGTGATCAGGTTCCCGGCCCGGCACCACGCCTGGATCCAACCCGTCCCCTTCGGCAGTTGGGTGTCCTCGCAGACCTGGGCTCTCGTCGCGCTCTTTCCCGTGACCTTCGTGCTCGCCGGCGCGACCCTGGCCCTCGCGCGCGGAGCACGACTGCGCGAGTCGCGCTTCGACGCGGCGCTGGCGCTCGCCGTGGTCGGCCTGCTCGGCATCTACCCGCGCGGCGATGCCACTCACATCGCCTTCACCGTGGCGCTCGCCTGCCCGCTCTTCGCGCTCGCCGTGACGGATCTGCTCGGATATCTTGGGCGCCGCGGGCGCCTCGCCGTCAGTGCGCTCTTGATCGGCCTCTGCCTCCCCGGTGTCCGAGGTGCGCTCGAGGTGGTCACGGTCGCGAGCCGATCACGCCCCGTGCCGACGGCGCGGGGGCTCGTCGTCCCGGGCCGCGGTCTGTCGGCCGACGACTTCGCGGGAGACTTCACGGCCATCGTGGCTCAGCTGGATCGCACGCCCCCCGGCGACGCCTTCTTCTTCTACCCCTTCTGCCCCATGCTCCCCTACCTGACGGGGCGCCGGCACGTCGCGGCGATCGACGTGATGACGCCCGCGTACACGCCGGTGGAGCACTTCCGTGAGACCTGCGCGCGCGTCGTGGGCGAGGCACAATGGGTGGTCATCGAGCACCACTGGAGCGACCCGAGCTATCTCCGTATGGTCTTCCCCGCCATCGCCGATACCGATCCCCCCGAAAAGCGCGCCTTCGAAGCGGCGCTCCGGCGGGCCTTCGGCAGGGTCGTCCACGCCTCGAGGACCTTCGAGTTGCGTGGGCGAACCGGGAGCGCTTCTGACGCGCTCTGCGATGAGATCGGCGTGCGCCCGTAGCGCCTGGGCGGGCGCGGTTTTCTTTGGGCGAATTGGTGATTTGTTCTCTAGGATCAAGACTGATGGCGACGCCGTCCGAGGGCGCGGGCGCAGCGAGGCCGCAGACGCGGTCCAACACGCTTCGGCAGGCCGCCTCGGCGGTGTTCGCCCTGACCGCCATCCTGCCGCTCCTCCTCTTCGTCTGGACGGTCCACTCCCTCGGCGCGCTCTCGCGGCTGCAGGCTCAGGTGGGGCTCGGCCTGGCCCTCGCCGTCGCCCTCCTGGGCTTTTGGGTTTTCCGACGGCTCATGGGGCAGATGTCCGACCTCATCCTGGCGCTCAGGCGGGCGGCGGAGTCCGCGTCGCGTTCGACTGCTCGGGCAAGCGCCGAAGCGCCGCGGGCTACCGTCGGGCCGGCACCAGGAGCCTGGGCACACGCTGCAGCACTCCCGGCGCCGGCAGCCAGTCGCCCGGCGGCCGAGCCAGCACCGCTCGCCGCCGCGGAGCCCGCGGGCGTCACGGCGACGCCCAGCCCCTTCGCGACGACGTTCGCAGCGCCAGCTCCACCGCCGGCGAGCCTACCCGCGAGCGTCGCCACTGAGGAGGGAATGAGCCAAGAGGCGGCGGAAGCGCACACCGTGCCGGGCCTCGGCACGATCCGGGAGGTGCACGATCTCGGCCGGGTCATGGGGGTGTTGTGGCGGGCCGAAGCCGCCGGCTACAGGGGACGGCGCGTCGCCGTCTCCGTGCTGAGCTCCCCGCGGCCGATCATCGGGACGCTGATCGAGCTGACCGACGACGGACTGATCCTCGAGACCGATGCGTCCGGGCGCCTCGCCGTGAGCTTCAATCGCGTCTCAGCGATCGATGCCGAGGAGTCGTCGACCGACGAGTAGGGCGCGACCCCGGCGGGACCGCGCCGGACATGATCGCTTCCGTCATCCGCGGCGATGGGACCGGAGTGGGCCCTAGAGATACTGACCCGGCTCGCGGTCGCCGGACTGTTGCTCAGGGGAACCAGGTGGCAGTCCTCGACGGCGCATCTCGTCGAACTGAGCCCGCGCCTGCATGTGCTGCGCCCAGAGGGCTGCCTGAATTCCCTGGAACAATCCTTCCAACCATCCGACCAGCTGGGCCTGGGCGATTCGGATTTCCGACTCGCTTGGGGTTCCCTCGAGAGGGATCGTGAGCGTGCCCAGCTCGTGCTGCAGATCCTCGGACAAGCCTTCCTTCAACTCGCCCACCGCCCGATCGTAGATCTCGCGCAGGCGTTTCCGGCCAGGTTCGTCCACCGAGGATTGGCGGACATCCTGGAGGACCTCTCGAATCATCGACGCGATCCGCAGCAGTTTCGCTGGCTGGGAGACGAACTCCACTGACTCCCGGCGTCGTCCCTGGCCGGGGGCTACGATTTCAGGGTCTCGCTCGGGCATGGCCGCACCTCACGGTCAACGAGTAACACATTCGTCCGCGTGAAGCACCTCTGAACGGTGCGGGGACTGCCTACGGCGCGGGCCCGCCGGTGCGGGCAGCGGCACGGAATGAACGTCAGCCGATCATCTCGCTAAAGGCATGCATCGAGGCGACCACGTTTCGGCTTCAGGCGCAGGCCCTCACCAGCTTCCTGACTTCGTTGTCTTCGAGCAGAGCCGCGTGAAGTCTTTGGATTCTGCCGGCCGACTGGTAGAGAAGATCGCCCTTGCCGAGCAAGGTCTCGGCGCCGATCGCATCGAGAATGGTGCGTGAATCGACACCACTCTGGACGCGAAACGCAATGCGGGTAGGAAAGTTTGCCTTAATCAAACCGGTGACGACATTCACGGAGGGGCGCTGGGTGGCGATGACCAGGTGAATCCCGGCCGCGCGAGCTTTTTGGGCCAGGCGCGTGATAAGTTCTTCAGCCGGCTTGCCAAGAATGAGGATCAAGTCGGCAAATTCATCGATGAGGAACACCACGTAGGGCAGGGGATGCCATTTACCGCTGAATGTGACAAATTCACTGCGGCGTCGGGTGCGGATCGTTTCATTGAACTCTTGAATATTTCGCGCCTCGAGCGCGAGCATCATCTCGTAGCGATTTTCCATCTCCGCCACCAAGCGGTGGAGGACGGCTCTGGCCTGGGTCTTCACATCGCTGATCACCGGACAGGCAAGGTGGGGTAAGTTTTTGTAAGCCGCCAATTCGACCATCTTGGGGTCGATAAAGACGAAACGCATTTCCTTAGCGCTTTTCTTGCAGACGAGTCCCGCAATGAGGTCATTGATAAAGACGCTCTTGCCTGAGCCGGTCGTGCCAGCAAGTAACAGGTGGGGCATGTGCACCAGATCTTCGATCACCGGGTTGCCAAAGGTGTCGACTCCGAGGGCCACTGGCAGGGTGAGCTCTTCGGTACGGAATCTGGCACTCTTCACCACATCACCGAACCGAATGATGCTCCGTTGCTCACTGGGGATCTCGATGCCGACGGTATTTTTGCCGGGCAGCGCTGGAATCACCCGCACACTTTGAGCGCGCAACATGCGGGCAATGTCGTTCGCGATGCTGACAATTCTTGCGGCTTTGGTTCCCGCGCCTGGTTCATATTCCAGCGTCGTGACGACCGGGCCCTCGGTCGTGTTGGTGATCTTGCCTTCAATCTTGAATTCACGCAGGTGACCTTCGAGCTGCTTCACCAGGAGGCTGAAGTCGGTCTTTCTTGAAGAATTGACCTTGCTAGTCTGAAACATGTTGGGGTCGGGTTTCCCATTTTTCGGCACTGCGGAGGTGAGGTCGAGTGGAACGTCAATTTCATCCTCGTCGCCCTGGTCCGCAGTCATCGATTGGGCGGTACGCTTACCATTTCCGCCATTGGCTTGGGCTGTCGTCTCACTTGGGAGGGGGCTGGTAAGCGACGCGAGTCGTCTCTTGCTGTCGTTGCCCGCAGGTCGGCTGGCCAGGCGTTGCAGGAGAAAGAGCAGGTACTCGACAAATTTTGCCGTATTGGAAGCCGTCAAGTTACCGCTCATCACCAGGCCAGCGACGCCTGCAAACGTCAACCCGATGACCGCGCCCCCGTAACCGATACTCTTCAGAAGGTTGTTGCCGAGGAACGTGCCGATCACACCGCCAAGACCATGGGGCAGATGCGTCGTGCCTAGATTCGGTTGTTCAATATGAACGAGTCCGGACAAAACCACGACGATGACGGCGAAGCCCACAAGACGTTTGGGCTTCGGCCAGCGAATGAAGCCGAGGGCCATAAGCCCGCCGCAAAAGAACAGCACAACCGCGATCAGCAAGCTGACCATCCCCAAGGTGCTGAGCAACACACTGGCGAGCCAGGCGCCCACTGGTCCGCCCATATTTCGGTAGGTTTCGCTCGTCGTGGCGATCCGGGTCGGGTCGGTAGGGTCGTAAGTGAGGAGAGCAAGGCCGCAAAAAATACCCGCGGCAAGGACCACAAATCCAAGCAGCTCAAAGAATGTATTCTGCTTCGCCTTGGATTTCTCGATCAACGCCTGCAACGCGGACATAATAGTCAACGTTTTCCTTTAATTAGGGTCATTTTCTGCGGGCTTGAGCGTGTCGCCCAGGCGGTCCAGTGGATCCAGACTCCCCGGCCCCGTTCGGATGCCGTCCCATCGATCGTGACACCCTCACCCTGACCATATGCGCGCACGAAACGTGCCGGCCTGACAAGCGACGTCCTCGTTGACACAGGGATTTCCCCGACGCTCGATGCAACGGCCTCACCGCCCCGTGTCCTTGTCCTGAATTTCCGAGGTGTTCGCCGCCGGCTCTCGAGCCTCGTCCGAGGAGCGTGCGAACGCCTTATGAACCAGCGATCTCGATAGGCGAGGTTCGTGCCAGGTCCAACGGTTAGGGCGGGCTCGAGACCAACCGGCGTGACGAAATTCAGAAGTGCCAGAGATTACGGTGGTGACCCCGGCGGGATTCGAACCCGCGATCTCGACCTTGAAAGGGTCGCGTCCTTGGCCTGGCTAGACGACGGGGTCAGGCCTCGTCAGTATACCCGACCTATGGCTGCACCCTGAGATTCGGGTGACGCACCCAGAAGTAGCCGCCCATCGCCGCCGCCGCGAGCATGTTGGCGACGAGCACCGCGGGCCATGCGAGCGCGTGCAGGATCGGCTCGGCGAAGAACATCGCGCCGACGACGAACCCGCACTCGAAGAAGACGAAGAGCATCAGGATGCCGAAGCCCAAGTTCGGGTTGCGCTCGGCGAGCGCGAGGAGGCGCGCCCCGATGCCGCCGATCGCCACGAAGACCAGGCCGTGGACCCAGGTGAACATGAGGACCATCTCGAGGTCGGGCAGCACCTCGGACAGGGGCGTCGTGGCGCCCCGCCGGAAGAGCGCGGTGCCGAGCACCGTGGGCGTGTAGAGCGGCCGACTGCTGAGCGAGTCGAGGAGTAGGAACCAGACCGCGATGGTCGCGGCGCCGACGAGGCCGGCGATCAGGCCCTCCTGAGCGAGCGCCATCGTTCGAGCCTCGGGAGTGGTTGAAGTGGTCGCGCCGGTCTGAGTGGCCATCACCCTCTCCTTTCCGGGTGTCTGCACCGACCCGTCGACGAATGAGCGGATTATACGCCACTCGCGCCGGAGCGGCCGCGCGGGTAGAATCGCGCCGTGGGCGAGATCGTCGAGGAGATCCGGCAGGCATACGCTTCGGTGGGGATCACGCTGGACGCGCCGGCGGCGTACGGGACCTACTACCGCCTCCTCTGCGCCGGGTGTGGGCGCATGGTCGGAAACGTGGGCGACCGGCTCCTGCCGGGCATGGCCGCCGCACTGGTCGCCGAACAGTTCGACCTCTACGCGTCGGGGCTTCTCGGCTGCCCGTGCGGGCATCAGAGCGAGCGCGTGCGCCAGCTCGACGCCCCGCGCTGGCAGGCCGCACGACAACGCTTCGCCGGGTGAGCGAGGGACGATGGCGGACGGATCCGGACTGCCGAGCGAGATGAGCGTGATCGAAGACGCCGAGCGGCGGGGGCGCACCGCCCGCTGGCCCTTCTGGCGACCGGCCTACGCCCAGGGCGATCCCCTGCCCGCGCTCACCTCTCAGGTGAGCCGGCCGACCTATCGCTTCGACGAAGGCGAGCCCCTGCCACACGAGTACAAGGAGCTCCTGATCAAGATGCTGCGCCACGAGGGCGAGCGGGCGGGCAACAAGAGCTTCCTCGGCTTCATGGCAACCTGCCTCGACATCGCCGAGGCGCTGTTCCCGACCGCGGAGGCGAAGCTCCTCAAGGCCGAGTACCTCGCCGAAGAGCTCAAGCACGCGATCATGTTCCACCGCATCGCGGTCGGGCTCCAGCACGATTTCGCGCTGCGCGACGTCCCGTACGCCCACTACGCCTTCCACCTGCCGCGCGAGACGTGGGCGGACGACGCCTACTTCCATTTCTTCGTGGACCTCAACGGGGCCTTCCACGCGCGCGACTGGCGCGAGTCGAGCTACGTCCCGCTCGCGAAGATGTCGGCGACGATCGAGCGCGACGAGCTCGGCCACTCGGAGATGGGTTACCACTTCCTCGGCGAGATCGTGAGCGAGGGGAGGGGGCGCGAGCTGGCCCGGCGCCTGCTCCTCAAATGGTATCCGGCGGCGCTCGACATGTTCGGGCGCTCCGACTCTCGCAACGCCCCGAAGTTCATCCAGTGGGGGCTCAAGGGCGTCGACAACGCCGAGATCCGGCAGGCCTACAAAGGCTACGTCGATCGTAAGCTCGTGGCGCTCGGGCTCGAGCCGCCCGACGAGCGCACCAACCGCCGCTTTCTCTAGCCTCCGCGCTCGCAGGCGTCCGGCCTCAAGGCGACTCGCTGCGCCCGAGCCCGAAGCGGAAGTTCGAGACGCTGACCCTGAAGCCCGTCGTCCCGGCGACGTTGGGTACCCGGGCGCTGAAGTCGGCGTCGCTCCGCGCGGGGATGGACCTGGCCACGAACGCGACCCCGCGGGCCAACACCTTGCCCGACGCGTCCAGGGCTTCGGCCGTCACGTACACGTCAACCGCGTCCACGCTGGCGTCGTTGTACACCCGGCCCGCGAGGTACACCCGATTGGAGTCCGTCTGTTCGACCTGGTAGGTGACCTTGAATTTCGCCTGGGCCTGGGCCGGGACGGGCGTTGCAGTCAGCGCGAGCAGCGCGACCGCCGCGACGAACAGCGGCCGGTGGTGTCGAGGCGGCGGAGTGGACACGGTCGCGCCATTATACGGCACTCGTATACGGCGCGCCCCGCGGCGCGCCGTCAGGGCTCGGCCAAAAGACTGCCGGCCAACGCCTCGGCGACCAGTCAGATCTTCCGTATCACCTCAAACTTCACCGTCGGCGCGCAGGGTGAAGTGGCGGGCATCTCGTAGGCGCCAAGTTCGAGGGACTAATCCAGACGAGTCGTCTGGCGCCATGGCCGGGGGTGCTGGTTCGAGAATAATCTGCCAGGGCAGAGACTGATCAGGCCGGTCCTGTTCAGAGCCTCCCAAGCTATTGATAGTTCTGGGAGTTCGAGTCCGGTACCAGAGTTGCTCTGGAGTCCTGCCATGGAGGGCTCCGGTCAGGTGCTCGACTGATGGTCGTCTGGGTCTTCGCGCTCTACCTCTCGGTCGCGACGGTGGGCTCGAGCGGCCACGCGCGCCATTTCGAGCCAGACGGGCAGTTGGTCTACCCAACGCGCGAGGTCTGCCAGGCTGCGCGCGCTGCGATTCGCCGCATGGACCCCTGGACCGACCACTACTTCGTGGAGGACTGCGTTCCCCGAGAGGCTCAACCGTCCTGATGAGGCTCAATGAGGCGTGCCGGCACGCGGGACGTCTGAAGTTCTTGGGTCGCGGCCCGATGTTGCCGGCGCAATATATCGTGCCGGTCCGCAGAGTGCGATGGATGTATGGGGGTTGACTCAGCGCCCTTTCGCGGAGGATCATCGCGCGCGTCGGACCCCGTGGCTGGGGGTTCTTTGGCGACGGCTGGAACCGTCACGACGTCGACGTCTTGATGACCTTCATGTCCGACGACTGCGTCTTCGAGAGCACCGCGGGCCCGGAAGTCTGCGGCACGCGCTGCAGGGGACGCGAGCGTGTGGGTGAGGCGTTCGCCCGGGTGTTCAAGATCTTCCCGGACGCCAAATTCGGTGACGCGCACCACTTCGTGGCGGGCAACCGCGGCGTGTCGGAGTGGATCTTCTCGGGCACGACGGCCGATGGCAAAAAGGTCGAGGTCAACGGCTGCGACATCTTCACGTTCCAGAGCGGCAAGATCGCCGTCAAGAGCTCGTACTTCAAGAACCGCACCGCGTGAACCCGCCGGCTCTCGCCAGCGCGGATCAGAGTTCCCCGCTGACTGGCCAACCTTCGGCGTCGCCCGCGCCGCCACCGCGGGCCAGGCGCTGAAGACGAGAACCAAACGGACTTCCGGTTGACCGCCTCCGCGAATCCGGCCGGCGTCCGGGCATGACAAGGCCGGCCGGCGTTTCCGTCTCGCTCGTCCGCCTCCGCACTCGCGACGGCGTCTGGCTCGACGGCGTCATCGCCGAACCGAGGCGCCGCCGGCGGCGCACGGCCCTCATCTGGGTGCACGGCCTCGGGTCGGCGTTCTCCTCCGGGCAGCCGCTGATCCGGGAGCTGTCGAGACGGCTCAACGCCGCGGGCATCGCGTACTTCAAGTTCAACAACCGCGGCCACGATGTCGTCGCCGGCCGGGGCAAGCACCTCGCCGGCGCGGCCTTCGAGCGGTTCGGCCAGAGCATCGAGGACATCCGAGCGATGATCGCCTTTGCCGTCAAGTGCGGCTACGGCCGTGTCATCCTTGCCGGGCACTCCACCGGCGCCAACAAGGTGCTCCACTACGCGGCCCGCACCCGCGATCGGCGCGTGATTGGGCTGGTCCTCCTCGGGCCTATCTCCGACATCGCGGGAGAGATGAAGCGAATCCGGGGCCGCGAACTTCGACGGCGGGTCGCGCTCGCGGAGCGGATCGCGAGTAGAGATCCGGAGGCGCTCGTCCCGCGCGCCTGGGGCTTCTGGAGCGCCCGGCGTTACCTCAGCCTGTATCGGCCGGGCGAGGCCGAAGACGTATTCCCCTACTACCGGCCCCATGCTCGCTGGGCCGCGCTCCGAGGGGTCCGCGTGCCGGTCGCGGCCATCATCGGCAGTCGGGATGAGTACCTCGACCGGCGTCCGGCGGAGCTCATCAGGGCATTCGAGCGGAACGTGACCCGTGCCCGCTCACTCGCCGGCATCGTCATTCCGCGAGCGCGCCACGGATTCCAGGGGCACGAACGCACCCTCGGCCAGGCGATGCTTCGCTTCATTCGGAGTCGTTGCCTCTAGGGGGCGTGGCACCGAGTCTCAAACGTGCCGACGGCTTCGCCTGTGAGCTCAATGACTTGGGCAACGAGGCTACACCAAGCTACCGTTCGCGCCCACGCCGCCCCGGCAGTAGCGCACGCAGGAAGAGCGCGCTGTACGCTCGGGACATGAGCCTCGGGGGCTGGCTGCAGGAGCAGCTCTTCGAGCGCCGCATCGTGCTCGTCACCGGACGGCTCGACGATGACGCGGCGGCGAAGGCGGCGGCAGCGCTCCTGGCGCTGGACGCCCGCGGGGACCGGCCCATCGAACTCCACCTGGACAGTTCCGACAGCGCGCTCGGGGCGGCGTTCGTCCTGATCGACACGGCCGACACGCTGCGCTCGGCGCTGCGCGTCTTTTGCCGAGGTCAAATCGGCGGCCCAGCCATCGGCGTGATCGCGGCCGCCGATCACCGCGCCGCCGCGCGGCACGCGCGGTTCCACCTCTCCCAGCCGACGGCGCGGTTCGCCGGCACCCCGGAGGAGATCGCCGCGCAGAGTCGCCAGCAGCAGGAGCTGCTCTGGAAGCTCTACGGGCGCCTGGCCCGGCGCACGGGCAGGCCCGCCGAGGAGATCGCCGAGGACATGCGGCGCGGACGCTATCTGGACGCGCGCGAAGCGCTCGACTACGGCCTCATCGACGCGATCACGGCCGCCAGGTAGCAACGAGGGCGAGAATCGTTCGGTGCTCGCCTACCGGTTCGAAGTCCGGGGATGAGAATTCGGCTCGCCCCCATCCAGCTTCGGCAAGGGCGGCCTCCTCACCGCGCAGCCTCGTATGCTTTCTTCAGCGCTTCGATGTTGATCTTTTTCATCTTCAGCATCGCCGCCATGACCCGTTTCGACTTTTCGCGGTCCTTGTCCTGCAGCATCTCGCCCAAGACAGTCGGAACGACTTGCCACGACACACCGAATCTGTCTTTGAGCCACCCGCATTGCACCTCCTGGCCGCCCGCGGAGAGCTTCTCCCAAAAGTGGTCTACCTCTTCCTGCGTCTCGCAGTTCACGACAAAGGATATCGCCTCGGTAAATTTGAATAGTGGGCCGCCATTTAACGCGACGAATTCTTGCCCAGCGAGCTCAAATGCCACCGTCATTACCGATCCCTTTGGTCTTCCGGAAGCCTTTGCCGCCTCTTCCTCATAGCGGGTAATGCTTCCGATCTTGGAATTCCCAAAAATCGACACATAAAACTTTACGGCGTCTTCAGCTTGATTGTCGAACCATAAGAATGGCGCGATCTTTTGCATCGTCTTTCGCATCGGTGGCCTCCTGTGCTCCGTCCTTTCGTCTCCATCGGTAGGTCGAACGGCGAGCCCTCAAATCGACCGCCGCGACCGCGTGAGGCCCCAAGGACCAGGTATATCCTTCACTGACGCGGAGGAGGAGCCAGGGCGGCGAGGACGATCGACAGGCCGCAGATGAGCGGGGTCAAGGCAGCGCCTTGCATGGGTGGCCGCCTCCAGGGCGACTCCCTTCAGGGCGACTCTATGTGGCGGCGGCCCGTGTCCTTCGGCGCCGCGCCTTCGTCCTGTTTGGCCTTGAGCTTCGTAACCAAATCCTGGTAGGACGAGCGCACGATGATCGCGTTGAATTGCGAGCGGTAATTGCCGACGAGACTGACGCCCTCGATGTTGACATCGAAGACCCGCCAGCGGCCGTCACGCTGGAACATGCGATAGTCCACCGGAATCTCGGTCCCCTGTTTCGAGACGATGCGCGTCCGGACCGTGGCCTGGTCGCCGTCCAACGTCTCGCCGGCATAGACGACCCGCTCGCCCGAATAGCTCTCGATCTTCGAAATGTACGTGCGCTCGAGGAGGTCAGCGAACAACGCGACGAACTCCGCGCGCTCGCTCGGCGTCCGTCCCTGCCAGTGGCGGCCGAGGCTCCGCTGCGAGATCTCCGTGAAGTCGAAAATCTCGTCGGCGATCCCGCGGAGCGTGGCCCGACGCTCGGTCGTCTGTGCGTCGTTCTTGAGCGCGGGCTCCCCGAGGACCTTCAGGACGCGGTCGATCCTGCCGTGGAGCTGATCGGTCGGTGGGCCCGCCCAGGTGCCTGAACCGGTGGCAACCAGGAGAGCCGCGGCGAGTGCGAGCCGGCGCCTCATGTCGACCCACATTATCACCGGGAATTCTCCGCAGGGTATTGTGCGATTCCCACGAGCGCTGACCGCCCCTTGGGGGGTATTTGCGCTCGGCACACTTGTCGCCATTGTCGGGATTGCCTGTCTCGCCGTGATCAGAGGCCCTCACGATCTGCCGCTCCTCCTTCTCTAT
>Ga0209157_1002472_pt1 | contig 14732 bp, 21 predicted proteins | sample GraSoiAngelo_135_FD_185892 | JGI IMG/M metagenome (GOLD analysis project Ga0209157, IMG submission 185892) | Grasslands soil microbial communities from the Angelo Coastal Reserve, California, USA - 14_0929_05_40cm (SPAdes) (version 2) | ecosystem: Environmental > Terrestrial > Soil > Grasslands ... | reverse complement strand
GCGTTGTTCTTGTTCATTTCCGTCCTGATCCGTCGGCCGCTCGCGGGCGGCTTGCTGATCGGCTTCGTGTGGGAATCGGTCGTGGGCTCGATCCCGGGCGACGTGCCGAAGCTCAGTGTGATCCATTACCTGCGGACGATCCTGAGCCACGTCGTGGCCATCGGGCCTCTGAATGGATACGCGCCGGATCTCAGCGCGGGATTGGCGGCCGGCATCCTCATAGCCTTTTCGATTGCCATGGTGATCCTGTCGGCGTTCGTGTTCCAGCAGATGGAGTTCCGCCAAAAGGCGGGATGAGATCAGAGGTCGACTGCCTCGAAGTTCGCGAACATGTCCTTCGATTCTTTGAGATTGAGGAGGGACTCGTACGTGCACGACTCCTCGAACCGGGCCCACATCGCTTGCACCGCCGAACTGTGGTGGGCCGCCTCGATCGCCGCGGCGGATTTCCACTCAAAGACCTCGACGAACGTGCCGTCCGCGGCCCGCATCAAATATGGCGGGCGGTCCGTCACCAACCGTTCCTTGCGCAGGATCGGCAAATGATCTTTGAGGACGTCCCGAAGCCTCTGCTCCTTCCCTTTCTTCGGTCGATACGCCGCGATGACGTAGACTCCCACATGTCCACCCGAGGACGAATGGCTCGCGGACACCTAAGAGTCATGGGTGGTCGCCGCCGGATCGCCTACCCGCTCTCCACCTTAGCGGGATCCGTGAACTTCTTCAGGACCGCGCTCAGCCTAGCGGCTTCCATGCGCATCCCTTCCATGTCTTTCTCGAGCGTGCCCCGCCATTTCCGCTCCGCGGCTTCCCCGTGGGTTGCGTACAAGCGCGCCGCCGTCTGCAGCGACTCGAACCGGCCGTCGTTCAGCGAGCCGACGAGTTCGCGTCCCCGGTCCGCGGCATCGTTCATCTTCCCGAGCCGTTCGAGGAATGCGACGACCGAAGGGACTCGCCTTCGGAGCATCATGGCGTCCTCGCTCCACTGGATCTGCAGCGACCGCCGCTCGTCCTCGCGGATCGCCTTGAGCCACGACCACGCCTCATCGAGCGCGCCTCGGATCAGGCGGGAGTCTCCGTAGATGTGGGTGAGCTTCGCGTCCGAGTACGCCGGGAGCTCGAGGAGGCCGTAAAACGTGCGGCCTCGGAACGCCTCGACCTGCGGGCTCGCGTTGCTCAGCAGCCGCATGAGTGGGTCCGGGTCGGAGCCCGGCGGAGGCGCGGGGACGCCGATTCCCCCGCCTTGGCCGGCGTCGAGGAGGAGGGGGAGCGCGAGGTCGGCACGGGCCCGCGACAGGAAGTCGAGGTACGCCGCGGTCGACGCCTCGTTGAACCGATCCACCGATTCGTTGAACGCGCGGGCATCCTCGGGCGATGTCGGAGGTTTCGGAATCTTCTCGAGGCGCTCGACTTGCGTCTTCAACTGCCGGATCCGGGATTCGACGGCGCGGAACGCCTCGCGGTATCGGCCCTGCAGCCGTCGGACCTCCGCCCCTTGCTCGGCGATCCGGTCGAGGCGCCGCCACGCCTTCCGGGCCCCGTAGAAATCCCGCCGGCGGGCCTTCCGCAATGCGGCATCGAGCCATGCGACGAGCCGCGGAGAGAGACGCTTTTCCTTCGACGCTTTCCCGAGGTCCGCCGCAATCGTCTCGACGTCCCGAGTGAAGATGCGCACTTGGCGCCAGTTGTCCACCTCGCTCTCGCGGATGAGGCGGTCGATCCGCTCGCGATATCGGTCCAGGGTGCCATCGAGGACGCCGGCGATCCCTTCGACCTTCTTGCGCGCCCGCCCGATCGATTCGAGGAGCTCCGCGGCCTCCGACTCGAAGGACTCCGCGGTCGGCGCGTCGCCGGGAGGCATGGGGTGACGCGATGGAACCGCGGGCCTATTTAGCTTCCTTCGGACGGCTGTCGAAACACTGTTCACGGCGGTTTCATATCGTGTCGAAGGCCATCCCGGTTCCGTGGGGATCGTCCACGACATCGGTCACATCGTGCTGCCCGTGGACGAGATGGAGAAGGCTCTGTCGTTCTACCGGGATCTCCTCGGGTTGCGCGTGGTCGGCAAGGGGAGCCCCGTTTGGACCGTGATCGAGACCGAGGGAGGCCAGCTCACCCTGTGGCGAACGACCGAGATTCCGAAAGTGGCCCTCGGTCCGAACGGCGATGCGAGTCCGTTCGAATTCCACGTGGACAACTTCGAGATTGCCGCCTCGGCCTTGGAGTCGAAAGGGATCCGCGTTCGACGCGACGGAGCGCACGCGGGAACGATCTGGGACCCGTTCGGGAACGTCCTGCGCCTCCACGACCACCGCGAGTGAGTTTCATCGCTCCACGTCGAAGTATATCCGCACCGTCACGCGGTACGACTTCACCTTCTTCCCATCCAGTTCCATCTCGAGCTCGGACACGCGCGCCCACTTCTGGTTCCGCACTGTCTCCGCCGCGCTCGCCACCGCATTCTCCGCTGCCTTCGCAAAGCTCGTCGGCGAGGAGCCGGCCACGTCGATGATCTTTTGCACCATTCCGAATCCACCGGATCCGGATGGTCAACCCGGCACATGGCCCCTTCGGTTCAACGGCCCTTCGAGCCTTGTAGCCACATTGTAGCAGATGAGGTTAAGTATGTCAAGTGTAATGCATGCAATACATGCAAAACCGGACGGTGCGAAAACCGACGATCTCGCTCCGCCTTCCGCCCAAACTTCTCTCGGAGGTTGATGATCTGGTCGGTCGAGCACACATGAAGTCGCGGACCGAGTTCCTGGAACGGGCAATCGAAGCCTACGTCCAAGACCTTCGGGAGTCCAAAGTAGTCGTCGTCCGAAACTGGACGGAAGCCAAAGCCCGAGGGGCCATCGTGAAGTATCTGCGGCGCAAGCCATCCGCGTTCGTGTCCGAGATCTGCGAGGCCTTGGGCATCGACTTCGAGCTCGCCTTCCGCGTCGTCCGCCGCCTGATGGAGGATGGAATCGTTGACCGAGCTCCGTGATCCGGGCGATGCCGTGGTGGGTGAGAAACTGGTCGCGGTCGGGCGGAAGATTGGCAAGGTCCACTTGATTCCGCAGACCTCGTCGCACCGCGCCCAGGCGGTGTATATCTGGGGCAAGCCGGCCCGTTGTTTCATCGACATTTCGATTCGACTGCGGTCATGAGGCCGGGCGGACCGCAAAGACTTAAGTGGCGGGAGCCACTCGCGCGTTCCAATGCAGATTCGCCTGCTCGAGAAACAGAAGGATTCCGTTCGTCTGGAGATCGTGAACGCCGACGACACGGTCATTTATCCGCTCATCACGGCCCTCTTGAAGGATCCGGATGTCGAGGACGCGTTGTACTACACGGGCCACCCGCAGCTCGACAAGCCCGTCCTGACGATCAAGGTGAAGAAGGGCAACCCGCAGGCGGCGCTCAAGCGCGTCGCCGAAGGACTCGCGGCGGATTTCGGCGGGGCGAAGAGCCTCCTGGAGAAGGAGCTCGCGTAGGCCCATGGAACGCGACGTCGGGATCGAAGGCTACCTGACGTCGACGCCCGGTCTCGGCGGCACGATCAAGGCGAGTGCGGACGACTTCGTGGTGGACGAGATCTCGTCCCCGCCGACGCCGGCCATCGATGGTCGGTACACGATCGTCGCGCTCCGCGTCCGCAACTGGGAGACGAATCGCCTGGTGCGGGAACTCGCCCGAGCGCTGCACATCAGTCGCCGCCGGATCGGATTCGCGGGGACCAAGGACAAGCGGGCCCTCACAACGCAACTCTTCTCCTTTGAGAACGTCCCACCCGAGACGATCAAGGCCCTGCGGATGAAAGACGTCGAGGTCCTCGATGTCTCACGCTCGGGCCGCCCGCTGGAAATCGGAGACCTGGTCGGGAATCGGTTCCAGATCGTCGTTCGGGACCTCACCGTGGCGGTGGATCGGGTGAATTCGATCGCCGAAGAGACCGCCCGCCAGATCCGTTCGTTCGGCGGCTTCCCCAATTTCTTCGGAATCCAGCGGTTCGGCTCGGTTCGAGCGATCACACACGTCGTAGGCCGGCACATCGTCCGGGGGGAATTCAAGGAAGCCGTCCAAACGTACGTTGCGAATCCGATCGAAGGAGAAGGTTCGGAATCGTACGAGGTCCGCGCCGCACTCCGGGACACGGGGGACGTCCACGCGGCCCTGCGGTCGTATCCGAAGTCGTACGGCTTCGAGAAGGCGATTCTCAATCGTCTGGCGTCTCGTCCCGACGACTATGTTGGCGCCCTACAAGTGCTTCCGTTCAATCTCCTCCTCATGTTCGTCCATGGGTACCAGTCGTACCTCTTCAACCGGGTGCTGAGCGAACGGCTTCGCCGCGGCCTGCCGATCCACGAGCCCGTGGCCGGGGACCTGGTGCTCCCGGCGGACCGACGCGGTCTTCCGGACCGGGATCGAACGATCGACGTGACGTGCGATAACCTCGACCGGGTGGCGGATCGATGCCGCGAAGGAAAAGCCTGGGTCAGCGCGATCCTCTTCGGGTCCGAATCCGAGTTCGCCGGCGGAGAGGTCGGCCAAATCGAGAAGGAGATCGTGGCGACCGAGGGCCTCCGCCCGGAGGACTTCATCATCCCAGACATCCCGCGGATTTCCTCGAAGGGCTCTCGGCGCGAGATCCTCGCGCCCCTCCATGATTTTTCGATCCGCCCGACGGCGGGTGAGTTGAATCTATCGTTCGCATCGAGCCGCGGAAGTTACGCGACGTGCCTCGTCCGTGAGTTCACGAAGGCCGAGTAGCCGCCGTCTCAAGTCCGGATCTTCGTCCAGAGGTCCGCGAACCGATCGACGGCGTCGTCATGGAAGCTCGACTGGTTCGCCAGGAGGAGCTTCCGGACTTCCTCCAGGTCCTTGATCGTGAAGACGCTCTCCCGCTCCCGTTTCGTCCGGACGAGCAGGTCCCGATGCATCAGCTTCTGGAGGTGATACGACAGGGTCGACTTCGAGACGCCGACGGATGCCTGCAGCTCCGCGAACGTCCGCCCGTCGTACGTCAGGAGTTCCACGAGGATCTTCCTCGGGACATCTTGACGCAGCACGGCGAGGATCCGTCGCTGCGCCTCGACGAACGCGCGGGCGATGAAGTACCGCTTCCGATGGCCGTCCGCCTCGGCCTTCAGGACACCGTTGCGCTCGAGGTACCCCAGATGGTATGACAGCATGCCGGTCGACATCCCGAGCGCATGTCCGATCCGCCGCAAGTGGACCCCCGGGTTCGCGACCAGGAAATCGTAGATCCTGCGGCGGCTCTCCAGTTCCAGGCCTTCCGTCATCCGATCACCGCAGCAAGGCGAGGTACAACGAGACGAGGACCGCGAGGTTCAGCGCGAGCCACTCCGAACCGACGGACGAGACGGCCATCGTCGCCATCTCGACGAGCAACCAGAGCCCTTCGATGAGGAAGATGCCGAACGCACCGGTCAGGAGCAGGAAGCGTCGCTCGCGGTGACGCATGTACGACTGCACGGAGACGGTCGCCAGGATCGCGGCGAACCCAGCGAACGAAACCCTGAGGAACACGTCCAGAGGGCCCATCTAGCGCGCAATGATGGTTCCTCGGTAAGATACTTTGCGTACGCCGGTCGAAGGAGGGTCTCGGAGGCGACGGGAGGCGGGTTCGAGGTGCGTCCTAACGAGTTCCCCGTCTGGACCAAAATCCCCTTATCCGGGAAGCGACACTAGTTGGTGGAGGGAGGACGGCACGGACGCGCGCGCATTTCTCGCGAAGGCGGCGGCGACCTTTACGGTGCTTTCGCTTATCCCCGTCGCCCTGAGCGGATCTGCCCCCTCTCACGCGTCCCCCGTCCTCCGACCTATTTCGGATTCGGATGGGGGCAGCGCGCCCGTCGGCGACATCCCCTGGCCCACCGCGCTCTTCGCCGCGTTCACGTACGACCGGGGCCACGTCCTCGGGACATACGTCCGGTTCGCGTACAACGCGACCTCGGGTGCGGCCACGTCGGTCTTCGGCGGCGTCGCGGGCGAGACGCCGGTGCCGTACCTGGATTCGATCGCGATCGACGGCTTCGCTCCCGCACGGTCCGCCGCGGCCCACGGGCCGATCTTCGAGGCGGACGGCTATCTCGTCACCCTGACGGCCCACGATGACCCGACCGGCCTCTTCGAGATCCGCAGCGAGATGGCCCGCGTCGTGACGATCGAACTCCCGGCCTCGGCGACGAACATCTCGCTCACGTCCGCGAAGGGATTCGCGCGCGCATCGACCGTGTCCTTCGCGATCGAGGGCGGAGAGGCGCGGTTGTTCCTCGGTTCCGGATCCTTCAACGTGACGGGCAGGCGAGTCCTCGCAGAGATGGCGAGTCCCGATCTCCTCGTGTTCAAGTCCGTGCCGACGGCCTCGACGAACAAGGCGGAATGGAGGGCCGTCCTCGACGCGATTAGTGCGGGCCAGGTCGTCGCCGAGCTGGACCTCGTCGCCACGTCGGATGGCCACTGGATGGAGAACCCGGCGCGGTACCGGATCGACGTCGCGGCATGGCCTCTCGCGGTCCGACCGCGCGCCGCATCGGCCCAAGTCGATTCCTTGCGTCCCGGGGGTGCGATCGTCCTCTTCGCGTTCGACCCGAATACGATGCCCACGGATGGATCCGCGCAGATCAGCGTGACCGCGAACGGAGATGCGGTGAACCGTTCGGACGACACGCTCACCCTGTTCTACACGTTCGATTCGGTCGCGCGGAACGCATCGTACACCCTCCTTCCGCTTCCGGGGACCGTCGTGGCGGTCTATCTCCCGTCGCTCTCGGCGGTGTCGGTCGACATCGTCAGCACCCCGCCGCCGGCGCCGCGACCTGCGTTCGATGCGGGATCGGAAGCGGCAATGGTCGCCGCGCTCGCGATCGTCTCCCTCGCGGCGGCTCACATGCTGCGCCGCAAAGAGAAATAGCGAGGATCGACGTTTTCATCGGGACCGGCGAACCGAGGTCCGGGACCGCGCACCTACAAATATCGCCGCCGGCATCGCCGCATCCATGCCCACGGACGATGTCTGCGGGGTGCAGGGTTGCGGGAAGGAAGCGAAGCGGTCCCTCTCGACGAAGAAGGTGAAGGAAGCCCTCCCCGAGCTCAAGCTGATCGGTGAACCGCGGCGCGTCCATCTGTGCAAAGACCATTACAAGCAATTCCGGAAGAAGACGAAACAAGAACGGGAGCTCGATCGGGCCGCCTGGCAGTAGCCCGACGGGCGCATCAGTCGAACACGAGCTCCCGCAGGCCGGTCTTTTCGTTCAACCGGCGATTGAAATGAATCGTGTCGAACCGCGCGAGCTGGATCTCGTTGACCACGGCGGTTTTCGCGCGGAACAGATGGCCCCCGATGACGCCGTGGTCCCGTCGGCCGAGCGCGGCGTGGAGGTGGAGCTTCGGGTCCGCCCGCATCGCGATGCTGCCATGGAGGGCCAGCAGCTCGTGACGCTCCGTGAACGGTGTCTTCTCGTAGCCCTTCGGTCCGAAGAACCCGATCTCGAAGTCCTGGAGCATCCCGATCCCCCAGACCACGGAGCCGCTCTCGATGCGGTGCTTCTGGGCGGCAGCCTCGAGGCTCGGGACCAAGTCCTCCCCGTCGGACAGTTTCACGACGACGACATTCCCTTCCTGTTTTGTCTCCATGGATTCACCGTGTGAGGAGCGCCTCGGACCGGATCTTCAATCGTCGCTCGACGGCCTTCGCGAGGTCTTTCGCGCCGCTGAAGGCCGTGTACACCTTTCGCGGGCGACACGCCTCGATGAACGTCATGACGTCCTCGAAGTCGCCGTGGTCGCTGAGCGGGAACTGCGCGTCGAGGCCGTATCGATGGGTGTAGTCGAAGAACGCGCACCATCCGCTCACGTACGCGACCTTGAGGCCGATCGAGCCGAGCCACGAGACGCTGTGGTCGAGCGGCGGCCGCAACCATCCCGGGGGAAGCACATACACGCGCGGATCGGTCCGCTCGCTCTCCGCGAGTTCGGACAGCCGGCGGTATTGGAGCTTGATGCCATATGCGCCGTACAGATCCGCGAGGTCCGCGATCTTGTCCGAGACGGCGACCTCGACGCCGAGCCGGTTCACGAGCGCGATCAGCTCCTGGCTCTTGCCGAACTCGTATCCGCCGAGGGCCACCGGCCCGAGGGCGAGTTCCATCTCGAGCCAGTTCAGCAGATCCGACTCGACATCGTGCTTCGGCGGAAAGTTGTATCCGGGACGTCCGTACGTCGCGTCGACGATCAGGTCCCGGACGAACTCGGGCTGGGCTCGACCGCACGTCGCCCCGCCTTCCGGATTGAAGTCGCCCGTGTACAGGAGATCGTCCACGCGCACCATCGCGCTGCCGAACACATGGCCGGCATCCTTCAGGACGACGCGGAAACCGTTCAGGTCGATCTCCTTGCCGTACGGGAGCGGCTGGCCGGTCCCGCCGCGGCGGACCTTCAGGACCGCGACCGTCTGCGGCGTCATGATCCCTCCGGACGTCAGGTGGTCCATGTGTCCGTGGCTGACGACGCTGCCCGGCGTCTTCCGCGCGGGATCGAGGATGACTTCCTTCAGCGCTTCTTGGACGAGGATGCCGCCTTCGTATCGGACGCGCATCACGATCGCCTCGTGAAGATGTACCGCGTCGGCACCCGACGTCGCAAGCCGGTCCAATACTTGCACCGCTCGCAGCGGTACCCGAGGGTCACGGTCCCGCCGTAGACGGTCATGTTGCGCACCTTCTTCAGGCGTGCGCCGCAGACGGGGCACTTGATGAGGGACCGCATTTCCTCGGTGTCCCGACACCGGATCTCCAGGTCGACGAGGCCGGATTCGATCGCGAGGTGCCGGAGTCGCGGCTCCCCGACGCGATACTTCTCGTCGCCTTTCAAGTCTTTCTCAATGAGTTGCTTGAGCCTGCGCTGGCTGTCGACCATCGGCCTGGTGCTGAGGACGCGGACGAGAGAATCCCGGATCCGGTCGTCGCTCGGGATCCGGTACGACGGCATCGGATGCGGACAACCAGGGAGGAGATACTAAAGCTTCCGCGAGCCTGGCTGATTCTGAGCGGGCTTCTCCGGTGACTCTTCGATGCGCGCTCCGGTCGACTAGATCGAGAGGACGAACAGCGTCGCGCCGCCATCTTCATGGTCGAAGGTGATCGGGAAGGCAGGGACGTTCACCTGGATGCCTTCCTCGGCGCCCGCCGGCGGATGGCCGAGGACGCAGTCGACGCGCAGCGTGGCCTGGAGGACGGGGTCGCCCGGCAAGTTCGGGTGGACCTCGATGAGGATCACCAGGACTCCGCCGAAGAAGTTCGGCGGTAGGCCCTGCGGGACCCCGTTGCCGTACGATCTCCAGCTCACGATTCCGACTGCGATCCAACTGCCATCGGCAAAGAGCGATCCGTCGGCGTGCCGGTGCTCGAACGTCCCGCCGCCGCCAACGCTGCGGGCGCCTGCGTTGAACGTACCCGTGCCGCTCAGCTGGAGCCGGTCGCCCGTCGCGGTCGAAAGTGCAAAGTCCGGAGCGAAGTCCGGATTGACAGCCGCGAGGAATGCGTCCCCCACGTGAAAGACGAACTTGTTCGCCGCCGCTTGCGCACCGCCGCCGAGGACCGTCGCCGCGAACATCAGACCGATGATCGAGAGGACGCCGACCCACGCCCGAGACCTGCTTTGAGTGCCGATGCTTTCGCGATTCATTAGACCCCTCCCCGTACCAGGAGACTGGAACCCGAACCAGGATCGTTGGGGAGCGCATAGACCTTTGCTGCGTCCATTTCCCACCCGAAATGCCGACTGGCCCCATCGGTAACCGCGCGGTTTCGGTCCGGTTATGCAGGATGATCAATCGTCGAGAGTGCGCGCGTCCCAGACTCGGAACTCAATCGTAGACACGGGTCGTAGCGTCTGCATCACGACCGGTTGGGCGACGAGGCGGTAGATGGCGGAGGACGTCGTGACCCATAGGAAGCCGTCCAGGCCCATCTCGACGTCCAGAATCCCGGACACGGCGGTCAGCAGGACCGTTTCGTTCACGACTGACGTCCCATCTGCGGAGAGGGTCAGCTCTCGGAGGCGCGCATCGTTGTAAGCACCGAACATCAGGTGATTCCGCGATCCGGGGAGAAGGGACCCCGTGTAGAAGGCCGCGTTCGTCGGCGCGATCGGGGGCGTCCACCAGTCGAGCGGCAGGACCGGATTCGGACCGTCACGATTCGTGTTCGTGGGAGGGGGCGGCGGCGTCCCGCACGTCGCGGTCGGACCCCATCCGTAGTTGCTCCCGGCGGCGAGCCGGTTCACCTCGTCGTTGCATGTCGGCCCGTTCTCCGTGATGTAGGCGCGACCGGTCACCGGATGCCAGGCGATGCCGAACATGTTCCGGTGGCCGTACGTGTAGACGCGATTCTCCCAGGAAGGGTTGCCGTAGAACGGGTTGTCGGAAGCGGCGCTTCCGTCCGAGTTCATCCGCAGGACCTTCCCGAGGAGGCTCGTCGGATCTTGCGAATGAGACGGGTTCGCGTTCTCGCCGACGAGGGCCCACAGTTTCCCGTCGGGGCCGAAGGCAATCACGCCGCCGTTGTGGTTCGTCGCCGCGCTCAGCGGAGGCATCGACAGGATGACACGGTCGAAGGTCCCCACGTTTCCGTTCGCCGAGATGCGGACGATGCGATTGTAGATCGTCCCGTTCGCGACGTCGTTGTACGTCTGGTATGCGTACACATACGGGGCCGAAGGGAACCCCGGGTCAAGGGCGAGGCCGAGCAGGCCACGTTCGCCTGTGGTCGCCGTGTTCGTGAGCGTGTAGAACGACGTCGGCAGAAGTGCACCGCCCTCGATGATGCGGATGTTTCCCGTGTTCCGCTCCGCGAAGAAGATCCGGCCGTCCGATGCGAAGGCGAGGGCGATCGGCCACGCGAGGCCGGTCTGGACCGGCGAGAGCTGCACCGCGGGGTTGTTCGGGGTTCCACCGCCTCCCGGACGATTGGCCCAGTACCAGAGGGAGGTGAGGGTCCCCAGGACCGCGAGAGCCGCGATGACGACCGCCGCGATCATCAACCGGCTCCGCGGGTGCACGGAGGCGGAATGCCCCGCCTCCTAAAGCGGCTTGCGCAGGGGTCCATCACTCGGCGAGGGCGACGAGGCGGATCGGTGAGCCCGAGGTCCCTTGCAGGTTCAGGGGCAATGCCAACAGGAAGAAGGCGGAAGACCCGAGCGCCGATAGATTCGCGACGTTCTCGATCACCGGCACGTTCGCCGCGAGGAGCGCGTGATGCGCCGGATACGTCGCGTCGTCGGGGTGGTCGATGTTCGCCGTGTCGATGCCGACGAGGCCCACGCCCAAGTCCAGGAGCAGGTTCGCCGCCGCTCGCGTAAGGCCGGGATTCTCGAAGAGGTATGCGCGCGTGCCCCGATGCCGCTCCCACCAACCGGTGCGAAGGAGGATTGCGTCTCCGTTCCGGTAGGGGCGGGGCGCCGTGCGGATCGAAGACTGCAGGTGCGTCGGCAGAATCCGGCCTTTCTTCGGGAGGCCGCGGACGTCGAGGACGTGACCCGGCACGATGAATCGATCGAGCGGCATCTGATGGAGCTTGCGGCCTTTCGGTTCGAAATGGAACGGCGCATCGACGTGGGTGCCGGTGTGGCTGATCAGGAATAGGGATTCGGCGAAGAACCCGTGGACTTCCCGCGTGGTCCATTGCGTGAATGTCGGCGGCGGATACGCAGGGAACATCTGGGTGTCGGGCCCGATGGCCTGGGACAGGTCGACGACGCGAGAGAATCGGATGATCTGAGATTTCGAAACGATGATCTCCTCCCCGTGCGACGGAGGGCGCCGGATGGACTTAGCCGTTTCCTCGGGCGCACGCTTTTGCGACGAGACGGATTCCGGGGCCCTGTGCCGACGGATCGCCTGGAACGCGTGGCCTCCGAAATTGTCGCATGCCGCCAATGTCCGCGACTCGTGCGATACCGCGAGCGAGTCGCCCGCACGAAACGCGCCGCCTTCCGCGATTGGGTGTACTGGGGTCGCCCCGTCCCCGGGTTCGGGGATCCGGACGCGAGGGTCCTAATCGTCGGCCTGGCGCCGGCGGCTCATGGAGGGAATCGCACCGGGCGCGCATTCACGGGGGACCGGAGTGGGGAATTTCTGTACCGCGCTCTGTACCGCGCCGGGTTTGCGAATCAACCCACCTCCGTTTCGAAGGACGATGGACTGGTCCTTCGGGATTGCTACATCGCCGCGGCGGTGCGGTGCGCCCCACCTCAGAACAAGCCGACGCGGATCGAGTTCGCCCGATGCCAGCCGTACCTCGAGCGCGAGGTGCTTTTGTTGCGGAAGCTCCGCGTGGTCGTCGTCCTCGGTGCCGTCGCGATGCAGGCGTTCCTGCGCACGTGGCGGGCGACCGGCCACGAGGTCCTCCCACCCCCGCCGAAATTTCGGCATGAGGGGACCTGGCGACTGCCGCCGATCACGTTGATCGCATCGTACCATCCGAGCCAGAGGAACACACAGACCGGCCTCCTCACGGAGTCGATGTTCGATCGCGTGTTCGAATCGGCGCAGACGGTCCTTCGGAATACCATCGGACACCGCCCGGAGGCGCCCAGAAATTAACCTTGAATAAGGTTAACGCGTCTTCGTTTCGAGTCGAGGTCCAAAAAGGCTTTACATTCCCGCAGGCTCTCTAACTCATGGCGGAGCCGCGCAAGGTCATCATCCTCGGGGCCGCGGGCCGCGACTTCCACAATTTCAACGTCTACTTCCGCGACAATCCGGCGTACCGCGTCGTCGCGTTTACCGCGACGCAGATTCCGGGAATCGAGACCCGGAAGTATCCCGCGTCCCTCGCGGGGAAACTCTATCCGGATGGGATCCCGATTTTTCCCGAGGACGAGCTCCCCCGGCTCATCGAGACGTTCGATGCCCAGACGTGCGTCTTCGCCTACTCCGACGTCGACTACTCGTACATCGGGCACCGAATCGCCTTGGCGAACGCCCACGGCGCCGAATTCCTGCTCCTGGGTGCCGTGGAGACGATGCTGAAGGCGCAGGTGCCGGTCATCGCGGTGTGCGCGGTCCGCACCGGAAGCGGCAAGAGCCAGACCTCGCGCCGCGTCGCGGGGATCCTGCGGGCTCACGGGAAGAAGGTCGTCGTGGTCCGTCATCCGATGCCGTATGGCGATCTGGCATCCCAGGCGGTCGAGCGCTTCGCCACGTACCAGGACCTGGACAAGTACGAGACGACGATCGAGGAGCGAGAGGAATACGAACCTCACATCGACAAGGGGACCGTCGTCTACGCGGGCGTGGACTACGAGAAGATCTTGCGGCAAGCGGAGGGAGAGGCGGAGATCCTCCTGTGGGACGGCGGGAACAACGACACGCCGTTCCTCCAGCCCGACTTGCACATCGTCGTCGCCGACCCGTTGCGTCCGGGCCATGAGCTCTCGTACTATCCGGGCGAGACGAACGTCCGCATGGCGGACGTCATCGTGATCAACAAGGTCGACACCGCGACCCCGGAGAACGTGGAGCTCGTGAAGCAGAACATCCGGAGCGTGAATCCCGATGCGGTCATCATCGAAGCGGCCTCGCCGATTACCCCGGACGACAGCGTGCAGATCCGCGGGAAGAAGGTCCTCGCGATCGAGGACGGCCCGACCCTGACCCATGGCGGCATGGAGTACGGCGCCGCGTACCTCGCGGCCCAACGGTTTGGCGCCGCGGAAGTCGTGAGTGCCGTCGCCCACGCCGTCGGTTCGATCAAGGAGACGTACAAGAAGTATCCGAACTCCCGCAAGATCTTGCCCGCGATGGGCTACGGCCCGAAGCAGATCAAGGAGCTGGAGGAGACGATCGACGCGACCCCGTGCGACCTCGTGCTCAGCGGCACGCCGATCGACTTGAGCCGCGTCCTGAAGACGAAGAAGCCCGTGGTCCACGTGCGGTACGAGCTCGACGAGATCGGTCACCCGAACCTCGAGGACGTCCTGCGTGAGTGGGAGTTCATCTGACCGTCAGGCCCTCGCGCGGACCCAAGGGACCTTCTGTGGATTGAGCCGATAGTAGTCGTACAGGATTGCGACGGCCATCGCGACTGCGAAGATCACCCAATCGACGGGATTCCGGACCGTGAAGACGAAACCGCTGAGGGTGGCCGGAACGAACAAGATCAGGAGGAACGTGGTCCAGACGAGGCCTCGGACGACGCCACTCCTCGGGTTGAGCCCCATTCGCTCCAGGATCTCGGGGACGACGACAAAGGGTCCGATGATGGAGGCGCAAATCGCTCCGAACAGCAGGATCGCGGCGACGATGTCGTTCATCGGGCCGACCAATGGCCGCCGGCGGCTTGAAACTTCGGCCCGATCATCCTACGCGATGTCTTTAATGGAGGGCGCTCTTCCCTTGAGAGAGCGGCGGGAATGCGACTCGCAGTCATCGGCGCAGGGGAGATGGGCCACGGCATCGCGGAGCTCGCCGCCCTTCACGGCCACGATGTCGCCATCCGGGACATCAAGAAGGAATATCTCGACCGGGGGATGGAGCGGATCCGCTGGTCTCTTGACAAGCTCGTCGAGAAGAAGCAGATCAGGCCCGAGCAGGCAGACGAGGCCCTCGGACGGATTCACGTCACCCTCGAGTTGCGCGAGGCGTGTCACGACGCGGACTTTGTGATCGAGGCCGTCTTCGAGGACCCGGAGCTGAAGAGGAAGGTCTTCCGCGAACTCGA
>Ga0209157_1002471_pt1 | contig 14740 bp, 10 predicted proteins | sample GraSoiAngelo_135_FD_185892 | JGI IMG/M metagenome (GOLD analysis project Ga0209157, IMG submission 185892) | Grasslands soil microbial communities from the Angelo Coastal Reserve, California, USA - 14_0929_05_40cm (SPAdes) (version 2) | ecosystem: Environmental > Terrestrial > Soil > Grasslands ... | reverse complement strand
TCACCCCGTACAGGATCAGGGTGCCCCAGCGTTGGCTCAGCACGAGATGGATTTGCGAGATGTTCGCGACTTTCTGCGTGAGCTGCAGATTCGGACGGGCGACGATCGATTGGATGTCCTTGTTCACTGCGGCCCTCGCTGCGACGGTTGCGAGGAAATTCATGACGCCCTGCCCGTAGAAATTCTCGACCGTGTCGAGGGCCATGAGCATCCAGATCGTCTTACCTTCTGCCTTGTAAGCGCTGTACGTGCTGAGCCACTTGTCGAAGTCTTCTGTGGGGTTCAGGGAGAATTTGATCGCGACGGGATCCTCGACCCGGTCCGTCGTGAAGACGCGCATGTTCGCGTCGTACACGTCCTCGGGCATGAACTGGGTCGCGAAGAGGCGGGCCCGCGTCGGGTCGTAGTCGCTGTACGGGAACGCCATGACAGCGTTGTTCGTCGCGAGAAAATTCAGGAGGGCGGTCAGGGGCACGTAAATTTGGCCCTCGAACGGGACGTCGCCCCGGATCTCGAGCAAGACCGTCGACCCTCGAGGGACGCCGCCGCCGAGGAGGGCGTCGATGTCGCGGCTGCCGGTCGACATGTGGGTCGCGGTGTTCTCCAGGGGGCGGAACATGGAGGTCCGCTCCGGCAGGGTGAACCCAAACGGCTCCAGGTACCTCAGGCGGCCCCCCGCGAGCGTGAACAGGTACCGCTCCTGGCGGATCGGCACCCCACGCAACTTGCGGATTTCGAGCTCCCGGACCCTCCTATCATCGATGACTCGCTGATGGAGGACAAGGATGGCCTCGGCGAGTTGGTCGAGCGTGCTGGTCGTCTCCGGCTTCTCGCTCACGAGGACCATCCGCGCGCCCGTGTCTTCGAGGACCGCCATCAGGGACTGCTCCACTTTCATCCGAGCCTCCGGTGGGACGTAGTCCGCGATCCCTTCCCAGGAGTCCAGGACGATCAGCGGGTTGTCCATGTTCGAGAGGAGGCGATGCAACCCCGACACGACGTTGTGGCCAACGACGAACTGCGTCGGGTCGAACTCCAGGGTCGAGAAGAAGTGCACGTTCTTCTGCCTGGCGAGTTTCGAAAAGAGCGCGTGTTGGAACACGAGCTTATCGGGATACGTGCGGGTGGAAATGTGGACCGTGTCCCCCGAAGACTGAAGGCGGGCCATCAGTTCGAGCGCGGCGGTCGTCTTGCCGGTTCCCGTCTCCCCCTTCACCAAGAGGAGCAAACTCTTCCGGCGGAGCAGCTTCTCCAATTCCGGTGGTAATGGTGTCTCTGACGAGCCCCCCTTCTCCAACTTCAACATTCGCGCACCTTCCCCTAGTAAAGCGAATGAACAGTGGGTCCCGGGCTATATCACCCGCCTGTGCTGATTTGTGTTGTAATGTGTTCGCGGTCGCAAAACAGGACTAGAAAACGACCCGCGAAGAGTCGAGGCGCCGTGGCACACGTCGGTTCGGCCGTTCGGCGCCCCGTCGGACCAGCTCGAGACCGCGCTTGTCTCTCACCTCCGGACCAGAAAACGCGATGCTAAGGATGTAGGCTATGTGTACGTCTGCCACAGAATCGCACGCAGTGCGACACAAGAAACCGAGGGACTCCATCCCGCCTCGCGACGGGGGGCGAACCAACCAGGATCGAAATCTGAAGCATGAGGTTCCGGCCGAGGACCGGCTTCCTCTGACCTTCGCCGCCGATACCAGCCCCGGGCCTGCGCGCTCGCGACCCGGTTGTGATAACACAATCTCAGCCGTTACCAAAACGTGAACTGCGTATGTGTACACGTGTGTACATCACCGCCATATACCCTTCCGAAATTGTCGTCCCCATGAAGCAGGGGGCCACGACCGAAACGACCCCGGCTCGTCTCATCGCGAGGCCCGGGACGGGCTTCTCGTCCGACGATGAGCATTTGTTCCGGGACCTCCTGGAGCGGTTCGCGGTCCTCGCCGAGACATGCTTCCGGTTCTCTCGAGGCATCTATCTCCGGGTAAGCGGCTCGCCAGAGCCGAACACGGAGGATGCCGTACGACGGAACTTATCGATCGCGCGGCGTGTGTTCGGGGAAGGGCTCCTGGAAATCCTCGCCGTCGTGTATCTCAAGAAGTCTATCAGTCTCGCGGAACTCCAGGGGACCCTCGGGGAGACCCCGGCTGAGCCCCTTCGCAGGAAGCTCCGGATCCTTCAGGCCTCGGGCCTCATCCAGACCGCGGCCCCGTACGAGCGGGCCGACCAAGCCCACTATACCCTCACGCACAAGGGGACAATCATTGCGCGCCTCGGTGAGCCCGTGTTTTTGTACCTGCGACTAGCCGAGGGATGGATAAGATCTGCCGTCGAAGAAACGGCCACGGCGGAAACCGAAACGAGCGACAAGATCGATGAGGCGTCCGCTTAGGCTCGAATAACTCGGACGGTAAACGAATCGGCTTCGCACTCCGAAAGGAGTCCCGCCTGCCGGATTTGAACCGGCGGCCTGATGATGGCAGCGGGCACCGCGCACGTGCGGTGCACGGGAGCACTCTACAGTCACCCGCTCTGACCAGGCTGAGCTAAGGCGGGACGGGCGTCGAAACGGGTCGGGCCATAAGATTCTATCGAATGCAGCGCGGAAATCCATCGCCGGCTTCGGGCATAAATACGGGGCAAGGGTTCTTGCCGACGATGGCCATCCGCCGCGGCCTTCGGAACTGGGTCCTCGCCAAGGATGCCGATCCCAGCGTCCGTCTCCGGGTGCTACGCGACCTCCTCGACCGACCCGGGGACGATCCGGATGTCGTCCGAGCGCAGAAGGAAATCGGACGGAAAGGATGGGCCGCGAGGATCCTCCGCGAGCAGCATCCACCGGGACAATGGTCGACATCAGGCACGTCGGCGGTCGAGCTATACCGCCCGAAGTACGTCGCAACGAACTGGAGGCTGCTCCTCCTTTCCGACATGGGACTTACTAAGAAGCACCCGGGAATCGCGAAGGGGATGAACCTGTTGGTCCGCCGTCGATTCCTGCCCAGCGGCGAACTCGGCCGCCTCGGGAGTGAAGTATGCATCACCGGAAACGCGGTGCGGATGCTCCTCCGCTTCGGCTACACAAAGCACCCGCATCTGAAGCCGGCGATCGACTGGCTCGTCGGTCACCAGAAGAAGGACGGCGGGTGGCACTGCTTCCGATCGGCGACGGGGACCCTGGACTGCTGGGAAGCCCTCGCCGCCTTCGCGGCGCTGCCCCCGGTCTCCCGCAGCCCGGAAGTCCTCCGCTCGATTGAACGCGGTGCGAAATTCTACTTGGATCGCCTCCTGTTCCGGGAGGGGCAGACTCCATACGCGCCATGGTTCCGCCTCCACTACCCCGTCCACTATTACTACGACATCTTGGTCGGCCTTGACGTCCTCACGTCGCTCGGGTATGGCAACGACCCCCGGATGCGCCCGGCGCTCGCCCGACTCGAGAAGATGCGGAACCGAGACGGGACCTGGAACCTGGACGCCCACCACCCGGACTCCGAGGATCCAAATTACCGGGTCCGCGGGCCGTTCTATCCCCTCGGACTGGAAGTCCCCGGACGGCCGAGCCGCTGGATCACCACGACGGCTCTAACGGTCTTGCGGAGGGCCGGCCGATAACCGGGGAGTTCATGCCGCGGGCCGGGCTCGAACCGGCGACTTCGAGATCTTCAGTCTCGCACTCTCCCAAACTGAGTTACCGCGGCGCGAGGCGTGCGAACACCCGTCGGGAGAAATAGTTTTTGGGCGCTGAGGCACGCGGCATCAGATCGGCAAATTCTTCGCGAGTTCGCCGGACTTCCACACCTTTCGGATCTTCTCAGGTTCCGCGAGCACTCCGATCCGATCGAGCGGGTTCTCGGCGAGGACGAGGACATCCGCATCGTATCCAACCTTGAGTTGGCCCGACTTCGGCGCTTGCGGGCCCAAGGTCAGCGGACCGTTCGCCGTCCCGGCTTCGATCGCGCGGAGCGGCGTCATCCCTGCCTCCACGAGGTGCCCGACCTCGTGACCGTTGAGCCCCCAACCCGCGAGTCCACCCGTCGACGTGTAGATGTCGGATCCCGTCGCGATCCGAACGCCTTTTCGGACCGCGAGGTGCAACGCCGTCCGGTGTTGCTCATTGATTGCGACGGCCTTCCGGTACGCGTAGTCCGCGATGCCCGACTCCTTCCCAACCCGCACGAGCCGATCGATGATGAAGCGCGTCGGAACGAGGATCGCGTCCCGCTCGAGTGCGAGGTCGGCAGCCTCCTCGTCGAGGAACGTCCCATGCTCGATGGTTCGGCATCCTGCGCGGAGGGCCGCGATAATCCCCGGCTTCCCATGGCAATGCGCGGCCACAACCCGATCCGCGCGGGCCGCGTCCGTGACAATCGCCGCGAGTTCCTCGGCGCTGAACTGTGCGTGGACCGGATGGTCGACCTCGCTCGCGACGCCGCCCGATGCGAGCACCTTGATGACTCTCGCGCCCGCCCGAAGCTGCAGCCGCACTGCTTTCAAGCACTCTGGCACACCGTCGCAGAGGTACGAAAACCCGAGGCGACGCGATACCTCGTGTACGTAGTCGAGCGGAAAGGCGTGCAGGTCGCCGTGGCCCCCGGTCTGGCTGAGCGCCCCGCCCGCCCCGTAGATGTGGGGACCGCGAACGCTCCCCTCGTCGACGACGCGGCTCAGATAGACCCCGAAGCCGGAGAGTTCGCGAATGCTCGTGAACCCCGCGGACAGCGCCGTCTCCGCGTCCTTCGTCGCGCGGCTGGCGAGGACCGCCGGTGGCGTCCGGGCGATTTCCTCGACGTTCAAACTGCGAATCCCCATGAAGTGTCCGTGGACGTCCCACATTCCCGGCATGACCGCTGGGGCGCGCACCACCGGATCGCTCGTTCCCTTCGGCGCCCCCTCGATCGGTCCCGCGTAAGCGATCGTGGGTCCGTCGAGGACAACCACCGCGTTCCGAATCGGTTCCCCGCGCCCCGGGATCAGCACGTCGGCCTCGATCCGCTGCATCCCGCTCGCAATCGCGACGGGGTCCAAGAACGTGCCGGCGGCGCATCGACAGCGAGAACCTTATGGGTGCCGCGCCGTTGCCTGCGGCCGATGGCGGGATTCGTCCCCCCAGAAGTCACCCGCGCGCTCGAGGCCCGGTTCCCGGACGCCCTCGAGTCGGCGCGTCGGCTCATGCGCCAACCTTCCGTCAGCGCGACGGGCGAGGGGGTTCGAGAGTGCGCGGAGATGGTCCGGGAGATGATGGCGGCGCTCGGATGTACGACGAGGACCTTCGAGAAGGGCGGCCATCCGCTCGTCATCGGCGAGCTGGACGTCGGGGCGCCGGTGACCCTTCTCGAATACGAAATGTACGACGTCCAGCCGGTCGGGGACCTGAACGCCTGGACGGCCCCTCCATTCGCGGCGGAAATTCGCGAGGTGCCCGACGTCGGAAAGGCGGTGATTGCCCGGGGCTCGACGAATTCGAAAGGGGCCCTCGCGAATCATCTCTTCACATGGAAGACGATTCGCGACATCGACGAGATGCCCGTGAATCTGAAAATTCTCGCGGAAGGAGAGGAAGAGATCAGCAGCGCGAACTTCATCGAGTACATCCGGACGAACCGGCCGGCGCTGAAGGCGGACGCCGCGATCGCCGACGACTACTCCGAAGACCTCCGTGGGGTGCCGACGGTCTACCTCGGGGTCAAAGGCTGTCTCTACCTCACCATCTGGTCGCGCGGAAACCAGAAGGCAGGCGGCCCGATGGAGAGCGAGATCCACAGCTCCGAGGCCGTATGGATCGGCTCTCCCGTCTGGCGGCTCTTGCAAGCCCTCTCGACTCTCGTCGACGCCGATCAACGTCCGGTGGTCGACGGCATCTGGGACAACATCGTGCCTCCGACGAAACGGGACATTGCGCTGGTGAAAGAGCTTGCGGCGAAGTTCGACCCGGCGGCGTGGCTCAAGGAAGCGCGGACCGCGAAATTCAAGTACGAACTGCCGAAAGAGTCGCTTCTCCTGAAGTACCTCTTCGAGCCGACCGTGAACCTGTGCGGCATCTATGCGGGTTACATCGACCACGGAGGGACGAAGACGGTCTTGCCCCACGAAGCGTATGCGAAGGTGGACATCCGCCTCGTGAAGAACATGACCGTCGAAGGGACCCTTCGGAAACTCCGCGCGCACCTGAAGAAGCGCGGGTTCGGGGACCTCCGGATTGACGTCCATGGTCCGTACGGCCCTGCGAAGACGGATCCGGACTCGTGGATCGCGAGGGTGGCGATCGATGCGATTCGGGCGAACGGCCGTGAGCCGGAGGTTTGGCCGTCCAGCGGTGGCACGATGCCCGCGTTTGCGTTCGATCAATACCTGAAACTCCCATGGGTTGCAACCGGCTTGGGCCACGGATCGCGCGCGCACGCTCCGAACGAGTACGCATCGATTGAGGGCATGAAGCGATTCATCGCGGGCGAGGCCTCGCTGGTCTATGCAGCGGCCCGCGGTGCCACGCGGCGACGCCAGAAAAGGCCTTCCGAGCACCGCCGAGCGACGTGAGAATCATGTCGAAAATCGACGACGAAAACGGACCCCTTCTATATGGAGAAAATCGACTCATTCTCAAGGTCAGATTTTCAGCGCGACACCTATAAATAGCGTCATCCAGGATGGGCCGATAGAATGGCCTCAGAGCCTTCTCCCCCGGTGATTTCATGCGTCTTCTGATCCGCGACTTCCGCGGGGACGAAGAAGGCGTTGCCTCGACCGTCGGGACGATCATGGCCCTCCTCGTCTTCCTCACCTTCCTCAGCCTGATCGTGAACCAGTACGTGCCCGTTTGGATGAAGGACTCCGAGGCGTCCCATATGAACGGCGCATTGGGCCAGTTCGGCGGGGTCAAGGGCGCAATCGACCTCCAAATCCTCGCGGCGGAAGCCGCCAGGACGTCGGGCACCCACTACATCCCCGTGACGGCCTCGTCCGCGGTCAACCTCGGGGTCGATGGCGTGCCGATCTTCTCCGCCCCGACCATCGGGGCCCTCCAGGCAATCCCGGACGCGGGTTCTTTCAGCATTCAATTCTCCTACATTCCCAACAAAGCGGTCCCGTCGCAAGTCGCGACGGTCAATGAGACATCGAGCGGAGCGATCCAGCTCAACGTCGGCAATCGGTACTACATCGCGCAGACGATCGCGTACGAGAACGGAGCGGTCATCCGGTACCAGAGCGACGGTCAGACGATCCGGGCCCAGCCGACGTTTGTCGTCGTGAAGACGAACAACACCCTCGATGTGTCGTTCGGACTCGTGAGCCTGTACGGGACCGGCATCGTCTCCGGGACGAGCACCGAGGTCATCAACACGCAAGTGTTCGCATTCGACCGGCAAGACTACACCGGGTTTCCCTCGAACACGGCGGTCTGGATCAACCACACCTCGCCGTACGGATTGGCGTGGTACAGTTTCCTGAACTCCACCCTTGCAAATGCCCTCAAGGGCACCGGCTTCGGAGGGACGTACACCCAGACCCTCCTCGGAGAACCCACCTTCACCGCGACGTACCTCGGGACGACCATCTACGTTATCTCGGCCCGGTACAACACGGCGACCCAGATTTACACGATGCGCGTCCAACTCTGGAATCGGGCCGTCCTGCCACTCACCACGTTCCGCTTGCAGCACGCCCAAGTCCAAGTGGGGATCGGAGACACCACGCAAAACGTCCAATTCTGAGGGAGACCGAGATGCCGAAGCAAAGGAAGGTCATGATGCCGAGGGGCGCGATCCAGCAGAAGGCGGAGTGGTCCGGGACCCGTGGCTCCTACCTCACGCACATCCCGAACCTCGCGCGCGACACCCTCGAGGAGATCGAGGTCACCCCGATTCGGGAGCCGATCTCGTACTCTCGCGTCGTGTACGACCACGAGCGCTCCGAGTACATCTACGAGGTCTGGGAGCCGCAGCTCAACGCGGAGGAGAAGGAGTTCCTCGACATGATCAAGGACTCCCTGAACCGCACCCTCGAGTACGAGTGGGACAAGATGGCGGAGAAGGACAAGAAGGAGTACCTCCAAGAGGCCGTGGACTCGTTCATCAAGTCCCGGGGCCTGCGGTTGGCGCCTGCTTCGAAAGACAAGATCGTGTACTACATCATCCGCGATTTCGTCGGGTACGGACCGGTCGACGTCCTCATGGCCGATCCCCGGATCGAGGATGTCTCCTGCGACGGCACCGGCATCCCGCTGTTCATCTTCCATCAGAAGTTCGAATCGATCAAGACGAATGTCGTGTTCGACGATGACGACGCGCTCAACTCGTTCGCCGTGATGCTCGGGCAGCGATGCGCGAAGCAGATCTCCGTCGCGAACCCGATCCTCGACGGAACGTCCGTCGAAGGGCACCGCGTGCAAGCGACGTACAGTCATGAGGTCACGACCCGCGGCTCATCCTTCACGATCCGGCGGTACAAGGAGAAGCCTTTCACCCCGGTCGAACTCGTGAAATTTGGGACCGCGAGCGCAGAGATGGTCGCGTACCTCTGGGTCGCCGTCGAGAATGGCAAGTCGATGATGGTCTGCGGCGGGACGGCGAGCGGGAAGACCGCGACCCTGAACAGCGCCGCCCTCTTCATCCGGCCGGGCGCCAAAATCGTCTCGATCGAAGACACCCGGGAAATCAATCTGCCACACGAGAACTGGATCCCGGGCACGACCCGATCCGGCGTCGGCGAGCGGGGTCCCGACGGCAAGGCGGGCGGCGAGATCGACATGTACGACCTCGTGCGAGCCGCGCTGAGGCAACGGCCGAACTACATTGTCGTCGGAGAGGTCCGAGGCAAGGAGACGTACACGATGTTCCAGGCCATGGCGACGGGCCACCCGACGATGTCGACGATGCATGCGGACTCCGTCAAGTCGATGGTGAACCGCCTGGAGAACCCGCCGATCAACACGCCGAGGATCCTGCTCACGGCCCTGAACTTCGTGATCATCCAGACGCACGCGCGGATCGGCGATTCGATTGTGCGCCGGATCAAGCAGATCGTGGAGCTCGTCGGCTTCGAGCCGGAGACGAATGAGCTGATCACGAACACGGTGTACGAATGGGACGCGGCGACGGACACCTTCGTCTACAAGGGACACTCGTTCCTGTTTGACGAAATCATGGAAATGAAGAACATGACCCACGAAGAGATCGAGGCGGAATTCCAGCGCCGGGTCGACATTGTCAACTACATGCTCCAGAAGAGCCTGACGGACTTCCGCGAAATCGCGAAGATCGTCGTGCAGTACTACCAGTATCCGGAGGAAACCGCGAAGCGGGTCCGGGACGAGATGGGCTGGCAGGACCACGCTCTCATGAAGCCCGTTGACACGGGAGGTGAGACGGTTGGGTAGTTCGGCCTTCGAGAAGCTCGAGACGCGCGGCACGCTGACGAAGACGAAGCGGTTCCGCCCCGGCGATGAGGCCGATAAAGGCGCCCACATGGTGAAGCTCCCGAAAGGCGCGCGACCCGTGAATGTCAGCCTGTCCCCGAAGGCCCAGGTCGCGTGGCGAATGTTCGGGAAGTTCGTTCAAGCCCGGAGGCGCGAGGACCCCGAGCTCGAGGACAACCTCTTGAAAGCTCACATCAAGTTGCGGCCCGAAGAGTACCTCGCCCTCGCTTGGATGAACACGACGTTCGCGGCCGTCGGCGCCGTGATTGCGGCGTTTGTCGCGAGCCTTTTCCTGTTCATCCTGCGCATCGACATCACGACGCTTCTGATCATCTTCGGGCTTGTCGCCGCGTTGCCGATCTTCTTTTCGTACATGTACTTCTTCGGTTTGCCCGTCGGCTACCACGGCTCGCCGGCCGGACATGCGAAGAAGCGCGGGCGCAAGATCGACAAGAAGATCTCCGGAGCCATGTCGTTTATCTCCGCGATGTCCTCGGCCAACGTCCCCGTCGACGTCATTTTCAAGGAGCTCTCCAAGCAGACCGTGTACGGTGAGGTCGCCCGCGAGGCGGAATGGATCACGCGGGATACGGAGCTCCTCGGCCTGGACATCCTGAGCGCCCTCCGCAAGGGCGCGCAGCGTTCTCCCTCATCCAAGTTTCAGGATTTCCTCCAGGGCGTCGTGACTACGTCCACGAGCGGCGGCCAGTTGAAGCCGTACTTCCTCGTGAAGGCCGAGCAGTTCGAGAAGGAGGACCGGCTCGAGATGCGGAAGAAGATGGAAACGCTCGGGATGCTCGCGGAGTCCTTCGTGACGGTCGTGGTGGCGTTCCCACTGTTCCTTGTCGTGATCATGGCGATCATGGCGTTGATCAGCAAGACCGGCTCCGGCTTCGTCATCATGCTGCTGTACGTGGTCGTCGGATTGATGATCCCGATGAGCCAGTTCGGCTTCATCTTCGTGATCTGGAACATGGAACAGGAGGCGTGAGATGACAAAGGTCGAGCTGGAGAAGGCGCGCCTCCGCCGGTCCGAGAAGGGAGACCGCCGCAAGAGCGTCGTCGGAATTGGGTCGGCCCTGTTCCTCCTCCTGGGATTCATCGCCTTCCTGAACCTGATCAACTCCGTGAACCTCGCCTTCCGACCCACCCAAGGGAGCCTCGAACGATTCCTGTACTGGCTCGTCGTCGCGACCCTCGGGTTCATCGGTCCGTACGGATTCTACGTCGCGAAACAGCAGCGTGAGATCAACCTGATCGAACGCCGGCTGCCGGACTTCTTGCGGGATGTCGCGGAGGCCGGACGGTTCGGCATGACGCTCGCTGAGGCGATCGTCGTTTCGTCCGGAGGCCGGTACGGAAAGCTCACCCCGGAAATCAAGAAGATGGCGGCACAAATCACCTGGGGCGTCCCCGCCGCGGAAGCGCTGCACCTCTTCGCGGAGCGCGTGAAGACTCCGATGGTTCAGCGGGTCGTTGCGATCGTCGTCAAGTCCTCGGACGCCGGCGGCGACGTCGCGGACGTGCTGACGATGGTGAGCCACGACACGAAGGAGAACCAGCTCACGGAGGACGAACGGCGCATCGCGATGTCAACGTACATCGCGGTCATCTACATCTCGTTCATGGTGTTCCTTGTGACGATCTGGATCCTCGATGTGACGTTCCTCCCGAAGATGCTCGAGGCGAGCGGGGCCTTGGCCACGACGGGTGGCGTCGTCCAGAGTCCACTTGCCCAAGACTTGCCGAACGTCGTGGCGAGCATTCGAATCGCGTTCTTCATCGCGGTCGCGGTCCACGGCCTTGGCGATGGCATTCTCGCGGGCGTCCTCGACACGGGAAAGATCCCGAATGGGTTGCGACACAGCTTCGTCTTGTTGGTGATCGCGCTCGCCGCGTTCCTGTTCATCTGAGGTGACCGAATGGCCCAATCCACGCAAATCGCCAGTCCCGATCAAGAGCAAACGGATGCCCAGAGAACGTCCGCGGGGATGGATCGGAAGAAGAAGTCCCGCGCGGCCCTCGACTCGGTCAAGAATCGGTACCTCAACAAGCTCCTGGGGGACCGTGGCATCAAGGTCAAGGCCCCGAAGGTGAGCAGCGTCGAGGAGACGAGCCTCGGGAAGATCACCACGATCCCGAAGATCGTTCAGCGGAACATGAACGAAATCGAGATCCAGCCGATCTTGAAGAACTTCGCCTACGTCAGGATTCTGTACGACACGATGGCAAACGAGTACTTCTACGAGGCGATCGAACCGAAGCTCCTCGAGGAGGAATCGGAAATCCTGGATGTCCTCAAGGAGATCCTCGTCGAAAACCTCGAGATGCTCGACGACGCAGACCGAGGCCGGAAGGAGAACTATCTCCGGCGGATCGTCGATGTCGTCCTGCGCGAACTCGGGGTGGAACTCCTCCCGGTCTCGAAGGAGCGCATCATGTATTACGTCTTCCGGGACTTCATCCGGTACGGCGCGATCGACGTCGTGATGACGGACCCGCAGGTCGAAGACGTCTCGTGCGATGGCGTCCGGGTGCCCTTATACATTTACCACCGCAAATACGGATCCATCCCCTCGAACCTGAAATTCGACAACGCGGAGGAACTCGACACATTCGTCGTGTGGCTCGCCCAGCGATCCGGAAAGCACATCTCCGTCGCCCAACCGATGCTGGACGCGACGATCCCGGATGGTTCGCGTCTCCAGGCAACCCTGGGAATGCACGTCACGAAGCGCGGCTCCTCATTCACGATCCGGCGGTTCCGGGAGAACCCGTTCACGCCGCTCGACCTGGTGCGCTTCAAGACGATGTCGCCCGAGATGATGGGGTACCTCTGGCTCGCCATCGAGAACGGCCAGTCGATGCTGATCTGCGGCGGGACGGCGTCCGGCAAGACGACGACGCTGAATGCGATCCTCCTGTTCATCCCCCCCCAGATGAAGATCGTGTCCATCGAAGACACGCGGGAATTGAACCTGCCCCATGAGAACTGGGTGCCCTTGCTGACCCGCGGTGGCTTCGGCGGGAAGTCGATGACCACGGGCAAGCCCGCGGGCGAGATCGACATGTTCGACCTGCTCACCGCGGCGCTTCGCCAGCGGCCCCAATACATGATGATCGGAGAAGTCCGTGGGCCCGAGGCATTCGTCGTGTTCCAAGCGATGGCGACGGGCAAGTCGGCGTATACGACGTTCCACGCGGACGATGTCCAGGCAATGGTCCACCGCCTCGAGAATGATCCGATCAACCTGCCTCGCGCCCTCGTCGCGGCCCTCGATATCGTCCTCCTGCAGGCGCAAGTGAAGGTCGGCACGGACATGACCCGGCGGGTGAAGGCGATCGTCGAAGTCGTCGGGACGGACCCGGAGAGCAACGAACTGATCACGAACTCGGCGTACACCTGGAACCCCGCGGATGACACCTTCAACTATTCCGGCCACTCGTACGTCTACGAGAAGATCTCGCTCGCCCGCAACTGGAACCAGCGACGGATGGAACAGGAGGTCAAGCGCCGCCTGGACATCTTCGAGTACATGAAGCGGACCGAGATCAAGAATTACCGCGACGTCGCGAAGATCGTCTCGTCCTATTACCGGGACCCAGAAGGCATGATCAAGATCATCCGCGACACGCTCCAGGCACAAGGGGTCGCAGTCCCCGCGAGCTGAAGGCCCGTCTGCATTGGCGGAGCATTCGCCGCGTTTCGAGGACGAGACCACTTCTCGCGAAGGCGACGCGATTCAATCGATTGCCGCAGCGTCGTAAGCATGTTTACCGCGGAGGACCCGCGACCGATCGTGCCTCCCCGCCGGCCTGTCCGGCGGCGTACGCGAAGGCGCCTGAAGTGGCTAAGGAGCCCGCCAACAGGCCGAACAACAGGGGCGCCTCGGATCGGTCGAGGAGGTAGCCCGCGAGCGTCGCGCCCATGGCGCCGATTCCGAAGACGCTCAGGAACGTGAACCCGAACGCGAGGCCCCGGGCGTCCCTGGGCGCCTCGCGGGTCACGAGCGTGTTTTGCAACGCTTCCAGGGAGAACAGCAGGAACCCAAATCCAACCGCCACAGTGGTGAACCCTAGGAAGGGCGGGCCTAACCCCGCGACGAGGAGGACCCCTGCGGCCGCGAGGCTCCCCGCCGCCGCGGTGCTGAGCGCGAACAAAGTCCGGTCGGGGCGACGACGATCCGCGAGGGTGCCGGAGAGGACTTGACCCACGGCCCCGAGTCCCAACGCCGCCGCAAAGAATCCCGCCCCGATAAAGCGCGGGAGAAAGGTGAGTCCTCCTTGGTACGCGAAGCCCGCGAACATGTACACGAGGAGGATGAGCCCATACGGACGGCTCGCCAAGCCGCGACGGGCCCCACCCAGAACCGCCGGGGATTTCAGGACTCCCCGTGGCAGTCGTTCGACCAGGAGGAGGACGCTCGCGATTACCGCCGGAAGGATGAGCGAGCCCGCGACGAGCCTCCACGACGCGCCGAACGCGAGGGTCGCCCCCACATACGCGGGACCCGCGGCGATCCCCAAGCTCCCGCCCATCCCGTGCCATCCCATCCCGCGCCCTTGTTCCGTGACCGTCCGCGAAATCACGGACAAGCCGGTGGGATGATATGCACTAGAGAAGAGGCCCAGCGCCCCGAGGGACGCGGCGAGGACCGGCACGGAGGGGCTCGCAGCGACCGCGGCCATCGACCCGGCGATGCCGAAGGCGCACACCAGGAGCAGGCGATCCGGCGCGCGCCCGTCCGCGAGGAAGCCGAACGGGACGGAGCCGAGGCCATAGGGGATGTAGGCGGAGGCCGCGAGCAATCCTAGCGTCAAGTTGTCCGCGCGGAACTCCGGTTGCCACGCGAGCAGAAATACGGGGATCGACAGGATGTTGGCGTGGACTGTGCCGTGGAGGAACCCGAGGACGGCGACGACCCGCCGATCCTCCCGCCGCATCCGCCGCCGCATGGCCCGTCGCGGATAAGGACTTCTGCGTCACATGCACAGAATCGCGTGGGCCACGCCTGGGATCTCAAGGACGAGGCTCACGATGACGAGCCACAGCCCCCAAGTCCCGCGCGGGATCTGCACCTCGCGAAAATGGGCACAGAACTCCATGGTCCTTTGCATATCGTTCGGTCGCTGCCGAACGCGGCCCCTACCGAGAGACCGAAGCTGGAGACACGCGACCCAAGCAAGCACGCTTACGGATTGTCTTCCGAGTCCGAATCCGCATCGGACTCCGACTTGTCTTCCGACTCCTGATCATCCTTGGGTTCTAAGGTCTTCTTGACGACCTTCTTCTGGATGACGGGCTGTTGAGCGAGCGGC